>Ga0196971_1000343_pt1 | contig 40230 bp, 35 predicted proteins | sample S1v_1013CmetaG_FD_148660 | JGI IMG/M metagenome (GOLD analysis project Ga0196971, IMG submission 148660) | Soil microbial communities from Anza Borrego desert, Southern California, United States - S1+v_10-13C | ecosystem: Environmental > Terrestrial > Soil > Desert | place: USA: California...
GGCCACCCGCTGGTTCGATTCCGATTCGCAGGCCAGAACCAGCTTGGCTCGCAGGACCAGCGCCGCAGGCAGACTGCGCGAGCGCACCAGTGCCTCCAGTTGTTCGCGTTCAGCGGGTGTGATGACCAGTTCGGCTTTCGGGCGGCCGTTTTTCATTGGGTATCTCCTCAAATCTAAAGACACCCAGAAATTAAGCAAGATTTATGCTACGTATTAATGGGGCAGGACGCTAGGGGGCGGGCGCTATGATCCGTCGGTCATTCGCCGAGACAGCGTCGGGACATTGATACAGGTGATCGACCCTAGAAAAGAACTGGAAGCCGATCAGTACGCCCTGGATATTCTGTGGGAAGCCGGGTTCGATCCGCGCGCCATGCTCGAAATCGCCAAACGCCTGCCCGCCCATTCCAGTTTCGATTTCGGGCAGCCGGAAAACTGGCGAGTGCTCGCCATCCAAAATAGGTTGAGAGATTCTCGCTTCGTCAGGTCCGGAATCCAGGATTCGAACGAATTTCGGCGTCTTAGAGATAAGATTAGAAATAACTAATATTTTCCGGGGTAGTTGTAACACTCGTACTGGGCGTGAGCGTGCTGGCGAGCCACGGCGGCTTTCGCTTCCAGAATAACGCTTAGCTTTTCAAAGTCATAATCCGTGAGCACGTAGTTCACCGGTTGCACTCCCTGCGCGAATAGCCACTCGTAGATGTGATTGCGTTTGCGTCGTTCGGCATTGCCCGGATCAATGCACGGAATTTCTTCGTATCCGCCGGTCGTCTCGTGGGCGGTGGCGGAATCCGCGAGCAGTAATGTATGTTTGTCTTCCTGGTGTTTGAAGAAGCAGTTCACACGGCACATTCGTAGTTAAAGCGCTTTGCGTCACACTACTCTAACGTTATGAGGCGATCCTGAGACGAGCGATGAAGAGCACGTTGGCGAACGGCGTGCCTTCGCTCATCGAAACCGTTTCTACGGAAAATCCGAAAGCTTCGAGCAAACCGCGCCATTCCGTTTCGCTGCGGTAATGATGGCGCTGCCGAAAATGCCCCCGCGCCAAGGCGCACAGCCGCTCGGCCGCTCGGGTGGCTTGAAAGCGTAAACCCGCACCGGCATCCGGCTCGCGCATCACGAGCACGCCATCGCCGGGCAAGATCTCCGCTATCCGCTTGAGCAGCCTGTCTTGATCTTCGCCGCCGAGATAAAACAGAAGGTCCAGCAGAACAACCGTTCCGCATTCGGGCAGCGGGGCGGTGCGGACATCGGCGATCATGATTTCGGCGTCATCCCCCAAGGCCAAGCGGGCCGCGGCGGCATCGTTCGGACGGAGTTCGATGCCTTTAAGGCACATATCGCCAAAGGGAGTCAGGGCGAGCTTTCGAGCTTCCGACAATAAGCTCATGAGGATGCCTCGCCCGCAGCCGAGATCGAGAACCGGTCCGGTTCGGGGAAGCCAAGCCGGGTTGGAAAGCAGATAGGCGTAAACAGGGTCGTGCCGCAGCTTGCCGCGCACGAATCCCTCGGTGAAGCGGCCCGCCGCACGGTAGCGGCGGGCGGTATCTTCAATCAGCCGGTCGATCCGATAAATCATGGTCAAGCGTGAAACTCGCGATTATTGAGCCCCGAACCGGACGCGGCTCGCTCTTGCAGCACCTTTTTATACGCTCAACAGCTCGCGCTTGATGGCGTTATCGAAGTTTTGAATCCAGCCGTTGTAATTGCTGTGAATCTTGGTGCCGTCGTAGTTCAGATTGTTGCTGTTCTTGTAGCGGATGTTGTATTTGTCCTTGCTGTAGGTGATATCCACCTCGGCCATATGGGAGCGGATGAACAGCGTCCCGATGAGCTGTCCCGGCTTCACTTTTCTGACTTGCCAGCCCAGCGAGGCACCGGCCCGGACAATGGCCTTCTCCACGTCCTCGGCCGTATAAGGTTTGGTGCCCGTCACCATGACCGGGGCATCGTAGACGTTGTATACCGGCGAGGTTCGGCAACCGGCCAGCAAGACTAAGGCCGTGGCGAATAGAGCGACGAGTATAAATTTGAATTTCATCGTTTTTTTTTCCTTATTGTTGGTTGGCGGAAAAACCCCTAAGAGGACGCTAAGAACGAATCGTCCTGATACCCCGACGATCCTCTTCCACCCCCTCTTGCGCAATTGATTGTCCAAAGGAACAGCTTTCAGAGCAACAATCATGCAGTTTTAATTTAGCCTCAATCCGGAGTGCTATATATAAATAAAGCCGATTCCATCGTGCCAGATCGGTCATAGCGGTACGGGATTAAGCCTCAGTCGGGCGGCCTCATCCAGCAGTCTAGGCAAGGCTTCCAGTATGGCCGGTCGGCCGTTGTGGTCATGGGCGGACGAGCCGTCGTGCAGCAGCAGAATGTCTCCGCCGCCGAGGTTTTTTGCCAAACGCCGCACGATCTTTCGGGGATCGCCGAACACGGCGTCGTAGCCCCGGCGCGTCCAAGACACCAGGGTCAGGTCCAGACTGTTCAGGACGGGTTGCAGCCACGGGTTGCGCATGCCGCCGGGAGCCCGGAAGTAACGTGGGGGAGTGCCCGTAAGATCGGTTAACACGTGCTGTGCCCGGCGGATTTCCTTCTTGAATCCGCCGACGCTGCTCAAGGCGAAAGTATGGGCATGGCGATACGTGTGATTTTCGATGCGATGGCCTCGCAAGATGATTTCGCGGACCAATTTCGGATGCCTTTCGGCTCGCGCCGCAATGCAGAAGAAGCTGGCTTTGACTCGGTAGCGATCCAGCAGATCGAGCACTCTGGGCGTGGTTTCGGCATCGGGGCCGTCATCGAAAGTGAGCGCGAGTTCGTTCCGTTCCGCCCGCTCGGCGGGAAGGCGGGTGAGATTCGGACCGAGCAAGGGGCTGGTGGGACAAAAGCTTGCGCCGACCGCGATCGCGTGATTCGCTGCGAGAGCCTCGATGAGCAGCGGCGATCCCTCGGGTGCAAGAAGCGCGGCAGATCCCCCAACTACCTGAAAAACGGCGGAGTAGCGGAGAAAAGGCGAGGGCAGCCAGTGGCGGACGAGGCGCATCGGATTTGGGTGTATTGAGTCGTGGAGCAAAACTTGCGGATTAAACCCTATTTTTCAATCTCTGGGGAGATGCGCGCCCTTCTAAGTGGCCATATCCTGGGGACCTCCATGCTTGCCTAGCCGAGCGTATCAGGCTTACCCTCTCATCAAGAAGGTCTCAAAGCTTGTCTATACCTAAAGAAGACTCGTTTTTCCGATTGACAGAAATGAATAGACAAAGACTGATCAAGCTCTTGTGGAGCTTGGCGTGGCTGGCGGGGCTTGGTCCGGCGTGGGCGGCAAATCCCGCAGCGGTGGTTTTGGACGATTTCGAAACCCTGAGCGGCTGGACCGCCGTGGCTGCGGAAGGCACTCATGTGGAATTGGCCCAGGATACCGGCCGAACCGGCATGGGCATGAGGCTCGACTTCGATTTCCGGGGCGGCACGGGTTTCGTCACCGTGCGCAAGAAGTTCTCCATCCCGCTGCCCGAAAACTACGCGTTTACGTTTTACACTCGGGCGGAGGCGCCGACGAACAATGTCGAGTTCAAGATAATCGACCCGTCCGGGGACAATGTTTGGTGGCGCCGCCGCTTTGACTTCAAGTTGCCCGTAGATTGGCAACAGTACCGCGTGAAAAAGCGCATGTTCGATTATGCCTGGGGGCCATCGAGCACGCCGCTCAAGCAGGTAGGATTCATCGAGTTCTCCATCACATCGGGAACCGGCGGCAAGGGATCGATTTGGCTCGACGATTTCCACTTTGAAAAGCGCGAGCCGATTACCGCTTACGATCTCACGCCTAAAGTAACGGCTTCGACCGCCGCCAAAGAGCACACCCCGGAGTCGGTGCTGGATGCAAAGCCCGAAACGTCGTGGAGAAGCGGAGCATTGGCCGAAAGCCAATGGCTACAGGTCGATTTTCTGAAGCGTCGAGAGTACGGCGGCTTAGTCATCGAATGGGACCGCGACGATTACGCCACGGCTTATCAGGTTCAGATTTCTCAGGACGGCAAGCAATGGCAGCCGGTATATACGGTCAGCCTGGGCAACGGACGCCGCGATTACATCTATATGCCCGACGCCGAGTCCCGCTATTTGCGCTTGGAGCTGCAGAAAAGCAGCCGCGGTCAGGGGTACGGCATTAGTACCCTGACCGTAAAGCCTTTCGATTTTTCCGCCTCGCCGAACGCGTTTTTCGAAACCATTGCCCGTGACGCGCCGCGCGGCACCTATCCGAAATATTTTTATGGAGAACAAAGTTACTTTACGGTTATCGGCGCCAACGGCAGCGACAAAGAAGGCTTGCTGAACGAGGAGGGGGCCCTGGAGGTGGACAAAAGCGCGTTTTCCATCGAGCCCTTCCTGTACGCTCGCGGCAAGCTGGTCACCTGGAATGATGTTTCTCCGGTACAGGAACTCGAGCGCGGCTATCTGCCGGTGCCCTCGGTGACCTGGCGTTCGGACTCGATTGAGCTGAAAACGACGGCTTTCGCCGCCAGCAAGCCGGGGCAGGCGCTTTATGCGCGCTATCGGGTAGAGAACAACGGCAGCGAACGTGAGCAGTTGAACCTCTTGCTCGCGATCCGCCCGTTTCAAGTCAACCCGCCGTGGCAGGCTTTGAATATGATGGGCGGCGTGGCGCAAATCCACGATATCAAGCAGGACGGGCGCATCATCCGAATCGACGAGAATCGCTCGATTATTCCCTTGACGCCGCCTCATCACTTCGGTGCGGCGACATTCGACCAAGGTTCCATTACCGATTTTTTGATGGAAGGGAAAGTGCCGCAGCAGACCGAAGCCCATGATGCTTTCGGCTATGCGTCCGGCGCCTTGGAATACCGGTTGGACCTGCCTCCTGGCGCCTCGCGGGAATTTTATCTGGCGATTCCGTATCAGAGCCCGGAAGCCATCCTGGAGGCCGCCGACGTTACGGAAGGAAACGGTAGCGCTTTCGGCCGGGCGCGTTTCCGGGACGCCGTCACCTCCTGGGGAGCCAAGGTCGTCCGCGCCGATCTGATCGCCCCGCCCGAGGCGCAAAAGCTCCGCGATACGGTGAGGAGCAATCTGGCCTATATCTTTATCAACCAGGACGGCGCCGCGCTTTACCCCGGTTCGCGTTCCTACGCCCGCTCCTGGATCCGCGACGCGGCTTTGATGTCCGCCGCCTTGCTCGGCATGGGGTATACGGAAGAAGTGCGGCATTTCATCGAGTGGTACGCCGGTTTCCAATTTCCCAACGGCAAGGTTCCCTGTTGCGTCGACCATCGGGGACCCGACAGCGTGCCGGAGAACGACAGTCACGGCGAGTTCATTTACGCTGTCGCCGAATACTACCGTTACACGCGGGACATCGGCTTTGTATACGAAATGTGGCCGACGATCGTAAAGACGGTGCAATACATCGAGCAGTTGCGCAATCAACGCAAGAGCGAAGATTACAAATCGTCCGACAAATTGATGTTCTTCGGCATGATGCCGGAATCCATCAGTCACGAGGGGTACAGCGCCCATCCGGTACACTCCTACTGGGACGGCTTTTGGACCTTGCGAGGCCTTAAGGATGCGGCCGATTTGGCCGCGTTGGTCATGGACGAAAGCAAAGCCGCGCATTTTAGCGTTCTGCGGGACGATTTTCGCAGCGATCTGTATCAATCCATCAAGCGCGCGATGACCAAGCACAAGATCGCCTTCATGCCCGGTTCCGCCGAGCTGGGCGATTTTGATGCCACCGCCACGGCCATGGCCATAGCCGTCGGTGGCGAGCTGCCCAATCTTCCGATAGAGGCGCTGAACAAGACCTTCGACGATTTCTACGATTATTTTAAGAAGCGGCGCGACAATAAGATGGAGTGGGTCGCGTACACGCCTTACGAGGTTCGTACCGTCGAAGCTCTGGTTCGGATGGGACGCCGGGAGCAGGCGCTGGAGCTCTTGAACTACCTGCTCAAGGATCAGCGTCCCACCGGTTGGAACCATTGGGCGGAAGTCATCTGGCACGATCCCACGCATCCCAAGTTTATCGGCGACATGCCCCATGCCTGGATCGGCGCGGAATTCGTACGTGCGGTGCGGGCTTTCTATGCCTACGAGCGTGAAAGCGATCAGGCGCTGGTGCTGGCGGCGGGGATCCCGAAAGCTTGGCTGGAGGGGGGCGGCGATGTGGGGGTGAAACGCTTGCCCACGTGGTATGGAACCCTGAACTACAACCTGCGCCAAGAAGAACCCGATAAATTGCGGCTCATGCTCTCCGGCGATCTCGCCCTGCCTCCCGGCAAGATCATTCTCAAGGCACCCGCCGATCGGCCCATTCAGTCGGTTGCCGTCAATGGAAAACCGGTCGATACGTTTACCGCCGATCAAGCAGTGATCGGCGAATTCCCGGCAGAAGTGACGGTGAAATATGGGGCGGCAGTTACGCTACAAAACGAGTGATTTCGATATCTGACCAAGGAGTCTGCATGACCTTCGATCTTACCCCGGCCCATCTCAACCGCTCGAACGATTCGGTTCCGTCGTCGCGCCTCTTGTCCAATGGACGCTATACGGTATTGCTGACGTCTGCCGGCGCCGGGTTCTCGATGCGCGACGACTGCGCACTGTCCCGCTGGAGCGGAGACCGTATCGAAGACGGCGAGGGGTGGTTCATCTACCTCCGGGATCTGGACAGCGGCGATTATTGGTCGCCGGGTTTGCAGCCGACGGGGAAGGCGGTCGATTCGCGCGCCGCTCGGTACGAGCCCGGCCGATTCATGCTTCGGTGCGAACACCAAGGCATCGAAGTTGGGCTGGATGTGTGCGTCAGCCGGGACGACGATCTGGAGGTGCGCCGGGTGACGCTGAGAAACCGTTCGGATCGGTCTCGCCGAATCGAAGTCACGAGCTATCTCGAAGTAGTCCTCAATCATCCGGCCGCCGATGTGTCGCACCCGGCCTTCTCCAAGTTGTTCGTGCAAACCGAGTTCGTGCCGGCGCAAGAAGCGCTGCTGGCACGGCGGAGACCGCGCAGTGCCCACGAGGCTTACCCGTGGTTGGTCAGTGCGGCGCTGGGACCGGGAGAACTGGAATACGAGACCGACCGGATGCGTTTTCTTGGGCGGAATCGGACGCCGGCGGCGCCGCGAGCGCTTCGTGACAGAGGGGCGCTCTCCGGCGGCATCGGCAACGTTCTCGATCCCGTCTTCGCGTTGCGCCGCCGTCTGGAACTCGGTCCGGGCGCGCAGGTGGAGGTGGTTTTCCTGCTGGGCGTGGCCGAAGATAGGATGCAGGCGCTGGATCTGATCGAGCGTTATCCCGCAGGGAATGCCGTAAACAGCCTTTATACCCGCGCCGCCGAATGCGAGCGGGAGCTCCTTCAACGACTTGCCGTGACCGACGCGGAGGCGGAGTTTTTTCAATCCCTTGCCGGCGCGGTGCTGTATGGCAATCCGAAGCTTCGCGCTCCGGACTCGGCGCTGTGGAGCGCTTCCGGCTCTCTTGCCCGGCTCGATCGTTACGGGTTGCCGTTCTACCGGCCGATCGTTCTCGTACGGGCCCGTGATGGTCGCCGGGATTCTCGGGTAGCCGAGTTCATCAAGGCGCAGCGCTATTGGGTAGCGAAAGGGCTGCGTTTTGCGCTGGTGATTTTGAGTCCGGACGCGGGGCTCGGTTTCGGTGAACTGGATGGCCTCGAGCAGAACATCTTCGTCCGCGCCGAAGAAGATATCCCGCCGGACGATCTGAACTTGCTGTATGCCGCCGCGCGTCTGGTCGTGGACGACCGAATGCCTTCGCTTCGATCGGGCACTATGAATTCAAGCGCAGAGCCGAAATTGCGCCGCGAAATTTTGAAGCCGGAGTCTCCGAACGCCGAGTCTCGACCGGAGGAATTGCGGTTTTTCAACGGGTATGGCGGTTTTTCTGCGGACGGAACGGAGTACATCGTTCGTTTGGGCGGCACCGACGCTGGATTGCAGGGTCCGCCTCTGCCGTGGATCAATGTGGTCGCCAACGAAAGCTTCGGCTTCCTGGTCAGCGAGCGCGGGGCGGGTTATACCTGGCATCGGAACAGCCGCGAGCACCGGTTGACGCCCTGGTTCAACGATCCTGTCAGCGATTCGTGCGGTGAAGCGCTCTATCTGCGCGACGAGGAAACCGGTTCGTTCTGGTCGCCCGTGCCGGGGCCTTGCCCGGCCCCCGCCGATTGTGAGGCGCGTCACGGATTCGGATATAGCCGGTTTAGCGGTGCATACGACGGGTTGAGTCAGGATGTCGTCCTGTTTGTACCCCGCCACGATCCGGTCAAGATTGTTCGATGGCGTTTGACGAATGACGGCACTCGACGCCGCCGCTTGTCATTGTTTTCGTACCAGCGTTTGGTCTTGGGTGGAACGCCGGCCGACAGCAGCCGCTTCGTGATTACTCGGTATGATCCGGAGACTTCGGCGCTATTTGCGGTAAATCGACAGGCCGGAGAGTTTTCCGACGGGGTGGCCTTCGCGGCGGTGGTAGAGCAATCGGGCGCTGTGTATTTCACAGCGGATCGGGAGAGCTTTATCGGACGGAACGGCAGTTCGGAAGCGCCCGCCGCTTTGCTCGGACAAGTACCGCTCGATGGCCGGTTTGGGGCGAATTTCGACCCATGTGCCGCATTTCAGGTCGGGATTGAGTTGGAGCCGGGCCAAACGTTCGAATGTGCGTTTCTGCTGGGCGAAGCCCTATCCGAAGGCGAATGCCGATCGCTCATCGAGCGATACCGGCAACCGGGTGCCATCGAGAGCGCTCTAGCCGAAGTTCAAGGCTTTTGGCGCGATTTCGTCTCGGGAATCCAGATCGAAACGCCGTCTCCCGCCATCGATCTGATGTTCAATGGCTGGCTGGCGTATCAGAACTTGAGCTGCCGGATTTGGGGGCGTTCCGCGTTTTATCAGTCCGGAGGCGCTTTCGGTTATCGCGATCAACTTCAGGACGCCTCGGCGCTAGTTTATCTGCGCCCCGATCTCACCCGCGCCCAGATTCTGCTCCACGCCGCCCATCAGTTCGTCGAGGGGGATGTGCTCCATTGGTGGCATCCCGACCCCCTGGAGCGGGGATTGCGTACCCGGTTTTCCGACGATCTGGTCTGGCTACCCTATGTGACGGCGTTTTATATCCGGTCCACTGGCGACTGGAGCGTGTTGGACGAATCCGCGCCGTTTCTGACTGCATGCCTACTAGACGAGGGGGAGGACGAGGCCTATCTGAAGCCCGACGACTCGAGGCGGTCTGCGGACGTTTACGAACATTGCTGCCGGGTACTGGACCGCTCGTTGACCCAAGGCGCTCACGGTTTGCCCTTGATGGGCACGGGCGATTGGAACGACGGCATGAACCGGGTGGGCCGCGAAGGCCGCGGCGAGAGCGTCTGGATGGGATTCTTTCTCTATCATGTCCTCGAAGAATTCCTGCCGATCTGCGAGAAGCGCGGCGACGTGGCGCGCATCGAAGCTTACCAGTCTTATCGAGAGCATCTATATCAAGCGATCAACGATGCCGGATGGGATGGCGACTGGTATCGGCGCGCCTATTACGACGACGGTACGCCTTTGGGGACCAAGGATGGCGACGAGTGCCGGATCGATGCTTTGGCGCAGGCGTGGGCGGTGATTTCGGGAGCCGCTCCCCCGGAGCGGGCGAGCCGCGCCTTGGACGCCGTCGAGGGGCAGTTGATCTCCGAGAACGATGGCTTGATCCGTCTTTTGACGCCGCCGTTCGTGAATACGCCCCATGATCCGGGTTATATCAAGGGCTACGTAGCCGGCGTGCGCGAAAACGGCGGACAATACACCCATGCCGCGTGCTGGGTGGTGCGCGCCATGGCGGAACTCGGGCGGAACGATCGAGCGGCGCGGCTGCTGGAAATGCTCAGCCCGGTGAGTCATGCGCGGACACCGGAACAAACGGACATCTACCAGGTCGAGCCTTATGTGGTCGCCGCCGACATTTACGGCGAACCCCCTCATGTAGGACGCGGCGGTTGGACGTGGTACACGGGGTCCGCGGGGTGGATGTACCGCGTCGCATTGGAATCGGTACTGGGATTTCGGGTTAGAGATGGCGCTTTCATCGAACTCAAGCCCTGCATACCGGCCGAATGGCCGGAGTTTGCGATCCGCTATCGGCATCCGGGCAGCGCGACGCGCTATACCATCAAGGTCCGGAATCCGAATAAAACAGCCGGGAATGTTGTCAGCGCGAATCTGGATGGAGGGACGGTGCCGGTCGAGCAGGGGGCGGCGCGAATTCCGTTGTTGTCAGACGGGCAACATCATGACGTTGTGGTGACGCTAGCCTAATGCCCGCGCCAGGCTGCGGATCAACCCTGCGGCGGCTTCCTCGATAGTGTCGCCGAAGGCGATGATGCCATCTTCGTGGCCGCCCATGGCGATGACCGAGCTGTTCGACGTTCGAACCAGATGCCCGACCTCTCGGGCCATCTCCGGCGTGCCGTAGCCGACCTGCCTGTCGGTAAAGGGAATGGCTAAGGACTCGGCCTGTTCCCAGATTTCCGGAGAGTGGACATGTAGCACGCAACCGATCCCGCTCGCGGTTTGGTATACCGCGGCGTGAGTTAACGCTTCGGAAGAAGGCGGGATCGGACCTTGGGCGATGATCAGGTTTTGCTCCAAATCGAAACCCGTGACCAGGCTGTAATGCGCATTGGAAAGCTTCGCCCAGCCGCCGGTTTGCGTTCCGCTGATCAGGAAAACCGTAGCCCCGTGACGAATGCTGACGTTGCCGTAGGCCAGGCCGCCATACCGCTGAGGGTCGAGTCCGGTGAGTCCGAGGCGATAAAGAATGGTTCGCCAAGCATTCAGCTCGGTGACGACTTCGGGATCTACCGGCGGAGCCGGAGCGTAATTCAGGCGGTACTTGACGACCCCTTCCTTGTCTTGCTCCCGGTCTAAGTCGTGCATCTCTAATTTGAGAGTTTTGGCGTACGTATCAGCGTGAAGTGCAGAACAACGGACCAATCAAGAAAGCGAGAGCTGCCAGAGCCAGTCTATTCACAGAGAACAGATGAAAAAATATTCGCGCGTTTTATAATAGAAAGATTATACGCGATCCGCAGGGCGAGTTTTTTGGATCGAATCTTGAAAGGAAGCCGGATTGAGCCGGTAAATCCGAGGCAAACGGAGTATAATCCAAGCAGATTTTATGTGCGAATGTGGCGAAATTGGTAGACGCGCTGGATTTAGGTTCCAGTGGGGCAACCCTTGAGAGTTCGAGTCTCTCCATTCGCACCAATGTTCAGTAAGCATCAAAAAGCCAAGCTTCCTAGCGTCAATGTCCTATTACGGACATTGGAATTCGGCGCATCAGCCAGCAATTTAGTCGATTGAGCTTTTCGAGCCAGTCCCTCCGATACTTTTTCCATTCTTGAGGTAACAGCGACATGCAAGTTTCTGTCGAAACGACATCTGAATTGAGCCGAAAAATGACCGTGCAGGTGCCGGAGGAAAAGATTCAGGAAAAAATAGCCTCGCGCCTGAGATCTTTGGCAAACGAGGTCAAGATCGACGGTTTTCGCCCCGGAAAAGTGCCTCAAGGTTTGGTGAAAAAGCGTTACGGGCAGCAAGTTCGGGAGGAGGTGCTTTCGGATTTGATCCAATCGAGCTTCTACGAGGCCGTTCGGGAGGAGAAGCTCAAGCCTGCGGGAATGCCGCAGATTACCGCTCGCCGAGTCGACGAGGGTAACGGGCTGGAATATGAAGCGAGCTTCGAAGTAATGCCCGAGTTCGTACTGATGCCGTTGGAAACATTGGAGGTCAGGCGATTCGTGTCGGAAGTGAACGAGCAGGACCTGGATGCGATGATCGAGCGCCTCAGGGAGCAGCGGAAAACCTGGCAAGAGGTCGGGCGCGCCGCGGCTGTTGGCGATCGTGTCACGATTTCCTTTGAAGGCAAGATTGGCGAAGAGTCGTTTACCGACGGAAAAGTGGAAAATTTGGCCGTCGTTCTAGGCGCTAATCAGATGATTCCCGGATTCGAAGATAAGTTGGCCGGCGCAACGGCTGGATCGACGCTCGATTTTGAATTGTCGTTTCCGGCTGACTACCCCAACCAAAAGCTGGCCGGCAACGCGGCGCAATTTGCCGTAGAGATGCTGAAAGTCGAGGAAGGCGTGCTGCCCGAAGTAGATGCGGAATTTGCGAAGTCGTACGGCATCGAGGACGGCGGCGTGGAAGCCTTCCGCAACGATATACGCGCCAACATGGAGCGTGAGATGAAGCGGGCGTTGCAGACGAGAACGAAAACTTCGGTGATGGATGCCCTGTTTACCAAGAATACGATTGCTTTGCCTAACGCCTTGATCCAAGATGAGTTAGAGCATTTGCTGACACCTTACCGGGAAGCGGCCCAAAAAAGGCGGCAAAATCTCGATCAAGCCAAATTGAAAGAGCAGCTTGAACCTCTGGCTCGGAGAAGAGTCGCTCTGGCGCTGATCCTCGGGAAGGTTATTGAAACTAATAACCTCGTGGCGGATCAAAAGCGGGTGCGTTCGACCATCGAAGATCTGGCCATGAGTTATGAGAACACGGAAGAAGTGGTGCGCTGGTACTATGCGGAACGGGAGCGGCTTCGCGAAGTGGAAAACGTGGTGATGGAGGATCAAGTGGTAGATTTGGTGTTGGAGAAAGCAAAGGCGACCGAGGAAAAAGTCGCGTTTCAAGAACTGATGCAGCAGGCTACCGGTAGCTCCTCACAAGCGGCGTAAATTTAATCTGAGAGATCCATAATGTTTACCGGCGATTTTGCGAAAACCGTCAATACTCAGGCGACCGGGTTGGTGCCCGTCGTTATCGAACAGTCCGCGCGCGGCGAGCGGGCGTTCGATATCTATTCCCGTTTGCTCAAGGAGAGGGTGATTTTCCTGGTGGGGCAGGTCGAAGACTATATGGCCAACCTCATCATCGCCCAGCTTCTCTTTTTAGAATCGGAAAATCCGGACAAAGATATCCATCTTTATATCAACTCTCCCGGTGGCGTGGTTACCTCGGGGTTGGCGATTTACGATACCATGCAGTTCATCAAGCCCGATGTCAGCACCTTGTGCATTGGCCAGGCGGCCAGCATGGGAGCGTTGTTGCTGGCCGGTGGCGCGCCTGGAAAACGGTATTCTCTGCCGCATTCGAGAGTCATGATCCATCAGCCTTTGGGCGGTTTCCAGGGGCAGGCCAGCGACATCGACATTCATGCTCGCGAAATTCTCTCGACCCGCGACAAGCTGAATCGGATTTTGGCAAGGCATACCGGTCAGCCTTTGGAAAAGATTCAGGTCGATACGGACCGTGACAACTTCATGAGTGGAGAAGACGCAGCGCAATATGGTCTAATCGACAAGGTGCTCGCTAGCCGGGAACCGGGCTCTAGCGGTTAAAGGGATTGGAATCTGAGGTTAAAGGAGTGGCAGAAGTGTGCCAGTAGCGGCTGGTTTGCATAGGTTGCTACAACAGTCATCTGACGAATAAGAGGTTTGCGATGAGTGACGATAAGCACGGCAAAGACGGGGGCGGGAAACTTCTTTACTGCTCGTTTTGCGGGAAAAGTCAGCATGAGGTCAGAAAGCTCATTGCCGGTCCGGCTGTGTTCGTCTGCGACGAATGTGTCGAGTTGTGCAACGATATTATTCGCGAGGAGCTTCAGGAGAATGTTGCCGCTAGCGTAGATAAGTTACCCAAGCCGAAGGAGATCAAGAACGTACTCGACGAGTACGTCATTGGCCAAGAGAAAGCCAAAAGGATCTTGTCGGTCGCGGTTTACAACCATTACAAGCGGCTCCGGGTGCATACCCATTCAAAGAAAAACGATGTCGAACTGGCCAAGAGCAATATTCTCTTGATCGGACCGACGGGGTCCGGCAAGACCTTGCTCGCCGAGACTCTCGCCCGGCTATTGGACGTGCCGTTCACGATAGCCGACGCGACTACGCTGACCGAGGCTGGCTACGTCGGCGAAGATGTTGAAAACATCATCCAGAAGATTTTGCAGAAATGCGATTACGACGTGGAGAAGGCGGAATCCGGCATCGTTTACATCGACGAGATCGATAAGATTTCCCGCAAATCGGACAACCCGTCCATTACTCGCGATGTATCCGGTGAGGGTGTACAGCAAGCACTCTTGAAGCTGATCGAAGGCACCGTAGCCTCGGTGCCTCCTCAAGGGGGGCGTAAACACCCTCAGCAAGAGTTCTTGCAGGTCAATACCGCGAACATTCTTTTCATTTGCGGCGGAGCGTTCGCCGGGCTGGAGAAAATCATTCGCTCTCGTTCTGAAAAAGGCGGCATCGGTTTTTCCGCGGAAGTCAAAACCAAAGACGAACGTCGCAATGTCGGCGAAGTATTGGCCGACGTGGAGGCGGAAGACCTTATCAAATACGGTCTAATTCCGGAATTTGTCGGTCGCTTGCCGGTGGTCGCGACTCTGGAGGAATTGGATGAGCAAGCGCTGGTCCAAATTCTGACCGAGCCGAAAAATGCGCTAGTCAAACAATATAAGAAATTGTTTGACATGGAAGGTTGCGATCTGGAAATCCGTGAGGATGCACTGCGTGTAATTTCGCGGAGGGCGATGGAGCGGAAAACCGGCGCGCGAGGTCTGCGGACAATCCTGGAGCATGTGCTGCTGGATACCATGTATGAGCTACCCTCCGCGGAACATGTTTCCAAGGTCGTCATCGACGAAAAAGTCATTCGTGGCGAATCGGATCCTTATCTAATTTATCAAACCGAAGAAAAGCAGTGTGCTTCGGTGGAGTGAAATATCCTCTTCGAACGCTATCGATGCCTTGCAGCAAGCAGGCGTCGATAGCAAATTTAGGGCTCTAATGAGCGGCTAATTTTCCGCTCTTAATCGGCGGCTGAGTAACGGTTTAAGGAACCGTGGCCTCAAACCTCGTTGAGCGAGTCTTTAAATCCGACTCCACTCAGTTTGGTCTTGGAGTGGAACATATGCCGACGGCCGACAGTCTTTAAACTCCTCTGGAGTTTCAGGAAGAATGTTCCTGCTGCGGTTGTCGGAACGCTGGCGCCTCAACCTACCTTCTTTCAGCTTTCTTGTCTTTCCGTGCAATACCGGTTTGCATTCAACCGACCCTAACGGCACTGGTATTTACTTGTCTTGATTCACGCATTAGGACGAGTGTTTGTCCACGCGCCCATCTTAAAAACAACTCAGACAAGTGAACCTCGATGGCGCATTCGTATCTAAGTGGTCTTTCGTATTGACCGAAACAGGATTATAGAATTCTTGGCGATCTGCTCGTCTAAAGTCTTTCGTCCAACCAAATAGTTCTAGGTTTTATCGGGCCTGATCTTGTTTTTTGCCCGAAGCTTACCTATATACTCAGTAACAACGCGTACTCAACTTAAAGTCCATGGGTGGCTAATGGAAAATACCTCGCTTGAAAATCGTGCAAAACCGGAAAAAATGGTGCCGGTGCTTCCCTTGCGGGATGTCGTAGTTTATCCCCATATGGTCATACCGCTTTTCGTCGGCCGGGAGAAGTCAATATTGGCGCTGGACAGCGCCATGCGGGACAACAAACAGATCTTGTTAGTGGCGCAGAAAGAGGCCGAGCTAGACGATCCTAGCTTTGATGATCTATATCAGATTGGCACTTTATCGAATATTTTGCAGTTGCTGAAGCTCCCCGACGGTACCGTGAAAGTGCTTGTCGAAGGCAGCGAGCGCAGCAGCGTCGAAAAATTTCGCGTCGCTGACAAGCACTACGTGGCGGTTGTTTCGCCATTGCTAGACGAAATCAGCATTACCGATCAAGAGGTCGATGTGCTGATGCGCACCGCCATCAACACCTTCGATCATTATGTCAAGCTAAATAAGCGGATACCGCCCGAAGTATTGAACTCGCTCGCCGGGATTGACGAGCCGAGCCGGTTGGCGGATACCATCGCCGCACATATGACCATCAAAATCGAAGATAAGCAGTCGGTTTTGGAGACAAGCGACGTAACGGCGAGGTTGGAGCGGTTGATGACGCTGATGGAAGGCGAAGTGGATATGCTGGAGATGGAAAAGCGTATCCGCGGGCGGGTCAAGCAGCAAATGGAGAAGAACCAGCGCGAGTATTATTTAAACGAGCAGATGAAGGCCATCCAAAAGGAATTGGGAGAAATGGATGATGTTCCGAACGAGTTTGAGGAACTATTACGCAAGATCGAAAAAGCCGGTATGCCCGAGTCTGCCCGTACCAGGGCCGAAACGGAGTTGAATAAGCTCAAATTGATGTCGCCAATGTCCGCCGAAGCCACGGTGGTCAGGAATTACGTCGACTGGATGGTCAACATGCCATGGAAGAAGCGTACGAAGATCAGCCACGACCTGCGGCGAGCTGAAGAGTTCCTGGAGACCGATCACTACGGTTTGGAGAAAGTCAAAGAGCGTATCCTCGAGTATCTGGCCGTTCAGCAACGCGTTAAGAAACTGAAAGGCCCGATATTGTGCTTGGTCGGACCGCCCGGTGTAGGCAAAACCTCGCTCGGTCAATCGATCGCTCGAGCCACCAACCGGAAGTATGTCCGCATGGCTTTGGGCGGAGTTCGTGACGAGGCTGAAATTCGCGGTCACCGCAGGACTTACATTGGCTCGATGCCAGGTAAAATCCTGCAGAACCTCGCCAAGGTGAAGACTCGCAATCCGATGTTCATGCTTGACGAAATCGATAAGATGGCGATGGATTTCCGCGGTGATCCCGCCGCCGCGTTGTTGGAGGTCTTGGATCCGGAGCAGAATCATACATTCAACGACCATTACCTGGAGGTCGATTTCGATTTATCCGAGGTGATGTTCATCGCAACGGCGAACACCTTGAATATTCCGGCACCGCTTCTGGATCGCATGGAAGTCATTCGCATCGCGGGCTACACGGAAGACGAGAAAATTAATATCGCCATGCGCTATCTAATTCCCAAGCAAGTCAAGAACAACGGGCTTAAGGATAGCGAGATTCATATCACCGAATCGGCCGTTCGGGACATCATCCGCTTTTATACCCGAGAGGCCGGTGTTCGCAGCCTTGAGCGCGAAATCGCCAAGATTTGCCGCAAGGTCGTCAAGAGCTTGGCGCTTAAACCGAGCACCAAGAAAGTAAACGTGACCCATCGCAACGTGGATGACTTCTTGGGAGTCAAGCGTTATCGCTACGGACGTGCCGAAGAGAGGGATCAGATCGGACAAGTTACCGGATTGGCTTGGACCGAGGTCGGGGGCGAGCTTCTAACCATCGAATCCGTCATCATGCCCGGAACCGGCAAACAAACCTATACCGGCAAACTCGGCGAGGTTATGCAGGAGTCGATACAAACTGCTATCACCGTTGCCCGGAGTCGGGCCGAAACCCTCGCTATCGATCCAGCGTTTTATCAGAAGCACGATGTGCATATTCACGTGCCGGAGGGGGCGACACCCAAGGATGGCCCCAGCGCCGGTATCGGTATGTGCACGGCTTTAGTTTCCGCATTGACTCAGATACCGGTGAGATCCGATGTCGCAATGACGGGTGAGATAACCCTTCGTGGAGAGGTATTGCCCATTGGAGGGTTAAAGGAAAAGCTGTTGGCCGCACATCGAGGCGGTATTTCAACAGTTTTGATTCCGCTGGAAAACGAGAAGGATTTGGCTGAGATTCCAAAAAACATCAAGCAGGACCTCAAGATCGTTCCGGTTCGCTGGATCGATCAAGTCCTGGAAACCGCACTAAAGCATATGCCGGAGCCTTTAAAGCCGTCTGCTACGCCCGAATCGGAAGGTGTGACTAAATCGACGGGTACGGCGGGCATGATCGTTGCCCATTAGTCTATATTCTCGGAAAGGGCTTTGTGCGTGTTCAAAGAACTGTGATGGACCGCAAAAACTGCTGAACCCCAGGCGCTGCGCGGCTTGACAGTGCTTTTTATCAACTGCTACATTGGGGATGGGGAGTTCAAGCGTAGCCAACAGCATATAAAGCTGGACGAAGTAGTGCGGCAATGTGAAGAACTTAGATTTATCAATCATCGATCATAGGGGGAATGAATGAATAAAGCGGAACTAATTGATGCGATCGCTAAGTCGGCGGAACTGACTAAGGCCGATGCCGGACGCGCACTCGACGGTATGATTGACGCTATTACTGTAGCTTTGAAAAACGGTGAAACCGTTTCCCTAGTGGGTTTCGGTTCTTTTGGGGTGAAGGAGCGTGCCGAGCGCCAAGGCCGCAATCCTCAGACGGGAAACACGATTACCATCAAAGCTGCAAAAATTCCCTCATTTAAGGCTGGCAAAGCACTTAAAGATGCTGTAAGCTAGTCGACTCTTTCGGGTGCTTAGCTCAGCTGGGAGAGCATCGCCCTTACAAGGCGAGGGTCGTAGGTTCGATCCCTACAGCACCCACCATAACGGAGCGGTAGTTCAGTTGGTTAGAATACCGGCCTGTCACGCCGGGGGTCGCGGGTTCGAGCCCCGTCCGCTCCGCCAATCTTTCAAAAAACCCGCGCCCTTAGGCAGCGGGTTTTTTTTTGGGCAGGGGGCTGCCCGTCTTTATTAGTGTAATGATTGCTCTTAAACCGGTATCAGGTCCTGCATATGCTTCAAGCGATTCGTGATCGTGCCCAAGGTATTTTCGCCTGGGTGATGTTGATTCTTGTCGGTGTGCCGTTCGCTCTGTGGGGAATTCAGAATTATCTGGATTCCGGAAAAGAGCAACCACTGGCCGTCGTCGGTGACCGGGACATTTTTGAGCGTGAAGTGAATCAGGCTTATCAGCAAAGTCTTGCGAACCTAGTTGGCTTGGCTGAATTCGATGAGAGGCAGCTTAAGCATGAAGCATTGGAAAGACTGATTCGGGAAGAAACCATTGCGCAAAGTGCAGAGGCTAAAAACCTGGCTATCGGCGACAGCGCGGTTCGCGAATTCATCCAGACGCTCCCCTACTTTCAAACTGACGGCAAGTTCGACAAGGAAAAATACAAGATCATGCTGTCATCCCAGGGCTTAAGTCCTGCCCAGTTCGTTGCTCAGGTTAGAAGAGCTTTGTTGATGGAGCATTACCAGCGCGGATTGCTTGATAGCGCGTTTGTGACTCCCAACCAAGTCGCTGCGCTCTTTCGACTCAGAAACCAAGAGCGCGAGATCGAATACCTCAAGATCCCGTTAAAGAAATCGAATCGCGCGATCTCCGATGCGGAGATCGAGGATTACTATCGGAAAAATCTTCCGGCTTATCAAAACCCCGAACGCGTTTCGATCGAGTATATTGCGGTCCGTCTTGATGATATCGCGAAGCAGACTCAAGTAACCGAGGATGATCTGCACAATCTATATGAAGAGCAGAAGGCAAACTTTACCTCCGACGAGCGGCGAAAGATCAGCCATATCCTCGTCGCGGTCGATTCGGAAGGTGGTGAAGTCGCTGAGAAATCTGCCTTGACCAAGATAAATCAGATTCAAGATCGCTTGGCTAAGGGCGAAGACTTTGCGAAGGTTGCAAAGGAAACTTCGGATGACCCGGTATCCGCGCAGAACGGCGGCGACTTGGGGGTCATCACCAAAGGAGCCATGGAGCAAAATTTCGCCGATGCGGCGTTTGCTTTGAAGCAGGGCGAATTATCCAAGCCCGTTAAAACGTCTTTTGGCTATCACTTGATCAAAGTTACTGAACTGTCGCCGGCCAAGATCAAGCCGTTTGAAGAGGTCAAAGACGAGCTTCTGAATACTTTTCAGCGGAATGCGGCAGAGAACAAGTTTTACGAGCAGGGTCAAACCCTCACGGAACTCAGCTATGAACATCCCGACAGCCTCGAGCCGGCAGCAAAAGCGCTCAACCTAAAAATTGAGAGCACCGAATACTTTACGCGCGAAGCGGGAGATGGTATTGCCTCCGAATCCGCCGTAAGAGAGGCCGCTTTCAGTGAGGACGTGTTAAACGGCCGAAACAGCGATCCGGTTGAATTGGGGAACGAGAAAGCGATCGTTTTGCGGGTAAAAGAACATCAACCGGCTTCCGACAAACCCCTCGCAGAGGTGAAGGAAGATATTATAGGCAAGTTACGCGCGGATGATGCCCTGCAGGAAACTCGTAAGCAGGCGGAAGATCTTTTGCGTCAAGTGCAGCAGGGCGTCCCGCTAACGGTTTTGGCCAAAGAATACGGTGTATCCGTCTCCAAAGAACCCGCTTTGCGTCGCGACGCAAAAAGCTTGTCTCCGGCTCTAACGAATGCGGTGTTCAAAGCCGCTCGCCCCGCAGCCCAGCAGCCGGTTGCTGCAACCGTGGAGCTTGAGAACGGCGATCAAGCCGTCTTCAATCTTATCTCCGTCAAGGATAGCGCTTCGCAAGGAGATTCCAAAGAAGCGGAGGCGGCTCGCCAGTTCCTCGTCAAGAACGCCGCGCAGCGCGAATTTTCGTCCTTTGTAGCGCAGTTGCGCCAACTCGCCGATGTTTACGTCAAGCCCGAGGTCGAGAACTGATTCGGATCCGCCTGGGTCACAGTTGCGAGGCCTTGAACCCTTTCGACTGCAACAGGTTAAGGAGGCCGTGTTCACCCACCAGGTGACCGGCTTCCAAGACAATGAAATAAGTCCTTCCGTCGGCTGTTAACTCTTCGATTTTGTTGGCTATCGCTGCGCTTCGATCGGTGAATAAGAGCTTGAACAGCTTGTCTGCCGACGGAAGGGTATCGAAGCTGCGGCGCACGATTAGCTCAACGGTCGAGGAATCTCCATTTGTCCAGGCTTCGGCCATCGATTTGAAATAATCGTTCCCTTGCTCAATCTCATTGAGCGACTGTAGCAGGATTTGCTCTTGTTCGATCTCGGATAAACCATCCAATAGCTTTGCTTGTTCATCGACCGAGTCCAATTGGAGGACGGGCTTTCGCGTCTGCGTATCTTTGACAAAGGCTTTATCTATGCTGAGCTCCTGCGTATAACCGGCCTGTTTGCCGGCCGCGCCCATTAAGGTCAGTGACGCCATCCATGGTTTCTGGGCCGTGATCGTCTCCTCCGCAATGCCCGAAGTCTTGGCGGCGCCAAGTACTTTTTCCCAGGTTGCCGCTTTGACGTGATCTCTTAGAGTGGAGTTGTCGGAATAGACGCTCCGGTTTGCCAGAATGGGAAGCAACTCTGCCTGAGGCAAGGTTCGTATATCGGCCCCGATAATCAGCACATCAGCCCCTGAGAGCGCATCCGTTATTGCCTCGGGGAGGGGATACATTTCGGTTGCGCCGTAAGGGAGAGCGCCCATGAGATATACCGTCCCTTTCGCAGATGTCGCCTTCCAAAGAAAATGCGGCTTGTTATCGCCGGGTGCCAATTGAGACAAAGCAGGCGGCAGTTGAGCCGAAGTCAATTCCTGGCAGGGTCTGTCTTGGTAAAAGACTTTGTTTTGCTGATCCAAGCACTTATAAACGTCGGCGAATGCCGTGGTCGGCAGCATTGCGAGTGCGGAAAGGAATAGGCAAGCGAAACGTACGAACTGGAACATGGATGTCGTTCTTCCTAATCTGGACAAAAAAGCCGACGAAGCGATTTGATGACATCTCAAATGTAGCCCAAGTGACCGCAATAACAATTCGATCGCCGTGCCGGGATCAAGACCAGGGAAGAATATCGTCACGGAAAAAGATCGATCTGAGTGCGCCGCTGCCTTGGCTCGTTTTGGTCCGAACGGGGGCATCGGACGCGTCAGGTCTCGATGACGAGCACCTAAGATGAACTCTTGAGTCCGCGTTCCGATCAAAAGTGAATAGCGTGAAAGGCGGGTATTAGCGGCGTTGCTGCCAGCCTGAAGTCAAACAGCGCTTAAGGAGGAGTATGAGAATCGCACAGGTAGCGCCTTTGTACGAAAGCGTGCCGCCCAAACTATATGGGGGCACCGAGCGTATCGTACATTACCTCACCGAAGAATTAGTGCGCGCCGGACATGATGTTACGCTCTTCGCCAGTGGTGATTCGGAGACAAGCGCCACGCTCGAACCGATTGTTTCCAAGGCACTGCGTCTCGATGAAGATGTACTAGACCCGTTGCTGCCCCACCTGTTGATGCTGGATCAAGTGTGCAGAGTGGCCAATGAATTCGACGTAATCCACTTTCATACCGGCTGTCTTCATTTTCCGGTATTCCGCGAATGTTCGACTCCGCATGTCACCACCTTGCACGGACGGTTGGACATAAAGGAATTAGGGCGTCTCCTTGAAGCCTTCCGGGATACTCCGCTCGTCTCCATTTCTGATTACCAACGCACGCCGATCGGCTGGGGAAATTGGACGGCTACGGTCTACCACGGGTTGCCGGAGGACCTCTACACGTTTCGTGCCGAGCCAGGCACATATCTGGCGTTTTTGGGCCGTATCTCGCCGGAAAAGCGGGTTGATCGGGCCATCGAAATTGCAATCCGTGCCGGCATGCCGCTTAAGATCGCGGCCAAAGTCGATAAGGCCGACCGCGAATACTTCGAGCAGATCAAGGTCCTTTTCGATCATCCTCTCGTGGAATACGTAGGTGAAGTAAACGAACGCGAGAAGAACGAGTTGCTCGGCAATGCCTACGCCTTGCTTTTTCCCATTGATTGGCCGGAGCCGTTCGGGCTCGTGATGATTGAGGCTATGGCTTGCGGCACGCCCGTGATCGCCTTTAGGAACGGTTCAGTACCGGAAGTCATGCGGGATGCAAAGACGGGTTTCATTGTCGAAGATATCCGCCAGGCCGTATCGGCGGTTGAACGGGTGGGCGAGATAAGCCGGACAACCTGTCGCCGGGAGTTCGAGAATCGCTTTTCCGCCGGCCGAATGGCCAATGGCTACCTCCAGATCTATCGGCAACTCAGTCAAAAACGTAAGCAGAAAGCTTCGTCGGCTCTGAAGGTCTTCGGTGCGGAAGTAATGGAAAAGGAAATCAAGCGTCTTCCGATGCTAGGCAAGCAAACGATCTAGTTTTTGACTCGGCAAAGGGATAATCCATGGAAGAGACGGCTTCCACCGAAAACCAGTGGTACGTCGCCGCCACTGCGCCGCGGGTCGATGAACCCGCGCGGGTGTTAAAGGCTGAGGATACATTCGGTATCTTTGACCGCCACGGCGATATTCATCAAGAGAGTTCAAGCGAACAGGGACTTTACCACGGCGGGACACGCTATCTTTCGCTCTTGGATCTGAGAATCAATGGACACCGACCCCTGCTGCTCAATTCCACCATCAAGAAAGACAACAGCTTGCTGGCTGTCGACATGACCATGCCCGATCTCTACGAAGGCGAGGTTCTGATAATCCCGAAAGGCAGCGTGCATGTGTTCCGATCAGTGGTTTTAGCGAGCCAAGCTCGGCATGAACATCTACGTTTGGTCAACTACGGTGATCGAACTGTAGATTTGAATGTCGAGTTTTGGTTCGCTGCCGACTATCGCGATATCTTCGAAGTGCGCGGCGTCCACAGAGAGGCTCGGGGAACATTGCTAGCCTCGGACATAAAAGAAGATGGCGTGGTATTGGGTTATAGAGGGTTGGACGGCGAAGTCCGCCGAACGCATATCCAATTCGATTGGCAACCCAATCAGCTCAATGCGGCTTGTTGTAGCACGGTGCTTCACTTGGGAATCCGCGATGAGTGTCATCTGCACGTTTCGGTAAGCTGCTCATGTGACAGTGCTTGCTTGTTGCCGGGCGATTATTACCAAACCATCGATCGGATCGGGGCAAGCATCGCCGCTTCCCGGTCGAGCATTGCCCATATCGTGACTTCGAATGAGCAATTCAACGACTGGCTCAGCCGCTCTGCTGCGGATCTCGATATGCTGGTCACTGAAACTTCTTACGGCCCTTATCCCTATGCCGGCGTTCCGTGGTTCAGCACGCCTTTCGGGCGTGACGGCATCATTACCGCGCTGCAAACGCTTTGGGTCCGGCCGCAATTGGCAAAGGGCGTAATCGCCTATCTTGCCGCGACCCAAGCTCAATCGCCGGAACCTAAGCGCGATGCCGAACCCGGCAAGATTCTTCATGAAGCAAGATCCGGGGAAATGGCGGCTCTAGGGGAAATTCCCTTTCAACGTTACTACGGTACGGTGGATGCCACGCCGCTCTTTATCATTCTCGCGAGTCACTATTATGAACGCACCGGAGACCGAGCCCTCATTGAATCGATTTGGCCGCATATTGAACGGGCTTTAACTTGGATCGATCGCTATGGCGATTGTGACGGCGACGGGTTTGTCGAATATGCACGGCATAGCGTCAACGGGTTGGTGCAACAGGGCTGGAAGGATTCCAATGACTCGGTATTTCACGCCGATGGGGCGCTTGCCTCGGCACCGATTGCGCTGTGCGAGGTGCAAGGCTATGTCTACGAAGCCAAGCAGTTGGCGGCCGAATTGGCCGAATTGCTTGGCCACGAAGAATGGGCGCTGCGGTTGCGGCAGGAGGCGGCGGCACTGAAGCATCGCTTTAACGATGCGTTTTGGCTCGACGAACTGGACACATTTGCGCTCGCGCTGGATGGCGACAAACGCCGCTGTGCAGTACGTACCTCTAATCCGGGGCATGCTTTATTCACTGGAATCGCAGATCCCGGCTTTGCTCGTCGCGCCGCCGACACGCTGCTGGCGGCGGAATCCTTCAACGGCTGGGGAATCCGCACAGTCGCGGAGGGGCAGTGCCGCTACAATCCGATGGCGTATCACAACGGTTCGGTCTGGCCCCACGATACCGCCATAGCGGCAATGGGTCTGGCTCGTTACGGTTTTAAAGATAAGGCGTTAAAGCTGCTGACTGGGCTGTTCGAGGCTGCCGTGTTTCTCGACTTGCATCGGCTGCCCGAACTTTTCTGCGGCTTCTCCAGGCTTCCCGGGCAGGGCCCTACGCTTTATCCGGTAGCCTGTTCTCCTCAGGCCTGGGCCAGCGGAGCGGTATTTCAACTCTTGCAGGGCTGCCTCGGATTAAGCTTTTCGCCCGAAAAACCCCAACTCCGGTTTTATCATCCGCGACTTCCGAATTATCTCAATTGGCTGCGAATCAGTAACTTACGTTTTGATGACGGGGTGATCGATTTGGCCCTGACGCGCCATGCCAATGACGTGGGTATCAATGTAGAGCGTAAGGAAGGCGATATCGAAGTGGCGGTCGTGGTCTGATGCGTATTCTTCACATCTCGAAGAGCCCGGGAGTGGCGACGGGGGGGTTAATGTTTAACCAGAAGGTGCTGCAAGTCGGCGGCGTTACGTTGCGCGAAATTGCCGAAATTATTGTTGAACAGCACGTGCGTCTCTCGCGTTCTTGCGCCGAGCTTTTGAATCGAATCGGCTAAATCGCGCAATTCGTCGGCCGAATAGAGATAGTTGAAACGATCGGTGGAGGATTCGAAGCCTTTTTGGTTCCAGGCCTCGCGGTTCCGGCCGTGGAGACGGACCACCGCTATTTCGGAGGAGGTGATTTCCCAAATCGACGGAATGCTGTTGGCAAATCCCTGCGGTTCGTCCACCACGACATGCGTCAATCCGCGGCTCCGTTCGAATTCGAGCGTCTCTTCGCAATGCTTATCCTCGAACCAGGATCGATGGCGGAATTCCACGGCGATGCGAAATCCTTCCATCAACTGGGCGCAAACAGCGATATGCTCGAAATTGCTTCGCCGGTAGACGAACCACGGCGGAAACTGAAACAGGACGACGCCAAGCTTGCTCGCCTCTTTCAAGGGTTTAAGGGCCGAGCGAAAACGCAGCCAGAGTTCGCCTCGAAGTTCCTCCGGCAGGTCGCGGTAATAAACGTTCTTTTTCCCGACCGGTCCCAAGGCCGCGCGGATGTCCGCCGGAAGTACGTTTGGCGGCGTTTGATGCTGCGTGAACAGCCGAAAGCTTTTGACGTCGAATAGAAAACCCGGCGGCGTCCGTTCGACCCAAAGGGCCGCATTCCGCTCCGATAGCAGGGCATAATAGCTGCTGTCGACTTCGACCAACGGGAATTGGCCGGCATAGAAACCCAGTCGATCCGAAGGCGTCTTGACATGGGCCGGATAAAACAGACCGGAATCAATTAGGTTTTTATCTGCCCAAGAGGCGGTACCCACCAGAATCATCATCTCCCTCGATTCCAAAGACGCGATATGCGGTCATCGCGGAATGCAACGTCAAACCTCGGTTTTGCCTGCAGTCGGCTGGATTGCTCCTTGGTTTCGATACTTCGACAAGTATTTCGGCTGAAAGTCGTCTCCGGAAGCCGAGGCGGTTCCGATGAGGCTGAAGCCTGGAGTTGGTTTGCGTTTCTAGGTGACCGCGCGGAGCGTATGACCGGCGTTCCCGTATGCCCCGTCGAGGAGAACGGCGTCCGGGAAACTCTGCACCTCGACGTCCGCCATCCACAGTTGAGAGATGACCGGTTTCATTCTATTCGGGAGGCCACTCATCCAAAACCGTTCCGTACCTGGGTGAGCGCCAGGCGATAAGAGATCGCGGCTTTCCAGCCGGCGCCGGAGTTGCCGCGCGACCGCTACCGCCGGGTCGATGATGGCAACGCTCGGGCCGGCGACGGTTTGAATGAGCGGTGCCAGGAAAGGATAGTGCGTGCAGCCCAACACCAGGGTATCCGCACCCTGTTCCAACAATGGGACGACGTATTGTTCGACCAATGACCGCGTGGCGTCACCGAATAAATCCCCTGTCTCCACCTGTTCAACGAGTCCCGGGCAGGGCTGAGCCAGGATATTGACGTCGGCGCCGAACCTCGCCACTAATTTAGCGAAATTGCCGCTCAAAAGCGTGCGGCGGGTGGCCAGCACCCCGACCACACCGGATTGGGTTTGCTCCGCCGCCGGTTTAACCGCGGGTTCCATGGCCACGATGGGTACCTGAAATCTCGAACGCAGCGTCGCGATCGCCGCACCCGTGGCCGTATTGCATGCCACGACAATCGCCTTGGCCCCTTGGCTTACCAGGAACTCGATGATGGCGACCGACCTGGCCTCGATGAACTGCTCGGTCCGATCGCCATACGGCGCGTAGCCCGAATCGGCCACATAAAGCAAGTCTTCCTTCGGCAGCTCCCTACGAATCTCACGCAGAACCGACAAGCCACCCACGCCGGAATCGAAAACACCCACGGGATTTACGGCATTCATATTCTAAAATCCGACGATTTCCGCTTCGTTCCTTTCATATATCTCCGAACCGCACGATCAGCATTTCATTGCCGCCTTTCTGAAACTCATAGGGCACCTCCGCGACTTGCGCCCGATATCCTGTCAACGCCAGCTGCGTCAGCGTGCCGTCGAGGTGGCGGGATCTGACGGCTCCGAATTCCAGCAACGGAACGATCCGGACTTCATTCGCCACGCGGCACAGTTCGCGCAGGGATTGTAGGTGAAAATCCAGGCTGAAATGCGCACTGTAGAGAACCAGGAAATGGCACACGCGGAAGCTCGGCATCGATATACCGTCCCTCCCGTTTTCCCTGCGGGAAATCTGCCAGGAACTTACGCATCGCGCTCATGCGGACCTGACCGAGTTCTTCGACGGAGCGGATATGCGACCAGACGAACTCGTCCACGTATCGCCGGGTTTCCTCCAGCATGACTACATAGTCTGATCGATGTGGGAGGCAATCTCTGCCGCCGTGAGCCAGTAAATAGGGTCGACCGAGACCACCGAACCGCGGAGGGCTGACAACTCCGCATTGAAACTGGCGAGGCCGTCTCCGCAGCCGAGGATTGTCCTTCCGAAATCCCGTGGTTCCAGGGCAAACATGGCGACATACTCGTCGAACGAGCGTCCCCAGGGTACGACTTGATCGAGGTGAAACGCCATCTTGGTCCTCTCTGTCGGACGTAATTATACTGGGGCAGGCAGAAACATCATCGGCCAGATCGGGAGTGCCGAGTCCCGTGGCGGTGGCGATATCCCGCAACAGCCGTTCGAGACGGTCGTTGCCCCAATAGTGGTGTCCCCGGTAAACGAAGAAAGGCACGCGGAACGCCCTTCCCGTTGTCCCTGGATGACGTCTTTCAGCCCCCCGTCGTTGTAAAGAGCTATCGTCGGCGCTTCGGATGACGGAATCCGGCTCCAGTCCGCATTGCTCCGCTATTGCAGCCAGCGTTGCACTTTCGACGAGATCCTCTCCCCATGAAAACTGTGCGGCAAACGCGGCCAGCCCGAACTCCGTTGCCCGGCCCTGATCGAGGGTATATAAAAGCTGACGTGAGCCGTTTCCAATCCTGTCGAACGGCTTCGGCCATTGCAGCGGAAGCCCGTAAGCCTTGGCGAATCGTCCAATATCCTCGGCCACATAGGCCGTTTTTTCGTATCGGCGACGGGATCGCTGGGAAACAGCTTCGGCAGAAACAGAGGGGTATATTCGATGGAAGTCGATAGCCGATCCGCGATCTTGCTCAAGCGGTAGAAGGCTAGCCAGGCATGCGGGCTGCGAAAACTGAAATAGAAGGCCAAATTGTTCATGTTCGGAATTGGAGTCAGAAGCCTCGACGTTACGATCAGGGCTTCCAAGACCTATGTCAATCAGGCCAACCGCTACACGGTCTTTTGCAGGACGGCGATGAGTCTTTGCCGCGCCTCGAGTTCGATGCCGTTTAGGCTGCGGTTTACAGCGCCGATTATCGCCAATACGGACGCCGTGACAATGCTAGCGTCGATGCCGACGCTGTAGCTCGTTCCGGCCATACCGTCGGTCGCGACTTCGACGAAGGCGGCGGCGCCTTGTCCCGTGGAACGCTCTTCATAGGACTGCACCCACACGAGCCCTCCAAGGCCTGGGCTAAGGCATCGATTGGACCATTGCCTTCGCCGGTATCAGCGTGACCCGTTGGCCGATCATCCGCCACCGTCAGACAGATCCCTCGGGCCGAATCAGAGCATGTAGCTGAGCACATCAAACTTCTTCGCGAATACAAATCGGCGCTGATTTCCGAAGCTGTTACCGGCCAGATCGACGTTCGCGGTTATGCCGAAGCACGTTCGGACGCTTCCGTTGCGGAGCAGGCAGCCTGAGCCAAGCGAGGGCAATCAGGGATTACCGAAAGGCGCCAGGGCGTATATACTGCTGTCTATATTTGTGAGATGGGAGAGCGACCATGCCCGAAACGCGTATTGCCAAGTTGTTCAAAAACGGCGCCAGCCAGGCGGTTCGATTGCCCGCCGAATTCCGCTTCGAGGGGGATGAGGTTTACGCGACGCGGGATGAGGCAACCGGCGACGTGGTCTTGTCTTCCCGTCCCGGTGCAAAGACCTGGGGCGATTTTTTCGAGATGCTGCATTCCATCGATGTTCCCGAAGATTTCATGGAGGAACGCCCCATGAACTCTGTACCGGTCGAGCGCGACGTATTCGGGGATGATGATCCGTGAGCGTGCTGCACATGCTGGATACGGACATCGCGAGCTATGTCATCAAAGGCCGCTCTCCCGACGTCGAAGCAAAACTGATGGCCATCGTGCCCTCCATGGTCTGCATTTCGGCGGTGACCCGCGCCGAACTCATGTATGGGCTGAAACGTCTGCCCGCCGGCCATCGTCTCCAGCTCGCCGTGCGCCAGTTTCTTAAGATCGTGCGGGTTTTGTCCTGGGACGCCGAAGCCGCGGATTATTACGCGAACATCCGCCATCAACTGGTTTCCACCGGCCAGCCTATCGGTGAAATGGACATGATGATCGCCGCCCATTCGCTGTCCGCCGGCGCCGTGCTGGTGACCAACAACGTCCGCCATTACGGTCGGATCGAGGCGCCCTTATCGTTGGTGAATTGGGCTTAGCAACGGAAGACAAGGATCGTGGCGGACATACACACCGAAAGCATCTTCGAAGACGAAATCTGCTCTCACCTGGCCGAGAACGGCTGGCTTCACCGGAACGAAAAGCCCTTCGACCTAGGATAGGATAGGCGCCTTGCGCTGTTCCCGGAGGACGCGCTTGTCTGGGTGAAGGAAACCCAGCCGGAGTCCTGGGCCAAGTTCGAGGCCAACCACAAGTCCAATCCGGACGCCGTTTTTCTGAAACGCCTGGCCGAGGAACTGGACCGCGTCGGTGCGCTGGATGTCTTGCGCAAGGGATTCAAGGACATCAACGCCACGTTCAAGATGGCGCAGTTCGCCCTGGCGCATGCCCTCAATCCGAAAACCTCCGAGGACTACCGGAAGAACCGGCTACGCGTGGTGCGCCAGCTGCATTATTCGGAGCACAACGAGAATTGTATCGACCTGGTGTTGTTCCTCAACGGTATCCCTGTCGCAACCCTGGAGCTGAAGACCGATACCACCCAGCCGGTTTGGAACGCCATCCGCCAGTACAAATACGACCGTCTACCGGTTGATCCTAAGAGTCGGGAGAAGGAGCCGTTGCTCCAGTTCGGCCGCCGGGCACTCGTGCATTTCGCGACCTCGTGCGACGAGGTTTACATGGCGACCCGGCTCGAAGGGAAGAAGACCTTTTTCCTGCCGTTCAACCAGGGCCGCGACGGCAGTGCCGGAAACCCGGCCAACCCGAACCGCTACGCCACCAGCTACTTATGGGAGGAGATCTTCCGCAAGGATGTCTGGATGCTGATCCTGGGGCGTTATCTGCATCTGGAGCGAAAGGAAACCGTTGATTCCATCACCGGCAAAAAATCGATCAAGGAAACACTCATCTTTCCGCGCTTCCACCAGCTCGATGCCGTTCGTGCCTTGCTGGCCCAAACCAAAGCGGAGGGCGTGGGCGGAACCTTTCTGATCCAGCACTCGGCCGGGTCGGGCAAGTCCAACACCATCGCCTGGACTTCGCACCAGCTCGCCAGCCTGCACGATGCCGAGGACCGCAAGATTTTCGGGTCGGTCATCGTCATCACCGATCGCAAGGTACTGGACTCACAGTTGCAGGACACCATTTACCAGTTCGAGCATCAGCATGGCGTCGTTCAGAAGATCGACGACAATAGAAAGAGGAAGGCACGGACCAGGAAGAGGATCTCGGCACCGAGGACATCCTCAACCAGGTGGTCGCCTCGCGCAAACGCCCGCCCAATGTCACCTATTACGCCTTCACCGCGACACCGAAGGCCAAGACTATCGAGCTATTTGGTCAACCGGAGCCGGATGGCAAGCCGGCCCCGTTCCATGTCTACTCCATGCGCCAGGCCATTGAGGAAGGTTTCATCCTCGACGTGCTCAAGCACTACACCACCTACGATGTGTTCTGGAAGCTTTCCCAGGTCGGTGACGACAAGCTCGTGGAATCTGGCAAGGCCCGGAAGCAGATTGCCCGCTACGTGAAGCTGCATCCGACCAATATCGCCCAGAAGGTCTCAATTATCGTGGAGCATTTTCGGGAAAAGGTCATGGCCAAGATTGGCGGTCGGGCCAAGGCCATGGTGGTCACGGATTCCCGCCTCGCGGCGGTGCGATACAAGAAAGCGCTAGACGATTACCTCAAGAAAAATGGCTATGCCGATTGCAAGGCGCTGGCTGCCTATTCGGGGGTGATTACGGATAAGGAAACGGGGACCGACAAGGTCTGCGAGGGAGACCTGAACGATAAGAGCTAGAAAGACGACCGCATCAAGGAAGATTTCGCTACTGACGAATACCGCATATTGCTGGTGGCGAACAAATTTCAGACCGGATTCGATCAGCCCTTGCTGCACACCATGTATGTCGATAAGAAACTTTCAGGCGTGTTCAACTGCATCAAGTAACCCTGCACCAACGCCAAACGGCGTCCGGTCTGACCACCTTAACCCCCGAACAACTGGAACTGTTCGCCGACCTCGACCTACCGACACCAACCCATAACGCCGTCCAGTCCAACGTGTAGGGACAAAAATCGACCCCTGAAATACGGGAAAACAATCGCTTAACCAAAAATATGTCGAACTCGGGCGTACCCGGTGGGTTTCATCACCTTGTGCTGACTCACCCGGAGACTGAGCCTTCTATGCGATTTCTGTTCGTCGGCTCGCGCCTTTGCGCTCAGGCTTCCTTCAGACAATCCCGCGCGGAATTGCCCTTGCCGTCGGCTAGTGGTTACATTGGCCCAAAGGAAGGGCATTTCAGGTACTCCCACAGGGGACTTTCACCCCATCAGTTCATGCCCCTGTCGGGCGTACACAAATCGTTCCAGGGGACTTCGCTTCGCTCCGCCTCTGAATCCAGTCGTTAGCCGTCTGAATCATGAAAGAATTTCTCGAACAGGCAAATAAGTACAAGGAGCTAATCCTGTTTATCGCAGGGATTGTTTCTGCCATCTTCTTTGTTCGCGACTATTTTGCAACAAAGCAGGAGGTAAACAAGTACCACTGGATGCCGACGGCAAGGCCCATGTGGCGATGGTGTTGCTGGAGGTGGAGGCGAATAAAAGTGGTAGCGAAGAAATGGATGGAACATAACCGATCGACTGCGCCAGCGCTCGACACCTCGGCGGAAGCATCCGGCAGACGCAAATCGATCAATTCAGTGACAACTCCGTCCGCAAACGCTCCGCCATTAAATCGACGAACGAACGGACTTTCGCCGACGAATGGCGACCTTCGCGGTGCATGATATGGATTGGAATCGGCGGAATCTCGAATTCGCTGAGAACGATTTTCAGTTTGCCAGTCTGTAGCGGCTCGGCAATTTGGTAGGACAGCAAGCGGGTAATGCCCAGGCCGGCCATGGCCGCGCTGGCCGCCGAGTCGTTGTCGCTGACGCTCAATATCGGTTGTAACTTGACCGTCTGCGGCAGGCCGTCGCGCAAAAAGCGCATTTCATTATTCGGATTTAAGCCGCGCGCCAGGATGATTTGATGCTTGAGCAAATCGTCCGGCGTTTGCGGAATGCCGTGCGTTACCAAATAATCCGGCGATGCGCACAGTACCCGTCTTACCGAGCCGACTCGCAGCGCCCGGTACGACGAATCGGGCAATTCGGCAATGCGGATCGCCACGTCCACGCCTTCCTCCAGCATGTTGACAACCCGGTCGACGAACAGTGCATTGACTTCCACCGCCGGATAGCGACGCAAATACTCGATGATGCCCGGCATCACATACAACCGGCCGAACAAAACCGAAGCGGTGACGGTGAGTTGGCCGCGCGGTTCGGCGTTGATGCCCAGCGCCGCGTCGTCGGCTTCATCGGCCAAGGCGATGATGCGTTTGGCGTCCTCGTAGTATTTCTGCCCGGCCTCGGTCATCCGCACGTAGCGGGTGGTGCGGTTCAGCAATTTAACGCCCAATCGCTCTTCCAATGCCGCCACCGCACGCGTCACGGCCGGTGGCGACATGTGTAGCTTGCGAGCGCCGCCGGCAAAGCCTTCTGCATCGACCACCGCGACATACACGGTCATTAAATGGAGACGATCCATTAATAATTCCAGTTAACGGAATATTAAATTGATATTTTTGACGATTCTTTATTTTTTGACAACAAGACACACTATACCCGCCTGTTGAATTTCACACAGGCGTACTACAAACCCTTTCATTATTTGGAGAACGACCATGAGCCGTATTACCACCGTTAGCGACCAAAGCGCCAACACCGAACAACGCAACCTGTTGGATGCGATCCAAAGCCAGTTGGGCATGGTGCCTAATTTCTTGCGGGTGTTCGCCCACTCGCCGGACGCCTTGAAAGCCTTCCTCGGCTTGCATCACATCGCCAACCACGGTTCACTGGACGCCGCCACACGCGAGCGCATCGCGCTGGCGCTGGCGCAGCAGAACGAATGCGAATACTGCCTGTCCGCGCACACCGCCATCGGCCGCAAAGCCGGTTTGAACGGGGCGGAAATCGAAGCCAACCGGGCCGGCTCCAGCCAGGACGCCAAGGCGGCGGTGGCGGTTAGATTCGCCCGCGCCCTGGTCGAGCACAAGGGCGCGGTCACCAATGCAGAATTGCAGGCCATGCGCGACGCCGGTTTTAGCGAGGCCGACATCGTCGAGGTGATCACCCACGTTGGCATGAACGTGCTGACCAATATCTTGGGTAAAGCCAGCCGGGTCAGCATCGACTTCCCGAAAGTGGCGCTAAAACAGGCGGCCTAATATTGAACCGGGCCAAGTACAAGGACGGACTTGCGCCCGGATTCTTCCGCTGAATGGAATAAGGTTTCGCAAATTATGGTTATTCAATGCAGCAGACGGCTGTGTAACCGTAAACGCCAATGTTTCAATCCCAATCAGGAGCAAGGTCATGGCCCGCGCTTTTGCCAAAATCAGTTTCACACCCGATGTGCAAGCGGTACAAACCGAAATGGGCAGCCGCACGGCATATCGGGCGGCCGAGCTCGGCGAGGCCGAAGAGGTTGTACTGGGCGACGCCGAGCAAACTTTTATTGCCGAGCGCGACAGCTTTTATCAAGCCACGGTGAGTCAAACCGGCTGGCCCTATGTGCAGCATCGCGGCGGGCCGGTGGGATTCTTGAAAGTGTTGGATGACCGTACTGTTGGTTACGCCGATTTCAGCGGCAACCGCCAATACATTTCGGTAGGCAATTTACGCGGCGACGACCGGGTTAGTTTGCTGCTGATGGACTATCCGCAGCGGCGGCGCTTGAAAATCTGGGGTCGGGCGCGAGCGGTGGACGAACGCACCGAGCCGGCATTGCTAAGGAAACTGGAATTGCCCGACTTTCGCGCCCCGGTCGAGCGCGGCATCGTTATCCGAGTCGAAGCCTTCGACTGGAATTGCCCCAAGTACATCACGCCACGCTACAGCCAACGCGAAGTCGAAGCGCTGATCGAACAAGCCCGCCGCCAACCCGTAGCGAACGATAAACCAACCCCTCGCGCAGCGGGCACTGGCGCGTTGCCGTTGACCATTACCGGGATTCGCCAGTTGACGCCGCGTATTCGCGCCTATGAATTGCGCCATGCCGATGGCGAGCCGCTGCCGGCTTATCGGGCCGGCGCGCATCTCCGCGTGCCGATCGCGCTGTCCGACGGTAGCGTTACCTCTCGCGCCTATTCGCTGACCGACGCGCGTGACGATCCGGATCGCTATCGCATTGCAGTGCTAAGAGTGGACGCAGGCGAAGGCGGCTCGTCGGCATTGCACGCCGGCTGGCAACTGGGAACCCGCCTCAACGTCGATGCGCCGGACAACTATTTCCCGCTGCACGACGACGACCGCCCGGCATTGTTGATCGCCGGCGGCATCGGCATCACCCCGTTAAAAGCAATGGCCGAAGCATTGGCCGCACGAGGTGCGGATTTTCAACTGCATTACACCGGCCGTGCGCCGCAAGAAATGGCCTTTGTCAAAGACTTGCGGCGACATTTTCCCAATCGATGCCGGTTTTATTTCAGCCAGACGCAAAACCCAACCCGACTGGACGTATCGGCGCTGCTCGGTAACGCATCCGCCGATGCCGTCATTTACGTCTGCGGTCCGACCCGCCTGATCGACACCGTACGCCAAACCGCCCGCCAGCTCGGCATCGCCGAGCAGCGGGTGCAATTCGAGAGTTTTGTTTAACGAGGAGAACATGATGATAACGCTCTGCGACATGACGCTATCCGGCAACTGCCACAAAGTCCGATTATTGTTAAGTTTGCTGGCGTTGCCCTACCAAACTCGCTCGGTGGATTTGCTCGGCGGCGAACAACGCAGCCCGGACTATTTGCAACTCAACCCGTTCGGCCAAGTGCCGGTGCTGGATGACGACGGCTTGACCATCCGCGACAGCCAAGCCATTTTGGTCTGTCTGGCCAAACGCTACGGCGGCGAACAATGGTGGCCGGACGATGCCTTCCGCTTGGCGCAAATCGCCGCTTGGCTATCGACCGCCGCCAATGAAATCTTCCACGGGCCGGCCATGCTGCGCGTACACCACAAATTCGGCCGCGCCATCGATACGGCAAAAGCCCAGCAAACCGCCGAAAAAGTACTGGGCATTATCGACCGCCACCTGGAAAGCCGCGATTGGCTAGCCAGCGACACGGTATCCATCGCCGACGTTGCCGCCTATCCCTACTTGGCGCTGGCGTCGGAAGGCAACATCGACATCGGCGCTTACCCGAATATCGTCGCCTGGTTTCAGCGCATCCGCGCCTTGCCCGGTTATGTTCCGATGCCGGGAATGTGGCAGGCTTAACTCACTCACCATTCAATAACGGAGAAAAATCATGACCAAAGAAATCAAACCGCCCGTTCCGCCATTTACCGTTGAAACCGCGGCGCAGAAAGTTCGCATGGCCGAAGATGCTTGGAACTCGCGCGATCCGGACCGCGTCGCGCTGGTCTATACCGAAGACACACTCTGGCGCAACCGCGTCGAATTTCCGCGCGGCCGCGAGCAAGTGCGGCAATTTTTGCAACGCAAATGGGCCAAGGAACTGGACTATCGCTTAATCAAGGAATTATGGGCGTTTACCGACAACCGCATCGCCGTGCGCTTTGCTTACGAGTGGCATGACGATTCCGGTCAATGGTTCCGCAGTTACGGCAACGAAAATTGGGAATTTAACCGACAAGGCTTCATGCAACGGCGCTTTGCCAGCATCAACGATCTGCCGATCAAGCAAGAACAACGCCTGTTCCACTGGCCACTGGGCCGCCGCCCCGACGATCACGCCGGTTTGAGCGATTTGGGGTTATGAATAGCAGCTTGGCGGTGCGTTTGCGAAGTCTCGGCAAGGGGTCTTTGGCGATGCTGGCCGCGGCGGGGATTGCATCCGAGGTCGAGCAAAAGGCCATGGGAGCGGCTGCGGCGTTTGTGGCGATTAAGCGCATGGGCTTAAAGCCAAGTCTCAACTTGCTTTGAGCGCTGGAAGGCGCATTAACCGACCGCGACTGGCGGCAAGTGGCAAACGATGACCGTCTTTCGCTGCGAGACATGGAGCGAGTGAGCGAGCGAGTCGAGTAGTCCCCGGAAGCCCGAGCGCCGGGTGGGTGGCCGGAGGTCGCCGCGAGAGCGGCGGTCGTAGGCGACCCACAAGGCATCGCGACCGGGCGTCGAGTCATTGTGGAGCCAGGTCCCGACCCCTGGTTGGGTCGGGACCGGTCGAACGCAGGAAGGTCGCGATTAAAGCGACGTTTGCGATTGGGACGGCCGGGGCGCCGAAGGCAATACCCGTCGCCACAATTTGCTCCTTTTGGAGATTGGGATGTCCCAAAAGGTTTCGTAAAAAATGGCGATGCAATCGACAGCGCCCTTGTTGAGGATGATTTGCAGATCCAGTTTGAATTCACGGATTGCCTGCTCCACTTTCGTCTCGTACGGGCTCTGTGTGGCAAGGATCACCCGCCCCACGGCCAACGGATGAACGCCACGGCTTCGCAAGGCCGAGACGAACTGTTTCGGGGGCGGTTCAGCCAACAGGGTGATTTCGCGTGTTCGGGACTCGTAAATGAGCGCGCCGTTTTCCGCAACCACGTAATCGAAGTGATCGAGACCTCCGGAAACTAAGCCAAGATCCTCGAGTTGACGCCCGGTCACCACGATCACGCGCCGACCGGAGGCACGCAGGTGCTCAAGCGCCGCCACGATTGAATCGGCCATGCGCCCCTCTAGAGCCAGTGTCTGATCGTAATCCGTGACCAAAGCCAGGTAGCGCATGGTTTACCGCAAATGCGAACACGTTCTTGACGATGGGAGAGTTGGGCAAAGCCCTGAGCGACAGATCGCCCGGTCGGGTCCAGTGCCGCTAACGGTTGTAGAAGATCTCGATCCATTCCGTGATCTCTGCGATGGGCTGTAGCGGGATGGCAATTCGCCGACGATGAACTGGCTCGTTCTTCAACGTGCCCTGAAGCTCTTCGTAGGCGCGTTGTATTGATGTTCACTTCGGTCTGACCCGGTAAGAATGAATATCTATAGCTTTGCAGCTATTCCGCGGGTTCGTGGGAGGCCAACCGCCGGTAAAATCCTGATCCATCAGCTCTTTTTTCACCCCCGAAGGCCGTCATCAGGTTCTCCAGGAGTCCGGTCAAGTCAGCCGCCATAATGTGGTAATCGGCATCAAAACACTGTGTGGCATTAGCAACTGATGCGGTTATCCCAGGTCAGGGCGGGCGGGGACACCAGCATGCCGGTCTCGATGTGATTGCGGGTTTTCTCAACACGCCTCGGAACCTGACGTTGAAGTTTAGTAATCTTGGAGCCCTCCAGGGACACGCCGGCCATTAGGCCGGTCTGGTCAACGACGAAGGCCAGGATCGGCTCGTTGAGGGTGGTCGTGTTGATGGAACCTTCCGCACCTACGGTCACCAGCGCCACCGTACCATCGACGCCCGCCGTCCACCCGGAGCTGTTCCGAAAATCCTGCAAGACCTGGTCGTTCATGAACAGTAGGATGATGTCCTTCTTTTGAGCCCCGAACTGAAGCCCGAAGGATGCGGCTGCAATGTTGTAATAATCGACGTTCACGCCACCGATACGTAACGCCCCCTTCCCATATTCCGCCCCGCCCCAGAAGGCGGCTTGAAGGACTCCCGGAAAGACAAGCATGCCGCTGGCAGATCGAAGAAGACTGTCAGCCCCCTTCACGTCCTTTTTGAGTCGAGCAAGGGCAGCATCAACCTTGGCGTCGATCACTCGGGCATCTTCCCGAGAGGGGGCGCTGGTGCAGCCCAGACCCAGAATCACGAACAGCAGAATCATCGTGTGAAACTCATTCCTGAATAGGGTAAGTTGGCTTGCTTCCATGAGTCATTCTCCCGATTCGCCTTTAAGTGGGCTTGTGCGACTGATATGGCTTGGTCAGGGCGCGGACACGGCGTTGATCGCGAGGTGATATCCGGGCTGTTCCGGATAGGAGCCAAAGCACCGGTTCAGCAGCGATCTGGCGATCTTAAACTGAAGTCACCGCATAACTCGGCGTCCTTACTACACCTTAGACTGGGCGGCAGCCGGATTTCTTTTTCGCTGATCAGCAAATACGGAACAATCTGCTCGGCCAACGCGGGTTGGCCTTTGAGCGTAGACCTCATCTATCTCAGTCTAGCGCCACGGCCCCCCAAGAGTCTGGGCGCCGAGTTGCTGCCAAATTCCGAGCCCGGTCGGAATTCCCGCCGCACTGAACATGTCCGCCGCGAACGGCGCCGTCAGTCTCCATCTTGGCGTTTGAGGCCCGGGCGGAGGATAGCCCTCGAAAGGGACGAGCGGCTCGGCATTGACGGTGTTTGCGGCGGTGGTTGGTTGGACGTTGAACGTTTGGCGTATCTCAGCCAAGCGCATTGGATGGCAGCAATTGGCGAGGATACGTGAATTCCTGGAGAAGGGGTTGACGCCCGCAGAATCCGGAACCGCCTTGAGGAGTTGGTTCATCAGGACCACGTCCATCATCGAAGTTTCGTCGATTACCAGCAGGTCCGTTTCCAACGGATTTTCGTCGTTACGCTTGAACCTGAATTCTTTCGGATCGAATTCCAGGAGCCGATGCCCCAGATGTCCAGCGCCAGCCCGTAGGGATTCTCGGTGACCTTGAGAATGGCTTCATCGCCGTAGGTCTTGTAGATACGGACGGCGCGGGACGTGCCGACCCCGTGAAATTGCAGGAACACCATGATGTCCCGGATGGCCTTCTGTTCGGCCCAGGACTCAACCACCCGCCTCCGGCGCGTGGGGCCGATGCCCTCGAGCGTTTCCAGGCGCTCAGGGTTCTGCTCGATCACCTCGAACACCGCTTCGCCGAAAGCCTTGATCAGTTTTTTGGCGAAGTGCGGACCGATCCCCTTGACCAACCCGGAACCGAGATACTTCTCGATATGCCTTCTAAAGTGGTGGGCGGAACGACTTTGAGGTGATGAGCCTTGAACTGCAGCCCGTGGGTCACGTCATTGACCTACCGTCCTAAGCCCTCGATGAACTCGCCCGGCGAGACAGAAGCGGCCGAGCCGGTCACGGCGACCAGATCGCGCTGCTCGTTGACCTTAACCCGCAGCACGCAGAAGCAGACGCTTCACTGTGGAAGGTCACGCGCTCGACAGTGCCGGACAGCCGTTCCTGGAAAGGGGATTCGGTCCCCTGATAGGCCGTGAACGTTATCATGACTACTTGGACAAGCCAGCGGTCTCCGATTTTTAGCAGGTTAACGTTGCGATTTTACCAAGTTCTCCGCGAAAGGCCCCGGCCCTCCAGGGCGGGGATGGAAAGTGGGGTAGAGTAATGGTCAAATTTTGTGTACGGGGCGGACTCAGGCGGCGATTTTCTCGGCGTCTTCCCGAACTCCGTCCTTGAACACGACTCCCTCGATAACCTGAGCCAAGCGGGGAATGCCATTGAGTTTT
>Ga0196971_1000344_pt1 | contig 40035 bp, 38 predicted proteins | sample S1v_1013CmetaG_FD_148660 | JGI IMG/M metagenome (GOLD analysis project Ga0196971, IMG submission 148660) | Soil microbial communities from Anza Borrego desert, Southern California, United States - S1+v_10-13C | ecosystem: Environmental > Terrestrial > Soil > Desert | place: USA: California...
GGCTGCTGGTCCAGGTTTGAGAGTACCATCCACCACCGCCTGGATGACCTTCAATCGATCGAGATCCCGCATCGTCATCGTAATCGCTCCGGCACTGCCCGTATCCGCCTCCCAGCGTCAATCCACTGGGTTATCCTGCGGAAAAACGGACATCTCAACTTTGCTCAAAGCGGACATTACAACTTTGCTCCTACAGCGATTATTCGCATAATTTGTATTATGTAAAATTATGGAAGCCGTTACGCCGTGCAGCCAAGGCATCGGACCAAACCGGACTGCAGGCGAACCCGCCTGTGGAATTTCGCTGCGATTTCGCCAATTGCCTGTCCATCGGTGCTTTTAGCGCCGGCAGCGGCCGGCGCATTATCGGCATTCATTCGTTCGACCGGATTCGCGGCCGCCCTCCAGCCTTCCCGGTCCTCCCCGACCTGCGCAGAAAAGATCTTTTGTCGCCTTCAACCCAAACGATTACGCAGCAATCCGCACGACGGTCCGCCCCTTTACGCGGCCCGCAATATAGTCGTCAAAGCATCCGGGCAGCTGGTCGAAGTCAATGAGGCGCGTGACGGCAGCAAGATGGCGCGGCTTGAGATCGGTTGCAAGGCGCTCCCAGACACGTCCGCGCATGGGAAATCCGATATAGCCGGAATCCACGCCGAGCAGGCTCACGCCGCGCAGGATGAACGGGAACACGGTTGAGTCTATTCTTGCGCTTGCTGCATTGCCGATGCTGGCGACAGTACCGGCCTGCTTCATGGTCGCAAGTATCCAGTGCAGGATTTGCCCGCCGACATTGTCCACTGCGCCAGCCCATAGTCCGGTTTCAAGCGGTCGGACTTTGTCGAAATCAATGGTGGAAGTCGGCTTGATCTCCGCGGCGCCGAGCATTTTCAGATAGTCGGCCTCGCTCTCCTTGCCTGTCAGCGCAACGACGTGGTATCCGAGTTGCGCCAGCATATCGATCGCAAGCCCGCCGACGCCGCCCGTCGCCCCGCTGACAACGACCGGCCCATTGGAAGGGGCAAGACCGTTATCCTCCATGCGAACGATGCCCAGGGCCGCGGTAAAGCCGGCGGTGCCGAGCGCCATCGATTCCTTCAGGTCTAGTCCCTCAGGCAACGGAACGACCCATTTCCCCGGTACGCGGGCGTATTCGGCATAGCCTCCGTGGTGCGAAACACCGATATCGAAACTTGTCGCGATCACTTTTTGACCCACCGCGAAGCGCGGATCGGCGCTCTCCGAGACTTCCCCCGCCATATCGATGCCACCCACGCAAGGGAAGCGACGGATGACCTTGCCTTTGCCGGTTGCCGCGAGCGCATCCTTGTAATTGATGCTCGAGTAGTGAACGCGGATCATGACTTCGCCGCGATCCAGTTCCTCGGATGAAAACGTAGACAAGCGTCCACCAACTTGGCCGTCAGGCGACTGTTCGATCACGTAGGCTTTAAAAAGAGGCATAGATATCTCCAGGTTGTCGTGCGTCTCGTCGAGTCGAAATAGGAGTTCCAACTGCTCGCCGGCGTTTTGAATATCAACTCGGCCCGCATGGTATCCGGAATCCCTCTAGTTTATCGCTTCTTCTCGACACGCATCATGCACGGATCTGCAGATTATGACTGAAAGCCGCGTACTTCTCCTGGCATGCGCCCTGAGCCCGGGCTCTAACGCCAAGTCGCGCTGAATGCGCGTTCAACCTTAAATGCGCTCGATGACGAGGGCGACCCCCTGCCCCACGCCGATGCACATCGTGCACAAGGCATAACGCCCGTCGATGCGCTCAAGCTGGTTCAAGGCAGTCGTCACGAGCCTTGCTCCGGACGCGCCGAGCGGATGCCCGATCGCGATCGCGCCTCCGTTGGGATTCACATGGGGAGCGTCATCGGGCAGCCCGAGGTCGCGGGTCACGGCAAGCGCCTGGGCGGCGAACGCCTCGTTGAGTTCAATGACATCCATCTGCTCGATTCGCAAACTGGTCAAGGCCAGCACCTTTCGTGTAGCAGGGGATGGACCAAAGCCCATGATGCGCGGAGCCAGGGCCGCCGTTGCCATGCCGAGGATGCGTGCGCGCGGCCGGAGTCCATGCCTGACGGCGGCCGCCTCGGAGGCGATGAGCAATGCACAGGCGCCGTCATTCACGCCGGAAGCATTGCCGGCGGTGACGGAGCCATCCGGCCTGACGACGCCCTTGAGTTTGGCCAGCGCTTCCAGCGTCGTGTCGACACGCGGGTGTTCGTCGGTGTCGAACGGTTTCGCATCCCCTTTCTTCTGCGGGATAAAGACCGGGATGAGCTCACCTGTGAAAAAGCCCGAGGCGTGCGCGGCTGCCCATCGCTGCTGGCTGCGCAAGGCAAAGGCATCCTGGTCTGCCCGTGCGATGCCGAATTCAGCCGCAACGTTCTCAGCCGTCTCCGGCATGGAATCGACGCCGTGCTTCGCCTTCATCTGGCTGTTGATGAAGCGCCAGCCGATTGTCGTGTCCTCGATCTTCATGCTGCGCGAGAAGGCGGCATCCGCCTTTCCCATCACAAAGGGAGCCCGGCTCATGCTTTCGACGCCCCCGGCAATGGCGAGCTCGATCTCGCCGGAACGCACCGCGCGCGCCGCCGTCCCGACTGCGTCGAGACTCGAGCCGCAAAGACGGTTGATGGTATTCGCCGGCACGTCGACAGGCAGGCCGGCCAGCAACGCGGCCATCCGGCCGACATTGCGGTTGTCCTCGCCTGCCTGGTTTGCGCAGCCGTAGTAGATATCGTCGACCGCTTGCCAGTCGACCGCGCCGTTGCGCTCCATCAGGGCCTTGATCGGCAAAGCGGCGAGGTCGTCCGCGCGGATCGCGGACAAGGCGCCGCCGTAGCGGCCGAACGGCGTACGGACAGCGTCACAAATGAATGCGGATTTCATGCTGTTTCCCCTGATGTCGGTGTTGCAAAATCATTGATGGAAGCGCTTGCCGCCCCACACCCTCTTCTGGATCAGCGGGGACACGCGATAGCGGTCCTCGCCGTACAAACGTGCAAGATTGAGCAGCACGCGCATCACGTACTCCAGGCCGATGCTGTCTGCCCAGGCCAGCGGCCCGCGCGGGTAGTTGACGCCCTTCTGCATCGCGATGTCCGCGCCGGCCGCGTCGCACACGCCCTGGTTCACCGCATCGGCTGCCTCATTGGCCAGCATCGCGACCGTCCGCATCACTGCCATGCCCGGCACGTCGTCAAGCCGTGACACGGCATAGCCGGCCGATTGCAGGAAGCCGACCACCGCGCGAAACGCCTGCGGGTCGCACTGTTCGGCCGCCGCTACCGCCAGCCTCGTGGACTTGCTGTAGTCCAGCGCGAGGTCGAACAGCACGAGATTCGCCCTGCCCTCCTCGGCGGCACGCTGGGTCGCGCTGCGGCCGTCGCTGAGACAGAGAACAGCATCGCCGCATTGGATCAGCGCATCAGCGCCGGCGCATTCTTCCTGGACCACGTCCGCACCCGCTGCCCGGGCGCGCGAGACGATGGCATCGATGAAGGGGGAACTGCCCGATACCGCCACCCGCGGCGGCGGCGCCACCGCATCCTCGCACACAGGCTTCGGCTTGCTGTCCTCGTCATGGCGATAGAAGCCGCGTCCGCTCTTGCGGCCGAGGAAGCCGGCGTTGACCAGTTCCTGCTGCACCAGCGACGGCGTAAACCGCGGGTCATTGAAGTAGGCATTGAAAACCGACTGGGTGACGGCGAAGTTCACGTCATGCCCGATCAGGTCCATCAGCTCGAACGGCCCCATGCGGAAGCCCCCGGCTTCGCGCATGATCGCGTCGATGGTCGCCGGATCCGCCGCCTGCTCGCTCAACAGGCGCAGCGCCTCCGCGTAGTAAGGCCGGGCGACGCGGTTGACGATGAAGCCGGGAGTGGACTTCGCATGGACCGGCGATTTGCCCCAGGCAAGCGCGGTATCGAAGATCCGGGCTGCCACCTGGGCATCCGTCGCAAGCCCGCTGATCACTTCCACCAGTGCCATCAGCGGCACCGGGTTAAAGAAATGCATGCCGACGAAGCGCCCGGGACGCGTCAGTTTTGCTGCCAGTGCGGTGACAGAAATCGACGACGTATTGGTGGCGAGGATGCAATCATCGGCAACCACCTTTTCCAGGTCCGCAAACAATTGGCGCTTGATGTCGAGATTCTCGACGATGGCTTCCACCACGAGGCCGGCGTCGGCCAGCTCGCCGACAGCTCCCGCCGCCTGGAGCCGCGCGCCTGCGGCATCGGCTTCCTCCGGTTTCATCCGCCCCTTTTCTGCGAGCATGCCGAAGGTCTTGCGGATGCCCGCAATTGCCTTCTCCACCGCTTCTGGACGGGTGTCGTACAGCTTCACGGCATGGCCGGCGGCGGCGGCGATCTGGGCGATACCCGAGCCCATCGCCCCGCTGCCGACGACGGCGACAAGGGATGACGCAGCGATTGCATTGCTCATCACTCTCTCCTCAGGAATGATTGCTGTCCGTCGTCAGGACGACCTTGCCGTTCACCTTGCCGTTCTTGACCAGGGAAAGCGCTTCGGCGAACCGGTCCATGGGGAAGGCCCTCATCACGTTCGGCCTGAGCTTGCCGGCCTCGTAAAGTGCGAACAGTTCATCCTGCACGCGGCGCACCCATGCCGGGTCGCGCTCGCGGTAATCGCTCCACTGCAGGCCGGACACGGCGATGTTCTTCACCAGCAGGTAGTTGGCCTTGATCGTCGGGATGCGCCCTGCGGCGAAACCGATCACCACCATGCGGCCGCGCCATGCCATGGCGCGCATGCTTGCGTCGAAGGCATCGCCGCCAAGCGGGTCCAGCACCACGTCCGCCCCGCGGCCATTCGTCACCGCATGGACCTGGCGCCGGATTTCCTCATGCAGGTTTTCCGCGCCGAGGTCAATGATATGGTCCGCGCCGCTCTCTCTCGCAAGCTGTGCATGGACCTGTTCGCGCACGCCGGCCAGCACGGTTGCTCCGAATGCCCTGGCGATCTGGATGGCCGCCAGCCCCACCCCGCCGCCGCCGCCATTGACCAGCACCGTCTCCCCGGGGCGGAACTGGCCGCGTTCCATCAGCGCGAAATGCGCGGTCTGATACACCAGGCCCATGGCCGCGGCATCGGTGAAGGACATCGCGTCCGGGATGACGAAACAGTTCTCGCCGCGCGCCACCAGCTGCTCGGCATAGGCGCCGTACTCGACCTGCGCCACCACGCGGTCGCCGGGTTTGCAGGATGTCACACTCCGCCCGGCTGCCGCGACCACGCCGGCCGCATCCTTGCCGGGGCTGAACGGGCGCGGCGGCAGGATCTGGTACTGGCCGCCGATGACGAGCAGATCGGGATAGTTGACGCCGATGGCGCTCACGTCGATCAGCACCTCATCGTCGCCAATGGCGGGAGTGGGAATGTCTTCGATCTTGAGGGACTCGGGCTCGCCGTGTTCCCGTATGAGGATGGCACGCATGGTTCTTTCTTTATATAGGTGGCCGGGCCGACGGCAATGCCCTCAGTCCAGGCCGAACTCCTGGTTGCCTTCGCCGAGCGCCGGATATCCGCCGACGGGGACATCGTCGCGGAAGATGCCGGCAACCGGCACCGGCAGCGCCGTGATCCGACGGCCATTGCTTTCCAGTTCCTTCGCGAAAAGGCCGCGTGCGTGGAAGTGTTCATCCTGCATCGCTTCCTGCATGGTCGCGACGATCACGCTGCAGACATCCTTTCCGGCGAAGCATTCGCGCCAGTGCGCGGCCGGCCTGGCGCCGATAATGGCGGCGATGGCCGCGCGCACGCCGGCCGGGTCCTTGCTGTCGTCCTGCAATTCGGGCGGCGCGTCGATGGCTTGCAGGAAGTTGGCCCAGAACTTGTCCTCAAGCGGCCCTGCCGCGACGAACTTGCCGTCGCTGGTGCGATAGATCTGGTAGCGCGGCGACCCGCCGGTGACGAGCTCGCCGCCCGGCACCGGCCACATCCCCTCCACCTGTCCGTTCCCGATGGCCCAGTAGAGGAAGGTGAACAGGTTGTCGGCCATCGCGATGTCGAGCTTGCAACCTTTGCCGGTGCGGTCGCGCTGGCGCAGCGCAAGCAGGATGTTGACCACGGCGGGATAGGTTCCGCCTGCGATGTCGGCGATCAGCGCCGGCGGCAGCACCGGCGCACCGTCGCTGCCCGCCGAGAGCCCGAGCATGCCGGCTTCGGCGACGTAATTCAGGTCATGCGCCGCCACCTGGGCCTTCGGGCCGGTCTGTCCATAGCCGGTGATGGCGCAATAGATGATCCCGCCATTGATTTGCGACAGCGCCTCATAGCCCAGGCCGAGGCGATCCATCACACCCGGCCGGAACTGCTCGACCACGATGTCGGCGCTTTCGATCAATCCGCGCAGGCTGTCCGCGACGCCCGCTTGCTTGAGGTCAATGGCAATACTGCGCTTGCCGCGGTTCAGCAGTCCGAAGTTCACGCTGTCGTCGCCGAACTTGGGCGAGTAGCTGCGCATTTCGTCGCCTCGCCCGGGACGTTCGATCTTGATGACTTCCGCGCCCGCCTCGGCGAGAATCAGGGTTGCCATCGGCCCGGGCAAGAGCGTGCTGAAGTCGAGGACACGCACGCCTTCCAGTGGTCGCATCATCTCAGCCCGCCTTTTTTTGCGCGCGGGCCTTGGCCACGCGGGCGCGGCGTGCCGGTGCGTAGGGTGATTCGCCATAGGCCTCGAACAAGGCCTGCGTCACATCGAAGTGATGGGCAAGCCCGGTGCGTTCCAGCAAGGCGATCGGCCCTTCCGGATAGCCGAGTCCGAGCTTGAGCGTCAGGTCCATGTCGTCGGCGGTCGCCAGGCCTTCATCGAGCCGGCGCAGCGCCGCATTGTAATAGGGACGCACGAGGCGGTTGATGATACGGCCGGCGAAGTCGAGGCAGACCGCAACCTTCAGGCCCGCGCCTTCCAGCACCGCCCTGGCCGCATCGACCGCGGACGCGGCGGTGTTCGGTTGCCGGACCAGTTCCACGAGGTTGGAAGGATCGCCGTCACCGAGGCGGAAACGCGCGAAGCCGAGGATATTCGAGCCCTCCCCGGCGCGGCTTTCCCCGGTGTAGACGCCGAGGCATTCCGTGCCGAGCTCGATCAGGATGGCAGCCTTGCCGTCACTATTGCCGACCGTGGGGAGCGCGTCACCGGCCTTCTCGCCGATCAGGATGACAAGCTCGCCATCGTCGGATTTGCCATCCAGCAGCGGATGGCCTGCAGGGAAAGAACGGCTGTTGCCGGTATCGATAATGGAATAAGTCATGTCTCAGCTCCCGAACATCGCGTTGCCTTCATACGTATAGAACCCGCGCCCCGATTTGCGGCCGAGATGGCCGGCGGCGATCATGCGCCTGACCAGCGGCGGGCAGGCCGCACGCGGCTCGTTGGTAATGCCGTACATTGCCTCGCACAGCAGCAGCTGGGTATCGAGGCCGATCAGATCGAGCAATTCCAGCGGCCCCATCGGATAGCCCAGGCCCTCCTTGATCGCACGGTCGATGTCGGCCGGCGAGGCCACGCCTGCCTCGACGAGGCGGATCGCATCGTTGTTGTAGGGGATGAGGAAGTAGTTGAGGATAAAGCCGGGATTGTCCTTGGTTTTCACCGGACGCTGGCCCATGGCTTCGCACGCCGCCCAGGCCTTGGCGAACGTCTCCCCGGATGTGTTCAGGCCGGGCGACATTTCCACCAGCTTCATCAGTTGCGCCGGCAGGCAGAAGTGCATGCCGACGAAACGGTCGTCGCGTCCGGAGCCGGCGGCGATCTCGGTAATCGACAGCGTGGAGGTGTTGGAAGCGAAGATGGCGTGCGGCGGGCAGACCTGGTCGAGCTTCGTGAACAGGTCGTGCTTGACCTTCAGGTCTTCGAACACCGCGTCAATGACGAGGTCGCATTCCCCCATTTCATCCAGGCTCGTAGTCATGACCAGGCTGCCGATCGCCGCGGCCATCTTTTCCTCGGTCATCTTGCCGCGCTGGACCGACTTGGCAAAGAAGTCGCGTGTCTGCTTCAGCGACTTGTCGAGCGCCTCCTGGCGCGTGTCGTACACCACGGTACGGAAACCGGCGCGGGCCGCCACGATGGCAATGCCCGCCCCCATCGTGCCGCAGCCTGCGACACCAATCGTCTTGATCTCACTCATTGGATTCCTCTCATTTGGTCAGGAAACTGCGGCCGATCAGCTGCCGATGCACCTGGTTGGTGCCTTCCCAGATCTGCGTGATCTTGGCGTCCCGCATCAGGCGCTCGACGCGGAAATCCTGACAATAGCCATAGCCCCCGAAGAGTTGCACCACATCGGTAGTGATGCGCATCGCAACGTCGCTGGCGCGCATCTTCAGCATCGATGCGTCGATGCCGAAGTCGGTGCCGCCGCTATCCACAAGTTTTCCCAGGCGCCACAGCCAGGCTTCGCACATTGCGAGATCCGTCGCCATGTCGGCCAGCATGAACTGGATGCCCTGGAACTCGATGATCTTGCGCCCCGACTGCTTGCGTTCGTTGATATAGGTCACGCCATCCTCGAAGGCGGCGCGCGCGATGCCGAGCGCATGGGCGGCCACGCTGGGACGCGACTTGTTGAGCGAGGAAAACAGGATGTTCAGACCGTCTCCCGGGTTGCGCAGCAGGTTGCCGCGGTGCACCCGGCATCCGTCAAAGGAAATGGTCGCGGTGCTGGAAGCTCGATGGCCCATCTTCTGCTCGGTGCGCACCACCGACAGCCCGGGCGTGCCCTTCTCCAGGATCACCACCGAGATGGCCTTCTTGGGATCGTCGATCTCGCTCCATTTGCCGAAGAGCAGATAGACATCGGCCACGTCGCCATTGGTGATGAAGGTCTTTCCGCCATCAATGACGATGGCATCGCCGTCCGGCGTGAACCGCGTGCGCATGCCGGTCGCGTCCGATCCCGCATCCGGCTCGGTGATCGCCAGCGCGGCGAGGCCGCCTTCGGCGATGCGCGGCAGGAGGCGCTGCTTCTGCTCCTCCGAGCCAAAGTCGACCAGCGGCTTGATGGCGTGGAAATTGGTCGCCCAGATGATGCCGGTCGAGGCGCAGGCCTTGGTGATCTCGCGCACGCACTCCAGATAGGCGGTGTAGGACAGCCTGGCGCCACCGTACTCCTCCGGAATGAACATCGCGTTCAGGCCGAGGTTATTGATCGCGTTGATGTTCTCCCACGGGAACTCGCCGGTCTTGTCGTAATGTTCGGCACGCGCCATCAGCTCGTTGCGCGCCAGCGCGCGCACGCTGTCCAGCAGCTGCTTTTCGTCGTCGGAAAGTTCGATGCTCGCATCGAGCCGCTCAAAAATGTTCACGTCAGTTCTCTTTGATGGTTAGTGCGCGACGCCCTGCGCACCGTCGATGTAAATGGTTTCGCCGGACAGGAAAGGCGAATCCGCCTGGAACAGCGCCTTCACCAGCGTTGCGACGTCTTCCGAGGTGCCGGGGGTACGGCCGGGAATGCGCTTTTCCAGATACTCGCGCAGCGGGCCGGCCGACATTGCTTCCTTGTTCAGGTCGGTCATGATGTAGCCGGGCGCGACGTCGATGACCCGGATGCCCTTGCCGGCCCACTCCACCGCAAGGCAGCGTGTGATGGCCCCCACCGCCGCCTTCGATGCGCAGTAGGCCAGGTTGCGCTTGACGCCCAGCTTGTCGAAGAAGGAACCGATGTTGATGATCAATCCGCCGCCGGATGCCACCAGATGCGGATAGATGTGCTGGCAGCTCATGAAGACCGACGTGGTGTTGGTCGCAAAGACCGTCTCGTACTCGTCGCGCGGGAAGCTGGCGCTCGGGCCTTCGAGGTGGACGCCGGCATTGTTCACCAGGCCGGCGATCGGCCCGCCCAGCTTTGCTGCTTCCGCAAACGCGTCGCGCAAGCTGTCGCTGCTCGTGACATCGCAGGTGAAGCTCTTGCAGCGCGCAAGAGCTTCCGCGCTTGCGCCTTGAACGGCCGGCAGTTCGCCGCGGCGTGACAGGCAGGCCACGGTATGGCCGAGTTCGGCCAACGCAATGGCGATGGCTGCACCGATACCCCGGCTGGCACCGGTGACAATGACGGTTCCTTTTTCTGCCATGGTCAGCAATCCTTGAATTGGGGTTTGCGCTTTTCCAGGAAGGCAGCCATGCCTTCATTGGCATCCTTCGTCTGGTAAGCAAGCGTGGAAAGGTCGGCCTCGATCTTGAAGCCTTCGGCAAGCGAGGTCTGCAGCGCGCGCTGCACCGCGCCGCGCGCCAGGCGCAGCGCCACCATGCCGTGGGCGCTGAATTCGCGCGCGAAGGCCATTCCGGCTTCGATCGCATCGCCCTCCACCAGCCGGTTCACGAGACCGATCCGCTCCGCCTCGTCGGCCGCGACGGTGCGTCCGGTCATGATCATTTCCAGCGCGCGGGCTTCGCCGACGATCCGCGGCAGGCGCTGGGTGCCGCCATAACCCGGAATCAGGCCAAGCTTGATTTCCGGCAGGCCGACCTTGGCATTTGCGGTGGCGAGGCGGAACGTGCAGGCCAGCGCCAGTTCCAGGCCGCCGCCGAAGGCGTAGCCGTTGAGGATGGCTACCGACGGCATGGGCAGCGTGTCGAGCCGCGCGAACACCTGCTGGCCGAACTCGGCGCCGCGCTTCTGGGCTTCGAGGTCGCGGTTGGTGAGCTCGGCAATGTCCGCGCCGGCGCAGAACGCCTTCTGTCCGGCACCGGTAACAAGGAGTGCGCGCGCCATTGACTTTTCCACTTCTTCAAAACAGCGGCCGATATCGCCGATCAGCGAAAAGCTCAGGGCATTCAGCGCTTCCTGGCGGTCGATGGTGAGGATCGCGAATTCGTCGCGGTAGGATAATGTGATCGGCATGGTCAGTTCGCCTTCCCGGTAGTCTTGTCGTCGTCGCCGGCCCAACGCACAGGGGCAGGATTGATCCGGCCCTGCCTGACCGATTCGACCAGCTCGCGCTTCAGGATCTTGCCACTGGCAGTCTGCGGAAATTCATCGAGCGCGATGTAGTACTCCGGCATGTCGAACTTCGACAGGCCGGCATCGTGCAGGTGCTTCAGGATTTCATCCCCGGTCGGCGGCGTTGCTCCTTCGGTGTGCGTGATCGACAGGCAGACTTTCTCGCCGAGCCGATCGTCGGCCACCGGGAACGCCGCCGCCTTGAGTACGGCCGGATGCCTGATCGCGAGGTCTTCGATGGTGGACGGATGGATGTTATGGCCGCCGCGGATGATGAGGTCCTTCTTGCGCCCCATGATGACGAGGCAATCGTTCTCATCGAACATGCCGAGGTCGCCGCTCAGGAACCAGCCGTGCGCATTGAACGATTTCTCGGTCGCGGACTGGTTGTTGAAGTAACCGAGCATCAGGCAGCCGCCGCGGCCGCCGATTTCTCCGATCTCGCCATGCTTGACCTCGATGTCCGGGCTCTCCGGATTCCAGAGCTTGACTTCATAGGCGCCGCAGGCGCGGCCGCAGGTTCCGACAATGGTATCCGCGCTGTCACTTGGCAACGTGTACTGGTGCGATCCATTCTCGGTCATCCCGTAGATGTTCTGGGGCAGGATGCCCCGGTTCAGGAACCCCTGGGCGGTTTCGCGCGGGATGGGCGCGCCGGCCATGTAGAACACCGTTACCTTCCCGAGTTTTTCGAGGCCGCGCCGTTTCGCTTCGGCCAGGATATCCATCGCATGCGTCGGAACGCCCATCACATAGGTCGCGCCGCATTCGAGAATCCAGTCGATCGGCTTGGTTCCGGGCGGCAGGTCATTCACCACCAGCTCCATGCCGGCCACGAGCGCCTGCTCGATCGCCACCGTGGCGATGTGATGGCTGAGCGGGCTCAGACTGAAAAGAACCGTCTCGGAATTGTGTCCCCAGTCCTTCACCATCGCCCGGCCGTTGGCAAGCAGGGTATTGTCGCTGTGCATGACAGCCTTGGGCATCCCGGTCGTGCCCGACGTGAAGGCGAGGTAGACCACCTTGTCGGGATTGGTATCCGGCGCGGAGCCCGGCTGCGCGCTGCCGGCCTGCGGAAATTCTCCGGCACTGTCGCGCGACGGCTCCAGCCAGTAAGCACGGCGCAGGCTCTTGACAGCGCCGATCTCGTCGGCCACGCCTTCCCGCTTTGCATCCGCGCCGTAGCCCTTCTGCCCGAAGAAGGCCTCGCAATCAATGCGCTCGATCAGCCGTACGATCTCGGCCACCGTATAGTTCTGGTGCAGCGAGGGATTGCAGATGTAGCCGTTGCGCGAGCACGCGAGGAGAACGACGACCGACTCCAGCCGGCTGGGCAGCCATACCGACACGCGAGAGCCCTTGCGCAGGCCTGCGGCGGCGAGGTCGGCGGCAACCGCATCCGTCCATTCCAGGAGCTGCGCCCAGGTCAGGCGCCGGGCGCTGTCGCGTAGCGCCCAGGCGCCGGCGCGGGTCTGCGCATGCGACCGCAGCAGCGTGTACAGCGTCTGGACCTGCCAGACGCCGGCTGCGTAGTAAGCACGGGCCTGTTGCGGGTCATGGAGGGTAAGGACCGTATTCATGGTGCCGCTCTCGTTCAGTGGCCGAACCTGGAAGCGTCGGGCGAACGCTTTTCGCTGAAGGACTTCGACAGCTCCTTCGACTCCTCGGTGTCGAGATTCAGGCGCAGCAGCAGGTCATGCGTCACGCGCGACAAGCCGGCGACGCCGCCGTGGCGAGCTCCGAAGGCCGCCTTGATCGATGCCAGCGCGAAGGCGCCGCGGTCGGCGATCTCCAGCGCCATTTCGCGTGTGGCAGCGGCCAGCTGGTCGTCGGGGACGGCCTTGTTGATGAGGCCCATTTCCACCGCTTCCTTCGCGCTGATCTTCGGATTGCGGAACCAGATTTCCTTGGCCTTTTTCTTCCCGACCAGGTCTTCCAGGTACCAGGTGCCGAAACCGGCGTCGAAACTTCCCATCATCGGTCCGACCTGGCGGAATACCGCGCTTTCCTTCGCGATCGTGATGTCGCACATCACCTGGAGCACGTTGCCGCCGCCGACCGCGAATCCGTTCACGGACGCGATCACCGGCTTTTGCAGGCGGTCGATGGCCTCGTACATGTCGAGCACCGGCAGCACGCCTGGATAGAGGTGGGTGTCGGGCATGCCCGTCTTCTCGCCGCCAATGCAAAAGAAACGGTCGCCCGCGCCGGTGATGACAATGACGCGCGTGCGGGTCTCGCGGCGGATGTCGTTGATGCAGTCGCGGATTTCGTGGCACATCGTTTCGTTGAACATGTTGCCGTTGTCGGGGCGGTTCAGCGTGATGGTGCCGATGGGTCCGTCTTCGGTGTAGATGATGGTCTCGAACTGGCTTGTCATGATGTCGTTCTCCTGGAGTTTATGGGGGGAGCGTTCGGTGTTTTCCGCTCAAAGCAGTCCTGCATCGTCCAGCTTCCGGATCGCATCGTCGTCCCAGCCCAGCCATGAAGCGAAGGCATGCCGTGTGTCTTCTCCCAGACGGGGCGGATCCTTGCGGTGGCTGTTGAAATTGCCGTCGAACCGGATGCCGAGGCCGACCTGGGGTACGGCGGCGCCATTGCGCCGCGTGGCGTAGAACAGGCCGCGTTCGGTCAGTGTAGGATCGCTCACCACCTGGTCAAGACGGTTGATCGGCCCCGCAGGAATACGCGCATTGGCAAAGAGGTCGAGCCAGTGTGTGCGCGGCTTTCTGAGCAGGATGGACTGGATCTCCTGCACGATTTCCGGGCGGCAGGCACGACGGCCTGCGTTGTCGGCAAAGCGCTGGTCCTCTGCCATGTCTGTGCGGCCAATTGCTTCGCAGAAGCGCTTCCAGATCGCATCGTTACCGAGGCCGAGCGTCATCGGGTAATCCGCGGTATGGAAGGTCTGATAAATCGCGATCACGCTGTCGGTGCCACCGCTGCGGCGCGGCACTTCGCCCGACCCGAGGTAGGGAATGATCCTCGGCGTCATGAATCGCGTCATGCTCTCGACCATCGCGATGTCGATCTCGTGTCCGCGGCCGGTGCGGTTCCGGTCGATCAGGGCTGCCATTGCCGCCAGTGCCGCGTCGCTTCCCGACAGCAGGTCGGCTGCGGGCGTGCCCACCTTTTGCGGGTCGCGGTCGGGAGACTCTCCGGTCAGGTCCATCACACCGCTGTAGCCTTCCGCAATCAGGTCGTAGCAAGGCTGGTCGCTTTTCGCTCCTGCAAGGCCGAAGCCGGTGATCGACACATGCACCAGCCGCGGGTTGATCGCGCTCAGGCGCGCATAGTCGATGCCGAGCTTCTTCTGGCTGCGCCCGACCTGATTGATGAGGATGACGTCGGCGACTTTCACCAGCGAATGGAGGGCATCGAGTCCGGCCGGTTGCGCGTAATCGAGCGTGGCGCTGTGCTTGTTGCGGTTCACGCTCAGGAACCACAGGGATTCGCCGTCAAGGAAAGGCGGCCCCCAGGCACGCGCGTCGTCTCCCCGTCCGGGCCGCTCGATCTTCAGCACTTCCGCTCCTAAATCAGCGAGCAGCAGCGATGCATAGGGCCCGGCGATGGAAGTCGTGAGGTCAAGCACGCGGATGCCATCGAGCAGGTTCAGCGGTGTGGAGTTCGGGGCGGGCGGCAGTTGTTCGGCGGGTAACATGAATTGGTTCGCAGCGGTTGTATTCACCCTGGCTGTGCAACCTCCATGCCACCGGAAATCCGCGCTCCCGGGCATGGCAGGACGGCTGCCTGTTTTCACGGCAAATGCACGGCCTTGCGGTGCGCCGCGACGGGAAGTGCAGAGAGATTCCGCTCTTCAAGTTCATGTCCGTCTGCAGAAAATGTCTTTTTGGGAGACAATCAACGCAACCCGCTCTGTATTTGTTGGAGACAGTTCGAGACACATGGACACGACGAACAATGACCCGCTCGACTTCGGAGTGCTGATACTGGACACGAAAGGCGAAGTGTCCTGCGCAGCCGGATTTGCCTGTGACGAGCAGGTCCGGAAGCGCCTTCTCGACCGATATCGAAATCAGGACCGGCGGCGGGGCATGCTGGCGCTGGAGGGCGAGCCGAAGCTGATTGCGAGCTTCCGTTCGGGCGACGATGCCACCTTGTTCTTCATCCAGAGGGCCTCCAGCAACTCCACCTTGTTCGATTTCGTGGCCAACGTCGACTTCGCGCATGCGGTGTTCGATTACTTCCTCAACAACCCTTATGAGTCAGTAGTGGTGGTCGATGCGCAGGCGCGCGTCCGGTACATCCCGCCGGTGCATGAACAGTTCTTCGGCATCGAGCATGGCGAGGCCATCGGCAAGAAGGTGACCGATGTGATCGAGAACACCAACCTGCACGAAGTCGTCCGTACCGGCAAGGCGGAAATCGGAAAGTTGCAGGAAATGGGGGGCGTGACACGGGTAGTGGCCCGTATCCCTCTGATTGAAAACGGCAAAGTCCTGGGGGCGCTGGGGCGTGTGATGTTCAAGGGTCCCGAGACCGTAGTCGAACTCAGCAAGGAAGTGGTCAAGCTGCGCTCGGAAGTCGACTTCTACCGCAATGAACTCTCGGGCCTGAAGCGCCGCACGTATGGCCTCGAAAAGATCGTGGGCAACAGCGACGCGATACGCCAGCTGAAGGCCGACATCTCGAAGGTCGCACCGCTGTCGGTGCCGGTGCTGATCATTGGGGAGAGCGGCACCGGCAAGGAGCTTGCCGCTCACGCTATCCACGCATTGAGCCGACGCAGCGAGAAGCCTATGGTCTTCGTCAATGCAGCCGCCCTGCCCGCCTCGCTGGTAGAGAGCGAGCTATTCGGCTATGAGGCCGGCGCCTTCACCGGCGCCGAGCGCAAGGGACGCAAGGGCAAGTTCGAACTGGCCGATCAGAGCTCGCTGTTCTTCGACGAGATCGGCGATATGCCCTCGGAAGTGCAGGTCAAGCTGCTGCGCGTGCTGCAGGATGGCATCTTTGAGCGCGTGGGCGGCGACCGGCCACGCCACTCCGACTTCCGGCTCATCTGCGCAACCAACCGCAATTTCCAGGAAATGATCGCCAACGGCGAGTTCCGGCTTGACCTGTACTACCGCATCAGCGGCGTCACCATCCGGATGCCCAGCCTGCGCGAACGGCCGGAAGACATTCCCGAGCTCGTCCAGAGCTTCCTTGTCGCCTTTGCCGAAAGGCATCGCACGCCCGTCAAGGGAGTCAATTCCCGCGTCTATGCTTACCTGAAAGAGTTGCCGTGGCCAGGCAATGTGCGTCAATTGCTGCACGAGGTGGAAAAGGCGGCGATCTTCTGCGACGGTCCTGAGATTACCCTCGACAACTTCCGACTTCTTCCGCAGGAGCTTGCGGAACGTCCGGCGCCTGCTGCGGATAGTGCGCCAAAGACTGTCACTCCGGGCAAGATCCAGCATGCCGTCGACGAAATGGAAAAGATGATGATCCGCGACGCAATGATCAGGCACAAGGGAAACAAGAAGAAGGTCGCGGAGGAACTCGGGATCTCGCGGGCCTACCTCTACAAGAAGCTCTCCGGCGAAGAACCGGAACTTAGCTGAGCAATTCAAGCGGCCCAAGCGGCGGCGCATGCAGTTTCACCACCTCGTCGGCAGGATCGCCCGCGCGCGGATAGCGCGCGAGCACCAGCGGGTCGTGGCCGGGCACGAGATGGTCCGGTGTTTCCGCCAGAGACAGCAGGCGACGATAGCCGTCCAGCATTTCGCCCACGTGCAGCACGATAGGGAAAGGCGAATCGCGATGAATATTCTCGTAGAAATGCGAGGCATCGGACGCCAGCACTACCCAACCGCGCGCGGTGTGTACCCGCACTGCCTGCAAGCCGGCAGTATGGCCGCCAACCAGTACCAGCTCGATCCCCCGCGCAAGCTCTGCGTCGCCGTCATGGAAGCAGATGCGCTCGCTGTAGAGGCTTCGCACAAGCTCCACGATATCGTCCACTGCGAACGCATGGCGCAAAAGCGGATGCGTCATGTAGCGGCCGGTGGCGTATTGCATTTCCTTTTCCTGGAGATGGATGCGGGCATTCGGGAGAAGGTTGACGTTGCCTGCATGGTCGTAGTGCAGATGGGTGATGATCACATCGCTCACCTGTGCTGCTGTGAGGTCAAGCGCAGACAACGCATCAATCGGGCAGCGCAGGAAGACCCGTTTGCGGGCATCGGCGGCGGTCTTGTTGAAACCGGTATCCACCAGCCAGGTGCGCCCTTCGCCCCGGATCACCCAGACAAAGTAATCCATTGGCATCGGCCCGTCGTGCGGATCATGCACCATGAAGTTTTCGGGACGCCGCCGCGCCACCGTGGCGTAACGCAGCGCGAACACTTCATAGGCTGGCAGGGAGGCGGTCATGTCAGGCTTTCGGCGGGGAGTAGCGATACATCTCGGTGTGGTCGGCGGACTGGCCCAGCGCCGCATTGGCATCGCGCCAGATCTGCAGCACCTGTTCGCCGAGCGGCATGGGCTGGCCCACTGACTTCCCTAGACCCATGGCAATGCCAAGATCCTTGGCCATCAGCGCAAGGGAAAAGCCCGAGTTGTACGCGCCGGAGAGCATGAACTGGCTGACCTTGTTTTCGGTAGTGTTGTTCTTGCCGGTCGATGCATTGAGCACCGACACCATCACCTCCGGGTCCAGGCCAAAGGCTTGCCCCGCATGCAAGGCCTCCACGGTGGCCACGAGGCCGGCAGCCGACACATAATTGTTCAACGCCTTCATCGCATGGCCGGCGCCGGCAGGGCCGACATGGGTGCATTTGCCCAGGAGCTTCAGCACCGGCTCCATCTCCGCCAGAACCTGCGCGTCGCCGCCAACGATAATGGCCAGGGTGCCGGCCACCGCCCGCTTGACCCCGCCCGAAACCGGGGCGTCAAGATAGCGGAAGCCGAGGCCAGCCAGGTGACCTGCCAACTGGCGTGAGCGAACCGGTTCGGACGAGCTCATGTCGATGATGACGCTCCCCGGGCGCAGGATGCCGCTCAGGCCCTGCATCTCATCCTTGCCCAGCACGACGGATTCCACGGCATTGGAATCGGGCAGCATGGTGATGAGCACCTGCGCATCGCTGAAATCCTGCAGCGTGGCGGCCGTACAAGCTCCCTCGTGTTCCGACACGAAGCGCGATGTCGCCGCCGGGCTCAGGTCCATCACGCGCAGCGCATTTCCGCCCTGCGCCAGCAAATGGGCCATCGGATAGCCCATCATGCCCAGTCCGATAAAGCCGATATTCATCAGATGCCCATTTCCTTGAAAACTTCCTTCGCTGTGCGGAAGGCGTCGATCGCCGCCGGCACGCCGCAGTAAATCGCGGTCTGGAGGAACACTTCCTTGATCTCTTCCTTGGTCAGGCCATTATTGATTGCTCCGCGCACATGCAGCTTCAGTTCGTGCGGACGGTTAAGGGCTGTCAGCATCGCGAGATTGAGGAAGCTGCGTGTGCGGCGGTCGAGACCGGGACGGTTCCATACATCACCCCAGCAGTATTGCGTGACAAGTTCCTGCATGGGCATGTTGAAGTCGTCCGCGCTTTTGATCGATGCATCGACATAATCGGCGCCCAGCACCTCACGGCGGGTCTGCAAGCCTTTGTCAAAGAGTTCCTTGTTCATGGCGTTCCTTTCCAATAACGAATTGATGTTGCAGGCGTGCCGGGCTTGCCGGCCTTGCTATGCCGGCGAAGCGACTGGCGCGCGGTGCTCGTAAATCAACTGGTAACGCAGCCATGATCCCAGCAACAGTCCGGTGCGCGCGCCCTCGCCTGCCAGCACATGGGTATGCAGTGCCAGTGCGACCTGGCCGAGATCAGTAGACTCGATGAACAGCACCCAGTTGGCGACGGCATCCTTGCCCGGGCGCAGCTCGCGCTCCGCGTTCGGCGTGGCGGTCACGCCCGCATCGGTTTCCCAAAGGGCAATGCGGACGATGCAGGCGTTCTGCATCAGGCATGGTCCAAGTTCGTCGCGGATGAATCTTCGGGCGTCGTCTTCCCTTCCCTGGATTGGCTTGCAGTGGGTCACGATTGCCGTCCCGCCTGTGCCCTCGCCGGCTGACCATGTTTCACTGCAGGCGGAACGTTGCATATTCAAAAAATGCGACATGATCTTCCGGGTCCACGCCGTGGGGCGATCAAGCCGTTCAAGGTACGGCGCCGATGCCAGTGTTCCTACCGACTCGCAATCGTAGACGACCATGTAGTTTGGCTGCCCGTCCACCGACCGGTAACGCCGTGCCCGCCGGAAGCCCGGCAGCGCGAGGCGTTCGGCCAGGTGTTCCCGGTGGTACCAGCATGTGAATTCCTCATCCATCCCTTTCGGGATGTCATTCAGCACGAACAGCACTCCGGGCCGGCCCTTACCGTGCGCAGCGGAGGGATCTGCGTCAGCATCCGCGTCGACCATGTGCATGCATTCCCTCCGATGAAATATGTTCTGCCTGCGCCCCCCATCCGAGCTCACGGCGTATCTGCCCGGGATCGGGTAACGGTTGCGCAACGAGCCGGCGCGGGCGCAGCCAGTTCCTGACCTGTTCCTTGCTCGCTGATGGCGCAGTTTCTTTCGTAGTCATGCGACAGTGTGATGGAGAAAGCGACGGAGGTGCCGTGTGCCTGCGTCGCGTTGAGATTACTTCTTGACCAGCGGGCAAGTGCTCTCCGACAAAGGCTGGAAAGCCTCGTCGCGCGGGATGACGTGCCTGATCTTCATGATGTCCCATTCTTCCTTCGACTCGCCGGGCTTTTTGGCTTCGGCAAGATACATGTCGTGGATCATGCGTCCGTCTTCACGGATGCGGCCGCCCTTCGCAAAGAAGTCATTGATCTCGGTCTCTTTCATTTTCTTCATCACGGCGTCCGCGTTGTCGGTGCCGGTCGCCTGAATGGATTTCAGATAGTGCATGGTGGCGGAATACATGCCCGCCTGGATCATGGTGGGCATCGCCTTATGCACGTCATAGAAGCGGCGCGACCACTTGCGGGTCTCGTCGTTGTAGTCCCAGTAGAAGCCGGTGGTGAACAGCAGGCCTTGCGCGGCCTTCAGCCCGAGTCCCTTGATGTCGGTATCGAACACCAGCAGCGTAGCCAGCTTCTGGCCGCTGCTGACAATGCCGAACTCGGCTGCCTGGCGGACGCTGTTCTGCGTATCCTTGCCGGCGTTGGCGAGGCCGATCACCTTGGCCTTGGAAGCCTGCGCCTGCAACAGGAAAGAAGAGAAATCCGGCGCCGACAGCGGATGCTTGACGGTGCCGAGCACCTTGCCGTTCATTTCCTGTATCACGCGCGTGGTGTCCCTCTCCAGCGAAGAGCCGAAGGCGTAATCGGCGGTGATGAAATACCAGGAGTCGCCGCCGTCCTTCATGACCGCGCGGCCGGTGCCGGTAGCCAGCGCATAGGTGTCATACACATAGTGGATACCATAGGGAGAACACTCCTTGTTGGTCAGCGCGGTGGTGGCCGAACCGGCGAAGATCATCACGCGCTTCTTTTCCGCGCCGAGTTTCTGCATCGCGATGGAAGCCGCCGAGTCGGTGGATTCGATGATCATGTCCATATTGTCCCTGTCGATCCACTCGCGGGCCTTGGAAAGGGCGATGTCGACCTTGTTCTGGTAGTCGGCGGAGACCACCTCGATCTTCTTGCCGTTGACCGTGCCGCCAAAGTCCTTGACCGCCAGTTCGACGGCCCTGACGGCGCCCGGGCCTCCATTTGCGGAATAGACACCGGTCTTGTCGACGATCACGCCAATCTTCACGGTATCGTCGGAAATCTGGGCTGCTGCCGGACCCGAGAGAAGGGTTGCGGCTGCAGCGGCCATTGCGGTCATTGCGATACGTATGGGCTGCTTCATGAGTTGCTCTCCGTGTTTTAGTCAAGTGTGCAGCTGCACGAGATGGCGCAGTTTTCTACGTTTCCTCGTACGAGCCGGCAGCGGATGCGTGATGCCTTGTCCGCGACGTCCCCTGCGATCCTCTGGAAGTTGTGGTGTCGTCCCGATGACGGAAGGTGCCTGTTACGAGATTCGCAAGTATCGTTCCATCTCCGGAAGCCGCGTCGAAGCGGGCATTTCCGGCTCCGGCACTCCTGAGGTGTATGCAGCGAAGACAGATGCCGCCCCAACCCGTGTCCACGCGAATGACACTTCTTGCACGGGGGCTGCTTGCACGGCGGAACACGCCATGCCCGACTAAAACATTGCGCCACTCGTAAAGCTGCCGGCTTAGAAGTTGCTCGAGGCGAAGAACTGCAGAGGTCTTTTCGGGTGCAAGCGGGCTTCATGGTTTCCGCCGCCCAAAAGCTCGTGATATTTGTCAACTCCTGCCAGTCTGGGCTGAACGAGGCGTTACAAAATGTATCAACCATTCCCGGCAGGTTGAACGCTACGGTCTGCTCAACCTGTCTTTCTCTCGCGCTCTCCTGTGCTGTGACGTCTGATTCAGTTGTGCCGGCAATATCCTTCGGCCGAAGCTATAGCGGTTGAAACGCGGGTATTTCAACAATCTTTAAGGAAGAGACTATGAAACTACTTGGTGGATATCAGTCGGTCGCCGCAGCTGGCCTGTTGTCGATGGCAGCCTGGGCGCCCCATGCAGCGGCGGGCCATGTCAATGACGTGCTGGAAGCCCAGCTTAACGGGCTCGAAGAAGTGCCTGCCGACGCTTCCAATACTGCGATCGTTGGCGACCCGAACGGACGCGCCCAGGCATACGTGTTCGGCATTGACGATGACCCAAAGACGCTATGCTACGCGCTGGTTGACGTGAGGAGAGTAGCCGAACTGGAGCAGCCCCCGGGAGGCGGCCGCGCAGCACACATTCATGAAGGCACGCGTGGCACCAACGGGCCGATCGTCGCCAATCTTGCATGGCCGCAGAATGGGCAAGCCGCAGACTGCCTGACGGAAGGCGAGGCCGGGAAGTTTCCGACAGGGGAAGCAGGTATCGTCCAGCGCATCCTGAAAAATCCATCGAACTTCTACGTCAACGTTCATAACTCGGTATATCCGGGCGGTGCAATACGCGGCCAGCTCGTAAACACCCAGGACCCTGAGGACGATGAAATGCAACAACAATCTGGCAGCCGCTAAATGCATGGGCACGACCGATCAGTCGTGCCCGTTGCACAAGGCAAGGCAGCCGTGCCTGGCCAGTCTTGTTCAGGGCTTCCCATCTTCGCGGACTCACGCAGCGCAAAGCTTTATCGCAGGACACTCTGCGCTTATCCCCCATACAAGAGGATGGCGCCCCGCAGTATTGCGTCAAGACTGCCATACGAATGGAGCTTGATGTCCATCCTGATTCAGAATCCGATGCACTGAATTCTTGCCCCGCTTTAAATGGATGGGCATCAGAACTCTTCCCAATCGCCATTGGCCGCTGACGTTGCCACCGCTAACTGCCTGACCTTTTCTGCCGGCGCGGGTTTATTGCCCGGCTTCGTGGCCGGGGCTGGGTTTGGCGTCGTCGTTTTGACCGGCTGCACAGCTCGGCTGGTGCCCGCAGGTGCTGCCACCGTCCCCGCGTCCACTTTGAACACGCTGACCAGCTGCGACAGCTTGCCGGCCTGTTCCTGCAGCGCTTCGGACGCGGCGGCTGCCTCTTCCACCAGTGAAGCGTTCTGCTGGGTCACTTCATCCATTTGCGTGATCGCCTGGTTGATCTGCTCGATGCCGGCGGTCTGCTCCTGGCTTGCCGAGGTGATCTCGCCCATGATGTCGGTCACGCGCTTGACGCTCTCGACGATCTCTTCCATGGTGGCGCCCGCCTGGTCGACCAGCTTCGCGCCGGCATCGACCTTTTCCACCGAATCGTCGATCAAGGCCTTGATTTCCTTGGCCGCGCTGGCCGAACGCTGCGCCAGGTTGCGCACCTCGGCGGCCACCACTGCAAAGCCGCGGCCCTGTTCGCCTGCGCGCGCGGCTTCCACCGCGGCATTCAGTGCGAGGATGTTGGTTTGAAAGGCGATGCCGTCGATTACGCTGATGATGTCGACGATCTTGCGCGCCGATTCATTAATCGAGCCCATCGTGTCGACCACCTGCGACACGACGGCGCCGCCCTTGCTTGCCACATCGGAGGCGGACATGGCGAGCTGATTCGCCTGGCGCGCATTGTCGGCATTCTGCTTGACGGTGGAGGTCAGCTCCTCCATCGACGAGGCGGTTTCTTCCAGCGAGCTGGCTTGCTGCTCGGTGCGCGAGGACAGGTCGAGGTTGCCCGACGCAATCTGGCTCGATGCGGAGGCAATTGCGTCCGTGCCGGTGCGCACCTGGCTGACGATCGTGGCCAGGCTGTCGCGCATCTTCTTCATTGCAAACAGCATGCTGGACTGGTCGCCCGGCCTGAGGTTAACGTTGACAATGAGGTCGCCCGAGGCGATACGATCGGCGATTGCCGCGGCATAGGCCGGTTCGCCGCCGAGCTGGCGCGTCAGGCTGCGGGTGATGATCACGCCAAGTGCCAGGCCGGCAAGCGCGCCGCCGATGACCAGCATGATCATGAATGCGGTACTGCTTTCGTAGAGGTCATGGTTCTGCGCCGACACACGGCCGGCATTCGTTTCCTTGACCTTGCTAAGTTCGGTCAGCTTGTCGTCGAGTGCGTTCGACCGAGGCGCGAAGGTCTTGAACAGGAATTCGACCGACTCGCGGTTCTGCTGCACCTGTTCGGCGGTCGCCTTCTTCAAGAGGTCGGCAAGCAGGGGTTCATAGTTCTTCAGTTCGCTGTCGAGTTCCGAGAACAGCTGCTTGCCCTTCTCGGTATAAAACAGCGGCCGCGCCTTCTCGAGGTTGCCGTACATGCTCTTCTTGTTCTTGTCGACATCGTCGAGGAACTTCCTGCGGTCCTCTTCCGAGGCGGCAAGCAGCGCATTTCGCAGGGAGCGGCCCATGTAGATGAGGTTGATGTTGGCTTCCTTTACGTGCGACAGGCCGAGCAGCTCTTTCTCGTAAAGGCTTTCGGCAGCGGCATTGATGCGCCCCATGTTGAAGATGCCGATACCGGCGACGATGGCGCCAAGGATCGTTAATGTCAGGAAGCCAAGGATCAGGCGTGTACCGACCTTCATGTCTTTAAACATTGTTTTTTTCCTTAGATACAGGTTGCTTGGATGGTGTATGCGTGCCGGCTAATCAGGCAGCAAGGGGCTCGAGCAGGCACATTTCCCTCGATGCCATCAGCCGTTCGACATCCACGAGGATGACCATGCGCTGGTTGATGCTGCCGAGGCCGATCAGGTAGTCCGTGTCGAGCGCAGTTCCCACTTCCGGCGGCGGCTTGATCTGCTCGCGGTCGAGCGTGATCACGTCCGACACGCTGTCGACGACCATCCCGATCACGCGGTTAGCCACGTTAAGGATGATGACGACGGTGAATTGGTCATACGTCGGCTGGCCGAGCCTGAACTTGATGCGCATGTCCACGATGGGCACGATGATGCCGCGCAGGTTGATCACACCCTTGATGAAATCGGGCGCGTTGGCGATATGCGTGACGCTTTCATAGCCGCGTATTTCCTGAACCCTCAGGATGTTGATGCCATATTCTTCCTTGCCGAGGGTGAAGGCAAGATACTCTGAAAGGGCCTGGTTGGCCGCGGATGTTTCCCCGCACTCCATATGCCTCCTCCCCAAGTTGAAGCAGATGAATTGACGATGACGAAAAATGCAACAAACCGCCGATGAATCTGGTTCAGGCGGCTCTTTATCAATAAGCCAATTACCATAAAGGTATTATGGTTATTAATATACACCAATTTTTCAGCTGTCTCAAAGCACGCACAGGACGGAATGGACAATCAGGGCAGTCCGGAAATGTGCAGCTTAAGCAATAAATAAGCGGGCATGCTGTCGGGTTTTACTTGGGGAAATCCAGGTGCTCCTTTGACGGCCGCGCGGCATTCTTCCTCTATCCCGGGCCGGCACCATGCCTCTCACCGATGCTCCAAATCAGGCGCACAGGACTTGCGCCAGCTCCTGCCCGGTACCGCACCCGTATTCAAGCGTTCTGTGTCATCTTCCGACCGGCGGCAGCGCCTTGGCGCTGGCGCAGAACCCCCAACGTATCCGCAATGCTGGTGTACATGGAAATCGTTTGTTCCCAGCCGAGCACCTCCTTGATGCGGCGGTTGCTGGCATTCCAGCGCTTGCCCCTGGTCATTTGCATGAACTCGGGCGATGCGGTAAGCGGAGAATGCAGCATCAGATGATTGAGCCTGTCGAAGGCGGGGAGGAATCGGATCATGAAATCGGGAAGCGTCATCATCGGCAGCGGGATGGAAGGATCGATTTCGTGCAGCGTCTCGACCATCTCGCGCAGCGAAGGCAGGGCATCGTTGCAGACGATGAAGCGCCCCTCGCACTCCTTCTCCGCCGCAAGCAGATGGGCATGCACAACATCCCGCACGTCCACCAGCGGGAAATTCATGTCCGGAACGCCCATGCGCAAGGCGCCCCGCGCCATCATTTCCACCACGTCGATGGATGGCGTGTTGCGGACGAATCCCGGTCCGAGTATCGCACCGGGGAGGACGGCGACCATGTGGAGGCCGCATTCACGGGCAACCCGCCAGGCGTTGCGTTCGCCTTCGGTCTTGGCCCGGATATAGGGCACACGCAGGTCGTCCGTCCATGCGGTTTCATCTATTGGCGGCGCGCCGGGCGCGGTCAGCGGTACGGTAACCATGGACGACGTCAGCACCAGCTTCCGCACGCCTGCGTCGGCGGCGCAGCGCACCGCCGTTTCCGCGCCTTGCACCGAGGCTTCGATCATTTCGCGATCGCGCTCCGGTTCGGTATAGGCATATACCGCCGCCGCATGAAAAACCACTTCCCGGTCGTCCATCGCGGCGCGCATCTGATCCCACCGGGCAAGCTGTGCCTCGACGATCTCTACATCGGAAAAGGCCTCCAGACGGGAAGTTTTGCGGGCATCGGCCAGCGATCGGACGCTCGCCCTGACCGCATGCCCTGCCTCGACCAGATTCTTGACCAGCATGTAGCCGAGATGCCCGTTCGCACCAGTGACAAGCACGCGCATGGTAGCCTCCGTCGCTCAAGCCGTTCAGCAAGACGCCGCACACTGTCGGGTATTGTCCAGTGTTGATTTTCCAGCCCCGATGTAAAGCGGCGAGGAGCCGGCTCCTGCGTTATATCAAGCGGGTTTTCCGCGAAAGCAGCATAAAACGGCGCCGGAAGCCTGATTCGTTTCCGCCTTACTGGAAGTCCGGGCGTTGCACCCCTTCGGTCTGCTGGCACCTGGGGCATGAGATGACGACGCCGCCAAGCACATTGGTCATCGTCTTTTCATCGGCGCCTTCGCTCGCGGTCCACGTGTTGCCGCATTTCAGGCATTCCACGGACGCGGACATCACCGCCTTCTGCTCGGTTTCGGCGGTGCCGTCGTGGGCCCTTGCCTCCGATTCGATTTCTTGCATCTGAACATTCCAGACCCTGAATCCCTTCGCGTCGTCGACCATTTTTCGTCTCCTCTTGAGCTGGTAATGCCTGCATGGATAACCGGACACCTTTCCGGAATTTCCCGCGCCATCCCGGAACAAGCCTCCGGTCAGGTGGGGGGAGCCTGTGATCCGGGAGCCGGCGCCGGCGAAATCTGCGTCGCATCCGGCTGCGGGGCGGCCGGCACGAAAGCCTCCGCAACATCTGCCTGGGGCTTGTCCTCGTGCGCAGCGGAAGCATCCTGAGCATTCGTGTTCAAACTCTCGTCGTGTGCGGCTGGAGCGTCCGGGGCCGAGTCCAGCTCCCGGGCAAGCGCGGCGAAGAAGTCGGCCGCCGTCTTGTGCGCGGCGCCGTCGACCAGGCGCGAGCCGATCTGCGCCAGCTTGCCGCCGATCTGCGCGGATGCGGTATATGCCAGTCTGGTCGCTTCGCCTTCCGCGGAGAGCGCGACGGTGGCGACGCCTTTTGCAAAACCGGCCATCCCGCCCTGCCCCTCGAAATTGAGCGTGTAAGACTCGGGCGGCTTCAGGTCGACGATGGAGATCTTGCCGGTGAATTTCGCGTTCACCGGGCCGACCTTGACCTTCATTGCAATCCTGTATTCGTTGTCCGCGATGCGTTCCATCGCTTCGCAGCCGGTGATGCAGGCCTGCAGCAATTGCGGATCGTTGAGTGCCGCCCAGACCCGGTCCGGCGAGGCCGGCACGATTTGAACCTTAGATATTTCCATGTCGCTCTCCTGCCGGATGCGGCGCCCGGCTCCCTGGTGAAGGCTGTCGATGTCCGGCGCCGTTCAGCACCGCGCCCAGGCTGGCCAGACTGCTCAGGTTGTGCACGGGCAGGAACAGGTCGACATGCGGCAACATGGCGCGGATGCCGCCCGGTCTGGCTTCGAATCCCGCATAGCGCAGCAGCGGATTGAGCCAGATCAGCCGCCGGCACGAGAGCCTGAGCCGCTCCATCTCGCTGCCAAGCTCACTGGCGTCGTCGCTGTCCAGACCGTCGGTGATGAGCAGCACGACGGCGCCCTGCCCCAGCAGCCTGCGCGCCCAGCATCGGTTGAATTCGCGCAGACAGGCGCCGATCCGGGTGCCGCCGGCCCAGTCGGCAACCTGGCGCGTGACCTGGGCGAGCGCAATATCGACATCGCGGTCGCGCAGCGAACGGGTGATGTTCGACAGCCGCGTGCCGAACAGGAAGGTGTGGACCCGGCTGCCGCTGTTGGACAGCGCATGGATGAAATGCAGCAGCATGCGCGTATAGCTGTCCATCGATCCGGAAATGTCGCACAGGATGACCAGCGTCGCCGGCCGCGCGCGCGGGCTTCGATAGCGCAAGTCAACGAAGCCGTCCGCCGCCTTGATCATGCGGCGCAGGCTGCCGCGCAGATCGACCCGGCTGCCCTGCAGGACGGCTCTGGCCCGGCGGCTGGGAATTTCAGGCAGCGGCATGCGCATCGCGCCGATCAGTCTGCGGGTCTCGGCCAGTTCGTCCGGCGTCATCGCGGCAAAATCCTTGGTATGCAGCACTTCGCGCCGCGACACGGTCATGGCGGCATCGAAACTGACGTCCGGAGCCAGGTTGCCGGATACCGCCTGGCGTTGCGCGATCGGCCGCATCGCCTGCGCGACGCGCGGCGCCACCGGCGATTCCCTGGCAACCGGCGTATGCACGCCGCTCAGGAGGTCCCTGAGCTGTTGCGACTGCTGCGCACGGGCCGGATCCTGCCAGAACAGATCGAACGCCTGGTCGAAGATCACCTGCTGGTCGTGCCGGTCGACCAGGACGGTCGACAGCGCGTAATAGAAATCGTCCCGCCGCTCCACGCCGACGACCTGCAGCGCATGCAAGGCATCGAGCACCCTGGCCGGTCCGATCGGCATGCCGGCACGGCGCAGCACCCGTGCGAAATGCACCACGTTTTCCGACAGCTTTGCGGCATTGTCGGCTGGCGCGGCGATGCTCATGGCCACCCCGCCGCTTCGCCGCGTACATCGCCGAGCAATTGCGCGACGGTTCCGGCATCCAGCCTGGCAATGTCGTCCTCGTACTTGAGCACCACGCCCAGCGTCGCGTGTACCGCTTCCGGGTCCAGCACCGTCTTGTCCAGGGCTGCCAGCGCGGTGGCCCAATCGATGGTTTCCGCCACGCCCGGCGCCTTGTAGAGCGCCATCCCGCGCAGGCGGGCGATGAAGGCCACCACTTCGCGGCTGAGCGTGTCGGCAGCCTGCGGCGCCTTGCGCCGGACGATTTCCAGCTCCCTTTCCTTGTCCGGGTAGTCCACCCAGTGATAGAAGCAGCGGCGCTTGACCGCATCATGGATTTCGCGCGTCCGGTTGGAGGTAATGACGACCAGCGGCGGCTGCTCCGCCCGGATGGTGCCGAGTTCCGGGATCGTGACCTGGTACTCGGCCAGCACTTCCAGCAGATAGGCCTCGAAGGGCTCGTCGGCGCGGTCGAGCTCGTCGATCAGCAACACCGGAGGATCGCCGTCCGTGCTTTCCAGCGCCTGCAGCAGCGGGCGCTTGATCAGGAAACGGTCGGTGAAGATATCCGCTTCCAGCCGTTCCTTCGATGCCTGCCCCGCCGCCTCGGCCAGGCGGATCTCGATCATCTGGCGCGGATAGTTCCATTCGTAGACCGCGTTCGCGATGTCCAGGCCTTCGTAGCACTGCAGGCGCACCATCCTGCGCCCCAATCCCGCCGCAAGCGCCTTGGCCACCTCGGTCTTTCCGACTCCCGCCTCGCCCTCGAGAAACAGCGGCCGGCCCAGGCGCATCGCCAGATGCAGCGTGGTCGCCAGATGGCGTCCGGCAATGTATTGCTGCGATGCCAGCAGCTGCGCCACTTCGTCGATGGAGGCCGGTACGCGGTGTGGTGGCATGGGGTGGCCCGGAAAACCTTTTTCAGCAATGCATGCTCATTCAAGCGCCTTGGCGACGGCGCGCGCCGCGAGGATCGGGATCAGGTGCGCCCGGTATGCGCTGCTGGCATGCATATCGGAACTGAGGCCGTCGGGCGACACCCGCACCGCCTTGGCGGCGTCGGGGGAGAAATCGGCCTCGAGCGCCTGTTCCAGGTCCGCGACACGGAACGCACAGCCGGCGCAGCCGGTCACGGCCGCGCGCACGCGGCCGTCTTTTCCGCGGGCGACGAACACGCCTACCAGCGCAAAGCGCGAAGCCGGATTGACGAACTTGATGTAGGCCGCCCTCTCGGGCACCGGAAACTGCACGCCGGTGATGATCTCGCCGGATTCCAGCGCGGTTTCATACATGCCAGTGAAAAAGTCGTCGGCCGCGATGGTGCGCCGGTCGGTGCGGATGCTCGCGTTCAGTCCGAGCACGGCCGCCGGATAGCAGGCCGCCGGATCGTTGTTGGCGAGAGAGCCGCCCAGCGTGCCGAGGTTGCGCACCTGAAGGTCGCCGATGTCGCCGGCCAGCCAGGCCAGTGCGGGAATCGCTTGCCTGACTTCGGCCGATTCCGCGATCTCGGCATGGCAGTTGCCGGCGCCGATGACCAGCGCGTCGCCTTCCAGCCGGATGCCCCGCAGTTCGGCGATCCCGCCAAGATCGACCAGCCTTGCCGGCGCGGCCAGCCGCAGCCTCATCGCCGCGACCAGGGTCTGCCCTCCGGCCAGCGGCCGGCTGTCGGGTGCGGCAAGCAGGGCCACCGCCTCGCTGATGCTCTTGGGTTGATGCAGTTCGAATGCGTACATGCTGTTCTCCTCATGCGGGCTGGCTGGCGGCTGCTTGCGCGGACTTGCTTGCCGACTGGATCGCCTGCCACACCCGTTCCGGCGACGCCGGCATGTCCAGATGCGTCACGCCCAATGGCGAGAGCGCGTCGATGACGGCATTGATGACGGCCGGCGGCGATCCGATCGCGCCCGCTTCGCCGCAACCCTTGACGCCCAGCGGATTGTGCGTGCAGGGCGTGACGCGATTGCCGACCTTGAAATCGGGCAGGTCCTCGGCGCGCGGCATTGCATAATCCATGTAGCTGCCCGACAGCAGCTGGCCGCTCTCGCGGTCGTAGACGCAGTTCTCCATCAAGGCCTGCCCGATGCCCTGTGCAAGCCCGCCGTGGACCTGGCCTTCGACGATCATCGGATTGATGATGTTTCCGAAATCGTCGACGGCGGTCATCGCGACCACCTCCACAACGCCGGTTTCCGGGTCGACTTCCACTTCGCAGATATGCGTGCCTGCCGGGAAGGTGAAATTGGCCGGATCGTAGAAAGCCGTCTCGTTCAGTCCGGGCTCCAGCTTGTCGAGCGGATAGTTGTGCGGCACATAGGCAGCCAGCGCGACCTGGGCGAACGGCACGCTGCGGTCAGTCCCGATGATGGAAAACTTGCCATCCTTGAACTCGATGTCGCTGGCCGAGGCTTCCAGTATGTAGGCCGCGATCTGCTTGCCCTTGGCTTCGATCTTGTCGAGCGCCTTCATGATTGCCGATCCGCCCACCGCAAGCGAACGCGAGCCGTAGGTGCCCATGCCGAACGGCACGCGGCCGGTGTCGCCGTGCACGATGTCCACCTGCTCGAACGGAATGCCGAGCCGGCTGGAGACGACCTGCGCGAAGGTGGTTTCATGCCCCTGCCCGTGGCTGTGCGAACCGGTAAACACGGTGACGCTGCCGGTCGGATGCACGCGGATCTCGCCGACTTCATACAGCCCCGCGCGCGCGCCGAGCGCGCCGGCGATGTTCGAGGGCGCCAGCCCGCAGGCCTCGATATAGGTGGAGTAGCCGAGTCCGCGCAGCTTGCCGCGCCGTTTCGCCTCCTCGCGTCGCGCCGGGAAACCGGCGACATCGGCCAGCTCGATTGCGCCGTCCAGGCAGGCGTGGAAGTCGCCGGTATCGTATTGGAGCGCCACCGGGGTCTGGTAGGGGAACTCGGTGATGAAATTGCGCCGCCGCAGTTCGGCGTCATCGATGTTCATCTCCCTGGCCACCGCCGATACCAGCCGTTCCACCACATACGCAGCTTCCGGACGTCCGGCGCCGCGGTAGGCATCCACCGGCGTGGTACTGGTGAACACGCCGTCCACCTCGGCGTAGATCTGCGGCGTGGCGTACTGGCCCGCCAGCAGCGTCGCATACAGGATGGTCGGTATCGCCGTTGCGAAAGTGGACAGGTAGGCGCCGAGATTGGCGACGGTATGTACCCGCATCGCCAGGAACCTGCCGTTGCCGTCGACCGCCATTTCCGCCACCGTGGCGTGATCGCGGCCGTGCGCGTCGGACAGGAAGGACTCCGAGCGCTCGGCGGTCCACTTCACCGGCCGGTTGATCTTTTTCGCGGCCCAGGCCAGCACCACGTCCTCCGGGTACAGGTAGATCTTTGAGCCGAAGCCGCCGCCCACGTCGGGCGCGATCACGCGCATCTTGTGCTCCGGCAGGCCGAGCACGAAGGCGGTCAGCAGCAGCCGCTCGACGTGCGGGTTCTGGTTGGCCACATACAGCGTATACGTCTCGTCGGCGCGGTTGTACTGGGCCAGCGCGGCGCGCGGCTCGATCGCGTTCGGCACCAGGCGATTGTTGATCAGCTCGACGCGGGTGACGTGATCGGCGCGCGCGAATGCCGCGTCCACGGCGGCCTTGTCGCCGATCGCCCAGGTATAGCACTTGTTGTCGGGTGCCTCGTCATGCAGGACCGGCGCCCCGGGCCGGAGCGCTTCGCGCGCATCGATCACGGCCGGCAGCGCGTCATACTCGACCTGGATCAGCTCGGCGGCATCCTTGGCCTGCAGATAGGTCGCTGCGATGACGACAGCCACCTGGTCGCCGACATGGCGCACCTTGCCCTGCGCGAGTGCCGGATGGGAGGGTTCCTTCATCGGCTGGCCGTTGACATCGGTGATCAGCCAGCTGCACGGGACGCCGCCAACCTTGTCCGCGGCAAGATCCTCTCCGGTCAGCACGGCAATGACGCCGGGCGCGCTTTGCGCGGCGCTCTTGTCGATCGACAGAATCCTTGCATGGGCATGCGGCGAGCGCAGGAAATAGGCATAGGTCTGGCCAGGAACCTGCACGTCGTCGGTATAGTTGCCAGTGCCGGTAATGAAGCGATAGTCTTCCTTGCGGCGCACCGAGGCGCCGATGCCGGTTTCTCGTTCGGAAGGGGCATTCATGTCAGGCTCCTCTCATGTTGGCGGCGCCCACCTGCACGGCCTTGACGATGTTGTGATACCCGGTGCACCGGCATATGTTGCCGCCGAGCTGTTCGCGGATGTCGCGCTCGGACGCGTCCGGATGCCGCTTGACCAGGTCGATTGCGCACATGATCATGCCCGGTGTGCAGAAGCCGCATTGCAGGCCATGGCATTCCTTGAACGCCGCCTGCATCGGGTGCAGCGTGCCATCCGCGGCCGCAACGCCTTCGATGGTCGTCACCTCGGCGCCCTGGAACTGCGCCGCCAGCGCCGAGCAGGATTTGACCGCGTTGCCGTTGACGATCACGGTGCATGCGCCGCACTGGCTGGTGTCGCAGCCGACATGTGTGCCGGTAAGCAAAAGATTCTCGCGGAGGAACTGGACCAGCAGGGTCCGCGGATCGATTTCCGCGCTTGCCGGATTGCCGTTGACGGTCATGGATACCTTGATTGCCATGCGCTTACTCCTCAAATGAGATGCCACCTGATGAGTGCTAGGCAGTTGCCGCAGGAGAAAAGAAGGACACGGCCTGTCCGACGCCACCGAAGGCCGTCGCCGGCAAGCTTGTCTCCATTTTTTATCCCGATAACCCGGCCGCTTGCCCAGTCATCGAAGTCTTTATGTCGCAGTCGGCCGTAATGGGATGGCCTCGGTGATACGGGATTTAGCGTACGTGCGTTACGCCGGATATCTTTGTCGTATGTCAAACGTAATCCAAGGCCGCGGCCGCAGAATTTTTCTGACGGGTTCACGCGGGATTTGCCGGCCTCTCATTCTCATGGAAAGTCTCAGGTACACGATATGGACAGCACCGATCTGGAAGTGTTGAAAAGCTGCGGGCAATGGCTGGACGGCGGACACCGCTGCCAGCTTGTGACGGTCATCAGGACATGGGGCTCCAGCCCTCGCCCCGAAGGCGCGATGCTGGCAATTCGCGACGACGGGCGCGTGGTCGGCTCGGTGTCGGGCGGATGCATCGAAGACGACCTGATCGACCAGGTGCGCAGGCAGGGAATCACCCGCGAGCTGCCGGAAATCGTCACCTACGGCATCACGGCTGAGCAGGCGCATCGCTTCGGCCTTCCCTGCGGCGGCACCATCCAGCTGGCAATCGAGCCGCTTTCGGCCAGCAGCCGGATCCCGGAGCTGCTGCAGCGGCTGTCGGCCCGCGAACTGGTTGCGCGCCGCCTCGACCTCGGTAGCGGCGAGGTGACGCTGGGGCAGGCCGGCCCTGGCATGAGCCTGCAGATATCGGCCTCCACGCTGACCACGGTGCACGGCCCGCGCTGGCGCCTTCTGATCATCGGCGCAGGGCAGTTGTCGCGCTTCCTGACGCAGATTGCGGTCGGCATGGATTATCACGTCACGGTGTGCGATCCGCGGGAGGAGTATCGTGCCGACTGGCAGGTTGAAGGCACGGAACTGGTACATGCGATGCCGGACGATGTGGTGATCGAGATGCGGCCGGACGCGCGCAGCGCAGTACTGGCCCTGACCCACGACCCCAAGCTCGACGACCTGGCTCTCATGGAAGCGCTGAAATCGGACGCCTTCTATGTGGGCGCGATCGGTTCGCGCGCCAACAACGCCAAGCGCCGGGAGCGCCTCAAGCTGTTCGATCTGACCGATGCGCAGTTGGCAAGACTGCGCGGGCCGGTGGGACTCTACATCGGCAGCAAGACGCCCCCGGAAATCGCGATTTCCATCCTGGCGGAAATGACCGCGGTCAAGAACGGCGTGACGCTGCCCAACGAAGTCCAGGTGGAATACGCGAAGAATGCGGTAGCGTCAGTAGCGGCGGAGACCGGTAATCCGCGGTGAAGGAGACAATGATGAAGGTAGCGATTGCAGGAGCCGGGATTGGCGATCCGACGCCGGGCCTGATGCTACATGGAAAAGGCATCGAGGTGGATATCTTCGAGGCCATCGGCGAAATCCGGCCGCTCGCCGTCGGTATCAATCTGCTGCCCCATGCCAGCAAGCAGCTGTGCGACCTGGGCCTGGAAGAAAAGCCTGGCCAGGAACGGCATCGAGACCTCGACACTCGCCTACTTCAACAAGTTCGGCCAGGAGATCTGGCGTGAACTACGCGGCCGTGCCACAGGTCGACAAGGAAGTGTTCGCGAGGCCGTTTGACAACTGGAAATGGGGCTGGATCGACGTTCCCCCCATCATCGAGGGCGCGGAGGCGGTGTATGAATTCCCGCTGGTTGACCGCGATCCCTTGCCGCGCTGGACCTTCGAGCGCGCCACCCTGCTCGGCGATGCGGCGCACCCGATGTATCCGATCGGTTCCAATGGCAGTGCGCAGGCGATCCTCGACGCGCGCTATCTGACGGATTGCCTGACCTCCGATGCCAATCTGCTGTATGCGCTGCGCGAATACGACGCCGAGCGGCTGCCGCGCACTGCCGGCATCGTGCTGCGCAACCGCATGAACGGGCCCGAGCAGGTCATGCAGATGGCGGAAGACCGCGCTCCCAACGGCTTTGCCCATATCGACGACGTCATTCCGCGGGAACAGCTCGAAGCCGTTTCCCTGCGCTACAAGCGGCTGGCCGGATTCGACAGGGATTCCGTCGCCGCGGTCCGCCCCGCGTAAGACGTCGGCAATCGTGCTGCGTCATCTTTTGGGATGCCGTGCAGGAATTCATTTCTCAAGGAAAGTACCATGACTAGCGACAGCAGCAATCCAATGGGACTGATGGGGTTCGAGTTCGTCGAATTCGCGTCGCCCACCCCGAATGTGCTCGAGCCCGCGTTCGAAGCAATGGGTTTCACTCCGGTTGCGCGGCACCGCTCCAAGGATGTGACGCTCTATCGCCAGGGCGACATCAATTTCATCGTGAACAACGAGCCGAACAGTATTGCTTCCTACTTCGCCGCGGAACACGGCCCCTCGGCGTGCGGCATGGCATTCCGGGTGCGCGATTCGCACCAGGCGTATGCGCGGGCGCTCGAGCTCGGCGCGCAGCCGGTGGAATTGCGGACCGGGCCGATGGAACTGCGCCTGCCGGCGATCAAGGGGATCGGCGGCATGCCGATCTACCTGATCGACCGCTTCGAAGAAGGCAAGTCCATCTACGACATCGATTTCGAATTCCTGGACGGGGTGGACCGCAAGCCGGCCGGCTTCGGCCTGAAGACGCTCGATCACCTGACCCACAATGTCTATCGCGGAAGAATGGCCTACTGGGCCGGATTCTATGAAAAGCTGTTCAACTTCCGCGAAATCCGCTACTTCGACATTTCCGGCGAATATACCGGCCTGACCTCCAAGGCCATGACCGCGCCGGACGGCAAGATCCGCATTCCGCTCAATGAGGAATCGAAGAAAGGCGGCGGACAGATCGAGGAATTCCTGATGCAGTTCAACGGCGAAGGGATCCAGCACATCGCGCTGCTGGCCGACGACTTGCCGGCGACGCTGGATCAACTGAAGATGGCCGGCGTGCCGTTCGTGCCGCCGCCGCCGGAGACCTATTACGAGATGCTGGAGGAGCGCCTGCCCGGCCATGGCGAAGCGGTCGACGCCCTCAAGACCCGCGGCATCCTGCTCGATGGCAACACCAAGGGCGAGAAACGTCTTTTGCTGCAAATCTTTTCGCAGCCGGTTTTCGGCCCGGTCTTCTTCGAATTCATCCAGCGCAAGGGCGACGAAGGATTTGGCGAAGGCAACTTCAAGGCCTTGTTTGAATCGATGGAGCGGGACCAGATCCGCCGCGGCGTGCTGGAGACCAAATAATGCCGGCCGCACCCGGGCTGCCCGCGATGCCGGCACTGCGCAAGATCGCCAGGATCGAGGTGAACGTGCAGCCGCCGATCGACCTGGGCGCGTTGTCGGGTGCGCAGCGCAGGATCATTCCTATCACCGGCGGCACGCTGTCCGGCGACGGCTTGCGCGGATCGATCCTGCCGGGCGGAAGCGATATCCAGCAGGTGCGCCGATGGCGTGGTGGAATTGACGGCGCGCTATGCGATCGACCTCGGCGACGCAGGAAAGCTGCTGGTGGTGAACACCGGCATCCGGCGCAGCCTCCCACCGGCGGACGGCGCCTCCGGGACCTACTTTCGCGGCGTCGTCCGCTTTGCCGCCCCGGGCGAAGCGCTCCAGTGGCTGAATGACAGTGTGTTCATCAGCAGCGGCTACCGGGAAGGTTCCACGGTGCTGCTTGATGTGTTCGAGGTTCGCTAGACAGGAGGAGGCGCGGTCATGAATGACATGAGGACAGGCATCGGCCAGATCGGGTATCAGTCGGGGTTTGGCAATGAATTCGCCACGGAGGCAATTCCCGGCGCCTTGCCGGTCGGCCGCAATTCGCCGCAAAAGGCGCCGTACGGCCTGTACGCGGAACAGCTTTCAGGTACCGCATTCACCGCGCCGCGCAGCCATAACCGGCGCTCGTGGCTCTACCGGATTCGCCCGGCGGCGGTGCACCAGCCATTCACGCCGCTCGCCGGCAACAAGGTGGTCAGCGATTTCAGCAAGGCGCCGCCCACCCCGCCCAACCAATTGCGCTGGGATCCCTTGCCGATGCCGGACGCCCCGGTCGATTTCATCGACGGCTGGGTCACCATGGCCGGAAATGGATCGCCTGATGCGATGGACGGCTGCGCGATCCACCTGTATGCGGCGAACAAGTCGATGCAGGGCCGCTTTTTCTACGACGCCGACGGCGAACTCCTGATTGTCCCGCAGCAGGGACGACTGCAGATCGCGACCGAGCTCGGGATCATCGAGGTCGAGCCGCAGGAAATCGCGGTGATTCCGCGCGGCTGCCGGTTCCGCGTCGCTTTGCCCGACGGGCAGGCGCGCGGCTATATCTGCGAGAACTTCGGCGCGCTGTTCCGCCTCCCCGACCTCGGCGTGATCGGGTCCAACGGGCTTGCCAATCCGCGCGACTTCCTCGCGCCGCAAGCCTGGTACGAGGATGAAGAAGGCGACTTTGAACTGACCGCCAAATTCCAGGGCAACTGCTGGAGCGCCCGCATCGGCCATTCGCCGCTCGACGTGGTGGCCTGGCATGGCAACTACGCGCCGTACAAATACGATCTGCGCCGCTTCAATACGATCGGTTCGATCAGCTACGATCATCCCGATCCGTCGATCTTCCTGGTGCTGCAGGCGCCGAGCGACACGCCCGGGGTCGACACGATCGATTTCGTGATCTTCCCGCCGCGCTGGCTCGCCGCGGAAGAGACCTTCCGTCCGCCGTGGTTCCACCGCAACGTCGCCAGCGAGTTCATGGGTCTCATCCACGGGGAATACGATGCCAAGGCGGAAGGTTTCGTGCCGGGCGGCGCCAGCCTGCACAACTGCATGTCGGGACACGGCCCCGATGCGGAAACCTTCGAGAAGGCCTCGGCTGCCGACACATCGGTGCCAAAGAAGGTCGGCGACACCATGGCCTTCATGTTCGAGACGCGCAACGTCATCAAGCCGACCGGGTTCGCGTTGGAGACCGCGCAGTTGCAGGCCGATTACTTCCAGTGCTGGCAAACACTGCGCAAACACTTTGATCCGGAGAAGAAATGAGCGCGCCCGACTCCACCACTTCTCCTGCCCTGAAAAGCTGGATCGCCGCCGCCAATGCGCCTGAGTGCGACTTCCCGGTGCAGAATCTGCCATACGGGGTGTTCCGGACCGACACATTGCCGCCGCGGGCGGGCGTGGCGATCGGCGACCAGGTCGTCGACCTCCATGCGCTGGCCACCGTCGGCTTGCTGGCATGCGACCCGAACCTGTTCCTGCGGCCAAGCCTGAATGCGTTCATCGCACTCGGGCGCCCGGCATGGCGCGCGATACGCGAACAGCTGAGCGCCCTGCTCTCGGGTGAAAATCCGGCCTTGCGCGATGACGCGCGGCTGCGGTCCGGCGCGCTCGTTCCGCTTGCCGCCGCGCGCATGCTGCTGCCGGTCGAGGTGCCCGGCTATACCGATTTCTATTCCTCGAAAGAGCATGCGACGAATGTCGGCATGCTCTTTCGCGATCCGGATAATGCCTTGCTGCCGAACTGGCTGGAGATTCCGATGGCTACAACGGCCGCGCGTCGACGGTTGTCGTCAGCGGAACACCGGTGCGCCGGCCGAACGGGCAGATCAAGCTGCCCGGCCAGGAGCGCCCCGTCCTCTGCCCGTCCCGCAAACTCGACCTGGAGCTGGAGACCGGCTTCATTGTCGGCGTGCCCAGCGACATGGGCGAACCGATCGCGGTGGACGCCGCGGAAGATCACATCTTCGGGCTGGTCCTGCTCAACGACTGGAGCGCCCGCGATATCCAGTCCTGGGAATACGTTCCCCTGGGGCCGTTCAACTCGAAGACCTTTGCCACGACGATCTCGCCCTGGATCGTCACGATGGATGCGCTGGAGCCTTTTCGCACCCGGCAGCCGCCGCAGTCCCCCGTGCCTCTGCCGTATTTGCAGCATCAGGGCGATCATGCGTTCGACATACGACTGGAGGTCGGGCTGCGGCCGGCGTCTTCCAGCGAACCGGCCACCATCGCCAGGACAAACTTCAAGACCATGTACTGGTCGATGGCGCAGCAGCTGGCGCATCACACGACTTCCGGCTGCAATGTCCGGATCGGCGACCTGTTGGGTTCCGGGACCATCAGCGGGCCGAGCCGCGATTCGCTCGGATGCCTGCTCGAAATGACCTTCAACGGGCGCGAGCCGATTTCACTGCCGACAGGGGAACAACGCGCATTTCTCGAAGACGGCGATGAACTCATTCTCCGGGGCTGGTGCCAGGGCGACGGTTTCCGGATCGGCTTCGGCGAGTGTGCCGGCGCGATTCTGCCGGCGGTGGCCATTAGCTCGGGCGAAGGATAGGCAGGCGCCAGGTTTGGCCCGCGCCGCCGGCCTCGCGTTCAATCCTGCACCAGCTTCCATTTGCCGTTCTCTATCCTCACCAGCACCTGCCCGCGGGCATCGAGGCCGTTATGGTTGGTCGGCGTCATGTTGAACACGCCTTCCGGGCTGACGACTTCCTTCATCCCTTGCAGCGCGGAGCGCAGCGCGGAGCGGAATTCGGGCGTGCCGGGCCAGGCTTTCTTCAGCGGGCACCGTGGCGTCGAGCCAGTTGCGCTGTCCATGCAGTCAACGGAATCGGCTATACTTTGCCTGGGTGCTCACACATCTCGTGTGGCAGGGTATGCGCTGGTCGGGCCGCCACGCGGCTCAACTACGCCCTATGAACGCACCCATCGTCATGCAAGTCCTGGCTGCCGCCCTTTCCGGCTCGGCTGCACCCCACACTTCCAGACCCGGCTGTTCGAACGCCTGGCCCCTGCTGCCAGCGCCACGCCTGCCACGCCCGCCACATCTGTGGTCCGGGCGGAAACGCGCGGTGGCCGTAATTCTTCCGCCGGGCCTGGCGCCCGCTTCCTGTCCGGCACCGTGCCGGAAATCCGCAGACAGCC
>Ga0196971_1000345_pt1 | contig 39996 bp, 40 predicted proteins | sample S1v_1013CmetaG_FD_148660 | JGI IMG/M metagenome (GOLD analysis project Ga0196971, IMG submission 148660) | Soil microbial communities from Anza Borrego desert, Southern California, United States - S1+v_10-13C | ecosystem: Environmental > Terrestrial > Soil > Desert | place: USA: California...
CTTGTCCGGGCTCCGTGGCCAGAGTGATGCCCTTCAGCACATCAAGTCCGCCGAAGGAGCGGGTCACCCCGGCCAGCTCCACCAGGGCGCTCATCTGGCAGGCAGCCGGCCCAGCACGGCGCCGGCCCCGTCATGGTACAGGTCGAACTCGTCCGTCTCGATCTGGCTGTAAGCCAACACGCTGGTCCGAACGGCGCCGGGCGCCACCGGGGAGGTTACGCTGCCGTCCACCGCCACTTCGGTTTTGAGGTAGTCCGCCTGGCTGCCGCCGTCGGTGACCAGCATCAGCTTGGCCGGGTCGAAGGCCACCGCCTTGACCGATTGGTTCCGCATGGTGACCAGCAGCAGGGTGCGAGTCTTGAGCATCTGCAGCAGCTTGAGCCGGGTGCCCCAGGGAATGCCCAGCCGCTCGTCGCCCAGCAGTTCAGCCGTAAGGGCCGTCACGGTAACGGTGGCGTAGGTGCTGCCGTCACGGATGGTCCCTTGCACCGTGTGGGCTTTGAGCACCCCGTCGAATTCAGACTGGGACAGAGCGGGCGGAGGCGTGGCCGGCGCGTAGTCTGCCAGCAGCACGAACTTGCCGTCCACCGTGAGGCTGTAGCCCAGATCCGCCAGGACTTCGGCGGGGACAAACGAACGCTTGCTTACTTTCATGGGCGCCGCTTTCAGCTGGCGGGCCTTGCCGGCCACCTGGGCAATCTCGCTGCCCAGCATGAGCTCCACTGTGACCGACCCCCGCGTGAGGCCAATCGCATCGCCATCGTAAGCAGGGGTCAGGCCCAGAGCCGCCAGCAGTTCGTCTGGCACCAGGTAGGCCCCTTGCACGGAGAGAATGTCCACGGGCAGGTCCAGTTCCCGTCCCCGGAGCAAGTACGTGTAGTTGTTGGCCGTCAGCACGCCGGCTGAGGCCGGAATGGCAATGGAGGCTAACAGGACCAGGGTGAGCAGACCGATCATCCACCAACGCCGTTGCACGGTCAGCCTCCCCCTTTATTTCAGTGTGGTCATCAGCTTGGCCACGGTCTCATCGAGTCCGGCGGTGCCGCCAAAGTAGGGGGCCAGGCCCTGCATGAGGTCGCGGCTGTTCTTACCGGAGTCGACATAGGCGCCTTCCAGGGCCAGTTCGGTGCCCTTGGCTGTCCGTTCGCCCACGCTCTCCTGCCAGGCGGCCATCGCCTTGGCGTCGTTCAGCACTGGGCGGACGCCATTCTTGGCCAGAGCCTGCTGGGCGTAGGCGGCGCTGATCGTCTCACGCAGGAACTCTACGGCGGCTTCCGGGTTCTTGGACTGGGCGCTCACCACGCCAACGGTGGCCGATGCGGGCGAATAGCGGCCCTTGGGCCCCTTCGGATACGGCTGGAGCGTCATGCCCGGCATCTGGACCACGGCCTTGGGCAGGGCCATGATGCCCGGGCCGTTGGGCCCGCCGATCATGATCTGGATCTTGTCACCGTCCTGCTTCAGGTTGCCGTCTGTCACCTGCCGGGCAATCCAAGCGAGCGCTTGCTTGGCTTCCGGGGAGTCGAAGGCCCATGCCTGCTTGGCGGCGTCGTACATCTTGCCGCCGTAGGCCCGGATGATGGGCTCCATCAGGCCGCTGAGCATGAGCTGACCGGGAATGTTGGCGTTCTTCAGCGCGGTCATGGTCTGCTCAAACTCCTGGAGGGTCCAGTCCAGGGGGAGGTCCTTGATGCCTGCCTTGGCCAATTGGGCGAGGTTCACCATCAGCATGCCGGGATCGACCACAATGGGCAGGCCGAAGCGCTTGCCGTCCACCTTGGAGAGATCGTCATACAGCAGGGCGATGGACGGGTCAAGCTGAGGCAGGCGGACGTTGGTCAGGTCTTTGAGGAGTCCCTGTCCGAGCCCCGTGGAGGCCAGGTAGCCGGGGACGATGGCCAGGTCAACGCCCTCGAGGAGGGCTTGGTTGAACTTGCCGTCCTGGGTCTGAAACTGGTTGAGCTGGGACTCCTTGACCTTGATGCGAACGCCGGGATGCTTCTCCTGGTACGCGTAGATCACTTCGTCGAGCGCCTCGCGGCGGAGGCCCATGAGGTTGAGCAGGGTCAGTTCCACTTGCTTCTCAGGGGTCTTGCTGTCGCCCCCGGAAGACGGGGCAGGGCCGCCGGACTTGGAGCAGCCGGCCATAAGGGTGAGAATCAACATCAGAGCGACGCTCGTGAACGCCTTGCGGTTCATTGCGGCTTGTTCCCTCCTCACATCGTCTGGGGATGATTAAACCAGATGATGGAGTAGGAAAGGCTGTACCTTGCGTGAAGAAATCTGCACCGAGCGCGCCAAACACAAAGCCCTCCGAATCTCCCGGCGGAGTTCTTCGGAGGGCTTGCTGCTTTTGGTACCGGAATCAGTCGTAGCCGCAGGTGATGACCTCGAGTTTCCCGCTTCGCGGGTCAAAGACCATGCCATGCACGGGTATGTCGGCCGGAATGAGCGGGTTGGCGCGGATCATGTCGACCACGCGGGAGACGTTGCCCTTGGGGTCATGGAAGGCACCCAACCAGTGCCTGAGGCTGGGCTGAAGCTTCGCGATGGCTTCGGTCGGCACGCCGCGCGCGATCATCTTCCGCTCCAGTTCCTCGTCATCAATCTGGGCCATGCCGCAGTCCTGGTGCCCGATCACAAAGATCTCCTCGCACCCCAGGGCAAAGACGGCCACCACCAGGGAGCGAATTACGCCGCCGTTGGGGTCGATCAGCGTGTTGCCCGCGTTTTTGATCACCTTGGCGTCGCCCCGCTTCAGCCCCATGGCTGGCTCCAGGAACTCGACCAGGCGTGTGTCCATGCAGGTGAAGAGAGCAATTTTGCGGGCGGGAGACTTGGTGAGCGGCCGTTCCAGTTCGGTTACGAAGCGCTCGTTATGTAGCAGAATCTCGCCCAATAAGCTCAGAGCGATCGAGCCCCTTCCCGGTATTACTCGGCAGGCTTAAATCCGTGCTCGGTCAGCAGGGTGGCAAAGAAGGCGTCCTTGCCCACTTCCCCGTGGGCCAGCAGGAACTGTTCCTGCTTCTCCGCGTCGAACAGCGTCTCCGGCGTGGGCGCATCGGAGGCGATGAGCTGGAAGGTTCCCGGCCGCTCCTTGTCAATGGCGAAGCTGGCCAAAATGGTGGCCTTGCCACGGCCGGCGGTGGCCCGTATGGCCCAGCGGCGGACGGCCCGCTCCAGACGGCTCTCATACTCAGCCGTTGAGATGCCCGCTTCCCAAAGCGGCGCATCGGTCTTGTCGTTGTTCTCCATGACCGCCTGCACGACCCACCGTGCGGCCTTGAATGCAGGTTCCGCCCGGAAGGGTGGCAGCCACTCCTGCGCCATAGCCGTCACGACTTTACGGAGCGTCCAGTCCTGGGGCAGATGAAACGATCGTGTGGCACCTGTGCTCATGGAAGCTGTGCCCCCCCTTTCTGAGAGCCTGCGTGACGGTAACACATCAGGCCACCCCTCCATTGTGACCCAAAGTTGTCTCCAGAGCAAGTGACGTTTGCATCTTGGAGACAATGATCGCCATAAGGAGGCGATTTCATGATGGACGATACAAGAACAGGATTCGATGCACTCGGTCTTAACGCCGCAATCCTGCGCTCGCTGGAGGATATGGGCTTTGAAGAGCCCTCGCCCATTCAGGCCGAAGCCATCCCCCCACTGCTGGAGGGAAAGGATCTGATCGGTCAGGCCCAGACGGGCACGGGGAAGACCGCAGCGTTCGCCATCCCCATTCTGCAGATGCTCCGGCCCGAACTATCCAGGCCGCAGGCTCTGGTGCTTGCACCCACCCGTGAGCTGGCCCTTCAGGTGGCGGAGGAGTTTGCCAAGCTGGGCAAGCACATGCGGGTCCGGGAACTGGCCCTGTATGGCGGCAGCCCCATCGACCGGCAGATTCGCGCCCTGCGGGCCGGGGTCTCGGTGGTGATCGGGACCCCCGGCCGGGTGCTGGACCATCTCCAGCGCGGGACCCTGAAGCTGGATCAGGTGCGTACGCTGGTCCTTGACGAAGCCGACGAAATGCTGGACATGGGCTTTATTGAGGACATTGAGACGATCATGAGCAACATGCCCGCCGAGCGGCAGACCGTCTGCTTCTCGGCCACCATTCCCGATCCCATTGCGAAGCTGACCAGGCGCTACATGAATGATCCCCTGCGCATCACCATGGCCCGCGAGGAGCTGATGGCGCCCCGCATCGAGCAGGCCTACTTCGAGATCCGTGAGCGGGACCGGGTGGATGCTCTGACCCGCATCATCGACCATGAGGCCATTTCCCGCTGCCTGGTCTTCTGCCGCACCAAGCGTTCCTGCGATGAGGTGTCGTCGGCCCTCCAGGCCCGGGGCTATCTGGCGGAGGCCATTCACGGCGACCTGAACCAGGCCCAGCGCAACCGGGTGCTCTCCCGCTTCAAGGAGGGTCAGCTTGAGCTGCTGATCGCTACGGACGTGGCGGCCCGCGGGCTCGATGTGGAGAACCTGAGCCACGTGATCAACTACGACATCGCTCAGGCGCCGGAGTCCCATGTCCATCGCATCGGGCGGACGGGACGGTTCGGACGGGAGGGGACGGCCTTTACACTGATTCATCCGCGCGAGTTCCGGCAGCTGAAGTTTATCGAGCGGCAGACCAAGGCCCGCATCGCCCGGCGCACTGTACCCACGCCGACCGATGTGGCGGAGCGGGCTCTGGAGATGTTGGGCCAGCAGGTCGGGGCGCTGGTGGAGCAAGGGGCCGGGCAGACCGAGCAGTTTGCCGATATGGCGGGGCGCCTGCTGGAAGAGCACGAGCCCCAGCGGGTGGTGGCCGCCTTGCTCTCGACCATCGCCAACCCGAAGGGTGCCCCCGCGGTTGGTCCCGAGGCGGCGCGGCGCACGGTAGGGGCGGCCGGTGGGTTCGACTTCCCGGAGACGGGGGCGGAGAAAGGCTATGTCCGCCTGTTCATGAACATCGGGTCCCGCGACAACGTACGGCCGGCCGACTTCGTGCGGACCATTGCCCGGGAGGCCGACATTCCCGGCAGCCTGATTGGGGCCATCGACATTCATGAGGGCTTCACGTTCGTGGAGGTGCCGCGGGAGGTGGGCGCCACCGTGCTGCAGGCCATGAAGAACAGCTCCATTCAGGGGCGCAGCGTGCACGCCGAGCCAGCCCGACCCGTGGGACACTAAGGACTGCGTGGTGCGGCCCGGACATTCGGGCATGGGACGAGCCGGTCCTGGGGTGACCGGCTCGTGGAATATGTATTGCGTTTCGGTTGGTGTAGAATTAGGGGGTTTCTGTTTCTGCTTCGGTTTCAGGCTCGATGTCGGGTTCGGTCTGCCCGGCGCTCTTCCGCTTCACGATGCGACGCTCCACCGGCCTGCTCAGGTCCATGCAGAGGGCAGGCCAGAAGGGGCTCTCCTCTGGGACCCATGCGATCTCGTAGCGCTCCTTGTAGCCGGTGGGAACGGTCAGACCTGCGGGGGCTAACAGCGTGAAGAGGTTGATCCAGGCGCCTGACTGGCCGGTGTACCGGTTGACCGGGATGGCTGTCAGGTCTTCGGGAGGGGCGGTGCGGAAGATCACTACGGTGCTGCCCTTGATCAGTTCGGGCTGGACCTGGTTGACCTGCTTGACAGGCCGGCCCTCGATGGAGGAGAGCAAGGTGAGCCGGTTGTCCGCGGCGGCAAAGATGGCCAGGTTCCCGGGGCTGTAGAGCCACCCGCCGGACCGGTAGGCGGTGCCCTTGATGGTTTCGGCCTCGGGTGCGGGCTTGATGACCTCGGTGCGGGGTGTGTTGAGGAGAACGTCCAGGGTGCGCCTGCTCAGGACCTCCTGCTTGGCCTTCTCGGCAGCCTGCTGGATGGGGGACCGGCCGCGGTCGGGGGCTGTGGGGTCGGTAGCCATCTCCATCGGACCTCCTGTCGGAACTGGATGCGACAGGGACAATCACCTGTCACATCCAATAATAGCATCATATGTATGTTGATGCAATGCCCAATCTTTCTGCTATTTCTATAGAGAAGGGCTGGTCGCGCATGAAGAGCCCATGAGTGCAGTGGTGCGGCGATGCAGGGATGGAACTAGGCCGAGTATATTGGGAGCACCAGTCGCTGGGGCAGACCGTCGCGTCCAGGGTGATGTACCTGCAGACCGGCAAGTTTCAGAAGTTCCCCCCGGTATCGCACGGAGGAAATACCCACATAATCTGGAGCAATGCTGCCAAAAGAGTGAAGAAACGGCCGGGGTGAGTCCCCATTGCCCGATCTCCCTATACGCCACTATCCTCACTCTATACTCCTCAAGACCCCATCTTGCGGAAGCATCAAAGCCTTGTCCCCCAGGCACCTCACGCCCCCGGCATCGGGGGCGTCTCCATGTCCCACACCCCTCCCCCCAACACGGAGTCACGCCATCGACCAGCCGCCTAGGGGTACCCCACAGGAGTACCTCCACGCGACGCTTCTGCCACAAGGCTTCCCGTTCCATGTGTCGCCACACCATCGTTCTCATGGGCTCTCAATGCTCCACTACCGCTTCTCAATACGCCACTAGCTCTCCTCTAGCTCAACATTGGCGCAAATAACCCCGAAGTGCCCTTCGGGCAATCGGTAACCGCGGGATCTGGCGGTATTGCCGCCGAAACGCGAAGGCCGGCCAGACCCGAGTGTCGACTGAATCGCAGTGCGCAGCATGACCCTGTCACAGTGACGGAAAGCAAAGAGAACCAGTTGCGTGTACGCACTGTTGGCCTCCTTGCTGCGCAGCCTCGGTGTCCCGAAGTGGAAGGTGTGCTTGCATTCTTGAAAGGCCGATTCGATTGACTGCCCTGCCTCGTACAGCCGAACCAAGCCCAAGAGCGGGTAATCGTCGGCGGGCATGGTCGTGACAACAATGGAGCGGACGATCCGACCATCCACGTCCGTCCGCTGCATCGCCAGTTGACGGAGAGGAAAGGGCGCTAAGAGAGCAACCGCAGGCACGGGCAGGATTTCGCTGGCCTTGCGCTTCTTGCCGGCATCCGTCCAACTCTCGGGAGGCGCCGCGTCAAAGATTTCCCGGTATGGTGTCACGGAGTACCGCTTCATGACCAAGTCGTAGCCGAGTTCGAGGCAGAGTTGAATCGCCTCGGTCGTACCGAATGCGCTGTCTGCACGCAGAGCAATTCGGCGCGGGGCAGGGTTCATAGCGTTTGCTTCGCGGTACTGCTCCAGCCGAACCTTTGCGGCCGCCAGATACTGCTACTGCTCTTCCAGGCGGCGTTCCAGCGCCTTGCGCCGTTGCGGCATTCCTGGTCCCTTTCCAAGTGTCTGCAGATCGTGCTCAATCTGGGTAATTCGTTTCTGGATCTCGTCAACGCACTGCTGTACGAACTCCACGTCGCCGCGGGCGGCCCACCACCGCTTCAATGTTCGGGATCAACTCCAGCAAGCAATTGCCACAGTGCGCGTTACCGGGCTTGAGTAGCCCTGCAACGGCAAATCGGTCTGTGCCCGTGTGCAAGAAGGCGGCAGCGATCTGGTAGCCCCGGGCCAGTTGCCCCTGGATGTAACCGAAGGCTGTACCGGTGTACTGGGTGGTTTCGCCCCGCACGTTCTGACCGGTCAAGTCGACATCGATCACAATCAGCCCCTGGCCGTCCGGACCAGCCAGTTTGTTGAGGACGGGCTCCAGCCGACGCTTCGTGATGGAGCCAAGGAGATCCGATAGGGTTCGTACGTCCTGTGCCGTGAACGCCTGCAACGTACGGCACACGGTGGAGAAGTGGGCGAACACCTTTTGGCCCCAAGCCCGGGCAACACTGCGATCCTTTGTGACGGGAGAGGCGGCTTGGTGGTGAATCTGATGCCTTGCTGCTTTTTGGCTTCGTCAGTATGCTGGAAGTACATCAGTGAACCTCCCCAGATTGAGATGAGCGTCTTACCAGGGTCGCTCTCATCTCCATCATTGGTTCACTGATGTCTTTTCTCAATGGTCTTCCATCGAGTGCGTTAGCGCCTCATTGGCGCGAACTCTGAGCGAGGCGCCAAAAGCGGTTTCGGTGTCGATTCGGTGTCGCCTAAAGGCGCCAGAAGGGTGCCCCATTGCGGGCACCCCTCCTCCGATCTCACATCCAGTCGATCCGGTCTATAGGTGCTTCCTGAGCAGCAGGATCTGGCCCAGGTGCATGGCCTGATGGTTGGGCAGGAGCGAGAGCACCCAGCGCACGCCCTGCTGGTCCGGTCCAAACTCTGCCTCCCGGGCCAGGTCGGCCTCGGTCACGCGGGCCATGGCCCGGAGCAGTATCGCTCTGGCCTTCTCCAGCTTGGCCGTAAGGCTCTCGGCGGTCTCAGCGGCAGCAGCCGGCAGTGGGTTCGGGGGCACTTCCATCAGGTATTCGCGCTCCAGGTCATCCGGCACTTCGATCCCAGTGAGCTGGTGGGCGTAGTGGATCTCGGCCGCGCCAATGTGAACGACCAAGGTGGCAATCGAGTTACGGAAACCGGCCGGCTCCTTGGCTAGTTGCTCGGGCGTCAGCTCACCCACGAGCCCCTTCAACCACCGGGACCCGAAGTCGAGGCTGGCAGCCACACCGGCGACAAATGGGCTGAGATCGGCTGGCACCGACAGATCCGCACGCATGGAATGACCTCCTTCATGTGAGACGTGGCCTGTATAGGACGATCAGGCCTCCCGCAGAGTTCCCATGGGCCGCTGACGAGTTCCTTCAGATCCGGTTTGAGGACGGTTCGACCTTAACGGTTTCCCTTCGCCCTGAAGACTACGTCGGCCCGGAAGCGGTCAACATCTTCTGCAGGGACCATAGCGTTGGCGTGATTTGACTGTATGGAGACTGACGGGGCTCCAAGTCACATAACTCCTCTGCCCACAGGACAGCTCCACGGAAACGGGCCGGCGTCTGCTCGATGAGCACCGCGCTGTTATGGCCCACCAGGTTATGTGATCGACCGATGCTGAACAAACGTCACCAGCCACACGGAGACGATGCCCACTGGGTTCGCATCCAACTGCGCCACTTCCCTCGGTAGGTAGACGCCTGCACGTTGACAAGAGTTGGCGACAGATGTGTGGCGCCTCCGGACAACCCAGCATAGGCTGGCTTGGAGGTGATGCACAAATGAGTAGTGGTGACTTTAGCGGTTCCGGTAACAACCAAAGGCGGCGGTGCATCCGACGCCTCATCCGTTGCCTGGAGGAGGCCAACACTGTGCGGGAGGTTCGCCGTTGCATCCGCCAGTTCGAGCGCTGCCTCGAGCGCGATGAGGACTTCACCGGCAGCTAACGGGTGTATGCCTGAACCCCTAGTGTAGACCGGAAGGGCGCCTCCCGCTCATGCGTGGGGCGCCTTTTCCGTGTGCCCCGGCAGGGGCGCTGACTCGGGGGTGAAGTCCCCTACGGGCGAGGCAGTACGAGCCCGTTAGCCGGCAGCAAGGGCCATCACCGCAAGGTGGTGTCTGAAGGAGCTGAAAGCAAACCCTCGACTTCTTGGTCGGGTCCGCACTGGTCTGGTTTGTTTCACTGCTACGGACGTCGCTCCATTCACGGCGGTGGATGGTCGTTATGCTTATCGCTCCATTGGCTGGACCTGGTGCGGGCAGCAGCAGCGCTGAACGGTGCGTTACGATGGACGGCATTCCAGACCGGGTCGAAATCAAGGGTTCTTTCTTTTGCTTCTCCGATGGCACCAAGAGCGACGGGATCTTGGAGTAGCAGCCGTGGCAAGGGGAAAAGAACCTCAGGGTGGGGGTCATTGACCTTGGCGGGCCTGTACCTGCCGTGCTGGTCAGCAGCCCGCAGGGCATTGATGTGGAAATATACGACCAGGGTCATATCTGGGCCCCATACGCCGGTCAAACCGTCGAGTATGACCCGGCCCTCCGACAACTGGTCGTCCGGCATCCACCCCAAATCAACCTGGAACCGGCCCCGCCTGTTGGCTGTCTGCGGTCTAGGGTAGGAAGTGAAGGTAGGCCAGAAGTGAACGTCCGAGCGGTTTCTCATACGGATGAATTGATGAAGTGACCCGTACAGAAGTGAACGGGCTGCTACACTGCAACCCGTTCACAGGCAGGCCTTCGACCCGCCGGGGGTGTTCGTCCGGTCCTGAGGTTAGCGTCCCCCTAAGAGAGGCCCGGTCTCGATCCCAAGAGCAGCCGCTCCCGTTTGGGCGCAGGCATCATCAGCAGGATGCCGACGGCTTCCCCCGGATCATGGCTGTACCTGCCTGCGTTCCCTCAAACTACACGCCCATGGTCACTGCTCGCTGTGTTATGGTAAGTCAGGTGACTTTATAACTATACGTAACAGACGGGGTGACCACGTGCTGCGTAAGCTGCTGAGCGCAACCGTGGCCGGCGCGATCATTCTGAGCGGCGCCGCGGCCATGGCTCCTGCGACCGTATTCGCTGCAGTTGAGACCCCGGCCCATCTGAAGCCGCACGTTATCGGCGGGAACGTCCGCATCCTCGTAAGCGGCGATGACTTCATTATTTACCAGAAGGGCCAGTCGAAGGACCTGGTCCGCCATGACCTGCGTACCGGCAAGGAGCAGGTGATTCTGACCGGGGTGGAGCCGAACTTCATGTCGCTCGCGGGCCGGTACCTGACGCTCGCGCACGGCATGCCGGGCCAGGCGTCCCTCATCCTGCGCAACCTGGAGACCAACCAGTCTAGCACGCTGGTTTCGAACAGCACGGTGATTGATCCGCACGTTGCCGGCGGTCTGGTCGCCTGGGTTCGGACTCCGCGTAACAGCTCCTTCCGGAGCATCATGCTCTACGAGATCGCCACTGGCGAGCAGCGGGAGGCCGCCCGCTCCCCGATGGAGGTCTCCATCGGACGCCTGGGCTTCGATGGCCGCTACCTGTTCTGGACAGAGAGCGACTACAGGATGGAGGCAGGTTCTGAGCGGACCCGCCTGATCGCCATGGACCTGCAGACCGGCAAGCGGACCGAGCGGACCACCGCCCTGCGGGTTGAGCTGGGCGGCGTGGCCGGCGGCCGGGTGCTCTACGCCGCCTACCCGGAGACCTGGGACCACCGGGACGAGGTCCGGGTCTGGGATCTGAAGACCGGCGAGGACCGGCAGCTTGCGGTCCGGCAGCATACGTACTGGGAGTGGATGCCCAGTTTCATGCCCCACATTCAGGGGGAGCAGGCGGTCTGGACTGACAGCGAGGCGCTCTTCGTCTCGGATCTGGCCGGGGGCTCTCTTCGCCGGATTCTGACGGCTGAGGCCGGGCACCGGCATATGCCCAAGCTGGCCGGCTCCTATGTGGTCTACAACCTGCGTGGCGGCGGCTGGCCGCTGCATGCTGTCCCGATCACCGAGGCCGCACGGGAAGCACAGCCTCCGCAGCAGATCTACCGCGAGGTGAAGGCCGGCGACTTGCTGTGGCGGGTCGCCCACAGCCATGGTGTCGCCCTGCCGGACCTGATCCGGGCCAACAACATGCTGAACCCGAACTCGATCTACCCAGGCCAGAAGCTCTTCCTTCCGCATCCGGTCTCCGCGCCACACGAGCCGTATGTGGTTCGTTCCGGCGACAGCCTTGCCTCGCTGGCGGCCCGCTTTGTGACCAGCAGCACCCATATCGTCCAGCGGAACGAGGGCGCCCGGTACGGGGTGCATGTCGGTCAGACCTTACTGATGCCCCGGGGGCCGGAGAAGATCTGCTCCAAGACGGAGAACCGGTGCTTCCAGACCTATGCTGTGATGCCTGGCGACAGCCTGTGGAGGATCTCCCGGGCCTCCGGCACCTCCATTCAGTTCCTGCTCCAGCGTAATGAAATTCGGGATGCCAGCACCCTGTACGTCGGTCAGACCCTGATCATCCGGGAGTAACCGCGCCTGGAAGAGAGGGAACGTGGTGCTGCTGCAGCCAGTAAGATAGGACGAGGGCCAGCCCCCCCTGTCAGAAGGAGTAGCTGCCGGCGAGCCATACCGTCGCCACGGCGACCCCGGGGAGTTCGCAGTTGCCGTCCCACATGATGAGACGGCGGCGACATCTCGACATAACCTGACACGACACCGGGGCGCCGCTAGGAATCGGGCCGGCGTCTGCTGCGACCGTGTGAATAGGCGCCTGCATGGTCATGCAATCCGACCAGCAGGCGCCTATTCTTTGCATCGGGCGGGAGTCTTTCATTCATTTCCGTCGTGATTCTGAACGTTATGTTTGCCTCTAGGCTGAGTGAAGCGTGTAACCCCCGGAAACTCGATTCCGCCGGGCCACGTCTTACCGGATGAACAGGTAACTTTCAAGGGGGGCTGATGAGATGCGCTGGAGTGCGGTTGTCGTGTTGGCGATGCTCATGGTGGGCGGATGTGCGAAGGTGCCGCCACCTGTGCTACCCGTTGCGGAGATGGCGCCCCTTACTCCGGCACCCGCCGCCACCCCGGCGACGGCGGCCTTTCACGGGCTTGGCCGCCTGGCTGTTGTGCAACATGGCAGACTGTTCATCCTAGATGGTGCAACAGATACCCAGCGGGAGATCGCAGGCGCCGCCCTCGCCGGGGCGCCCGCTTGGTCAGCCGACGGCCGGTGGCTCTCATTTACACACGGCGATAACCAGCGCCAGGTCGTTGATACCACTACCTGGCAAGTACACGACATCGCTAGCTTACCTGGCCCTGTCGTCTCGCTTGCCTGGGGGCCACAGGGACACACCTTGGTCGTCGCCACGGCGGACGCCATCTGGCTGCTGGATGACCCGGTCAGCAGTAAGCCCCGCCGCCTAACGACGGCAAAGGTCAACGCGCCCGGCGTCCTGGCCTGGGCGCCCGACGGCAGCCGCATCGCCTTCGTAACGGCTGGGGCGGACCACGACGAGGTACTGAATCTCCTCCCCATCAGCGGCGGAGAAGCGGCCCCCTGGTACGTGGCCAGGGGCTCAGCTATCGAGCTTGGCCGCTGGTGGCCCGACGCGAAAGGCATTCTCTTCTGGGTCCGGCCCAGCCACTGCAACTCCTGTGCGGTGGACGGACTCCCTCTCTTCTCGCTTGCGACCGGCACAGACAAGCCCGTTACCTTACCGGATTCCCTGCTGCACACCAACTGGCTTTCCTGGATCCCTGATGGGGATCTGCTTATGGTCCGGGGTGGCAGTCGGACTGCCTGGCACCAGAAGCAATTGGCCCGCTGTAACGCCGCCACTGGAGCTTGCCGTGACCTGCCCCAACCGGAGACGGTCGTAACCCTGGACCCGGCCCTAGCGTCCGACGGCAGCCGCATCGCCGCAGTGCGCGCGGAGCGCCAGTCGGCCACCTGGGCCTTTAGTCCGGCAGAGGCCGACGCTTGGCAGACGAGCCGGCACCTCTGGCTCATCAGCCCCGACGGCAGGGTGGCGACGGAACTAGCGGCCGCGGGCTCGGGCATCTCCGGTCCGGCGTGGGCACCGGATCGCCGCCACATCCTCTACGCGGCCGGATCCACACTTCGGGTCATCGACGCGGATACAGGTGCCAACGAGCCCATTTTCGACTTCGGGGAGGTCGCCGGGCAGGGCTACTACGGCCAGCTAGACTATTCCTGGCACTACGCCTGGTTCAGGCAATGAAGAGCCGTTGTGTCCGACCGGTCCCGTCGTGCTCACCGGGATCCCAGGTTGCCAGGCGATGCCGGCCAGCAGCGAGGCATATTCCACGCCCGAATCGATGCACGCCTAAACGCTCGGACCGATTTTACAGGAACCGCCCCTCAAGCGACGCTCGGCTACAACAGCGGGCCGGAGCGATGCCCAGATTCGCGACAGAGGGCTGCATGGCCAGTGAGTACGCCATGCAGCTCTCTGCCATCCACGCTCGGGCGGGACTCTGCTTGGTCGTGCCCGCACGTCCAACCGCATCAACCAATCCGGCGCGGGACCTACCAAAACTCAGCTTCGGAGTTTCTCAATCGTGACCCCCACCGGGGCCAACCCCTCAATTGGGTTGATTCAAGGGGAATGTTTGTGCAGGCAGCCTCTAATGGTGTCGACGGAGTGTGCCGCGCAGGCCCCTGCGACCCCAGCCCCGGTCATGGGCTGTACAGAGTAGAATCTCGATTGGAAGGGAAGAGCCTTATCGTCTACCCCAGGAAGATCATCAGTGGTGGGTTCAGCCCGGAACCGAGCTGGATAACCGACCTCAAGCAGTTCTTGATGAAAAGGTCGCCTAATTCACCCTCCCCGTCGCAGAACCATAAGGCTGTTGACCATAAGAGTAGCGTTCCAGACTCTCTGTTGCAGGCAGAAATGGGCCGAAGAGCAGGCTGGGGAGCAGCGAGCCGGTGCATACCTGATTCGGGGCGGCGCCGGCTTCTCCACTTCGATCAAGCCTGGAGTGACTATCGAGGCTGGGCGGGCAGATTCCTCCCAAGAGATCAGTGGGAGGGATTCGATGCTAGTCAGTGAAGCGTCGGCAACTTACTTACGGGCGCGGCGAGCCGAGGGGTACAGCCCCGCTACCCTGAGGCAGTACGCGTATTAACTGCGCCGATTCGCCACATGGGCCGGTTCTCGTGCGGTTGAAGAGGTGCGCCTCAGTGACCTCCGAGACTTTGTGGCAGATCAGGACCACCTGAAGGCCCAGTCCCTCGGACACGTCGTTCGAGTTCTAAGGGGGTTCTTTCGGTGGCTGCTGGAAGAAGAATTGATCAGCAAAAACCCGGCCGTTAAGCTCAAGGAACCCAAGACACCGAAGGCTGTCCCCAAGGCGCTCACGTTTAATGAACTGGAGTTAATTCGAGATTCGTGCCAGACGCCTTTGGAGCATGCTCTGGTAGAGTTCTTGTTCGCGACAGGATGCCGGATCGGCGAGGTGTATGGGGTAGACCGAGACCAAATTGAATGGGACCGCAGAGCCATTCTGGTCTTGGGGAAAGGGCAGAAAGAGCGGGAGGTGTACTTCGGCGCTACCACGCTCTTGAACCAGGGGGCCGAGCTGGTCGCTGTGCAGTCGATCCTCGGTCACGATAAGCCGGAAACCACGCAGCGGTATGCTCACCTGAGTGGAACAAGACGAGAGGAAGAATACAAACGGTGGTTTCCGCAGTAGAAGCCGTTCGGAGTTCACGATCTCCGGTCCGCCACCTGCTCCCTCAATCGTCCGCAATTGAGAGGACCAGAAGGATCTGACCACGTCCGAGGGGCCCAGCAGGTAAGGCGACGTAACCCAGCAGATTGGCGGACCAAAACAGAAGAATCGGACGTTACCTTCCGGCGGTGAAACCAGCGGCTGCGTCGCCCAACACTGGGAGGCAGCCGCTGGTTCATTTTGGTGGTGGCTAGCGATATGGAGGATACCCTGTGAGTTTATCGACTAGATACCAGCCGTCCTCAGTTCGGGACACAGTCAACTGAAGCGGGAACTGAGGACGTGACCGAACGGCTGCCAACGCCCCTCCTGTATCAAAGAGGATAGCTAAAGCGGCGGTAACCCCCACGGCTCCTTGTATGTACCAGCGCATTCTATCTCCTCCGCAAGGTTGCTCTACTTTTACCTTTTCCCCGGTTTACCGTAACGATTCCTAAAGGGTGGCCTCATGGAAGAGACGAGCCGGCTTGGGGAAAGCCGGGGAACCGGACAGCGAACCTGGCTGGATGTGGCACGGGTATTGAGGAGGGCTAGTGGAGTATTGAGAAGGGTTAGTGGAGCATTGTGAGGCGCTGAGAACGAGGGTGCGTCGATGCTGGAGGCGGGAAAGCCTTGTCGCAGCAACGTCGCGTGGAGGTACTCCGGCAGGGTCCCTCTTGGCATCTGGCCAATGATACGACGCCGCGGCGGAGGTTCGGGGGGTGAAAAACGGAGGCACCCCCGTTGCCGGGGGCGTGAGATGGTTGGGGGGCAAGGCTTTGAGGGTTTGGTGAGATGGGATGTTAAAGAGTATAGAGAAGGGATAGCGGCGTATAGGGAGACGGAGAGCATCGCCGTCGAGTCCATCGCAACACATGACGGCCGGGGAGTCCCCGGCCTTCACGGACCGTTTCGCCTAATGGCTGCCTGTCCGCGTCATGACCCGCACGCCCGTAAACAGCCCTTCGACCAACCCATCCGCACCGCGCAGGAAGTGGAAGGATTTCGCTTCCGGCATCGCCACAAAGGCGTCCTGGCCGTACGGGCGGGCGTGGAACTGCAGCCCGGCGGTGCGAATGGAGAGGCCCTCGTCCGCCGCTTGCACCACGGCACGATCCCCTTCAGGCGAAGCGTACTCTCCAACATACTGGGGCAGTTCCGCCATATCCAGGGCATAGGGCGGATAGCTCCGGGACATCGCCCCGGACGGCAGCTCGGCTGCAGCTTCCAGGGCCACGAAGTCGACTGCTTCGCTGCCAAAGCCCGACTGGTTCGACAGGGTCACCGACGTGAGCCCACGTTCGGGGATTACCGCCACATGGCTGGCGACCCCCTTGATGCTGCCCCCGTGATGCACAACGGTCAGCCCATGGGGCCTGCGCTCCACCATTAGCCCGTAACCGTACTGCACGCCGGAGGGGAGTGTCACGTGCGGCGTCGTCATCTGGCGGACAGCCGCTTCCGAGACAACGCGAACGCCACCAGCCACGCCACCGGTGCGATAGACCTCCAGGTACCGCAGCAGATCACCCGCGGAGGCCTTCAGGGACCCGTTGGTGTAGATCTCTGCGACGTCCCACCAGACCGGTGCATGGAAGACTTCCTTCTGACCTTCTTTCAGCTCGGCAGCATACAGCTCGGTCACTTCCGGGAAACGGGCCAGCTCTTCGGCCCGGAAGGTGCTGTGCGTCATACCAATCTGGTCGAGAATATGCTCCTGCGCATAGGACAGGAAATCCCGACCGCTGGCTCGCTCAATAATGCCCTGGAGCAGAGCGTAGCCCTCGTTGGAGTAGTTGAAGCGGGCACCGGGCGCCCCCAGCAGTTGGTACTCCGTCTCGGACATGACCCGCAATAGGTCCACGTACGTGCGGACTGGCGAGACCTTGGAGGGGTCGAGCACAAGCCCCAGCCTCTGGCGGTTGGGGTCCCGCAGAATGCTGCCGGCCCGGGCGCCGAAGAGGCAGGGCAGACCGGGGAGACCGCTGGAGTGCGTCATCAGGTGATGTATGGTGATCTCACCGGTCCACTCTGGGTGGGGTACCCGGAATTCGGGGAGCCACTTCACGACGGCGTCCGTGACCGCGAGTCTTCCGCTGTCGGCCAACTGCATGATGGCCAGACACGCGACCGACTTTGTCACCGAGGCGACGCCGAAGACCGTATCCGGCGTAACCGGCAACTGCTCCGCCACATTCCGGTACCCGAAACCGTGAAAGAAGACCTGCTCTCCGTCCCGGGCCACGGCAAGCGCCAGGCCGGGGGTTTGCTGCTCCCGGACGATGGACTGCACCTGCTCGGTCAATCTGGAAGCCCACGGTGAATCTGTCACAATCCCGCCCCTTCTCTTGGATACTCCGTGACAGTTGACGCAACAATCGCGACAGAAGTTCCGCGCAGAAAAGGCCGGAGATGCTCTCTCCGGCCTCGCTGTTATTGCCAGACGTACTCCGCCAGCCAGTCGCCGATGCCCGGCAGCAGGTTCCATGAGCCCCAGAGTCCCCGTGCCCGGGCCGCCACGGCGAAATCGGCCATGACGATGCCACAGTCCAGCAGGGCCGCGTTCTCGCCTCCGGGCAGTTGCCTGGAAGCCGCCTCATAGCGAATCCGCAGCCGGCCTGGCTCCACGGAAAACCGCCACGGCTGCCGGTTGGCGGCGGACGGTGCCCAGCGGGCGGTCGCCAGAGCGGCCCAGGCCCGAGGCTCGTCCCGTGCCCCGGTGGCAATCTGCTCGAGCGGCTTGCGGGCCTGGCTGCCCGCCAGCACTTTGAGGGACCGGTCATGCCACCGCCGCAGGGCGGAGCCCTGATGCTCACGGCCCACCGGCGTCACAGCGATAACCGCTTCGCCTTCAGCCAGTTCAATGAACTTCCGGGCCGAATCCCGGCTGAATGCCCCGCTGACCCAGCAGGTGGCCAGGCCAAGGGAGGTGGCCTCCAGGACAACTTGCTGGCCCAGGTAGCCCAGAGCCACCAGGTGGCCGTAGTCCTGCGTCTGTGCCACGAAAGCCGCCAGGGCCGGCACGCCGGTGAGCTTGCCGTAGCCGCCCACAAGGCCCTTGAAAATGGCCTGGGTGGCGGCCTCTCCCTCCACCAGCACGTGGCGGACCCGGGCTTTGCCGATCTCTTCCGGTTCCAGTGTATCCAGCGCGTCCACTGCTGTGCGCCCGAGGGGCAAACCGTCGAACGTACGGACAGAGTGGCGCTTGGCAATGGCTTCGTTCCAGCGGCGAACCTGCTCCCGAGTCATGGCGATGGCGGAAGGCATAGGTGTTCACTCCATCGATAGAAGGGGTGATCTCAGGCCTCCCCAGCGTACTGACCCGTGGCGCCGGCTGTCAAGGATTATCCGCCGATGGCCTGGGCCACCAGGTCGCCCATGGCCGCCGTGCCCACGGAATGGCAGCCTGGCTCGGCCAGGTCTGCCGTCCGGTAGCCGGCATCGATCACACGAGCCACGGCTGCTTCCACAGCCGCTGCCGCGTCATCCATATGGAACGAGGTCTTCAGCATCATGGCCACGCAGAGAATCGTGGCCAGGGGGTTCGCCTTGCCCTGCCCGGCAATGTCAGGCGCACTGCCGTGGATGGGCTCGTACAGGGCCACGCCCCCCGCCCCGATGGAGGCGCTGGGCAGAAGCCCGATGGAGCCCGGCACCACGGCTGCCTCATCGGTCAGAATGTCACCAAATGTGTTCTCGGTGACGATGACGTCAAAGGAGCGCGGGTTGCGAATCAGCTGCATGGCGCAGTTGTCAACGTAGAGATGGCTCAGCTGCACTTGCGGGTACTCGGGCGCCAGCGCCACGGCGATCTCCCGCCAGCGTCGGCTGGTGGCCAGCACGTTGGCCTTGTCCACCGAGCAGAGCTGTCCCCGGCGGCGGGCCGCCGTCTCAAAGCCGAGGCGAAGGACTCGCTCCATCTCCTCGTCGGTGTAGGCCATGGTGTCAACGGTACGCTTCTCGCCAGCGTATACCTGGGGACCCTTGGGCTGCCCGAAGTAGAGGCCGCCCGTCAGCTCCCGGATAATCAGCATGTCGACGCCATCGCCCAGAATCTCCGGCTTCAGGGGCGACCGCCCCAGCAGCGCCTTGTAGGAGGTGACGGGACGTAGGTTGGCGTAGAGCTCCAGTTCCCGGCGGAGGCCCAAAATGGCCGCCTCAGGGCGCAAGTGGAGCGGCAGGGCGTCCCACTGGTCGCCGCCCACGGCGCCGAAGAGAATGGCATGAGAAGCTCGGGCGGCCTTCAGCGTCTCTCCCGGCAGGGGATGCCCCACGGCGTCGTACGCTGCGCCGCCCACAAGGGCCTGGGTGAGAGCGAAGGCCACGTCAAACCGCTTCTCAACGGCATCGAGTACTTTGATTGCCTCGGCCATGACCTCGGTCCCGATGCCATCGCCGGGCATGACTGCGATGTTAAATGAACGCAACCTCCAGCCTCCTCTCGTAGGCTGCGATAGCAGCCTCGTACTCCAGCGTCAGGCCGATGTCATCGAGCCCGTTCAGCAGGCAGCGTTTGCGGAAGGGGTCCACGTGAAACGCGGTGTGGAAGCCGTGGGCGTCGGTGACCACCTGGTTCTCCAGGTCAACGGTGCAGCGGTAGCCGGGGTTCTCCACGGCACGGGCCATCAGTTCGGCCACCTGCGCCTCATGCAGGGTCACAGGCAGAATGGAGTTCTTGAAGCAGTTGTTGAAGAAGATGTCGGCGAAGGACGGGGCGATAATGGCACGGAAGCCGAAATCGGCCAGCCCCCACGGGGCGTGCTCCCGGCTGGAGCCGCAGCCGAAGTTGCGGCCTGCCACCAGAATGCTGGCACCCTTGTACTCAGGGCGGTTCAGCTCAAAGGTGAGGTCCGCGGAGCCGTCGGGCCGGAACCGCCAGTCGTGAAAGAGGAACTGCCCGAAACCGGTCCGCTCAATCCGCTTCAGGAACTGCTTGGGCATAATCTGGTCCGTATCCACATTCATCCGATCCATAGGCGCTACGATCCCGGTGTGTTTCTCAAAGCGCTCCACAGACTACACCTCCCATTGACGTACGTCGACGAAGTGACCTGCAATGGCTGCGGCGGCTGCCATTTCGGGGCTGACCAGATGGGTTCGTCCGCCCTTGCCCTGCCGCCCTTCAAAGTTCCGGTTCGAGGTGGATGCGCACCGCTCGCCGGGCTTCAAGATGTCCGGATTCATGCCCAGGCACATGGAGCAGCCGGCCTCTCGCCAGTCAAAGCCCGCCTCCCGGAAGATGCGGTCGAGCCCTTCGGCTTCGGCCTGCAGCTTCACGGCGTGGGAGCCCGGGACTACCATAGCGTACACCCCATCGCGAACCTTCCGCCCCCGAGCGACGGCAGCCGCCGCCCGCAGGTCTTCAATTCGTCCGTTGGTGCAGGAGCCGATGAAGACCCGGTCCACGGGAACGTCGGTCAGCGCCGTGCCGCCCGTAAGTCCCATGTACTCAAGCGCCCGCTCCAGGGCCTTGCGCTCCGTGGGGTCCTGCTGCTCTTCGGGCTTCGGGACCTGTCCAGTCACCGCAGCCACCATGCCGGGGCTGGTACCCCAGGTCACGTGCGGGGCGAACGTAGCGGCGTCGAAGATCTCCACCCGGTCGTAGGTGGCACCCGGGTCGGTGGGCAGCTGCCGCCAGGCCGCCACAGCCCGCTCCCTGGCGGCGCCCTTGGGGGCGAATTCCCGCCCCTCCAGGTAGGCGAAGGTCTTCTCATCGGGCGCCACCATGCCGGTCCGGGCGCCCGCCTCAATGGTCATGTTGCAGACCGTCATGCGCCCTTCCATGGAGAGTGAGCGAATGGCTTCGCCCGTGTACTCCACGGCGTAGCCCGTGGCTCCGTCGGTGCCAATGCGCCCGATGATGGCGAGAATCATGTCCTTGGCCGTCACTCCCCGGGGCAGTTGGCCATTGACCCGAATCTCCATGGTCTTCGGCTTGTCCTGAAGCAGGCACTGGGTGGCCAGCACATGCTCCACTTCGCTGGTGCCGATGCCGAACGCCAGGGCCCCGAAGGCGCCGTGGGTCGACGTGTGGGAGTCGCCGCAGACGATGGTCTTGCCGGGCTGCGTGTAGCCCATTTGCGGGCCGATGACGTGGACGATGCCCTGTCCGGGGCTGTACATGTCGTAGAACGGAACGCCAAACTCGGCCGTGTTGCGGGCAAGGGCGTCCATCTGCTTCAGCGCAATCTCGTCGGTCACCGGCAGGTCCCGGGACCAGGTGGGCACGTTATGGTCCACCGTCGCCACCGTCCGCTCCGGGCGCCGGACCTTCCGGCCAGCCATGCGAAGGCCTTCAAAAGCCTGAGCAGACGTAATCTCATGAACCAGGTGGAGGTCAATGTAGAGGATAGCCGGCTTGCCTTCCTCCTGCACGACCACGTGCTGATCCCAGATCTTCTCAAACATCGTACGCTTCGTGTTCAACCGTCTACCTCCTAATCGCCGAAGGCTCGGGCCATCCAGGCCGACGGCGCCGTCCCGTCATCCACCCGAATGGCGCCCCGGCCTGTCATAAGCTTGTTCACGGCGGCCACATAGGCCCGTACGGAAGCTTCGAGCACATCGGTACTGGCACCCCGGCCCGTGGCCACTCGATCATCGCAGCGGACCCGCACCACCACCTCGCCCATGGCATCCTGGCCGCCTGTGACGGCCTTCAGCTGGTAGTGCTCCAGGTTGCCCTCGAAGCCCGCCGCCCGGTCCACAGCCCGGTAGAGGGCCTCCACGGGACCATCGCCGGTGGCTGCTTCCTGGCGGGAGCCGCCGTCGGCGTGAGCGACGCCGACCGTAGCCGTGGGGAGGCTGCCGGAGCCGGATACCACCTGGAAGGAGACCAGCTGGACCGCCTCGGCCTCACCATGCTGCTGTTCCTCGCCGGCGATGGCCTCCAGGTCGTGGTCGGTCACCTGCTTCTTGCGGTCCGCCACTTCCTTGAAGCGGGCGAAGGCCCGGTCAAGTTCGGCGTCGGTGAGCGTGTAGCCAAGGGTTTCGAGCCGCTTGGAGAAGGCGTGGCGCCCGGAATGCTTGGAGAGCACCAGGGCCGTCTCGGGTACGCCCACATCCTCCGGCCGCATGATCTCGTAGGTGTTGCGGGCCTTCAGCATGCCGTCCTGGTGGATGCCGCTGGCGTGGGCGAAGGCGTTGCCGCCCACGATGGCCTTGTTGGGCTGCACGGCGATACCGGTCAGGTTCTGCACCAGCTTCGACGTGCGATAGATCTCGCTCGAACTGACGCCCGTGATGTGGTCGAAGCAGTCACTCCGGGTCCGCAGGGCCATGACCACCTCTTCGAGGGCGGCGTTGCCGGCCCGCTCCCCGATGCCGTTGATGGTTCCTTCCACCTGATCCACACCCGCTTCAATGGCGGCCAGCGTGTTGGCCACTGCGAGGCCCAGGTCGTCGTGGTTGTGGCAGGAGAACATGACACCTTCGGGGCGACGGACGTTGTCCTGCAAGTAGCGGAAGAGCTTGTACATTTCCATGGGCGTGGTGTAGCCCACGGTGTCCGGCACGTTCAGGACGGTGGCGCCCGCTTCCGCCGCCACGCTGAAGACGTGGGCCAGGAACGGCCACTCGGAGCGGGTGGCATCTTCAGCGCTGAACTGGACTTCGACGCCGAAGGATCTGGCGTAGGTCACCATGTCACGGACCCGGGCGACCACCTCTTCGGGCTTCATGCGGAGCTTCTTGTCCATGTGGACGGGGGAGGTTGCGATAAACGTATGAATGCGGGGCTTGCGGGCGGGGGCCACGGCACGGGCGGTCGCTTCGATGTCGCCCTGGGTGCAGCGGGCCAGGCCTGCGACGGTGGGACCCTGGACTTCGGCGGCGATTCGGCGGACGGAGTCAAAGTCGCCGGGCGACGAGGCGGGGAAGCCCGCTTCGATGACATCGACCCCTAGTCGGGCGAGCTGGTGAGCGACCTGAAGCTTCTCCGGCGCAGTCATGCTAAAGCCGGGGGCTTGCTCACCGTCTCGCAGGGTCGTGTCAAAGATCACGATGCGCTTGGCCATGCGGGCACCCTCCTCGATTGTCTAGCTGAAACACAAAGCCCGCCCCTACCGCAGCTGCAGACTGCGATAGGGGCGGGCACTAGTCCCACGGTACCACCCTACTTCGCCAGGGACGCGCCCTGGCCTCGGTGTGAGGGATAACGGCCTCGGCCGGCGCTCCCTACTACCCACGCAGGGGTTCGGGAGGGCAGCTTCCGGGTGAGTTCAGCGTCTGCCGGCGGCGCCAGGGTTTCACCATTCCCCCGGCTCTCTTGGGCTCGCCTGTGGCAGATGCCTACTTGTCCCGATCATCGCTGATGCATGTTTGAGGGTAATAGAAAACCCAGCGACAGTTCTCCCGGGGTTTGTTTAGTACCCGGAAGGACTTGCCGCTGGGGTTTTTTCCACCCACGGTGTGCCGCCGCCGGTCGGTCAGGCCGGCTGCGGTAGCGTCGCTCGGTCACGGTCCGGCGGGGCGGCAGAGGCTGCCCAACCGCGGAACCCTGAGACGCTTTCCTTGTCAACATGTTCTGGATTTGTTGCCTATACTACCGCTGCAGATGCAATCCGTCAATATGCATTTTGCATGCGATAGAAACAATCTATCAGCTAAACGGATTATTGACCGGCGGACGCCCCGGCTTTCCGGCGTGCCACCGCTGCTTCCGATTGTTCGTCCGCGTGGTAGCTGGAGCGGACTAGCGGTCCCGACTGCACGTGTGCAAACCCCCGCTTGAGCCCCTCTGCGCGCAGCTCCGCGAACTCTGCGGGTGTATAGAATTCTTCTACAGCTAGATGCTTCACTGTGGGCCTGAGATACTGGCCAAAAGTTAGGATGTCCACGTTGTTAGCCCGCAGATCATCCATGGTTTCATGGAGTTCCGCCATGGTCTCGCCGAGCCCCACCATGATGGAGGACTTGGTGGGAATGGCGGGTTTCATCACCTTGGCCCGGCGGAGCACCTCCAGCGACCGGTCGTACTTGGCGCGGGAGCGCACCCGGTCCGACAGTCGCCGCACGGTCTCCACGTTGTGGTTCAGCACGTCGGGCTCGGCATCCATGACCAGCTGTAGGGCGTCCACATCGCCCAGGAAATCAGGAATCAGCACTTCCACGCCGGTGGTCGCGATCTTGCGCCGAATGGCCCGAATGGTGTCGGCAAAGATCTGGGCGCCGCCGTCCTTCAGGTCGTCCCGGGCAACGGACGTGACGACCACGTGCCGCAGGTTCATCTGCACGCAAGCGTCAGCTACGCGCTCGGGCTCCGCCAGGTCCAGCTCGGTGGGCAAGCCCGAGGTGACGGCACAGAAGCCGCAGTTGCGGGTGCAGACTTCGCCGAGGATCATGAAGGTGGCCGTCCGGCGGTTCCAGCACTCTGTCATGTTGGGACAGCGTGCCTCTTCGCAGACGGTGTGCAGTCCCTGGGCCCGCATGAGCTTTTTCAGCTCCACAAAGTCGGGGTTGGTCTCCAGCTTGATCTTCAGCCATTCCGGCTTCCGGCTGACGTCGGCCCGAGCCCGGCTGGGCATCACCGGCAGCTCCAGTTCAGGGTCGATGCGATGTTCCCCCACGCTCTTTCACTTCCCGATGGTGGTCTTCTCCACCCACAAGTCTACCTGGGGTCAACACGTTCCGCAACTTTCGCCGAACGAAATCGCAGGTTCGGGTGCTCATATATTGCAGAACACCCACCGCAAGGCTGGGGAGTCGCTATACAGGGTGGAGGGGTAGCGCCGTGGAACGCAGCTCCGATGAAAAGGTCCTCGCTGGACTGACGCATGTAGCCGTCCTTTTCAACATGGTTGGCGTAATCTACATTCTGATCATGTTCATCGTCTATAAGCAGAAGTCCCGGTTTGTTTATGACCACGCCAAGCAGGCGCTGGGTCTCTGGGTCGCCTCCTTTGTCGTCTTCCGGCTGCTCGGGCTCTTCATGGGCGCCGGCTTCGCCAGCCTCTTTGCCTTCTCCAGCCCCTGGACCACGGGCTTCATCGGGTCCGCCCTGATTCTTGGCCTGATTGTCTCCGGTCTCGGCATCGCGACCCTTGTGCTGGTAATCATCGCCGCCGTCAAGGCTTTCTCCGGGCAGGACTTCCGCTACCCGGTGATCGGTGATATGGTCTCCCGGCTGGGCGAGTAGCGAAACCACCCGCCAAGAAGCACGGAGCCTCCCCACGTTGGGGCGGCTCCGTTTCGCTTGCCACAGAGCGGTCTAGTACAGGCTGACCATGCCCGGCCCGTACGACTGGAGGCGGGCCTTCACCGCCTGCAGGAAGCGCCCGCAGACGAGGCCGTCAAGAATGCGGTGGTCGAGGCTCAGGCAGAGGTTCATCATCGAACGGATGGCGATGGCGTCGTTCTCCAGCACCACCGGCATCTTGGTGATGGCCTCAAAGCTGAGAATAGCCGCCTGCGGGTAGTTGATGATGGGCGCCGACAGATAGGAGCCGAAAGCTCCCGTGTTGTTGACCGTAAAGGTCCCACCGCTGATGTCGTCCAGCGACAGCTTGCCGGCCCGCGCCTTGCCCGCCAGTTCGGCCATGGCATGGTTGAGTCCGGCGATGGAGAGCCGGTCGGCGTTCTTGATCACGGGCACGGCGAGAGCTGTCTCCGTGGCCACGGCCACCGAGATGTTGATCTCCTTGCGGATGATGATCTGGTCGCCGGCCCACTGGCTGCCCATGATGGGGTATTCCTTGAGCGCCTCGACGGTGGCCTTGATGAAGAACGGCACAAAGGAAAGGCCCAGGCCTTCCCGGCGCCGGAACTCCTCGCCCATGGCCTCCTTCAGCTTGACCAGGCCGGTCACGTCCACCTGGAGCATGGTCCAGGCGTGGGGCGTCTCCCGCTTGGACTGCACCATCTTCTCCGCAATGCGGCGGCGGACGGCGTCCACGGGGATGACCTGGTCGCCCCCCAGCGGCTGCGGTCCCGAAACCGCCTCGGGCGCCACGGCCGCCACCATCCCGGCCACACAGTCAGCGGCCGCCGGAACCGGCGCCGCCGCCTCAGCCACGGCTCCGCCGGAGGCGATGAAACGCTCCACATCCTTGCGGGTGATACGGCCCCCCAGGCCGCTCCCCGCCAGGCGCGCGAGATCGATCTTGTGCTCCTGGGCCAGCCGCATGACGGCCGGGCTGTACCGCCCGCCATCGCCTTCGCCGGGCTGGACCAGCGTGGCCGAGACGGCGCCGGCCAGTGCCGCCGGCCGGGCCGCAGGCGCGGGTCCCACCGCGGGCGCCGGCCCCACCGCTGCCGCCGCTCCGCCACCAGAGGCCGCGACTGCCCCGTCCCCCGCATCCATAACGGCGATCAGCGTCCCCACCTTCACGGTGAGGCCTTCCGCCGTCTCCAGCCTCACAATCAGCCCATCGGCCGGGGCCGGAATCTCGGCGTTCACCTTATCGGTAATCACTTCGGCGATGGGCTGGTACTTCTTGACCCGCTCCCCCTGCTTCACCAGCCACCGCCCAATGGTCCCCTCGGTGACCGACTCCCCCAACTGGGGCATCTTTATCTCCATGAATGTTAGCCCCCCTAGAACTGCGCCAGCTTCCGCATAGCTTCAAGGCAGATCGAAGGCGAGAGCATGAAGAACTTCTCCATGGGCCCTGCGTACGGCATGGCCGGCACATCGGGCCCGCAAAGCCGCTGCACGGGTGCATCCAGGTCGAACAGGCACTCCTCGGCGACCAGAGCCGCCACTTCCGCCCCCACCCCGTGGGTCTTGCCCGCCTCGTGGACGATCAAGACTTTGCCCGTCTTCCGAGCTGCCGCGACGATGGCCTCCTTGTCCAGGGGCAGCAGCGTGCGCAGGTCCAGCACCAGGGCGCTGTACCCTTCCTTCTCCAACTGCGCCGCCGCCTCCAGGCAGAAGTGCACGGTCTTGCCGTACGTAATGACCGTGATGTCCGACCCATCCCGCTTCACATCCGCCTTGCCGATGGGAATCACGTACTCCTGGTCGGGCACCTCGCTTTTGACCGCCCGGTAGAGCCCCTTGTGCTCAAAGAAGAGCACGGGGTCCGGGTCGCGCACCGCCGCCGTGAGCAGCCCCTTCGCATCGTACGGCGTGGAGGGCACCACCACCTTGAGCCCCGCCGTGCTGGTGAAGTACTGCTCCACCGACTGGCTGTGGTACAGACCGCCGTGCACGCCGCCCCCGAAGGGCGCCCGAATCACCATGGGCACCGTCCAGGCGCCGTTGCTCCGGAACCGCATCTTGGCCGCTTCGGAGATGATCTGGTTCATGGCCGGAAAGACAAAGTCGGCGAACTGAATCTCGCAGACCGGCTTGGTGCCGTAGAGCGCCGCCCCAATGCCCACGCCAACAATGGCCGACTCCGTCAGCGGCGAGTCCTGCACCCGCTCCGGCCCGAACTCATCGAAAAGGCCCAGGGTGGCGCCGAAGACGCCGCCCTTGCGGCCCACATCTTCCCCGACCACCCACACGTCACGGTCCCGCCGCATCTCCTGCCGCAGGGTCTCCCGCACGGCGTCCACCAGGTTCAGGACAGCCATAGGTCTACCCCTCCTCCCCTGGCGGGTCGGCATAGACATGCCGCAGCGCAGCAGCCGGCTCCGCGTACGGCTGCCCTTCCGCCCATTCGGTGGCGTCGTCAACTTCGGCGCTAATGCGGGCCTCAATGGTCTTCTCGGTGGCCTCATCCATCAGTCCGTTCTCCCGCAGATAGGCCCGGATCCTCACCAGCGGATCCTTCTGCTTCAACGCTTCCAGCTCCTCAGAACTGCGGTAGCGCCGCTGATCATCATCCGACGAATGGGACGTGATGCGCACGCAGAGGGCCTCGATCAAGCTGGGCCCGTCGCCGCGGCGAGCGCGGTCGTGGGCGTCCCGGAAGGCAGCGTAGACGGCGAAGAGATCCTGCCCATCCACCTCAATGCCCGGCATGCCGTACCCCAGGCCGCGGGCCGCGACAGAGCCTCCGGCCACCTGCTTTTCCAGGGGGACGGAGATGGCGTACTCGTTATTCTGCACCATAAAGATCACGGGCAGCCTGTGCACCCCTGCCCAGTTCAGCGCTTCGTGGAAGTCGCCCTGGTTGGAGGATCCCTCGCCGCAGCATGTGTAGACCACCACGTCGTCGCCCTTCCTGCGCGCTGCCTGAGCGATGCCCACGGCGTGCAGCAGTTGGGTGGTCACCGGGCTGGAGCCCGACACCACGTTGAGGGGACGGTTGCCCCAGTGGCTGGGCATCTGCTTGCCGCCCGATGCCGGGTCGATGCCGCGCGCAAAGGCCCCCAGCATAATCTCCCTGGGTGTCACCCCGGCCACCAGGTTGACGCCGAGGTCCCGATAGTACGGGGTGAACCAGTCGTGCTTGCGGCGGAAAGCGTAGGCGGCCCCCACCTGAGCTGCCTCAGCTCCCTGCGGCGAGATCACAAATGGGATCTTGCCGCCGCGCTGAAGCAGCCAGAGCCGCTCGTCGATGCGCCGCGTCAGGAGCATGTAGTAGTACATCTCCTGACACTGCTCGCGCGAGAGCCCCAGCGCAGCATGCGGGGCCTGCGTCTCAGCCGTCATGTGAAATTGCCCTCCCCCACAAATGGTTCTCTCTCTACATGTGTATGGCTCGCCCCTCCACGGCCAGGGCCGCTTCCCCAAAGACCTCCGACAGCGTCGGGTGCGGGTGGATCGTCTGCGAAATCTCCCAGGCGCTGGCGTTCAGCACCATGGCCAGGCCGGCCTCGGAGATGTAGTTGGTCACTTCCGGCCCAATCAGGTGAGCGCCCAGCAGGTCGCCCGTCGTGGCGTCGACCACCAGCTTGGCGAAGCCGTCCATCTCACCGAAGACCAGCGCCTTGCCGATGCCCCGGAAGGGGAACTTGCCGACCTTCACCTCGTAGCCCTTCTGCCGGGCCTCTGCTTCGGTGTAGCCCACCGACGCCACCTCGGGCCGGGTGTAGATGCACCGCGCCACCTTGTGCATCTCAAAGGCGTGCGGATCGAGCCCCTTGATATGCTCCATGGCAATGATGCCCTGGTGCGAAGCCACGTGAGCCAGCCCCCCGCCGACCACGTCGCCAATGGCGTAGAGACTTGGGTCACCGGTCTGACCGAAGCCATCCACCTCAATCCAGCCGCCGCGGCGGAACTGGAGCTTCTCGCGGTTCTCAAGGCCGAAGCCCTGTGTCACCGGCTCGCGGCCAACGGAGACCAGCACCGCTTCCGCCGAGAAATTTTGCAGCACCTCGCCGATTTGGGCCTGGAGGGAGACCTGGCCATCCGCCACCTTGACGCTGTCCGTCTGCACGGCGGCGCCGGTGACGAACTTGATCTTGCGGCGCTTCAGCAGCTTCTCCAGCTCCGTCGAAATCTCCTCATCTTCCGTGGGGACGATGCGGGGCATGAACTCGACCACGGTCACGTCGACGCCGAAGTCGCTGTAGATCTGCGCCCACTCCACCCCGATGATGCCGCCGCCGATGATGATCACCGACTTGGGCAGCGTCTCCCGCGAAAGGGCGTCGTCCGACGTCATTACGTGGACGCCATCGATGGGAATGCCCAGCGTCTTGGGCCGCGAGCCGGTGGCAATGATGACCTTCTCGGACTCCAGCAGTTCCTGCTGCCCTTCCGGCGTCATGACGGAGACCAGGCCGTTGGGCGAGAAGATCGAGGGCGGCACCAGGGCGCCCTCACCCCGAATGACGGTGACGCCGTTCTTCTTCAGCAGATTCTCAACGCCCTTGTGCAAGTTGCCGACGATCTTCTCCTTGCGGGCGAAAATGGCGCCGAAATCGAAGGCAATGTTGTCCGCCGAGATGCCGAACTCGGATGCGCGCTTGAACGTGTGCAGCACCTCGCCGCTGCGCAGGAACGCCTTGCTGGGAATGCATCCCCGGTGCAGGCAGGTGCCGCCCACCTTTTCCCGCTCTACCAGGGCCACCTTCAGCCCCAGCTGGGCGCCACGAATGGCGGCCACATAGCCCCCCGTGCCGCCGCCGAGAACCACGACATCGAAATTGGACATGGTGTTGCTGCGACTCCCTTCGCTCAATAACCAGAGTAGAGTGTATGCCCGATGTTGCCCGTCTAGACTCGAGGCCGGTGCCGGCGGGACTGCTGGGCCGGAGCTGCGGTGACGCCCGGGGGCAGAGGCAGTTCGCACTGCGAGAGCTGCCGCCAGAGGTCGACCGTCTCGGCACTCACCTGGCGCCCTGCGTCCTGCAGGGCGTACCGGCAGACCTGGTACGCCTCTGAAGCGCCTGCCAGGTCTCCCAGGTAGTAATAGTAAACCATCATGCGCTGGTACGTCGACTCCTTCAGGCGGTCGTGGGCCAGAGCTTTGTGACAGAAGCCAACGGCGTCCTGGTACCGGGCCAGCACGGCATGCCCTTCTGCGAGCCGTTCCAGAATGTCGGTGTAGATGGACTGCAGCCGCCGGCGCTGGGGCAGCGCCCACGCATCTTGCACCTCTTCGAGGAAGTCGCCCTGGTAGAGGGCGTCGGCCTCCTGGAACGCGAGAATGGCCGGGAACATCTCGCCCCGGTTCGCAGCAGCAATGGCGTTCTGACAATGGGCCATGAGCATGTCGACGTCGATCCAACAGGCGGAGCCGGGCCGGAAGGTGATCCCGTCCGTGTCCGCCACCAAAGCGGCGGCCGGCTGCAACACTCTTGAGACGCTCTCGATCGCAGGGGCGATATCTCCGGGTCGGATGCCGGAGCCGATCAGCCGGACGGCTTCAGCCGCGGGGACGGGATCAGGCCGCTGGGCCAGCACCAGCTTCAGCAGGCGCAAGGCCCAGGGGTTCCGCCAGGCAGCGGAGGCCACGGGTGCGAAGTCCCAACACACCTGAAAGCTCCCCAGGAGGCAGATCTGCAACTCGGCCATGTACCTTCACCCCCCACGGGACAAAATTGTGCAGGACGCTGCTGAAATCCTCTATCGAATTTCCCAATTGGATGGATCGGCAGGATTGATTAGCATTATCAAAGAGCCCGTGGTAGGTTGGAGTAGTGAGTAAAGTTTGCCGGATTGTCCCAGAAACGGGGTCCGGCTACCGGGAGGTAGGATTGCAGCCATGTTGGCAAACCTGGCCATTAACGGCTTCGGCCGCATCGGTCGCATGGTCTGCCGCCGTGCCATCGCCAACCCTCATCTCAGGCTAGTGGCCATCAACGCGTCTTACGATGCGCCAACGCTCGCCCACTTACTGCGCTACGACACAACTCACGGCCGCTTCGATGCTGACGTACGCCCCGACGGAGATGGCCTGATCATTAATGACCAGCGCGTGCGACTGCTGGCCGAACGCGATGCAGCCAGGCTGCCGTGGCAGGAGCTGGGCGTCGACATTGTGGTAGACGCCACGGGCAAGTATAAGGAACGGTCCAGGGCGGCCCTGCACCTCGCGAGCGGCGCTGCCAAGGTGATCATTACTACGGCGACCCGCGACTCCGATATCACGGTGGTCATGGGCGTCAACGAAGAAGCCTATGATTCGTCCACCCATACCATCATCGCCGCTGCGTCCTGCACCACCAACTGCCTATCGCCCCTGGCGAAGGTGCTGCACCAGCGGTTCGGTATCGTCAGCGGGCTTATGACCACGGTTCATTCGTACACCAACGACCAGAATATCCTTGACAACCCGCACAAGGACCTCCGGCGGGCCCGCAGCGCCACGCAGGCCATTATCCCCACCACCACGGGCGCGGCCAGGGCCGTGGCTCAGGTGCTGCCGGAACTGGCTGGGAAGCTGAACGGCTTCGCCCTGCGGGTGCCCACGCCGGATGTGTCGATCGTAGACCTCGTAGCCAGGCTCGAGCAGCCGGCCTCGTCGGCCGACGTGAACGCCGCGCTGAAAGAGGCATCGGAAGGCTCTCTGCAAGGTATTCTCGGCTACACCGACGAGCCGCTTATTTCAGCCGACTTCATCGGCGATGACCGATCTTGTATTGTGGATGGGCCTTCGACGATGGCCGGGCCCGACAACCTGGTGAAGGTGGTGGCCTGGTATGACAACGAGTGGGGCTATTCGTGCCGCGTGGTGGACCTTGCAGCCCACATCGCCCGCCGCCTGCCGCTCGACGGAACCATGGCCGCCGACTGAGTCTTCAAAGGAACTTGACAGAATCTGCCGCCGGCCGGCCGCGTCGGCGGCCTGTTTGCGCGGTGCAGACTAAGTAGCGGAGGTGTTCACGCCATGAGTCAAGACCACCGCCGCAGAGGCCACACCGGGCAGAAGGTCGAAGAGGCCGGCACCTACCGCTGCGAGGGCGGCTCCATCTGGACCTACGTACGGGGCGACGTGTTCCGGGAGTGCCCGTCCAACGGCGACTCCACCGTCTGGGAGAAGACGAAGGAACCCGACCACCCGGGCGACAGCCGCTAATAGCCAGAAGAGGCCTTCCTGCCAAGCGCAGGAGGGCCTCTTGCGTGGCGCGTTACCCGCGCCTGAGGTGATGGAGCACATCATCATGAATGAGGCCGTTGGTGGCTACCACGGACGACGACGTGGTGATGTCCATGGGGGCGCCGTCCATTTGGGTGACGCGGCCGCCGGCCTCGGTCACCAGCAACAGCCCGGCCCCATAGTCCCAGGGCGAGAGCTTGAACTGCACGAAGCCGGTGAGCCGGCCGCAAGCGACGTAAGCCAGTTCAAGGGCGGCGGCGCCCAGGGAGCGAATGCCCCGCACTTCCTTGCCCAGCTCCTGCAGGGCGGGCAGACCGTGGAAGCGATTCTCCCGCACGTCCCAGAGCAGGTTGGTGCCAATGAGGCTCTCCCGCAAGGTCTGGGCCAGGTCCACGGCCATGGGCAGTCCGTTCAGCGTGGCACCGCCGCCACGGCGTGCTGCGAAGAGTTCGTCCCGATTCGGGTCGTAGATGGCCCCGACCACCGGCTCGCCGTGCCTGTAGCAGGCGAGTGAGCAGACGAAGTTGGGCAGGGTGTGGGCAAAGTTGGTGGTCCCGTCCAGGGGATCCAGCACCCAGGTGTACTCCCGATCCCATCCGCCGCCCATCTCTTCGCCTACGAGACCGTGGTCCGGGAAGCGGGTGCGGATTGCCTCGCGCACAGCCTGCTCGACGGCCCTGTCCACCGCGGTGACCAGGTCGGACCAGGATGTCTTGAACTCTACAGCCATGCGGCTGCCGGTGCTCTTGCGAATAAGGCTGCCGGCGGTCTGCACGGCGTCGATGAGGGCCGCGTACAGTATCTCCGTCACGTTTGATCAGTACCCCCTCTGACGGTTTACCAGGCCCAGCAGAGGCTGTCCTAGCGCGAACCGCCGGTAGTTGTCGGCGAAGTAAGCCGCCACCTCTTCGGGGACGCTGGGCCCCGAGATGTGGGGCGTCACGGTAATGCCCGGCGTCCGCCAGAACGGGTGCTCCGGCGGCAAGGGCTCCCGCTGGAACACATCCAGCACGGCCTGGATTCGCCCGGCCTCCACGGCCTGAAGGATCGCCGCCTCGTCGATGGTGGCCCCCCGTCCGATGTTGATGAGCAGGGCGCCCGGCTTCATCTGCAGGGGATTGACCAGCCCCACAGCCTCCTCGGTGTGAGGCAGGGTGCTGATGAGGTAATCGACGCTGGCGCAGAACTCGGCGGCCGCTTGCGTGGCGAGGACTCGGTCGACGTTCTCCATGGGCCTGGTGGTACGGACCAGGGCCCAGACTTCCATGTCAAAGGCCTTGGCCCGCCGGGCAATCTCCGCCCCGATGGAGCCTGCCCCGGCAATGCCCAGCCGTTTGCCCGCCAGGCGGCCGACCAAAAATGGCTCCCACCTGGCCGCTTCCTGTGCGGCCCGCTGACGCCCGGACTGCTGGCTGTGGGCCAGCATGTGGGCGAAGGCGTACTCGCTCATGGAGCCGCCGAAAAGCCCTTCCACCCGTGTCAGCAGACAGCCTTCAGGCAAGGGCGCCGCGATCAGGTCCTCTACGCCTGCGCCCATGGACTGGACCCAGCGCAGGCGGGGGGCCTGTCCGTAGAGTTCCGGCGGGAACCGCCAGCCGAACAGAACATCCGCCCGGTCCATGTGCGGCGCCGCCTCGGCGGCGGAGCCCGCCGCGATCAGGACAGCGTCGGGCAGCAGGGGGCGCAGAGACGCAGCGAACCGATCGGCCCGCTGGGCGTGGTAGATCAGAATAGTATCGGCCAAGTGTGATCACTCCTGGGAAAATGGCTGCGGGTGCACCGAACGTCATCCCGGTTCATCCGTAGAAGAAGGTGTTGGCCTGCCATTGGCATGACCACTGGAGGAGGCTGTTGCCATGTCGCTCCGCCCGGCTCTCTGGGGTCTCTGTGCCGGCGCCCTTCTCGCGCTGGCTCTGGTCACAACCGATTTTCTGCTGGCCCGCGGCGGGTGGTTCGGCAGCCGTTCCGGCTTGATCGGCACCACTGCCGGGGGGATCATGCTGCTGCTGGCCTTTGGCATGGCCGTGGCCTCTTACCAGATGGCTCGCCGCAACGCTCAGCCGATCTTGCGAAGGCGGCTTCTCGCCGGGGCACTCTTTACCGGCGCCGCCGGCATGGTCTGCGGCTTGATCACGGCAGCCGTCTGGGCCTACCAGGGCCCCATTCTCCCGCGCTGAGTGCGCCGCTTTGTCTCCCGCTGAATGCGGTCCGAGGCGTAGCCCACGGCCGTCCCCAGCGCCAGCACCAGCAAGATGACGATGGTCACAAACTTGCCGCCCACGTCCCAGTGGAGCATGGCAAACGGCGTGTTCCCCCGCACCAGTTCGATGCCCGCGTACGCCCCCACCAGCCCCGCCCACAGGGCCAGGGTGATCAAGAATCCCTTCACCATTCCGGACATAGAGGTTCCCCCACTTTCTCCCACACGGTCATCCCACTGATTTCGCTTTTGATGGCCCATTCCCTCTCTTTTTGACGGTGCAGATCGGCGGAAGGAACCGGAGGTCTGGTGTAGAAAGAGACAGGCTATACTCTTTCTACACGTAAGGGGATCTCGGCATGCCACCTCTGAACAAAAAGCTGCTGTCTCAACTGCTGTGGTTCTATGTGGGCCTGGGAGTACTGACCCTGGGCGTCGGCGCGGTGATCCGGGCCGGCGTTGGTGCAGGGCCGTGGGATATCTTCCACCTCGGCGTAGCGACGCAGACGGGCATCGCCTTCGGTCAGGTGGTTCAGGGGATGGGCGTGGTCATTATCCTCCTCAACCTGGCGCTGGGGATCAAACCCTCGCTGGGCACGGTGCTGAACATGCTCTCGGTGGGCCCCATGATGCAGTTCTGGGTCTCCGTGCTGCCGGCACCTCCTTCCCCTGCTCTCCGCTGGGTCTGGCTGGCGGCGGGGATTTTGATCAACGGCATAGGCGTCGCCCTGTACACATCCGCCGGAATTGGGTCCGGACCGCGGGACGGCATGATGATCGGTCTCACCCGCCGGCTTGGCGCCCCCATCGGCCTGGTGAAGAACGGGCTGGACCTCATCGTCGCCCTCGTGGGCTGGCGGCTGGGCGGCCCCCTCGGACTGGGCACTGCTGTGGTGGTCGTCTGCCTGGGCCAGGCGGTGCAGCTGGGCATGGGTGCCGTGCGGCGATTGGCCGTGCACGAGCCGTTCAGCAGGTTTGTGGTGCCGGTCAGCCTGAAGCGTACATGAGCGAAACCCGGTGTCAAGGTGACACCGGGTCTCTTTATGAATGATCTGTACGGACTAATAACAGGGTCTGTTCGCACTATCTTCACACGACTGTCGTACAGACCGTCTCCTGGGACGCCTGCCATCGGGATGATGATATATAATCTTACTGTACACTCGGTACATTTTGGTAGTCAAAACCGTCCGAACCATTGTCTAGTATGGCCGAAAGGGGGCAAGGGCCTGCTTGGCACGTACGCTGGCTCCCCTACTGCTGGTCGCGCTCCTGGTTACGCTGCTGGTGACGGCTTGCGCTTGCCCCACCCCCTTGTGGGCCGGGGAGAAGTCCGGCAGTCTTCCCGCATTGACTTCGGCCCCCCGGTCGGAAAACGGAACCAACCAGAAATCGGTCCGCCTGGAGCAGATCAAACAGCGCGGAAAGCTGGTGGTGGCCACCTCCCTCTTTCCACCCTTTGAGTTCCATGAGCCTGGGTCCACCAAGCTCATGGGCTTCGATGTGGACGTCGCCGAGCGCATAGCAGCCGATCTGGGCGTTACGGTGGAGTGGCGGGAATACCAGTTCGCCGCGCTGATGCCGGCGGTCCAGGCAGGTCAGGTCGATGCGGCCATCGCCGCCATGTACGTGACGGATGCCCGGAGGCAGCAAGTTGACTTCTCCCGCGGCTATGCCACTACGGGTCTGGTCCTGGCGGTGCGCAAGGACAACGTGCAGATCCGCCAGATCCCCGAGGATCTGGCCGGCAGGACCATCGCCGTCAAGCTCGGCGCCACAGGCGCCAAGCAGGTCGAGGAGTGGAAGAACCAGGGAATCGCCCTGACGGTTCAGACCTACAACGAGACGCTCGATCAGCTGATGGCCGTGTACGAAGGAAAAGTGGATGTGGCCCTGAATGACCGGTTTAGCACCATGGCCTTCATCAAGGAGCATCCGGATGTGAGAATGGTCGGCGAGATGCTGGGAGCAACAGAGCTCGCCATTGCGGTGCGAAAGGGCGATGTAGACCTGCTCCAACAGATTGACCAGAGCATCGAGCGAATGGTGAATGACAGAGGGATCGACAGTCTGCTTAAGAAGTGGTTCCAGTGAGGGCTGCTGGCAGCTATTGCGCTGCAGCCCAAGTTCCGGACACACGACCACGCGAAAGGGGTAACCGGCTTGGCCAAGCGCCAGGATACCCAGGCTCTCAAGAACGTCCAGATTCCCGTCTTTCGTCGCCTGGGTTTTCACTTCACCATAGCGGTGGTAGCTACCGTCTCCTTCACGGCCGCGGCCTTTGGCGTAGGCGCGTCCCTGGCTCAGCGAAGGGCTCTGCTGGAGCAGGTTGAGTCGACGTTAGGGGCCGTGGCCCAGTCTCGTGCAGCCCACATTTCCAGCCTGCTTGACCGCACCACAGATCAGATCACGTCGCTGGCGGATCTGCCCGAAATGCAGGCAATCGTCGCCGGGCGGCCTTTTCCAGGGGGAGACTTCTTCCTGATCAGGCAGCTCCAGCAGCCGGCCATGGCGGTCGAGCGCATATCTGTCTACAACGCCGAAGGCGTGCTGATGATGAGTTCACGGCCCGCCCAGGCTGGTCCGACTCTCCTCACGGAAGTCAACCTGCATGATGTCAGGTCCCTGACACGCTATACACCATCGGTTCCACCTAATTCACCGCCTATTTGGGAAGTCATTTTGCCCATTTGGCCGCCATATGATTACAACCCAATCGGATGGCTGCGGGTCCGGCTCTACATCGACTCTCTCAATCCGACCCTTTTGGATGCCACGGGACTTGGGGATTCCGGGGAGTTCTATCTGGTAGGGTCCTATGGGCGTCACCTGACCCAGGTGCGCTTCGGCGGGTGGGAGAATACATACCGCGATGAATGGGCGCTCAGCGCCGCCCGGAAGCCTTCCTGGAGGGAAGCCACGGGGCTTCACAAGGACTATCGCGGCGTCTCGGTGGTAGGAACTGCCCAGCCCGTTTCCCCTGGCGTCGATTGGGTCCTCGTCGCCAAGATGGACCAGGACGAGGTCTTGACTCCGCTGCGGCGCCTGAACACGGCCACGCTGGCCCTCGGGCTGCTGTCGGTGGTTCTTGGCGGTCTTGCTGCGCTGGCAATGAGCGTCAAGTTCACCCGGCCGATCTCGGCTCTGTGGTGGGCGGCGGACGGCATCACCCGCGGACGGTGGGATCTGCGGGTGGACAGCGACCGGCGCGATGAACTGGGAGCCCTGAGTTCAGCCTTCAACCGTATGGCGGATACGGTGATGCAGGCGCTGGCCCACGAGCAGTGGGAACGGGCCAAGACGATGGCGATTCTGGCCGCCACGCCCAATGCGCTGCTGTCATTTACGCAGGATCTTTCGATCGTCCTCGTCAACGATGGTGCCGGAACGGTCTTCCGCTCGTCGCGAGAAGGACTGGTGGGGCGGTCCATGATTACACTGGTGCCATCCCCCCTGGTCTCCCCCTTTGTGTCGTTCGTGCGGGAGTTCGTAGCCCGGGATGTGGATTCGGAGAAGGTCGATCTGGGAAGCGACCTCTGGTTTCTCCCCAAGGACGGGATGCCCTTTCCCGGAGAGGCGTGGCTGTCCAAGGTGAAGGTCAACGAACAGCTGTTCCTGACCCTGTTTGTGGCCGATATTACCGAACGAAAGCGCTATGAGGCACAGCTGTCAGAGCTCGCAGACCATGACCCCCTGACCGGCCTGTCCAACCGGCGCCACTTCATGCATGCACTGAACCAGTGGATGGCCGGGGCGAGCGGGGAACCGGGGTCAGTCCTGTTCATCGATCTCGATCACTTTAAGTACGTGAACGATTCACTGGGCCACCTGGCGGGCGATGAGGTGCTCATACGGACAGCGGCCCTGTTCCGCTCCCTGACCACGGGGCGGGATGTGCTCGCCCGCCTGGGCGGCGATGAGTTTGCCATGCTGTTGCCCGGCAGGGATGCAGCGCAGGCCGCCCAGTACGGGGAGCAGTTGCTGGAGTTGGCCCGGGGCCAGTGTCTTGCAGTCAAAGGCCAGGTTCTGCGCACGGCGGCCAGCGTCGGTATTGCGCTCTACCCGGAGCACGGGGGCACCGCTGAACTGCTGCTCGCTCGGGCAGACATCGCGCTATACAGGGCCAAAGCGCAGGGGCGTAACCAGTGCTGTTCGTATCAACCGGATCAGGTCGCGGAACACCTCATGAACAGCAAGCTGGAGTGGGAGCATCGTATTCGGTCGGCTCTGGACGAGCATCGCTTTGTTCTGCTTGCGCAGCCCATTGTGGAACTGGACACCGGTACAGTCTCCCGGTATGAGCTCCTGATCCGGATGCTCGGTGAAGACGGCGAGGTGATCCCCCCCTCGGCGTTCTTGCCCGTGGCTCATGACTTTGGGCTTATCGGTGCGATTGACCGATGGGTGATCTGCAGGGCGATCCAGATGCTCGCAGAGCAGCAACGCAGGGGGCGTGACATTTGCCTGAGTGCGAACCTGTCTGCTCGCTCCCTCTCAGACGACCGCATTCTTACGCTGATCAAGCAGGAGATCGAGGCCAGGGGCGTTCGTGCCTCTTCGCTCATCCTCGAGATAACGGAAGCGGACGCCATTTCGGATCTGGGTCAGGCCAACGTGTTCATCACGGCACTGAAGGATCTGGGATGCAGACTGGCAATTGATGACTTCGGGGTGGGTTTCTCGTCGTTTGTCTACTTCAAGTACTTGCCCGTTGACTACCTGAAAATCGATGGAAGCTTCATCCGCAAGCTGCCGGAGCAGGTCTCCGATCAGCACCTTGTCCGGGCCATGGCGGCGATGGCACGAGGGCTGGGGATCCAGACCATAGCCGAGTGCGCAGAAGACGCCCTGACAGTGACGCTGCTGCGCGAGTATGGAGTGGATTACGTCCAGGGGTACTATTTGGGACGGCCGGAGCCGCTGGATGCCTGGCTGGACGTGTATGCGCAAGAGGTGCGGCAGTAGGGCCATGGGTGGGGGCGGTGTCGCCATGTCGGACGGCCATCGTGCTGGCCAGCGACCACGGCATGTACGAGTTCAGCGGCCTTTCCTCCCTCCCCGCCCTGCAGAAAGCTCTCACCGACGCCGGCTTCAAGCTGGACATGCCGGGAATCGGCAAGAAGCCCGTCGTCGGCACCGACATCGTGGTGGTCGACATTGGCCTCCAGGTCCAGCTCAGTTGGGCGAAGATCCCCACGGAGGCGCAGCGTGCGACGCTTGAAGCGACCATACAGGGCCTGTCCGACCAGCCGTGGTTCGGTGGGATGCTCACGCGGCCCGAACTGCTGGCCCGGGGAGCCCACCCAATGTTCGCAGACTACCTGATCTGGCCAAAAGACGGGTACCACTTCAAGACCAGCCCGACCACCAACTACGTGGCCCG
>Ga0196971_1000346_pt1 | contig 39960 bp, 34 predicted proteins | sample S1v_1013CmetaG_FD_148660 | JGI IMG/M metagenome (GOLD analysis project Ga0196971, IMG submission 148660) | Soil microbial communities from Anza Borrego desert, Southern California, United States - S1+v_10-13C | ecosystem: Environmental > Terrestrial > Soil > Desert | place: USA: California...
ACTGGAACTGCATGCCCGGGTGGAGGTGCTCCTCCGGGCGCGCACGCTGTCGCCTTCACGCTGGGGTCGGCGGGGGAATAGCCGGCGGGTCGGTTACATGTGCACCAGAAGCTGGTTTCTGTGCGTACAGAAAAGCTCCCAACCGGGCATTCCTGCCCTCGGTCGGGAGCTTCTGCTTTCCTCCGGCATCCGTCCGCCACCTTGCGACACCGGACCGGCTCCTCCCCGCATAGAGTGCAAAGTGAATCCATGGGGCACAAGCTCCGGGAGGAGTGCGCATGGGCATGCTGACCGTTCATGTGACGGAAGTTCCGACGGGCATAGCGGTGACTGATTTCCGGTTCATTGTCAACGTGGATAACGTCGGAGACCCCCTCTCTCCGGTTCCGGCCGACTGGCCCTCGCTGCGCCCGGGCGCCAGCCACAGCGCAGTGGCGGCTACGGGCGACGCCCTGAACCCCACCGTAGAGCTTCCCGACGGGCGATACCTGGTATCCGTTCTGGCGTCCGGGTACAAGATTGGCGGCGCATGGGTAAGCCTGGCGGGCAGCACAACCGCCGATGTGGGGCTGCGTCGGCACCCGCTCCCGCTCTCCCGCATACGGGTCCGGGTCTTTCACGACAACCACCCGGTCAACGGCGAGGATGATCAGCCGCTGGAATCCGGACTGGCCGGCTTTCGCATCGTCATCGAAGATACCGTCGGCGAGGTGAACGTCGACTACTTCGGCAACGTGCTGGGCACCCAGTATCGTCGTGGTGCGGATGGAAACCTGAGGTTTGACGATGAAGGGAACCCAAGGCCGATCCGGAATACGGGCGGCGTCATTCTGACTGACCAAAACGGTGAGGCGCTGATCGAGCACCTGCCGCCGGGGAAGTACGAGGTCCAGGCGATCCCGCCTGACGGCACCGACTGGGTGCAAACGACCACGATCGAAGGCACACACGTGATCGACGCCTGGATCGAGGAGGGTAACGACGGCTTCAGCCCCCGTGAAGGCTTCCAGGTCCCGCTCGTCTGGATTGGCTTCGTCAGGCCACAGGCCTTCCCCCTGCCGGAGGAAGGTGCCCCGGTGGGCACCATCAGCGGTACAGTCCGCACGATTATCGAGTTCACGCCACCCGTCAAACCGCTGGTTCTGGGCGAGCCCGTCGACCGCCCGTGGGTCGCCCTGACGGATATCGGCCAGACCGACGAGCAGGTCTACCTGGGCCGCGGAAACCCGGACGGGAGCTTCCTGATTGAACACGTCCCCCCGGGGACGTACCAGATGGCCATCTGGGATGAGCCGCTGGATTACATCATCTCGTTCCGCACCGTGCCGGTCGGACCGGGCGCCCACGTCCACATGGGCGACGTCGGGATTCCGCGCTGGTTCGGATGGCTGAAGGGGAAGGTCTTCCGCGACGGCGACGAGGACGGCGCTGCCCAACCGGAGGACCCCGGCGTCGCGCTGGTCGATGTCGGCACCCGGTTCAAGGACGGCAGCATTCAATACGGCACCATTACAGATGCGGCAGGCCGCTACGCCCTCCACGAAGTCTTCGAGCTGGAACGCTTCGCCGTGGCCGAACTGGGCTTTGCCCGCCTCAGCCCCACGGGCGCCCTTGCCCAGCCCGATGCCAACGTGGAACCGCTCCGCCCCCCGGTCACGCTGCCCGAAGGCGCGCTCACGGCTGCGGAACTGACGTGGGCAGCCAAGGTCAACCAGATCGACTGGGGCGTCAAGGAGTACCCCCTGAACGGGCCCGACGGGATGGCGGGAACACCCGATGACCGTACCAACGGCGGCATTTCGGGCATTGTCTACTATGCCGTCATGCGCAACGAAACCGACCCGCGCATGGCCGTGGCAGAGGACTACGAGCCGGGCATTCCCGGCGTCACCGTACGGCTGTACGAAGAGAGCCCGGCGGGCGAGCTGCTCCTCCTCGACTCCGTGGAGACCGACGCCTGGGTCCATCCCACCGCCTGCCAGAACCCGGACGGGGTGTCCGACCCGCTCTGCCTGGAGGTGCCGAACAACTCCAACCAGATCCAGGAGGGGCTCTTCGACGGCGGGTATGCGTTCACCGGCCTGGCGCCCGGCCGCTACGTGGTGGAGGTCGTGCCGCCGCCCGGGTATGCGCTCCTTCAGGAGGGCACTGAGAACACCAGCGAGGGCGACCAATTCGAAGCGGTGCGCCCTGCGGAACCGGAAGCCCCCCCGCCGGTGCCCACGCCACCGTACCCGCCCGGTCGGCTGGCCTCGCCGCCCGCATACTGGGAAGCCTCCCGGGACAAGAAGGTGGTGGTGCTGCAGCCCGGCCAGAACGCTGCGGCCGACTTTTTCCTCTTTACCGAGGTGCCGATACCGGGCCGCATCGTAGGATTCTTGCTTGACGATGTCAACATCGAGACAGACCCTCAGCGCATCTACTACGGGGAGAAACGGGGCATCCCCAATACACCCATTGGGATCCGGGACGATGCCGGGCGCCTGATCACCACTGTTCACTCGGACCCGAACGGCATCTTCGAAGTGCTCCTGCCATCGACCTACACCCGCAACGTCCCCACACCGTCCGGCGTCGTTCCGGGCATGTACCGGGTGATCGGCAACGACCCCGGCGACCCCGACCGGCCCAACGCCAGGTACAATCCGAACTATCAGACCCTCACCCTGGTCTTTGACGTCTGGCCGGGCAAGACCACCTACGCCGACGTGGCACTCTTCCCCATCACTGCGTTCACCGAGTTTGCCGGCGCCCAGTTCTCCCAGCCCCCCGTGCTGGACGTTCCACCGGATACCCCCCAGGTCTACCTGGTCGACCCCGTCTTCGGCCCGAATCGCTCCGCACGCACCGTGAGGATCACAGGTACCGGCTTTGGCGCTGCAGCCGGAACGGTCACCTTAAACGGGACGGCGGTGCCGGTCACGGCCTGGGGGCCGAACCAGATCACCATCCGCGTACCGGCGGGCTTCCCGGCCGGCCCGGCCCAGCTTCTGATCCGGGGCGCCAACGGCAAGGTCAGCCCGACGGGCATCACCTACCACGCCCTGGGGCGACGCTACAACCCCACCATCGTCACGGCAACACCCGCCCGAACGCTCCAGGCGACCATCAATGCCGCCGGCGACGGCGACATTGTGGTGGTGCAGCCAGGCGTCTACTACGAGAATCCGATCATTCACCGCAACATCAAGCTCCAGGGGATGGGCTGGAAATGGACCGTGGTGGACGGACGCTTCTTCGCCCACCAGGCGGACCAGTGGGCCGATCGGCTGGCGGAGATTGAGTTCGACGGCCCTCAGGAGATCTCGCGCGGTCAGGTCATTACGGTCGTCTCTGAAGAGGACCGCCTCGGTCGGAGGGGGCTGTTCGGCCCACAGATTGACGGCTTGACCGTCACAGGCGCCCGTGGCGAAGAAGGGGGCGGCATCGTCCTGAACGCGTTCTGCCGCGACCTGGAGATCAGCAACTGTCTGATTCAGAGCAATGGCGGCGGTTTCGGCGGCGCCATCACCATTGGGCGGCCCTATGCCGGCGATAACCAGAATAGCGGGGTCCGCATCCACCACAACCGGATTCTGAACAACGGCGGAATCAGTCTGGCCGGGGCTGTGGGCATCTTTAACGGCGCCCATGGCTACGAAATCGCCTTCAACCAGATTGGCGGCAACTACTCCGCCGAATACGGCGGCGGCATCTCGCACCTGGGGCTGAGCCGTGGGGGCAAGATCCACCACAACAGCATCCTCTTCAACGCCTCGTTTGACGAAGGCGGCGGCATCGTGATCGGCGGCGAACAGCCTACTCCGCCGGCAACCCTCTCCGCCGGGTCCGGCGAGGTGACGCTCGACGCCAACCTGATTCAGGGGAACCTGTCGAACGACGACGGCGGCGGCATCCGGCTCCTGCGGTCGGGCACGTGGGCGGTACGCATCACCAATAACCTGGTCGTAGGCAACGTGGCCACCGACATCGGCGGCGGCATCGCCCTGGACGATGCGAGCAACGTCAGCATCATCAACAACACCATCGCCAAGAACGCCACCACGGCCACCGCCGAGGACAGCGACGGCCTGCCGCACTCGGCGGGTCTCGTGAGCGAAGGGCACAGCGCCCCGTTCCTGGCCACACTGCCGCCCGGGTCGGCCCGCTTCAGCGATCCGGTGCTGTTCAACAACCTCTTCTGGGATAATCGCGCCTATCACTTCGACCCGGTGTTGGGCCGCCTGGCCGATGATTATGCCCAGATCGACCTGGAGGTCTACGGCCTCCTGCCCGGGGCGCAGCTGACTCCCGGCCACTGCTTCCTTACCGTTCCGTACGGCAGCAGCACCGGGAACGTTCTCTACAACGGCAGCAACCCGCCCGCCTTCGTGTCGGAATACACCACGGTGCTGCGTGCAGTCGCATTTAACCAGGAGCCCAACTTTGTCAGCGTCAAAATCGTCACGGTGACGCCCTCTTTGGAGGGGGACTACCACGTGACGGCGGCATCGCCGGCGATTGACCGGGGAGTCGCATCGCTGATCGTGAACGGGGTACGCTACGACGCCCCGAGCACCGACTTCGACGGCACTGGCCGGCCCGCCGGCGCAGCCCCGGACATTGGCGCCGACGAGTTCACAGCCTGACAGGAGGATGGGGCTATGCGGCATGACGTTCGGTACGGAGCCACGGACGGCTCAGTCCAGATGCCGGACGGGACCCGGCATTATACCTTCGGCTTCGCCGACTTGACGGGTGTACCGGAGAACCGCATCTTCTCCCGCCGCGGCGAAGCGACGCTCCTTGGCCCCCTGCTCGAAGTGACAGAGGGCGACGACCTCTACCTGACCATGACGAACATTGGGCTGCCCGGCCGGCCTGACCTGGATGATTCACACACCATTCACTTCCACGGCTTCCCCAACCAGATCCCCCTGTACGACGGGGTACCGGAACTGTCGCTCTCCGTGCCCGTCGGTCGCGACTTCACCTACTACTTCAAGCCTCGCGATCCCGGCACCTATATGTACCACTGCCACTTCGAGCCCGTAGAGCATATCCAGATGGGCATGATTGGCCCCGTCATCGTCCGGCCGGCACTGGAGCGGGACCCCGCCTATGCCGGCAGGCGCTTTGTCTACAATGACCCCGCCGCGGAGTTCGACCGGGAGTTCTTTGTCTTTCTCACGGAACTGGATCCGGACGTCCACGCCAACATCGAAGGGGTGCAGGAGTTCGACTGGACCGAATATCGGCCGCAGTACTACTTGATCAATGGCCGCGCCTACCCGGACACCATCAGGCGCAATGGTGTGCCCGCGCTTCGGCAGCAGCCGTACTCTGCCCGGATTCGGGCCAACGCGGGGGACCGGGTCCTCCTCCGGTTTGTCAACCTCGGATTCGAGCAACACGCCATGCAGATACTCGGCATTCCCTTCCGGGTCGTAGGACTTGATGCGCAGGCGGTGCGTGGGGCAGGCGGCGAAGACCTGACCCACCTGCGGGATATCGTCTACATTGGTGCGGGGCAGACGGTCGATGCGTTGGTCGATGCGCCGGCACCCGGCTCCTACCCGTTCTTCAACCGCGGCTACCACAAGCTGGCCAACGCTGGGCAGTGGCCCGGCGGCATGCTGACCGAAGTGCGGGTCTACCCACCGGGCGGACTGGATCCCCAGGCGCACCCGAACGGCTGAAGGAGGCACCGTCCGTGGATCTTCATCTGTGGGCCAAAGCCGGCTTCATCACAACGCCGGACGGAAACAGCATCCATGTGTGGGGCCTGACGGATCAGGCGGGGGGTCCGGCTCGAGTGCCCGCCCCCCTGCTGATACTGAGGCAGGGCGAGGCGGTCACGGTCAACCTGACCAACCTGCTGCCCGAGCCGGTCTCCCTGCTCTTCCCGGGCCAGCAGGGCGTGGAGGCGCTGCCAGAGGGGGGCGCCTGGGAACCCGTGCGCCCCCAGCACGAGGGTGGGCTGCTGACCTCGCTGGCTCAGGCCGCCCCGCCGGGCGGCTCGGTCAGCTACCGGTTCACCCCTCAGCGGCCGGGTACGTTCCTGTACGAAAGCGGCAGCAATCCGCCGGTGCAAGTCCCCATGGGCCTGGCAGGAGCGGTGGTTATCCGCCCGGCCGACTACGACCCGGTCTCGAACCGCACGGCCTACGGCGCCGGCACCGGGACGGAATACGACCGGGAGTACCTGCTCATGACCGGCGAGATCGATCCCGACATGCACCTGGCCGTGCAGGAGGGGCGCCCGGTCGATTTCGCCGCCTACCGGCCGCGCTATTGGACGCTGAACGGTCGCTGCGCCCCCGACACCATGCTGCCAGACGACGTGGCTGTCCTGCCCTCTCAGCCGTACGGCGCCATGATCATGGCAGAGCCCGGGGAGCGAGTCCTGATTCGCTACGTAGGCGGGAGCACAGCGAATCATCCCCTCCACCCCCACGGGAACCACGCCCGGCTGGTCGCCGTTGACGGGCATCTCCTGCGCAACGGGACGGCTGATCTGTCGCACAAGCGATTTACCGTTCTGGTGGGTGCGGGCCAGACCTACGACTCGCTCTTTGATTGGACGGGGCTTGGCTACACACCCAGCAACCCGATTCCGACGGTGATTCCGAACGTGCGGAACCTGGCTGTGGGCGATGCGGGCTGGACCATGTGGAGCGGCACGGCTTATCTGGGGCAGAAAGGAGACCTGCCGATCGGCGTCGTCTCCTACAACGAAATGGGCGAGTACCACTTCATGCTCCACTCGCACGAGGAGCCGCAGCTGACCAACTGGGGCGAGTTCCCCGGTGGGTTGATGACGATGCTGGCGATCTTTCCTCCCGGGAGCCTGGGCCCGGAAGTCGGAAGGCTCGGCCATGGGGGTGGTATGTAATGGCTGCCGTAATCGCCAGGGACCTCTGGGCCACGTCCAGTAACGCCTCGTTTCCCGGTCCCGAGGGGGCAGTCTCCGTGCCGGTCTGGGGCTACTCCCCTACTCCAGGCCAGTGCCAGGTACCTGGTCCCCTCCTGGAGGCGATGCAGGGGGATACGCTTCAGGTCACCCTCCATAACACATTGCCGGAGCCAGTCTCGCTCATCTGGCCCGGGCAGGCGGTGCGGCCCGTTCCCGTCAAGGATACGAACGGTCGCTTTGTCTCGTTCCATCGGCACGCCCTCCCCGGCGGCACGTTCATCTACACGGTGAACGCTACCCGGCCGGGCACCTTCCGCTACGAGAGCGGCTCCAACCCGGCCGTTCAGGTTCAGATGGGCCTGAGCGGGCCGCTCATCGTCCGGCCGGCCGGTTTCAGCCCCTCTGATCCTGCACAGCGGACAGCGTACGGTCCGGACACCGGCTCAGACTTTGACGCCGAACTGCTCCTGGTGCTCGGCGAGGTCGATAGTCGCCTGCACACTGCCGCAGCGTCAGGAAGCGCCGTCGATCTCCGGGCGTTCGCCCCGGACTGGTGGGTTGTAGGCGGGCGGGCGTATCCGGACACCGTGGCGCCCGACGCCCCCGGGGGCGTTCAGCCGCTCAGTTCCGCTCTGACCGTGCAGGCCGGTCGCCGGCTCCTGATCCGGTGCATCAACTCCGGCTTTCAGACGCACGCCCTGTACCTGGGTGGCCTGGCCGGGCGAGTGATCGCGGAGGATGGGTACCCGCTGATGAGCCCCACGCTTGACGCCACCTACTCGCGTCACACGCTGACAGTGGCGCCGGGGCAGAGCTTTGATATCATCCTGACCTCACCCGACCCGGGCGAGTTCTACCTGTACGACCGCGAACTGCTGCATTGTGTCAATGGAGAGCGGTTCCCGGGCGGCATGATGACACGCCTGACCTTTGCTGTCTGATTCCGCGGAGAGACCGGCACCGTCATGGGTGCCGGCCTTTTCATCTGCGCGATCGGGGTACTGCACCGGGGTCCTTCTCATCCGCCGTTCACCTTGGTGCTGTGGACCGGGCAGCGGGGTAGCGGCCCAATCAGGTGGGCCATGTCGTAATCGATTATGGTCACCTTCTGGACACCTGAAGGATCTGAATAGACCTTGAAACTCACCCACAGGGGATGGGCGTGGCCGGAGACGTCCCAACTCCAGATCTGCATGTCGTAGTCCGCGCCCTCCGCCGCGTCGGATTTGTCGGAACGAAGGCGCACCAGAATTCGACCCTTCGGAACTGCCGTCGGAAACCCCGCCTGCGCAAGAACTAGCTGCTGACAGGTCTGGTTGACCCACCTCCGCCCTGCGCTGACGCTGATGCGCCGTGCGGGACCCTCCCCGCTGTTCACAAGGGTCAAGTCATGGGCCGTACCCTCGCCGGATTTCGACCCACCCTCACCGACCGCCACAACCACCGTGTCGGTAAGTTCGCCGACGCCTGGCTCGTCACGTGCCGGAACGAGGCACGGCCGCACGGCCTGCCCCCGCTTCCTGCCGCTTCGCCACAGGGCGATGGATGAGAAGGCCAGCGCGCACATAGAAGCAACCGAAGCAAGGAAGGTGGTCATCGGTTCTGCGTGGAGCCAAAGGAGCAGGTCCCCCAGGGAATGCCCGCGATCCACGACGTAAGAGAGGACCATGAGGGCCGCAGTGGTTGCTGTGAGCACCAACACTGCCTTTCCGGAGATGCGGTGCTGTGCCAGCTCCCAGCCGTACTCAAATCGGTTGAACATACCGGATTCCCCCTCGCCAGCCGACCAGCGTGGATTGGCAAGGCCCGAGGGCAGAGCCCCCAGGCCTTGATGCGGTCTACTTGATCAGGCTCTTCGACCTGAGGAAGTCCTCTGCCACCTTCTCCACGGACTCACTCTTGACGTCGACCCGGTAGTTCAGCTCCTGCATGGTCTCGTCGTTCAACTGGCCGGACAATTTGTCGAGCACATCCCCCAGCCCGGCGTTCTTCTCCAGGGTGTCCATGCGCACGATGACCGCACCGTTGTACGGCGGGAAGAAATGCTTGTCATCATGAAGGATCACCATGTCGAACTCCTTCAGCTTGCCGTCGGTTGCGTACGCGTCCATTACCTGGATCTCGTTCTGCTGGAGGGCGTTGTAGCGCAAGCCGGCTGTCATCTTCTTCACGTCCTTGAACTTGAGGCCATACGTCTTCACCATCGGGTCGTAGCCGTCCGCCTTGCGACCCATGAACTCGTTTGTGGTGCCGAGCACGAACTTGTCGGGGTGCTTGGCCAGATCGGAGACGGTCTTAATGCCGTCTGCCTCGGCCAGCTTACGCGGCATCGCGATGGCATACGTGTTATTGAAACCAAATGGTTTGGACCAGGTGAGCTTGAACTTCTCTTCAAACTCCTTTTTGACCTGGTCATAGATCTTCGTCGGATCAGCAATGGGCTCCTGATGGCCCAGGTGCACACTGTAGGCGGTGCCGTCATAGTCCACATACATGTCCAGGTCGCCGCGCTTGAGGCCATCGAAATTGACGCTGGTACCGCCCAGGCTGAGCTTCCGGGTCACCTTTATCTGGCTGTTTCCCTCGATAAGCTGGGCCACCATCTCGCCCAGAAGAATGTTCTCGGTGAAGTCTTTGGAGCCAACCGTCCCACTTCCGGCTCTGGAGCCCTTGCCGCATCCCGCAACCAGTGCGATCAGCACCAACGCCGCTGCGCCCACCATTGTGATCCGCTTCTGAAACATGCCATCGACCTCCTACCACGACTTCGAATGTTGCCGCTCGGCCGCAGCCGCTACTCGCAGCCCACGCGGAGTGAGCCGGCGCTCCAGGGCGCCAATACCCAACTCGGCGGCCACGGCAAGAGCCACAGCAGGCAGGGCACCCGCGAGGATCATTGCGTTTTGCACCCGGTCGATGCCGGCGAAAATCAGTTGCCCCAGGCTACCCGCGCCTCCCAGCGACATGATGCTGGCCGATCCGATGGCGATCACCATCGCGACCCTGATCCCGACCAGGATTACCGCCAGGGCCAGCGGCAGCTGCACCATGCGGAGGATCTGCAGGCGGGTCATACCCATGCCGCGGGCTGCCTCAATGATGGAGGGATCCACGCCTGTAATGCCCGTGTAGGTGCTGCGGATGATCGGCATGAGGCTGTAGAAGAACAGCACAATGATCCCGGTGCTCCGGTTGGGGCCGGCGAAGATCATGACAAACCCGATCATCGCCAGGGCGGGTATGGTCTGCAGGGTGTTGGCAAACCACATGACGGGGTCAGCCAGCTTACGATACCGGCTAATCAGAACCCCCAGGGGAATGCCCACCAGCAGCCCGTAGATCACGCCGAAGAAGGCCAGCTGGAGTTGCTCAAGGGTCAGCCGGAGTACCTGGTCTGTATGCGAGGCGAAATAAGCAAACACGCCCATGGTCTCCCCCCTTAAACCCGCAGGCCGCGGGGTGTTACCTTGCGCTCAAGGACGCCCAGCCCGAAATCGGCCAGCAGTGCGAGGAGCGTCACGGGGATACCGCCTGCGAGGATGTGGCCCGTGGAGACCATGGCGAACCCGGTCATGATCGTCTCGCCCAGGCCGCCTGCGCCAATAAACGCGGCCAAGGTCGCCCAGCCGATGATCAGGACCGTGCTGACCCGAATGCCGCTCATGATCACCCGGAACGCAAGGGGCAGTTCCACCATGACCAGCAGTTGGGCGGAAGTCATCCCCATGCCCCTGCCGGCTTCCAGTGCCCCCGGGTCCACTCCCTTGATGCCCGTATAGGTGTTGCGCAGAATCGGCAACAGGGCATACAGGAAGAGGGCCGCCAGGGCCGGGGGCCAATCAATCCCGAGGAGCGGAATCATCAGCGCAAGCAACGCCACGCTCGGGATGGTCTGCATCAGGCCCGCCAGAGTCATGATCGGCTCAGCGATGCGCCTGGTGCGGGTCAGCATAATTCCCATCGGCACCGCTACCACAACTGCCAGCAGCACAGCTGCCCCGGCCAACGTCAGGTGCCGAACAGTTTGGGCGAGGAGTTCCTGCTGGGACTCCGGTCGGCTGAGGACGCTGATCAGGTCCCGAATCATGCCGCACCACCGTCCTGCCAAAGTGCCCGGGACAGCACGTCAGCCATGGCCGTGCGGGTCAGCAGCCCAACCAGCTTCTGCTGCTCGTCAACCACCGGCAGGAAGTCAAGGTGCTCGAGAAACATCCTCGCGAACGCCTCTTGCACGGTGGCCTCCGGCCGAATGGTGGGCTCGCCCGAACGCATCACATCGGCCACGACTCCCCGCTTCACGCTCTCCAGTTCCTGCGTCGTCACAAGGCCGAGGAGCTGGTCCTGATCGTCGGTAACCAGCAGAGACGTCACCCGCCGCTGCCGCAGGGTCACCACTGCTTCGGCGATGCCGTGGTTGGGGTCGACCGTCACCAGCCGCTTTGTCATGATCTCGCCCACGGTGATCAGGTCCGGCCGGTCCGTCAGGCGATCGCGCCCCATGAACTGGGCGACAAACTCATCCTTGGGGCTGCGCAGCAGTTCCTCGGGAGTGGCCACCTGGTGGACCCGGCCTTCCTTCAATACCGCGATGCGGTCCGCCAGCTTCAGGGCCTCGTCCATGTCATGCGTCACGAAGACGATGGTCTTCTTCAGTTTGGCTTGCAGGCGCTTCAGCTCGTCTTGCAGGGACTCGCGGGTGATTGGGTCGAGGGCGCCAAACGGTTCATCCATGAGAATAAGGTCAGGCTCGGCAGCAAGCGCCCGAATGACGCCCACCCGTTGCTGCTGCCCACCGGTAGCTGGCAGCCTTGCTCCGGCCTGAGCAGCTGGAGCAGTGCGGCGGCCTTCGCTGGTTGCCCCACATGTGGAGCGATGACCGACAGTTCCGGTACATGGCGGCCACCACTCAATCGGCCGCGCCTTTCATCCTGACCGCCCCGGCCCGGAGCTGGCGGAGGCCCTGGGCCGAACCCTGGCACCCCTGCGGCTGAAGTGGTCCTGGCACCCTGACACCTCGCCCCTGACGCCAAGCAATGATCACCTCGCTGAGTGGGTTCCCCTGGACGGTATGGCCAAAGTGCTCTGCGCCGAGCGCCCGTACGCCGGGCGTGGCAATGAGAGAGTGCTCGTAACCGTGACCTGTGGGGAGGGAACCCTGGGCTACGACGTCAGGCTGGCCAGTAGCGCGCCCACAGGCCTTCTTGCCAGGCACCTGGCCGGGGCGCTGGGTGTCCGAGAGCCGCTGGCCTACCGCATGGAGATCCGACCTGCGGGCCGGGTAATGGACCCCGACGAGACGCTGGCTCAGGCAGGCATCTGGGACGGGGCCTGGCTGGTTCTCCGCTGAGTCGTGGGGCGCAGAACGATGACCGGGGGTTCGTCTCATCCGACGACGTTCCTTCCGGTTGTGGAGGAACCCCGGAAATTGCCCACGCCAGTCGCCGGGATCGGTGCCCAGCATACGAGGCCCGCCTGGGCGTAGCGGACAGGCACGCACGAGTTCGGCCCGGCTTCCCTGACGGGGGCCGGGCCTTCAGTGGGGCCCCGTGGTGCTGCTGGGCGCCTCGATCGCCTCTGTCACCGGCAAGCTCTTTGGTCTTCGAGCCAGCCGGTTGAACTGGCTGGTTGCCGCAGGCACTGCAGCCGGTATCGCCACGGCATTCCACGCTCCGATCACCGGTGCGTTCAAACGGAAGGCTGCTGCCGCTGTGGCCAGCAGGAGAGCCTCCTGCCCGCAGCCCAAAACGGCGAGCCCGGCGGTGACCCCAGCGTCGGGCTCGCCTATGTACCCCTTCGCGGTGTACGGAACCGCGTTCGTTACTCGAAGCGGACGCGGAACAGGCCGGCGGCAGAGAAGACGACTGCCAGGGTGACCAGCACCGTGAGCGGCCAGGCCAACCCTGCCGAGGAGCCGCCCCGCAAGGCTACCTCGGTCAGCCCGTCCATGGCCCACGCTTGCGGAGTCAGGTGACCGATGGCCTGCGGCGCCCCCGGCAAACAGCGGCAGTAGCGGCCCCCAGTGAACCTGGAAAAGCAGGCGGGTGCCCACGACCAGCACGGCAAACTGGAACATGCCGGTCACGAAGAACGAGAGAATGAATCCCGCCATCAGGCTGAAGCGATGGGTAGGCGAAGTGAGCAACCACCCCCAGGTGCCGTGCTGCCGTTCGTACAGGAAGGCACCGGCCATCATCAGAATCGACATCATCACCGACATGATCGTGTAGCCCAGGGCGGCATGGTTGAGCATGCTGCCGCTCTCTGCCCGTTTCTCCGCGGCCTGCTTGGTCAACGGCTGAGCGGCCACGACAACCCCCTTGGCTGCGCGCTCGCCGGCGATACGGGTCAGCGCAGCCCGGACCTTCTCCTCATCGGTGGAGCCTGTCAGCTTGAGCGCCAGGAAGAAGTCGCCCGCCAGCTGGTTCGCATGCCGCTGGAGAACCGGCTCAATGCCCATCCCCATGTTCGACCCCCGACCGGTTACCAGCTCCAGTTTGGGTGCTCGCTGCACGTAGTGACCCAGGGTTGGCAAGGCTGTCCCCTCAACGAATTGACCCTCAACAACGCCCGGCGTGATGAACGGCTTCTCGCAGTGCAGCCAGTTGCAGGAGGACCTCGTCACACTGGCGCTCCTCCACCATCATCCGCTCGATTCCCTGAACCTGCCCACGGATTCGCCGCAAGCGGGCCAGGATTTCCTGGTGACCGGGATTGGGAACGGCCTCCATCACCATACACCCCCTGTCCGACACCACATTCGATCAGCGGACCAGCAAGTAGATGCGCTGAACGGCCAGAATCACCAGGGCTGCGGCAAACAGCCGACTCAGGGTGACAGACTTGACCCGCTTGGCAGTAAACGCTGCCCCCAACTGGGCGCCGACCATGGCAGTCAGAGAGGTCAGCACGAGCATCAACCAGTCAAACTGCGCATCTTTCAGGTGAGAAATGAAGGCCGAGAAGGATGGCAGCGTCACAATCACACTGTTGGTCGCTGCCGCCACTCGTGCCGAGTAACCGAGCAGGACCAAAGCAGGCATCATCAAGAAGCCTGGTCCTACGCCCAGGAAGCCGGCGAAGACTGATATGGCTCCAGACAACCCGCCTGCCGCCAGGCGGGATTTGTCCGTCATCATTGCCGAACCAGCGGCTTGCTTGCTTGACACCCCGGCCATGCGCCAGGCGAGGAAGAGCAGCACACCGGCGTATATCCACCAGACGACATGAACAGGGACGAACTGAAGCAACAGGACTCCCAGAGGTGCTGTCAGAGTGGTAATGGCCAGTAGCGGCAGAGCCGTGCGCCAGTCGACTAGCTTGGCCCGCGCAAAGGCGATGGCACTGGCGATGGCGGTCAGTCCGTTCAGCCAAAGCGCCCATGGCATCAATACGTGCTTCAGGTCATACCCGAACAAACCTAAGACTGGCGTCGCCACAAAGGCTACGCCGAGGCCCATCATGCCCGACAGAAAGGACAACACCATGACCAGAAGCGGGACAACAACGTACATCATCCCAGCCGTCACTTCCTTATGTGAGAGCCACAAAGTTCCCGTACTCAGTGTATTCCGCCAAAAGTTGTTGTGCCATATTATAATATGATGATAGCTTGTAGACGTTCGTGCCATTTTTCCCACTCGCCCTCGGCGAGAAGGCAACAATCAGTAGGGAGGGGAGAAAGCGGTGGTCAGCGGACCATATTTGATGCGCCGGTCATGGGAGCATTCGCTCCGTCCGGGTGTGTCCAGCCGCCCGTAGATGCTGCACCGCCTTTGCACCCGCACGCCGCCTATCAGGTGTGGCACTGGTCGGTCAACACGGTGTATGTGGACCTGCTGGCCGATCCACTCCCGGGACTGCTCCGCGGATCGCGGGCACACAACTTGGCCGCTCCAATCGGACGTCCCGCCCCGGTGCCTTCCTAGACAACAGCAGTGGCCCCCTTTTCCCACCGGGCAGCGCCAACGGGGAGAAGGGGGCTGATTCGTGGTAGTAGGCGGGTCGACACCGTCGTGCTTATGCAAGCTTCCCCGTCATGGCCAAGCTCACAAGGGCCAGTAACGCCTCTTCATCGTCGGCTGCGAGCAACAACCGAACACGCCCGGCCCCCTCACCGATGATGGCTACGCCCTGATCGCCATCCAGGAATGTACCGACCATGTCCGCTGCGATGGGCCAATACGACGCCCCCTCGTCAGGACCATCGGTATGTACGTACGTGATAATGGTGTTCTGGGTTCCCAGCAGACTACCGTACTCGGCTATCTTGTCATGCGGTATCCTCTGACCCACTGCGAAGTCCCGGGAGATCACCTCATACACCTGCTCGGACGCGACCACGGGGTGCCCCCTGAACAGGGCTTGGGTATCGGTAAGCGCCCATATCGAATGTCCCGTCAAATCGACAGTGTTGTAGGCGAGAACGCTTTTGCAGATCTTGGTCTGGCCGCCCAGGGCCATCGGCTTGGCAGACGGGTGTCGAGGCACTCCGGTCACAACCTTTCTAGCGGGATCGTTTGCGGCATAGAGTCAGGTTCGGCGGTGTCCATAAGGCGCTTAACAGCATCCGCCCCGCTTGGCCAGTTGGCCGAAGTCATGGCCCAGCGCCTCGCTTACAGCGCACCTCAGGCATGAACGCCAGGGCCCGCCTCTGCGCCTGTTCCTGTGCCTGAATGCTGTTGTGGTCGGATTCGATAGTTCTGGACCGCTGCGAACGCTGCTTGCGCCTCGGCGTCGCTCTGCATTTCGCTGTCGGCCTCTCCAGTGCCCAATGCTCGTCGGTGTCCGCCAGGGCGGCGCCCAGTTGGCGGGCCGCGATTTGCATATTCGGATATGGTCATCGCACGGCAGTCCAGGTATAATGGCCACGAGGGGGGAGATTATGGAGGACATGTCGGTTGAGAGGATGGCCGAGTTGCTGCGGGCCATGGGGCACCCCGTACGTGTCAAGGTGATTGAGACACTTGCCATAAGGGACACCTGCTTCTGCGAAATGCAGGCAGCCCTGAATCTTGAGCAGTCCGCACTTTCACAGCATCTTCAGGTCCTGAGGCGCATGGGCTTGGTTTCGTCAAAGAAGGCGGCGAACCAGACCATGTACCGGCTGACCAACCTGCACCTGCCTGCTTTGCTGGAGGCCGCGCGTCTTGCTACCGAAGGCGGTGGCCAGCCGAGCGTTTCGGTATCCGACTCAGACCCGTCGTAGTTTTGCGTGCGTCCGGGGCGCTGCTCATGCTACGCGGCCTCTCGGCGCCTCGCCTTATGGTGCCAGTACAGGAGTCTGTGGCGGCCGGCGGTAGCCGGCTTTTTCTGTTGGCCAGGCTTGCCCGGACGCCCTGGTACTTACGCGCAAACGTCCCGCCAGAGGTATTGAGGCGGCGCGCTCCCATAAAGGAAAGGCTTGATTCTCACCGGTCTAACACGCCGGCCCGGCTTGAGGCCAGGCTCAGCCATAGCCAACTCTTCGTCAGGGAAGTCGGGGGACCTTTGTCAACGGACTTGCACCGACTGCAGCGCTACTCATGCCATACGTCCTCGTCTGAGACAGCGTCGACTGGCGCTTTGGCAACAGCCCTTCCCGCGCTTTCGACCGGATGTGGCGGGCCGCCGGTCTCTGCCTGCATGAAGAACCCGTCCTGGTACTGGTCGTGGACCCGAGGACTACTGCACCGCCGCCCTGAGTTCGTCATACTCCGGGTAGGCGCCCTTTCGGAACACGTTCCCGTTGATGACCGTCACCGGCAGCGCAGCCACCCCCTCGGGAGAACGCAGCAATGCGACCACTTCGGGCTGCTTCATGAACTCTGCCGGCTGCCCGGTGAGCATGTAGCGCTTCACCGTTACTCCTTCGGACTCGAGCCGCAGAACCGTCTCCTGAAATGCGATCAGCTTCGGGTCCGGACTGGGTCCGCAAACGCCGGTGGAACAGCACATCGGCGGATCGTACACCTCAATCAGCTTGCTCATTGGCGACGACCTCCTTCAGAACCTTCGCCACGTCATACAGGTGGAAGTCGCCCGACAGCATCGGCTTGCCCGCAACCGCAAGTACGGGCAGGGGCAGGTTCTGATCCTGGATGGCCTGCATCACATCACTGTAGTCCAGGGCATCGATGGAAAAGGTGTCCACGAACCTTACGGTAAAGCGGTCTCCGTATTGCCGACTGACCATGCCAGCAACCCGGTTCGTCATATCTACGGGGGATGGAGCACAGCACCCCGAGTTGGGCTCGCAGCATGAGCCGCCGCCAGTGGCGTAGCCGAAAATGGTGATCTCTGTCATCGATGTATCCTCCTTTGTACGTGGGGGAGCTGACCTCATTCCCGTAAGGTCGTCAGGCAGCATCAATCAGAATCATGGGGAGGCGACCACACACGCCGGAGGAGCAGCACATGGCGTGTTCAAAGATCTCCACCTTCGGCATGCCGTCCCCTCCCTGTCATGCCCGAGCCAGACTACGCAAGGCTTCAGCGCCAATTGGCTCGGTGGCAACCCAGGGAATCAGGGCGCAGCGGGCGGACAGCTGATGGGCCACCTTGTCGATGAACTCACGCTCTGCGCCAGCCCGCGCCACCAGGAGAGGATCCCGTACGCCGGCACCCAGCAGGCTCTGGCTGATCACCCAGCCGTACGGCCTGATCCCGGCGCGCCGCAGGTCATCTTGCAGCCGCGAAGCCTCCAGTACCGGCGTCGCCTCTGGCAGGGTGACCAGAAGAATCTGGGTATACTCGGGATCGCGCAACCGGGGCAGCAGTTGCCGTACTGCTTCCGGTGTCTGTGTGGTAGTCCGGAGCACCTCGCGGTGGTAGGCCTCGGCCGCGTCCAGAAGGAGAATGGTGTGTCCGGTCGGGGCGGTATCGAGGATGACGAACCCGTCCTTCGCCTCGTCGACCGCCTGGGCGAAAGCCCGGAACACGGCAATCTCCTCCGTGCAGGGGGAGCGCAGATCCTCTTCGAGCAGCGCCAGGGCCTCGGGGCCCAGCCCCTTGCCATTGGTAGCCATAACCTCTTCGGTGTACCGGGCGACCTCAACCTTTGGGTCGATACGGCTGACCCGCAAGTTCGACACCGCGTCACTGACGGCGGCAGATACATGAGCAGCGGGATCGGTCGTGGTTAGATGCACCTGATGGCCTCTTTGCGCCAGCTCCACCGCGATCGCTGCTGCCACCGTGGTCTTCCCCACCCCGCCCTTGCCCATGGTCATGATGGCCCCCCGACCGTTAGCAGCCAGGCTGTCAATGGTGCTGACCAGGGAAGGGGGCAGGTCGGTGCGCGACTCGGTCAGCGTGCCGGCCTGGGGTCTGGCCGTTTGCGGCTGTGCCAGCAGCCGCAGGGCCGGAACGCCCACCAGCGACTGCGGGACCAGCGGGATCTCTTCCTGTGGGATCTCCCGGAGAGCGGCAGGCATGGCGCTCAGCGCCGCCTGGCCTCTTGCTTCCAGCGCAACCGCCACCGGATCGCCCGAGACGCTGGCCCGGAACACCCCGTTGAGCAGCAGTCGCTGGTTCCGGAGCCCCAGCTCGGCAAGCTCATGGCTGGCGCGAGCTGCCTCATTCAGCGAGGCACGGTCAGGTCGGCTGACGAGCATCAAGGTCGTGAGGTCTCCGTCTGAAAGCGCCCGGACCGACGCCTGGTAGAGGGCTCGCTGTTCCTTCAGTCCGGCTAGAGGTCCGAGGCAAGACGTACCGCTTGTGTTCGTTTCGATGAAGCCCTCCCAGGCGCTGGGGAGCGAAAGCAGCCGCAGCGTGTGTCCGGTGGGAGCGGTATCGAATATCACGTGGTCAAAGGCCTGGGTGGCCTCCGGTTGGCCAAGGAGACGGGCGAATTCGTCAAAGGCCGCAATCTCAACGGTACATGCCCCCGACAACTGCTCTTCCATGCTGGCGACAGCCGCGTCAGGCAACAAGCCCCGATACGGACCCACCACCTTTTCCCGATACGCGGCAGCCGCTGCCTCGGGGTCCAGGTTCGCCGCCATAAGCCCCGCCACTCCATGGATGACCTGCGGTTCAGGGGTGAGATTGACGCCTAGCACATCATCGAGATTGGATGCCGGGTCGGTGCTGACCAGCAAGACCCGCTTGCCTTGGTCCGCCAGAGCGATCGCCGTGCTGCAGGACAGCGAGGTCTTTCCAACCCCGCCCTTGCCTGTGAAGAACAGGTACCTGGTTGCCATCTCAGTAAGCATCAGAGTCTGCGCCTCCTGTTGCGTTCCGTTAGGGTCATGAGTTGTGGACGCCGGCATCAAAGGCAGCCAGAGCACGGAGACGAGTCAACACGTCTTCGTGCCTCAGCGTATAGTAGCTCCATGTTCCGGAGGTCCTGCGTGTTACCAATCCAGCCTCCAGCAACACTCGCAGGTGGTAGGATGCCTTGGACTGGGCCAGTCCGAGCAACTGCATCAGTTCGCATGTGCACAGGTCACTTTGGCGTTCAAGCAAGTGCACCATCTGCACCCGAATCGGGTCGCTGAGAGCGTTCGCCACAAGCGCCAGGCTCGCGGTTTCATTAATGTCCATCAAGTCTATGCTCAGATCCCGCTGGCCCGGGGTCTGCTCCCCGCATTGCGCCATTGCCCGACACCCCCTGCAGCAACTTTTTTTGATGTACCCCGTGTCAGTCTACTGCGGCGTTGGTGGCACGTCAAGCCATCCGAATGTCTTTTCGACCAGATTCCCCCCGGGACGGGCTCGCGGGGGACTTCATTGCCACAGCCGACACCGACAAAAGGAGACCGGTACGCTGAGTAGCGTCCGGTCTCCCTTCTTCATTGCCCGTTCTCGCGTTCTACCCATCCTAAGGTCAGCTCGACGAGCGCACGGTAGTAAACGTTCTGGCTCCCTTCCAGCACTTTCACTGCGAAGGGCTTTACCCAGGCAGCCAGGTGTTCGGAGAGGAACGCCCGGTGCCGCTGAACCCATAGCTGCGCCGTATCTGCACGCCCCAGGGCGGCGAAGTTGGCCGCCTCACGGGCCGTGAAGAACAGGTACTCCAGTTCGGCAGCGATGTGGTCCGGGCAGTCGCGGAACCCTTCCCAGACCTGAACGCCTGCCTCCTCATACCGCCGGAGCACACCCAGTGTCGGTTCACCCATCAGCACACCGCCACCCAGGTAGACCGACTCGTACGGGGGGGCGACCAGCTTGCCAGGGCCATAGAAGAGCCGGCAGTATTCCACCGTCAGGTCCTGCTTGTCCGGAGCGGCTGCCACGCTCCCCGCCATCTGCGCCACCAGCGGGGCCAAATCCGCCGCGCCGGCGGCGCTCAGCGATTCCCGCAGATCGGTGAGGTTCTTGGCCACTCGGATGGCTTCGGCGGGCTGATGGTAGGCCACCGCCAGCGCCCGGTAGACCCGGGCGGCGGCGTGGCGGGGAGTGGCAAGCTGCATACTGGTCGCCTCCAAGCGCTTAGCGGTTCTGAGCGGTCACAAGCCGGGTCGCCAGGGTGTACAGCACGGCCACGAGGGCAAACACGCCGACGACCATGGTCATCTCGATGCTGGTGACACGATACGCCTTGTAAGCCAGTTCGGGCATGACGGCCAGACCCTGACCGGCCAGCACCTGGACCAGCCAGGCGCCGAAGCCGCCCACCAGAGCGGAGCCAGCTCCGAGCAGGGCGCCGTTGGCGGTGCTGCCCATTGGCAACAGGAGAATCGCCACGGGTAGAATCATGCCGAGCGCAACCTGAGCGCCCCAGAACAGGGGGGCGTACTGGCCCTTCAAGTAGAGGGCGGTGTACGCAGGATCGGAGCCGCTGGTCTTCAGGAAAGTAACCACTGCCAGGGCGACCACCAGGCCGGCCACGCACTTGCTCAGGAAGCCGAAGCTCTCCCTGGCGCCAGCCACGACCGCCGTTGCCAGCGTGGCTGCGGCGCCAAGGGTCAGCGCCAGGACCACGACGAACAGGGAGGTTGTGGTGCCGAACCACATGGGACGGGCCACCAGCGTGCTGAACAGCATGCCCAGGACCGCCGGGGCAGCCAGAGCCAGGAGCAGACCGGGCCAGGAGAGCCACTTCATGCTCTGGGACTTGCCGGCAGCCATGCCCCAGACCTTGATGGCCCGGAGCACCAGCACAGCGCCGTAGGTGATGGCCATCCACCACATGGGCGAGGAGAAGTTCGGGCTGATCAGGAAGCCCACGGCTGCCAGGGGCCGGCCCAGGTCAGAGCCAATCGCGACCAGAGCCGGGACCAGAGTGGCCAGGGCCGCCAGTGTGGCAGGCCCGGCTACCCGGCGCAGGGCGGGGATGCCGGCGATGTCCCCCAAAGAGGCGAAGAACGAGAGTCCGGCAGCAGCACTGGCCAGGAAGCCGTAAGCCGCCACGAGGATGTTCCAGGGCACTCCGTCGTTGGACCCGAACAGCTTCTGTCCGTTGATCAGCACCGCCAGGTGGGCAGCGAAGCCGGCCACTGCAAGGATGCCAACCACGAACAACCAGGGGGTCATACGGGTAGTTTTCTGCGTCATGGCCTTACTTACCCCCCTCGGGCTTCATCATCGGGGCGTAACTGACCTTCGGCTTGGCGCCCAGTTCCGGCCGCAGAGGCTGCGCCTTGCGGGCGGCCGCGAGCTTGGCCACCGGGCTGTTGGATTCGTCGAGATCACCGAAGATCCGAGCGCCGGAGGGGCAAGCCTGCACACAAGCGGTCACTGTCTGTCCGGCATCAATGCGATGGGAACAGAAGGTGCACTTCTCCACCACGCCCTGAGGCCGGATGGGCACGTTGGCGTTGTACCAGGCAGGCTTGCCGCCCACTTCCACGAACGCCTTAGTCTTGTTGAACGTCCGGGCGCCGTAAGGGCAGGCGGCGATGCAGTACTTACAGCCGATGCACTTGTCATAGTCGATGGCGACAATGCCATCTGGCCGGTGATAGGTGGCCGACACCGGGCACACATTCACGCAGGGAGCGTCTTCGCAGTGCATGCAGGGCATGGGCAGCGGGGTGACCCGGTACTCAGGGTAGGGCTTGCCGTTGGGAACCGCCCGGACCTTGTTCCAGAACATGCCGTCGGGGATATTGTTCTCCGACTTGCACGCCATGGTGCAGGCCTGGCAGAACATGCACTTGTCCAGGTCAATGAGCATGCCATAACGAGGCATAAACGGTCACCTCCTTTTATACCTTGCGGACCCGCACGCGGGTGTTGAAGTACGTGGAATGGCCACTCAGGTGGTCGTAGTCGACACCCATGATCTCGTTGGGGTTGACGCCCTTGCCCCTGGCGTTGCGGCCATAATGCTTGTGGCCGAGGCCGTAAGCGATAGACAGGCTCTCCGGATGCACACCGTGCGACAGCTTGGCGACGGCGGTGATCTTGCCGAAGGGGGACTCAATCTCAATCTTGTCGCCGTCGGCGATGCCGAACTTGGCGGCGGAGACGGGGTTGATCTCGGCCGGGTTGTTGTAGGCCTCGCCGATCACCGGCAGGTAGGACTCCAGCACCCAGGTGTTGTTGGCCGAGCGGCCTTCGGAGTTCAGGGTGGGCTTATAGGTGTTCAGCACCAGCGGGAAGTCCTTCTTGTCGCCGAGCCAGCGAGGACCCTCGTAGTGCGGCAGATACAGCATGTCGCCCCGAGCCTTGATGTGGATCGCATCCAGGTCGGCGTCGGTCAGCTTCAGCTTGTCGAGGGCGGCCTTCATGCCCTGGGAGTAGAACTCGAACTTCTTGGAGGGGGTCACTACCCGCTTCTCATGGTCGGCGTACTTGTAGGCCGGGCCGACCCAGACACCCTTCTCTTCGAAGAGCTCCTTCTCGGGCATGAGGCTCTTGGTGGCAAACTTGACGAAGGCCTCGTCGGCGGGGGGCACGTCCTTGAAGGCGTCGGCCATATAGCCGCCCATGGCCTTGGCCAGGTCAATAGCGATCTGCGTCATGGACCGGCAGTCGAACTGACCCTTGACCACCGGCTGCTTGATCCGCACTTCCGGCACGCCGTTGGAGTCGGGGGCAGTCTCATAGGCCCACTCTTCCAAGGTGGTGCCGGTGGGCAGGATGATGTCGGCGAACTGGGTCATTTCGCTGGCAAAGGGCGTGATGTGCACAAAGAAGGGAATCTTGGCCAGCGCCTCACTCCAGCGGGGGGCCCCGGGGGCAGAGAAGTTCCAGTTGCAGAACCAGCCAATGGCCACTTCCACGTTGTAAGGATCGCCCTTGATGATGGCGTCGGCCACGTTGTTGGAGACCACTTCAGCCCGGGGGAACTTCTTGGTGCCCTTCTGGTCCAGGCGGGGCATGGCGGAGGCCTTCTTGCCGAGGTCGTCGGCGGCCACAGTTGGGAGCTTGCCAAGCGAGGCCGACCCGTGAACCAGGGCGCCACCCGGCACGTCGTAGCTGCCGTTCAGGGCGTTCAGGGCGAAGATGGCGTACGAGACATACGCGCCGGTGGTCCATGCGCAAGCGCCGCGGGCCCGCCAGGCCACGGCCGGCCGGTTAGCGGTGAACTCCCGAGCGAGGCGCACAATGGTCTCCTTCGCGATGCCGGTCTCCTTGGCGGCCTTCTCCGCGGTGAAGTCCTTCAGGACCTCGTTCCACCACTTGATCAGGCCGAAGGTCATCTCTTCCTTGAAGTCCTTCTCGTCGACCTTCTGGCCGGCCACGAACTTCTTGCCCGCCTCCACAAAGTCGCCCACGAACTTCTTGTCCCAGGTGCCGTTCACCAGCATCTCATGAGCGATGGCCAGCGCTAGGGCGCCGTCGGTACCGGGGTTAATGGGAATCCACTCGTCAGCCACAGCGCCGGAGGCCGACAGACGAGGGTCGATGACCACCGTCTTTATCCGCTCGCCGCGCTCCTGCCGGGTGTAGCCCCACATACGCTGCAGGCGGGAAGTGGGGCGGTGCGCTTCCACGGGGCTCAGCCCGAAGAACATGACGTACTTCGTGCGCTCCAGGTCGTAGGCGGAGTACTTGAACTGGCCGTTGGCCATCCACTGGCCCAACTTGTCCGCTTCAGCGCACAGGGCGCTGTGGGAGATGGTGTTGGGCGTGCCATAGGCCTTGCCGAAGTGGCTGTAGAACATGTCGGAATCGGAAATTGTGTAGCGGCCGCGGATCAGCAGGAACTTGTGGGCCTCACCCTTGTTGCGCAGGGTGTTCAGCTTCTCCGCGATTGTCTTCAGCGCGTCAGCCCAGCTGATGGGCACCCACTTCGGATCCACATCAAGCCCCTTTGTCGGGTTGGTCCGCTTCATCGGGCCCTTGATGCGGTCGGGGTCGTACAGGTTCTGCAGATTCAGGTGGGCCTTTGCGCAGATGGCGCCGTCGGTGATCTTGGAGAGCTTGTTGCCCTCCACATGCACCGCCCGACCGTCCTGGACCTTTACCCGTAGCGGGCAGACCGCCGGGCAGTTGATGCAGGAGGTGTGAACCCACTTCTCCTCGACCTTGGCGCCAGCCTCGGCCGTACCCCGCTTGAGCGCGCCTACGATTGGCTTGCCGCCAAGCACCGCTGCCGCGGTGCCCAGAACGGCGGCTCCCTTCAGGAACCCACGCCGGCCCAGCTGAAGTCCCTTCCGCGTCTCCTGTGCCATGCCGCCCACTCCTTCCATGTGTGAGTGATCATGTACAAAGGGTAACAATCGCGGGCGGCGGCCTGTAGCGGGAAAACTCCTCGCCTCCTGGCGGGAAATGGTCTATAGCAGGTGCCGGGAAAAAGACAAACCCACCCCGACTTCCGGGGTGGGTATAGGTCATTGGATCAGTCTGCGTCCAGCAGCCCTGCTTGCAGGGCATAGCGGATAAAGTCGGTCCGGCTCGTGGTGCCCAGTTTTTCGCCGATCCGAGCCCGGTAACTTTCCACAGTCTTGGCGCTCAGCCCGAACTGCTCGGCGATCTCCCGGCTCGTGAAGCCGGAGGCCACGAGCTTCAGTACCTCCAGTTCGCGTGGGCTCAACCCCTCCACCGGAGAGCGAGGTTCCTGGGAAGGCGCCGGTGTGCTGACCGGGCGCTGCGTCAGGTACTGTTCCACCAGTGCCCGCGTCATGCTGGGGTAAACGAAGACTTCCCCCCGAAGCACAGCCTGGATGGCCGATATCAGTTCGCTGTCCACAGCCTTCTTGAGGATGTAGCCAGAAGCCCCGGCAGCCAGCACCTCTCGCAAATAGCCGGCATCATCGTGCATGGTCAGCACCAGAATCTTCAGGTCAGGCACAGCCGCTCTGATCTGCCGGGTTGCCTCCATGCCGTCCATGCCCGGCATGCTGATGTCCATAAGGACCAGGTCGGGGTGAAGCCGCGTCGCCATGTCCACGGCAGCGGCGCCGTCCGCCGCCTCGCCCACCACCTCAAACTCCCCGTGACTCTCCAGCAGCATCCGCAGCCCCGAGCGGAGAACGGCATGATCATCCGCCAGAACCAGACGTCGTCTTGGCACTACAGTGCGCCTCCTGTCGGGGTGGCTGTGACTTCCTGGGCCGGAAGCTGAATCAGAATGGTCGTCCCGGTGCCAGCACCAGGCGCCGAGCGAATCTCAAGGCGTCCGCCCGCCATTTTCGCCCGCTCCCGCATGCTGAACAGGCCCAGGCGTTGGTTCTGCCGGCCTTCTACCTCGGTAGGGTCAAAGCCCCGACCGTCGTCGTGAATCACCGCCGTGATCCGGTCGCGATGCCACGAGTACGACAAGGTGACCAGGCGGGCGCCGGAATGACGGGCTGCGTTGGTCAGAGCTTCCTGCGAAATGCGGTAGAGAGTGGTGCCCACGTACGCAGGCAGCCTGCGGCCAAGGAAACCGTCGGCCTGTAGGTCCACCTGTACCCCATACTTGCGGGAGAAGTCCCGGGTGTAGCGGTCCAGGGCGTGTACCAGCCCGAGGTCGTCAAGGACCGGCGGGCGCAGTTCGAGGGCCAGACTGTGGACCTCTTCCAGTACGGTGGAGGCAAGGCTGCGGAGGTCGGCAATGCGCTCCCTGGCTGTTTCGGGCGAGTGGGCACCTTCAAGCAGCTTTAGCCCCACCATCATGGACGTCATCAACTGTCCAGTCTGATCGTGGAGCTCCAGGGCGATGCGCTTCCGCTCTGCTTCCTGCGCGCTGATTAGCTGGTTCACCAGGTCTGCGCGCACCGCTTCCTTTGCCTTCAGCTCCTCGAGTAGCCTTACGTTCTCCAGCGCGATGCCAATCTGCCGACCCAGGGCGGCCAATACCCCGGTCTCCAGCGCAGAGACCGCTCCGGCTCCGGCCCCATGGAAGCACATGACGCCCGCGACCCGGCCTTCGGCCACCAGCGGAACAATGCCCCCGTCGCCAGCAAGTTGCGGTTCGCCTAGCTGGGCCACGCTATTGCGTACTTCCGGCCCGGCGAAGCAGGCCGGTGGCATGCCAGACGTGGAGCAGTACCAGGGTTCGTTGGAGGTTGTCTGGCCCGTACGGAAAATGCAGACCCGTTCCAGCCCCAGGGTGGCCTGCACGGCCGCCATGATCGCTGGCACTGCGTCGCCCTCGCCCAGGGGCCGGGAGACTGACTCCGCCACACTGTTGAGCACCGTAAGGTCACGGTTGCGCTTGAGGATCTCCTCACTGGAGCGCTGCAGGCTGTCGATCATGCTGTTGAACGAAGCGGAGAGGTGGCCGATCTCGTCAGTCCCGAACACGCGGGGCCGGCGGGAAAGATTGCCCGCTCCGACTGCTCTGGTTGCGGCCACCAGGTCCTCCAGCGGGCGGGTCAACAGCACTGTCAAGGCGTAGGCTGCCAGAAGGGCGCCGGCCGTAATGGCCGCTGTCTCCACCAGCATGCGCCGGATGGCAGTCCAAATAGACTCAGTCAGCCGCCGATCGGTTACGCCGACTCTGGCTGTGCCGGCTCGTCCGTCAAACATAGGCACGGCCATGTCGTAGATGCGCTCGCTGGCGGCTTTCAGTAGCCGCGGGTCGGGCGTTCCTTTCGTTGGCACCGTCAGAAGGGCAGCGGGAAACTCGCGGCCGAAGGTGGAGTCCACTACCCTGCCGTCTGTATCGTAGATGACAATGTACCGTAGGTCCGGATTGTGTGCCATGGTGTCCTGGAGCAGTTCGCGCAAAGCGTACAGGTTGTTGGTCAGCACGAGGTCAGTGCCCCGGGCGGCCATGAAGTTGGCCAGCGAAACTGCCTGGCGCTGCAACTGGTCTCGGCCTTGTGACTCCAGGCTTGTCCGCGCCTGGAGAATGACGGCGCCACTGAGAACCAGGGCAAGGGCGAGGACAATGCCCATCACCTTCACCTTAATGTTGCCCACGCTGTAGAGCCATTCCACACGGAGCCGCGACAACTTCATGCTACGGCCTCCCTATGGCCCGCAGCATCCCGCGAATGGGGTCATAGGCGCGGTCAGGAGGGACCACCCATCGCTCAATCTGCAGGTGTTCAAGAATGCGCTGGCCTTCGGGAACCTCGTGCAGTTGCAGCAGCAATTCCCGAATGGTGCCGCGAAGGACAGGGTCCAGATCGGGCCCCACCGCCACGGGCGGCGTTCCAATGGGCTCCGACTTGCGGATCACTCGGACCCGTTGGGCAAGCGACGGGTCCCGCTTCACCATGGCCTCAAAAACCAAGTGGTCCACAGCGGCACCATCCACCAGCCCTTCGGCGACCGCCATCACGGCTCGATCGTGGCTATAGGTGAACATGGTCTGCTTGAAAAAGGTCTCCGGTTTGAACCCGTTCTGCCAGAGCCAATAGACCGGTACCAATCTCCCTGTTGTCGAGAGCGGGTCCGTAAAGGCGAACGTACCGCCCTGCAAATCTTGCAGGGTCTGGGCCTTACCGGCCGTTGGGACGATCAGGTACGAGTAGTACACCGCTTCACCATTCGCCTGGGGGGCGGCCACGAGTTCCATGCCGAACTGCGTCTGGCCGTCCACATAGGCCCAGGTACAGATGAACGCGAGGTCGACGTTGCCGGCTCGCAGCAACTCGTTCACTTCGGCGTAGGTGGAGCGCTGCAACAACTGAATGGGCCTGTCCAGTTTCCGGGCCAGGTAATCCAGCAACTCCTGGTAATGGACCAACGTTTCCTTCGGGGAGATCACGGCGGCAATGGCCACACGAAGTGGCTCGCGGCCAGTGCGCCCTGGCTCGGCGGGCAGAGTCACCGTCGTGTCGAGATCGATTCGGTCACCATCGGCGGGCCGGGCGCCACATCCGGCGACAATCAGTAGGCAGAGAATCAGTGGCAGCCAACGACGGGCCATCTCCTCACCTCGCTTGTCCTGATTGTCAGGGACGAGGCAAGGCACCGTAAATGGGCCGAAGGTATAGACTTGTGTGCACTGGCATCGGGTAGAGGCCCGTGCGTACGGAAGCGGCCGCCCCTTCCCACGTCCCGGGCGAAGAGGTCACGTAAGGATGCTCAACCCACTCCCGCGGCAACTCAATCGTCCCTTTGATCGCCTCCAGCGCACGGGCAAACGCCGCCGCGTGTGCTTCTGCGCGGGTGCCCAGGAAGAGCAGCGTATCTCGCGTCCCCGGGTCCTGCACCACGTTACTTGGGTGCAGGTACAGGCCCCGCGCCCGCTCAGGAGTGCGGGGCGGTGCATTCTTGGCCTTGCACTCGAATCCTCCCGGCCTTCACGCCCCAGTCCAGCGCCTCTGCAACTACCGCCTCGGGCGTATGCGCCGGCGCGTACCCCAACTCCCTCAGCTTGGCAGTATCAACGCAGACGGGCTGCGCCAACATGTCACGGCTCAGGTCGCTGAGCCGGCCAGCCAGCCTTTCAAACTCCGGTATCGGGTGATGGACGAGCCGCACCTCGACGCCAAAGAACCGAGCGCCCACCTCGGCCAGGCCGTTGTACGTCAGCGCATAGGCTGGCCCCAGGTTGAATGCCTGCCCCACGGCGCGCTCCCTCTCCCGAATCGCCGCCAGGAACCCCCGTGCGCAGTCCGAAGCGTGAATGTGCATGAGCGGCGTATTGCCGTCCCCGGGCATGGGGAAGTCGCCCCCGCAGGCCAGCCGTTCCCACACGGCGTCGTTCCGGTCGCCCCACGGGTTTATCGCTGGCTTGCCATGGGCCGTGATCTGCGTTGGCGACAAGACCGTGGCGGGGAATCCTTCGTGCACATACTTCTCCAGCAGGAAACGCCGGATGTCGACCTTCTTGCGGGCGTACGGGTTCAGACCGCTGATCGGATGCTCCTCCGGCACTGGCATCTGCCGGATGACGCCGTACTCCCAGCAGGTGCCGCAGTGCAAGAAGTGCTCAACCCTGCCTCGGAACAGTTCATACATGAGCTCCGTACTCTGCGGCTCAAAGGCGATCAGATCGACGACGATCTCAGCTGAGACCCGGCTGAGCGCTTCCGCCCAAGTGCCCGCCGCTTCGGCACGGGGACGGTCAAGGTGCAGAAAACGCACGGCGCTCCAGGGGCTGTCAGGCGTGTAGGGTGGCGTTTGTCCCCGGGCCACCACGGTCACGTCGTGACCCTCCGCCACCAGGGACGGCACCAGATAGGAGCCAATGTGCCCGGTGCCGCCAATCACCAGAATACGTTTTGCCGACGTACGCTTCATATCGCCAACCTCCTTTGGTGCCATAAAAGCATCCAGATAGATGGACAACTCACGGTGGTTGCGCTACCCTGAAAGGCGGCACGGCGTTACAGCGGCGAGGAGGGCTCCACGATGAAGCGAGCGGACATGACCAAGGCGCCCACGCGTAGCGATGTCGCCAAAGCGGCAGGCGTCTCGCCGGCATTGGTCTCGTTTGTTCTGAACGGCTACCCCAATGTGAAGCCCGAGACACGTGAACGGGTGCTGGCGGCCATCCAACAGGTGGGCTACGAGCCCAACCTCGTTGCCCGGAGCCTGCGGTCCAACCGGACCCATCTGCTGGCCTTCCTGGCTGACGACATTACCAACCCGTTCTTCCCGGAACTGGCCACAGGCATGGAGGCGGCCGCCAGAAGCGCCGGTCACGGGCTGATTCTCTGCCAGGCGGACCGGGAAAAGCCGGCACCCGCCGTGCACCTGGTAGCCAGCCGGCGCCCTGACGGAGTGATTATCGGTGCGCTACCGCTGGACCTGATCCAGTACCTGCACGGGAAGGGTCTGGCGGTGGTCAGCAGCTACTGGCAGCCGGAAGCCGCCTGCATTCCCTGGGTCGATACTGACTGGGCAGCCGGTATCCGTATGGCCATGGACCACCTGTACGCGCTGGGCCACCGGCGTTTCGCCATGATTCGGGGCGGGCGTGAAGAGTTTCGCAGCCAGTCCTACCGGGACCACTGCGCCACGCTCGGCATCCAGGGCGCCCAGCGAGTCGTCCCGGGCGCCTGGACGCTGGAGGGCGGCTACCGGGCCATGCTCACCCTGCTCGAGGGCGGCCGGGACTTCACGACCGTGGTCGCCGGAAACGACCTCATGGCGCTGGGTGCCCTGCAGGCTTGCCGGGAACGGTCGATCCGGATTCCGGAGGAGCTCTCCCTGGTCGGGTATGACGACGTGGCTATGGCCTCCGTAGCCTGGCCGCCGCTCACCACCATACACTTTCCCCGGCTCGAGGCGGGCAAGATTGCCGTGGATCTGCTGCTGGAGGCAATCGCGGGCCAGCCGCCCCGCGGCGTGCTGCTCCCGCCCCGGCTGGTCGTTCGGGGCTCCACCGCACCGGCAACGGACTAGGGGTCAACCAGCACCGCCACCCCCAGTGGCGGCAGGATCACTTCCCCGTCCACACGGGATTTGGTCAGTGCGTCAACGGCAGGAACAGGCAGGGGCACCCGAGCTTCATCGGCCCGGTGGTTCAGCAAGAACAGCACCCGGCGCCCGTCCTTGACACGGGCCGCCACCTCTACGCCGTCGCCGCCGACCGGCAGCGCCGAACATCCTGCGTGCGCAGCGACCTCGGGAGCAAACTCCACAAGGAAGTCCTGCCCGGGTAAGGTGCCCACGTAGTAGACCCGGTCGTTTACCGTTACCGCAGGGGTCCCGGCGTAGAATCCGTGACCGTACGTGGCAAGCACTTCGGCCGAAAGGGGCGTCACAATGTCGGCCCATCCCTTCACCGGATAGGCTCGCCCACCCCGAACGGCAGTCTGGACCGAGCCTGGGATCAGCGAGTCATACTCGAGCACCTGCACGCCGGTCAGCTCCGCGAGGGCGCCCGGCAGCACCTGCTCCACGCAGATGTTGTCCCGATCCTTCACGCCCGACCGGGCCGTCAGAACGAGGTGACCGCCGGCCTGCACATACGCCGTGAGCCTGTCCACAAGCTCTGGCTCGGCCAGATACAGCGACGGTACAATCAGCAGCTTGTAACGGGACAGGTCCGCCTCCGGCCCAACAATATCCGCCGGATAGCCGGCCTTCAGCAGCGCCTGGTGCCAGTCCTGGAACTGGCCGGTGTAAGTGAAGTCCGGGCTGTGCTTCTGGATCTCGAACGCCCACGCGAGGTCGTACCGGTGCAGCAGGGCCACCTCGGCGAACGCGCTGCTCCCCTCCAGATGCGGCCAGGCGGCGTGCAGTTCCTGCCCGGTGCGGGCGACTTCCGCATAGCGGCGGTTCGGCAGCCCGTTGTGGTCCAGTATCCCGTGCCAGTACTGCTCTGCGCCCATCCGGTTGGTCCGCCAGCGGAAATAGACTACGCCATCAGCCCCGTGCGCGACCGACTGCCAGGCCCACAGCCGCAGTTGGCCAGGCGGCGGGGTCTTTCCATTGTGGAACCAGGTGGTCGGACCCGCCTGCTGCTCCATGACCCAGAAGCCCTTGTCCTGCTTGACGCCCCGCATGATCGCGTGGGCGCTCGCCACCCTGTCGGTCCGGGGGGGCTGCCCGTCGTAGTAGAAAGCCGGGTAGTTGTCCCAGGTAAGGAAGTCCAGATCCGCGAACAGGTCGTAGTAGTCAAGCTCTCGGAACCAGCCCATGGCGTTATGGGTCACAAACTGGTGCGGGCAAACCTCCCGCAAAATTGCGATCTGATCCTGCTGGAAGCGGACGGCGCTGTCGGACTGGAAGCGCCGGTACTCGAGCGCCAGGCTTGGATTGGGCAGCGCAGGCGCCTTCCAGAACGGCGGCACATCCGCAAAGCTCAGGTACTCCTGTGACCAGACGATCGTTCCCCAGCGCCGGTTGACCTCGCGAATATCGCCATATCGCTCCGCAAGCCATTTGGGCCAGGCCGCCCGGCAGTTGGCGCAGCAGCAGACGGACTGATGGCAGCCAAACTCGTTGTCGGTCTGCCAGCCGATCACGTGTGGGTTGTCGCGGAAATGGGCAGCCATGGCCCGGGTGATCCGGCGTGACTCCTGCCGGTACACCTCGGAGTTGAAGCAGTAGTGTCGCCGGCTCCCCTCGTGCATCACGTGGCCGTTATCGTCTTCTCCGAGAATGTCCGGATTGCGCCGGGTCAGCCAGATCGGCGGTGTCGCCGTGGGGGTGCCCAGCACGGTCTTGATCCCGTGGGCGCTCAGCAGGTCAATGGCCTCGTCCAGCCAGCCGAAGTCGTAGCGCCCCGGCTCCGGCTCCAGCCGGCACCAGGCGAACTCGGCCATGCGCACCAGGTTAATGCCTGCGTCCTGCATCATCCGGGCGTCCCGGTTCCACCGGTCCCGGGGCCAGTGTTCCGGATAGTAGTCGGCACCATAGAAAATCGTCATACTCCATAACCCCGCTTATTCTTTGATAGCGCCCTGGGTCAGGCCGGCCATGAACTTCTTGGAGGCGGCCAGAAAGACAGCCAGCACCGGTAGCGTTGCCAGAGCTGTGCCCAGCAGCAGAACGGCCTGATCGTACCCCTGGGCGGGGTTCCCTCGCATGGTGGCCAGCGCAACAGGCAGGGTAAACTTGGTCCGGTCAGAAAGGACCAGCAGCGGATGCATGTAGCTGTTCCATGAGCCCATGAACGTCATGATCCCCAAGGCGCCCAGGGCTGGGCTGAGCAAGGGGAAGACCACCCGCCAGAATATGGCCCATTCCGGACACCCGTCGATGCGTGCGGCATCCATCAGATCCCGGGGCACCGACGACCCGATGTACTGCCGCATCCAAAAAATGCCGAAGGCGTTGGCGATGCCGGGAACAATGAGGGCCAGGTGGTTGTTGTACCAGCCGAACTTCCGCATCATCAGAAACCAGGGCACGATCCCGACAAATCCGGGGATCATCATGGTGGAAAGCAGGAAGGTGAACAGCTTCTGCCGGCCGGGGAATCGATACATGGCAAAAGCGAAGCCGGCTAGGGAGCAGAACAGGAGCACCAGCGCCGTATGGCTCACGGCGACAAGGGTCGAGTTCCACATTGAGTGAAAGAACGGAATGGAACCGTTTAGCACCTTGAAGTTGTGGGCCAGCCCCTGACCGGTACCGAGGGGCGGGGGCCAATGGAACATGTCGGCCGCATTCTGGGTACCCAGGGCGAACATGTAGTAGAACGGGAAGGCCGAGATCAGAACACCCGTGAGCAGCACGGCGTGGAGCCCAACGCTGCTTAGGGTCCGCTGCAGTCGTGCGGAGATCATCGCTTCCCCTCCTCTATCTCGTAGATGCCCCGGCCACCGCCCAGCAGCCTGGTGGCCAGCATCGAGATGACGAAGACCAAGACGGCCACCACGTACGACGCTGCGGCAGCGGTGCCAAAGTGGGTGAACCGAAAGGCATCGCGCACGATGTACATGGCCGCCGTCAACCCCTGGTAGGCGTAACCGCCGTCGCCGCCCACCAGAATCTGCGGCTCGTCAAAGAGCGTCATCGTGCCGATGGTCGAGAGCACGAGGGTAAACAGGATCGTCGGCTTCATCAGGGGAACGGTGATGTAGCGGAAGATCTGCGAGAGGCGGGCTCCGTCAATGGCGGCGGCTTCGTACAGCTCCATGGGGATCGCCTGCAGCCCTGCCAGGTAGATCACCATGTTCCAGCCAATCCAACGCCAGTTCATCACAATGGCCACCATCGGCTTCACCCACATGCCGCCCTGCCCCCGGTACCAGTCGATCTTGGGCAGGTGCAGCAGCTCCAGGAACCAGTTGAAGACGCCGAATTGGGTGCCGAACATGATGCCGAAGACGATGGAAACAGCGACTGTGCCGGTGATGACCGGCATGAAATAGGTGGTCCGGAAGAACTCCCGGAACCGCACGAGCTTGCTGTTGAAAAGGAAGGCCAGAATCAGGGCGGTGGGCAGCATGACGGCATGCGCCACTACGCCAATCCAGAGCGTGTTGTAGATCGCCTTCCAGAATAGCTGGTCCGTCAAGATGGTCCGGTAGTTGTCAAACCAGACCCAGAGGTGGCTCGCCCGGCTGATGCCGTTCCATTGGATGAACGAGAGATAGAGTGAGTAGATGATCGGGAAAATGCCAAAGATCGCAAAGAGAATGTAGAACGGCGAGATGTATAAATAGGGAACCCAGTACTTCCCAAACCACCTACGGGCCGGCGATGGGAATTGGGGCGCTGGCCGTTTGACTGTGGGTACCTGCCCTGCCATGGGTCCACTCTCCCTCGTTGTGGGGCGGGGGCCGCCGAGGCGGCCCCCTTCCCAGTCTGGTGGACGGCTACTTCTTGCCCTTGTTCTTTAGCTGCAGGGCCAACTTCTTGTCCTGGGCCGTCTTGGCCTCAATCTCCTTCTTGGCCGAGGTCAGGCAAGCCTTGGAGTCGGCCTTCTGCTCGAGGCACTGGGCCACGGTCTGGTTCAGGACCGACTCGGCGACCGGATCCATGGGAGTGACGACCAGCGGGCCGATCTTCTTGGTAATGTCGACCCAGAGCTTCTTGGTCTGCTGGTCCTTGAAGTAGGGGTCTTTCTCGTCGTACATGGGATCGTTCCAGGCAGGCATGTAGGCCGGGAAGAAGTCGACGGCTTTGAAGAACGCGTTCTGGGCTTCCTTGGTGCCCAGGGCGAACTCGATGAACTTCCAGGCCGCCAGCTTGTTCTTGGACTGCTCGGGAATCGCCAGGAAGGAGCCGCCCCAGTTCTGGCCCGGATCTTCCGGAATGGGCACCACGCCCCAACGGCCGGCGCCTTTGGTATCGACCCAGGTCTTGAGGAAGCCGCCTAACCAGGCACCGCCAATGACGGTGGCAACCCTGCCGTCGGCCAGGGCCGCCTGCCATTCCGGCGTCCAGGCTGTCAGTTTGGCGTCCAGGCCGGCGTCACGCACGGCCTTCGCGGCGTTCAGGGCCTTCACGCCACGGGCGCTGTCCACTGCCACGTTCCACTGGTCATCAAAAATGTCATGCTTGGAGAAGTAGATGCCGAAAATGTCACCGGCGCTGGGGGCGATGAAAATGCCCTTCTCCTTCATTTTCTTGCCAGCCTCAACGAAGCCGTTCCAGTCCTTCAGCAGGTCGGCCACTTTCTCCGGCTCCGAAGGCAGGCCGGCTTTCTCAAACACATCACGCCGGTAGAACACGGTAGCCGGGCCGATGTCCCACGGGAAGGCGATCACGCGGCCGTCCGGGGTCATGGCCTGAGTCCACTTGTAGGGGACCATGTCTTTCTGGTACTGGCCTGCGTTGTATGGGGCTTCCAGGAGGTTAACCAGGCCGCCCTTCGTGCCGAAGTTGGCGATCTGATTGATCTCGATGCCGGCCACGTCCGGTGCGCCGTCGCCAGCAGCGAGGGCTGCCAGCAGCTTGTTGTGAGCATCCTCGTTGGACATGAGCTCAACCTTGACCTTGATGTTGGGGTACTTTTTGTTGAAGTCCGTCATAATGGCTTCGAAAGCCTTGTCCCAGGGCGACCACCCCCAGACAGTGATTTCGGCCTTGATCTGGGTCGGGTCGTCGGTGGCTGCGGCGGGCGGGGCCGTGGGCTCTGTCTCAGGGGCGTTCTTGGTGCCGGTACAGGCGGTCAGCAGGATACTCAGAGCGAACACCAGGACCATCAGCAATCCGAAAAGATTCCGTCGCCTCATGATCAAGCTCTCCTTCCCTCATATGTGATGTGGAAAATACTTCGGGGCCGAACTAGCACGAGTTACGAGCGGAGCAGCCGACACCCAGGCCAGCGGTCTCCATCGCGTAACTCTTCACTGTTGCATGAATGTTGATTATTCCCGACAGCGCGATTTTCCTGCCGCGAATCCGAAATTTTTAACTCGAGTTAATAAAGCGGACGCAGCTGGCCAATGGAAATCGACTGCGGGCGATCTCAGGACGGAGAGTAGGGCTGGCGGAAGCCCCCGACGCGCTTCTGGCCATCGTCGCTGCCGGTAGAGGTGGATGTGCTCTACCTCACGCTACCGGAGCTTGGTGACTTTCTGGACGGGCGGCCCCCGGTCCAGGCCGCCCTCCATTGACGAGCGCCAAATCCGGCAGCTAGCCGTCGCCCTGGCCACTGAGGCGATCCGCCAAGGGATTGGCACATACTTCGCCACCGCACAGGACCTCGTCCAGGATCACGATGGGCTCACGCCGAGAACTGAAGGCCCCAAGCGATGCACGAGCATAGGAAAAGCGATGAGCAACCGGCAGTTCCCGGCTGCTCATCGCTTTTTCGCTGTTCCCCTACGCCTGTCCCCCAGCCTCCTGCGGCGGGCATGTTGCCGACAGCCTCCTGCCGCTTTACCTCAATCCATAGGCCTCCCACAACACCGTCACCGGGTGTACGGAGGGCCTTGCGGTCAGGTGCTCCATCTGCCACCGGCACGCCTCACAGTCCGATACTGTCCTCACCGCATCAGTTGCCAGGATGGCGTCCTGGAGCGTCTTGCCGACACTCATGGACAGATCGTACTTCTCCAGTTTGAACCCATGCGTGCCGGAAGCCCCGCAGCACCCCGCGTCCAGGTTCCAGGAGTTCACGCCTGGAATCAGCCGGAGCAGCCGTACCACAGGCGTACCCATGTTCTGCACCCGCTGGTGGCAAGGCTGATGATACGGCAATTCCTGTTCGGACTGTTTGAAGTCGGTGCGCAGCCGACCGGCGTCGTGCTGCAGCGCCAGGAACTCAAACAGGTCATAGCACTGCGAGCCCACAATGCCCGCCCCGTCCACCTTCAGCAGGTGCTCATACTCCTGCTTAATGGTCAGGGAACAGGAGGTGGACGTAAAAACGATCGGCAGGCCCTGTTCGGCATACGGAAGCAACTGCGCGACGTTGTACTTGGCCCACCTCCGGGCCTCCTTCAACTCACCGTTGCCCATGAGCGGCAAGCCACAGCAGCGTTGGGGCGGAAGGACCACCTCAAAGCCGTTGTGCTCGAGGACGGCCACCGTCTGCTTGCCAGTGTCGGGCGTCATGTAGTTCGTGCTGCACCCGTGGAAGTAGACCACCTTGCCGTTGGGCGCCTGCTTGCCCTGCCAGGGGTTGGGCCGGCCGGAGAACCAGGCACGGAACGTCCCCTGCGCATATTTGGGCATCGGGCGCCGGCGCGTGATTTGCAGGGACTTCTCCATTGCCGCCCGAATAGGCGGTAGGCTCAGCACGCCATTCGTCAGACCGGCCATGAGCGATGCCGACTGGCCCAGCAGATCGGTGTGAGCCAGCAGCCACTCGCGGGCGGGCAGACCCTTGCGACGCACCTTTGCGATCTTTGGTTTGTGAATCAGGGTCGCCGGCTTTAGCCCTGACGGGCAGACCACTTCACAGGTGCGGCAACCCAGGCAGAGATCCAGGTATGATTCATCGACCGCCTTGCCGGCCGCCCGCAGTCGCTCGTAACCCGGCCCCCCGTTCTTAGGGCCCGGAAACCGCGAGTCTACCCTAAACACGGGGCAGTGTAGTTCGCAGATTGAGCACTTCAGGCAGGCATCATATCTCTCAATCACAGCGCAGCACCTCCCGCAAGCGACCCTGCGCGCCAGCCCGAAGCAACGGCCACGCCGCCGCCACAGCCTTCGGCGTAGGGATCATAGCCGGAAAGCATGCGTCCGCAGATGTGGATGTTCCTCCATCCATCGGGACGGAGTCCAGCGTCGGTCGGAATCCCGGTGCGCACGAACTTGTGTCCGCCCGGGGCCAGGAGCGCACCCTCGGCAGCGCCGGGTTCACCGGTGAAGTCAACGGGCAACCCAAAGATGGGCTCCACCACGGTGCGCCCATGGGGAACCAGCCCCTGCCCCAGCAGGCCACCGGCAGCCAGCACGAACGCTCCGGCCCGGTACTCTGTCGGACCTGCCGCGGTCTGGCCCGTGACGGCCACCACACGATTAGCCTCACAGCGGGCGCCGGTCACCTTGGCCCCAAGACACATGGTCACTCCCAAGCGCTGTATGTGGCGCGTCCAAAGGGTGGCGAGTCGCAGCCCGGGAATCGAGGGGGATAGCAGGGATACCTCACCGACAGCCATCCCAACGGCCGTGCTGATGGAGGTACGAACCGCTGCCGCGGCATCCAGCCCCAGCACTGCGGGCAAAAGCAGAACGTCGGGTGTCCGGCCCTGCGGGCGAGCAGCGGCCAGGCTGTGTGCGAGGGCGTCCCGATAGGCGGGCTCCTCCAGCAGCCGGGCCAACTGCACGGGATGCAGGTGGGCGGAAGCCTGAGGCAGGTCGACCAAATTCCAGATCACCTGTGACCCAGGCAGGGCCGCCTGCAGTCCGGCGGCGGCAACGCCGGGGTGAAACTCCCTCATCCCTTTGATTCCGGCCAGCCAGATGGTCTGTCCTGCCCGAACGACCGCTGCGCCCGGCGCTGCGAGGTAGGTTGGCCGCAGGTGGCCGATCGCCGTAACCAGCGCCTGATTGGTGCCGTCGGGCTCAGCCCTATATGTGTGACCCATCTGGGCGGTGGTCGTCTGGAATGCGTCGAGCGCCGTCCGCACGGCATCCACTCCCAGAAGGCCGTAGGGGTGTGCCGCGGGGAGTTCCGCCAAACTGTCCCACGGGTGCTGAACCGAAGCTTCGGCCGGGGTGGCCGCGAGGAGGTCAATAGAGCCGGAAGACAGCTCGAGCATGCCTCTGCCCTCTGCCAACAGCGCGACTTCGGCCCCCTGCAGGCGGGCAGCAGCGGCTGCCACCAGTCCTGAGAGGCCGCCGCCGATGACCACCACATCAAATCTCTGGCTGCGGTTAGCCATGGTCTTCTCCCCCCTTCGCCGGTGCTGCCGAACGCCCGAAGAGGCCCCTGTACATGGCGTAAGTAAGCTCGGCACTCCGCATTTCGGGGCCAGGCAGCGCCGCGCTGACTCCCCGCCAGCGTTCCTGCTGGAATTGCAGCAGCGTGCTGGCGGCCTCGCCCTCGGGCACCAGTTCGGCTTCAGCCAGCAGCAGGGCAGTCCGGTAGCCGCAGAAGGCTCCCTGGCAAGTGCCCATGCCCATTCGGGTCCGGCGGCGGATATCTGAAAGTGTGGGAGCAGGAAGCTGCCTGGCCACGGCCAGGAGTTCGCCGGCCGTCACCTGTTCACATTCGCAGACGACCTCGGTGCCGGCAGGCCGGGCCAGTTCTTCCGCGACAGCAGCCAGCTGGGCCGGCTGCCGCTCAATGAGGGCCTCAGCCCGTGCCGCACCGGCGAGAGCGTGGATCTTGCCAACAAGGCCTGGGTCAGGCGGGGGCAGTATGGGCTCATGGGCCGTGCGGCACGGTGCCGTAACGCCCAGTTGGGCTGCGGCTACGTCAACAGCCTTCTCGGCCATTTCTCGATAGGTGGTCAGCTTGCCGCCCAGAATGGAGACGAGGCCAGGAACACCGTGAGCTTTTCCGTGCTCGACTACCTGGTAGGTGCGAGGCAGGTCACGGGTGTTGGCGCCGTCCTTCGCCTTGAACAGCGGGCGCAGCCCGGCGAAGGCTCGCAGAACCCGGGCCGTGGCCGCGGAGGGCAGAAGGTCAGCGCCCAGGTGCAGCAACTCGTCAATTTCGGTGTGCGGAATCTCGACCACATCGGGGTCCGGCACGGGGGTGGCAGTGGTGCCCAGCAGGGTCACACTGCCGGCGGGCACGAAGATGTCGCCGTTGCCCGGCGGCCGTAGGCGGTTGACAACCTGGCTGGTCAGCCGGCCGTGGTAGACCAGCAGCACGCCGCGGTCAGCCACCAGATCAAGGTGAATGCCCGCCATGGCGGCCACCCGGTCAGACCAGGCGCCAGCGGCGTTGATCACCAATTCCGCTTCAATCGTCTCCTCAGCGCCAGTCATCTGATTAAGCAGCCGCACACCCGCGACCCGGCCGCTGCTCATCACCAGCCCAACGACCTTGCGGTAGGTCAGAACCT
>Ga0196971_1000347_pt1 | contig 39684 bp, 35 predicted proteins | sample S1v_1013CmetaG_FD_148660 | JGI IMG/M metagenome (GOLD analysis project Ga0196971, IMG submission 148660) | Soil microbial communities from Anza Borrego desert, Southern California, United States - S1+v_10-13C | ecosystem: Environmental > Terrestrial > Soil > Desert | place: USA: California...
ACGGCCATGTGTCTTTCCGGCAAGGCTTCACCGTCAAGGGTCAGCTCCCCTTCGGCCAGGTAAACCGCCCGCTCCGTGTAGTCGGGCACGATCTCCAGCCGGGCGCCGGGCTGCATCTCCGCCGCGACGTAGAACATCGGCGAATAGCTGGTCACCGGCGAGGTCTTGCCGAAGAAGGAGCCGACGATGATGCGCAGCTCGACGCCGTCCTGCGACACTGTCGGCAGCGTGGCACCGGGATGGTGTTCGAAGGAAGGCGCCGTTTTTTCGTGCTCTTTCGGCAACGCGATCCAGGTCTGGATGCCGTGCAGCCCGCCGCCGGCGCGCCGCAGCGCCTCAGGCGAACGCTCGGAATGCGCAATGCCGTCGCCGGCGGTCATCCAGTTCACGTCGCCCGGATGGATCTCCTGCACCGTGCCGAGCGAGTCGCGATGCAGGATCGCGCCTTCGAACAGATAGGTGACGGTGGCCAGGCCGATATGCGGGTGCGGGCGCACGTCCAGCCCTTCGCCCGGGGCGAAGCGGACGTGTCCCATGTGATCGAAGAAGATGAACGGCCCCACCATCCTGTGCGGATGGCTGGGCAGCAGGCGGCGGACGGTGAATCCGCCGCCGAGGTCCTTGACGTGCGGCTTGATGAGCGAGAAGGTCATGGATGGTCCTCCAAACACGATCCATCCATTATCCGCTCATGCGGCGGCCTGGGTGAATTTGCCGCTTTGATAGTCCGTAATGGCCTGCTCGATTTCCTCGACCGTATTCATCACGAACGGACCGTATTGCACCACCGGCTCCCGCAACGGCCGGCCGGCCAGCAGCAGGAAACGGGCGCCGCCGGTTCCGGCCGTCACTTCCACCCGGCTGCCCGGCGACAGCACACCCGCGCTCTGCGACTTCAACGGCCGCGGCGCTTCCGGCGGGCCGACCGTCGCGCTGCCTTCGTACACATACAGGAAGGCATTGCGGTCGTCGGCCAACGGCTGCGAGAATACCGCGCCTGCCGGCAACACGACATCCGCATACAGCGGATCGGTCGACAGTCCCTGGATCGGGCCGGCAACCCTGCTGCCATCGACTTCCAGGCTGCCGGCAATCACCTTCACCGTGCCGCCGCCGGCCAGCGCCGCCACCGGGATCTCGGACGGCGGAATGTCGCGGTAGCTGGCCGGCTTCATCTTTTCCTTCGCCGGCAGGTTGATCCACAGCTGGAAGCCGCGCATGCGCCCTTGCTCCTGCTGCGGCATTTCCGAATGCACGATGCCGCGCCCGGCCGTCATCCACTGCACGCCGCCGCTCTTGAGCTCGCCGACATGGCCCAGGTGGTCTTCATGCCGCATGTGGCCGTCCAGCATGTAGGTGACGGTTTCGAAGCCGCGGTGCGGATGCGGCGGAAAGCCGGCGATGTAATCGCCCGGATTGTCCGAGGAAAATTCGTCCAGCATCAGGAATGGATCGAGACGGCTGCCCTGCCCCTGGCCGAGGCTGCGGCGCAGCTTGACGCCGGCGCCGTCGGAAGTGGCGAGGCCTTCGATCACGCGTTGCAGCGTGCGGGTGGTGACGGTGGTGTTCATGGCAGCTCCTTGCAAAGGACAGTGGAATGCAGGTTTTCATTGTGCCCGAAAGCGCGGCGCCGCTCCGGGGCCGGACACGGCCCCGGGCAGCATCGCCTCAGGCGGCGGCGCGCAGCGGCTGCGCCAGCTGGCGGATCACGCCTTCGGCCCTGGCGAGCGAAGCCTGCTTGCCCTCCTCGCCCAGCGCGAGGCCTTCCGCATACACGAACTCGACATCCGACAAGCCGATGAAGCGCAGGAAGTCGCGCACATAGGCAGTCTGCGTGTCCGCCGGCGTGCCCACGTATTGGCCGCCGCGGGCGGCGAACACATACACCTTCTTGCCGGTCAGCAGGCCGACCGGGCCGGTAGCGGTATAGCGGAAGGTCACGCCGGCGCGCGCGATGTGGTCGAAATAGGCTTTGAGCGTCGACGGAATGCCGAAGTTGTACATCGGCAGGCCAAGCGCGATCACATCGGCGCCGCGGATCTCCTCGATCAGCGCATCGGAAAAATCGACGATTCCCTGCTGCTGCGCGGTGCGCTCTTCCGGCTTGGACAGGAAGGCGCCGAAACGCTGCGCATCCAGGTGCGGCACGGGGTCCGCCGCGAGATCGCGCACGATGACCTTGCCTTGCGGGTTGGCACTTTGCCAGGCGTCGACGAAGGCATTCGACAGGCGGGTGGACTGGCCGTCGCCGGTAAACAGGCTGGTATTCAGTTGTAGCAGGGTTTGCATGGTTTTCCTCCTCAAGTGATTGGGTAGGTTCATTTAACTATTTATTGAGTCGATAAAAAAGTAGAATAATTAGCGTTAATCTATCTACCCATCTGATAATGGATACCCAATACATCACCCTGGAACAATGGCGGGCACTGATCGCCGTGGTCGATACCGGCGGTTATGCGCAGGCGGCGGAGAAATTGCACAAGAGCCAATCCTCGGTCACCTATGCAGTGCAGAAGATCGAATCGCTGCTCGGGGTGAAGGCCTTCGAGATCCAGGGACGCAAGGCGATCCTGACGCCGACCGGGCAATTCCTCTACCGGCGCGCGCGCGCGCTGCTGGAAGAGTCGGCCTCGCTGGAACGTGCCGCGCGCCGCCTGTCGGCGGGATGGGAAGCGGAAATCCGGATTGCGGCGGAAATCATTTTCCCGACCTGGCTGATGCTGCACTGCCTGGGGCGGTTGTCGGAGGAAAGCCCGCATACCCGCGTTGAACTGATCGAGTCGGTGCTGGGAGGAACGACGGAAGCGCTGCTTGCCGGCCAGGTGGACATGGCGATCACCGGCATGGTGCCGCCGGGCTTTCTCGGCATGCCGCTGATGCGCCTGCGCTTCATTCCGGTGGCCAGCCCGGACCACCCGCTGCACCAGCTCGGGCGGCCGCTGACGATGGAGGATTTCCGGCACCACCGGCATCTGGTGGTGCGCGAATCGGGCACCCGGCGCGACACGCGCACCATGCTCGACACCGCGCAGCGCTGGACGGTCAGCAACAGCGCGACTTCCATCGAGGCGGTGCGCATGGGCTATGGATTTGCGTGGATGCCGGAGGAGAAGATACGCGACGAGCTGCATGCGGGCAGCCTGAAGCCGCTGGCGCTGCGCGACGGCGGGGAGCGCTTCGCGCAGTTGTACCTGGTGCTGGCCGACCCCGACAGCGCCGGGCCGGGAACGCGCCGGCTGGCGGAGATCGTGCGGGAGGCGGTGCAGACCGAGTGCGTGCGTTATCGCGAGGAAGCGGGCGCATGAGGCGCCATTGCGGCGCCAGAACTAAGTTGGATCAAGGGATTTCGCAAAGACCGCCTCTCCCCCTTTCGGCCGTGTTCGGGAGTTCTATAATTTCCCTAGAGCAGTCATTTCAGCATTGAAAGGAGTCTTGAAATGATGACCATCACTTCCGAATTCAGGCGGGACTACGCCGCGGCGCTGCGCAACATGCACCTGAACGAGTCCGAGATCGCGCGTCAGGCTGAAAGGCTGGAATCGACCGAAGGACTGGCTGCGGACCTGCTGGCCGAGGCGCACTTCGAGCGGATCATCCGCGAGCGCCGGGTGCGTGTCGATGCGAAAGTGCAGGCGACGGCCCGGCGGCTGATCTGCGGCGTCGGCATGGTGGCACCGATTTCCGCCGTCCTTGCCGCCACCGCCCTGTACGTCGCCGCCTGATCCGCTGAAAAACCAGGCGCAGCACTACCGTTTCGCCGCGGCGGAACGGTAGCGCAAGCGCTCATGGCGCGTGGTTGCAGGTTCGGCATGCAAAGCAGAGCCAGGACGCAGCACGCGCATGCCGCCTCCCTTTCTTCCGAACCGCGGCGCGCGCCGCGCTGACACAGCTCCCGAAGCATTTCCTTTGCTCGTAGTTGTCAGGACGGGCAATGACGCATGCGGAAACGCGGTGTAACATGCCCGCATTGCCGTCAGAGAATATTTCATGAGCAGCGAACAAGTTCTAATGACCATCCTCGCCGTCCTCGTCGGCGCGGCCCTCGTCTACTGGATCGGTTATCACAGCGGCCGCTTGTACGGTTACCGCCAAGGTATCGATAAAGGCAAGAAATTGTCGGGGCAGGTGCAGCACCTGAAAGGCATGACGGATGGCTATGTGATGGCGCTCCAGCATACGCCGGCGCAGCGTAACGAGTACATGAACAATGTGCTGATCAAGACCGGGGTGATGACGCCGGCGGAGATCGAAGCCCAGCGCCAGCGCCGCTTTCGCGTGCAGACGGAAGGCTGAAGGCTGAAGGCGTCAATTGCAGCGGTGCCGCACACAGGCTTGTCCGCAACATGCACCGGCGAAGTGCCGCGTGCAGGCGGCCGGTGGCCGCCCGCTTGATGTGTCAAGCGCTGCGCGAGGAAGGCGATGTGCCAGCTGAAGGAATCGAACCCCCAACCTGTTCATTACACCTGAACTGCTCTACCAGTTGAGCTAAGCCGGCATGTGCCCAGAGTACCGGATGCCGCCGGATTGGCTCTGAGCAAACACAAAGAAATGGCGCGCCGTTAAGGCCATTGCCCGGATGCGCCCGCCCCTGCCCGGATCTTGTGCGCGGCGTCTACCCCGATACCTGCGCGCGCAGCCGCTCTTCCTGCGCGCGCAATTCCGGCGTCAGCGCGTCGCCGAAGTCTTCCGCCTCGAACACCTGCCGGATCTCGATCTCAGATTCGCCCGGCATCGGGTTCGGGCAGCGCTTGACCCAGTCGATCGCCTCGGCCAGCGACGCGCACTTCCAGATCCAGAAGCCCGCGATCAGCTCCTTGGTCTCGGCAAACGGGCCGTCGATCACCTTCCGGTCCGCCCCCGAAAAGCGCACGCGCGCGCCTTTCGCGCTCGGATGCAGGCCTTCGCCGGCCAGCAGGACGCCGGCCTTCGCCAGTTCTTCGTTGAAGCGTCCCATCTCGGTGAGCAATTCTTCGCTGGGCATCACGCCCGCTTCGCTGTTCTGGTCGGCTTTAATCAGGATCATGAATCGCATTTTGGTCTCCTTGCGGTTGAGTTTCGGAACATTCTCGCTCCTTACCTACGACGATCCGGGCGGCGTGAATTCGACAATGCCTTGCAAAAAAACCGCGCGGCAGCAGCCTCGCCGCCTCTTGATGCGGTGGCAACCATCCGGCTGTTGCCGGCGCCGGCGGCCTTGCCTACACTGAATGCGTCCGGCCCGCGCCAGCAGCGCGCTTCCCGGGTCGCCAGCAACAGGCTGCCGTACCACCCTTCGGAGGTATTATCCATGGATCACTTGCAGGCGAAAGTGCAAGCAGTGCGCCCCGGCCCGGAAGTCATGACGCGCCAGAGGCTGCCTTACTTTGTCGGCATTTCCGGGGATACGGTCAATGCTTCCGGATTGTCGATGCACCTGGTCGTCATTCCGCCTGGCGCGCGCGCCGAGCCCCATATCCATATCGGCTACGAGACCGGGATCTATGTACTCGAAGGAACAGTCTGCACCCGCTGGGGACCGTCACTCGAGCATGAAACCATCAGCCGGGCCGGCGAGTTCCTGTTCGTGCCGCCCGGCGTTCCGCATGAAGCAATCAATCTCAGCGCCGACATGCCTGCCCGCGCGGTGGTCGCAAGAAACCATCCGGCCGAGCAGGACCTGGTGCAGCCTTTCACGCCGCTGATCGACGACTGAGAAGCGCGAGCGCGCATCGCTTCCGGCGCCGCGCCTCACGCCACACGGGCGGGCGCCGGCCGGCCCCGCCCTTTGCGTTACGGCAGCGCCGGCGGAATGTTTTGCACCGAGATGCTCTTCTGCGTCTGCGTTGCATCGAAGATCAGCCCGGCGGGCCACACCGGCCAGTACACGCCCAGCGCGTCGTTGTTCGGATCGCCGCGCCTGGCGAAGGTGCCGATGCTGCGCATCATCGCATCCGACAGTTCCAGTCTTCCCGGGCGGTTCGCGTCGGTGTTCATGATGTTGGCCATCAGCGACGGCCCGAAATTGCCGAACACGAAAGGCAGGTCGAACAGGTGCGCGGCGCCATAAATGGCATTCCACGGCGCCGGCTGCTCATCCCAGTCGAAGCGGTAGTACCAGACATCCGGCTGCTTCGTCTTCAGCGCGTTGAGGATGTTGTCGCGGCTGGCCAGGAAGAAGATGCGGTTGAACTGCTCGGCGCGCGCGGTGAAGCCGGTCACCGGCGCGTCCACCGGCCGGTAGCCCTCTGCGATCCATTGCTCCACGCTCGTCTGCGGCGGATCGTTCGGCCGGTAGTTGAAGTGGTTTTCGAACAACTGCCGGTCGGTGGGGATGCGCGCGCTGCCCGGGATGCCGCTTACCAGCGTCAGGAAGCTGGGGAACAGCTTGCCTTCGTCACGCGTATTGCCCGCCAGCACCGGTACCTGCACATACTGGTTGTTCAGGATGGCCGTTACCGGGTCGGACGACACTACCCGGCCCTCCGGAATCGGCCCCGAGCCTGCCAGCCCCTTGAGCGAGAGCTTGGTGAGCAGCACCTTGAAGATCTGCTCGGGCGTCTTCGAACGCATGTAGTCGGCGATCTGCTGCGTCGTCAGGCTGGCCGCGTACGCCTGCGCTTCGGCCTCGTCTTTCGCCTTGCCGTCGTCGATCAGCAGGTTGCTCAGCAGCGCGATGCCCTGCGCGGCATAGGTGGTTTCCGGCGACATCGTCGGAATTGTTCCGCGCGGCAGGTTCGATGCCAGCGACAAGCCGCCGCTCAGCGGCACCGCACGGTGGAACAGCCTGGCCTGCGCGCCGGCCAGCTTCGGCGAGGTCAGCAGCGCATAGACGTTGATCGCGCCGGCGGATTCGCCCATGATCGTGACGTTTTGCGGGTCGCCGCCGAAATTGCCGATGTTCCGGCGCAGAAATTCCAGTGATTTGATACTGTCGAGAATCGCGAAATTGCCACTCGCGCTATCCGGGTCGGCCCCCTCCTTCAGCTGCGCAAGGTTGAAAAAGCCGAGCACGCCGAGACGGAAGTTGACCGTGACGACGACCGAGTTGGTGGTCTTGGCCAGGTTGCCGCCGTCATACATCGGGTCGGCGGTATACCCGGAGACATTGCTGCCGCCGTGGAAGAACACGATCACCGGCAGGTTCGGCTTGGCGTTGGCGGGACGCCAGATGTTCAGGTACAGGCAGTCTTCCTTGCCGACCGCCTGGTTCAGCGTGGTGCCGATGGTTTCATCGTACTGGTTGTTCGCGCCTGGGCCGTAAATGCGGCCGTACTGCGCGCAGGCGGGAGCGTAACTCTTCGCCGCGCGCACGTCGCTCCATTTGTCGGGATCGGCCGGCGCGCGCCAGCGCAGTGCGCCGACCGGCGGTTTTGCATAGGGCACGCCTTTCCATGCCCAGGTATTGGTCGCCTTGTCCGCTATGCCCTCGACCAATCCGTACTCCGTGGTCCGCAGCGTCTTGTCGTTTGCCGCGTGCGCGGCAAACAGCGGCAACGCGAGGCCGGCTGCCGCCAGCAATCGTAGTGAACTGCTCTGCATCGTCTGTCTCCTATGTGTATGTGGCACGGGGAGCTGCCACTATCAGCAGATCACGAATCGGAACAGGGTCGATGGCGGCAGGTCAAGGTACGGTTTGCGGAAGATCAATCGTGCGAAACGGCAGGCGCACCGCCCCTGCCGTGCACGCAGGTGCGAGACGATTTGCCGGCGTAGCCGGCAAAATGCATGGTCACTTAACGCAGGACCTTCATTTCGACGGGCCGGCGGCGTCGAGCCTAGAACGGGATTTCCTGGACCGTGTGCCCGGTCCCGAGGCCGAGGCCGGCCTTGTCGCGGTTGGCGACGAGGCTGCTGAACATCTCGCGCAACGCGTTGTCATTGCAGACGGTAAAAGCGCCGCCCGGCCTGCCGGTGTACGTGCACAGCAGGTCGCCCGGCGTCTTCGCGAACAGCTTCGAGACCGGCGATGCGTAGGGGCAGTCGCCGGCGGTGTCCCAGAACACGTTCATGTCGTCGATGACATAGAGCCGGTTGCGGCTTTCGGTGCAGGCGGCTGCCTTCGCCATCGCGATGAATTGCGCAGTCTCCACGCGCGGCTCTTCGGCGCTGCCGCCGCAAGCGGCCAGCGCCGGCAGCAGCGCCGCACACAGGGAAACACGCCGGAGGGTATTCCTGAACGAAGTCATAAGAAGCCTTTTACGTGACAGGCGCGCCACCCGGCGCCGACCGCTGCGGCTATGGTGTCATGCAGCCGCAAGGGGGACAAGCAAGCGGAAATGACTTCTGTCAATGACAGGAGAAAATGACCCGCAAAGTCTATGAACGGCCGTTCTGGCCAGCCGGTTCGCGGATGACCCGGCCCGGGGGAATACGGGGCCTGCGTAGACGGCGGCCGCAGAGGAATTTGAAAGGGTGGCAGGGCCGGCGCCCCCCCACCCTGCCATCCCGGCAGCGATGCGCGCTCCGCTGCGCCTAGAATGTTTCCCAGTCGTCCGCGCCGTTGACGGACGAGGCTCGCTCCCCGGCGATCCGCGCCGGAGCGACGGCCGGGCGCGCACCGCCGAGCGCCGGTCTCGCGGCCGGCTTGTCCGCGCCGCGCGGCGTGCCCGCCGCCGCATCGACCTTGAATACCGCCACCGTATCCGCCAGCGAGCGCGCCTCGTTCTGCATCGACTCGGATGCCGCCGCCGCCTCCTCGACCAGAGACGCGTTCTGCTGCGTTACCTGGTCCATTTGCGCGATCGCCTGGTTGATCTGCTCGATCCCGGCCGTCTGTTCGCGGGAGGCCGCGGTGATCTCGCTGACGATATCGCTCACGCGCTTGATGCTGTCGACGATTTCGCTCATCGTCGCCCCCGCCTGGTCGACCAGCCTGGCGCCGGTGTCGACCTTTTCGACCGAGTCGTTAATCAGGAGCTTGATCTCCTTCGCGGCGTTGGCGGAACGCTGCGCGAGGCTGCGCACTTCGGATGCCACGACCGCGAAGCCGCGGCCCTGCTCCCCGGCGCGCGCCGCTTCCACCGCCGCGTTCAGCGCGAGGATGTTGGTCTGGAACGCGATGCCGTCGATGACGCCGATGATATCCACGATCTTCTTCGACGACTCGTTGATCGACGCCATCGTCTGTACCACCTCCGAGACCACCGCGCCGCCCTTGCTCGCCACCTCGGATGCGGTGGCCGCAAGCGCGTTCGCCTGGTTGGCGTTATCCGCGTTCTGCTTGACCGTCGACGTCAGCTCCTCCATCGACGATGCGGTTTCCTCCAGCGAAGACGCCTGCTGCTCGGTACGCGAGGACAAATCGTGATTGCCCGCCGCAATCTGCGTGGAGGCAGTGGCAATCGTGTCGGTGCCGTTGCGCACCTGGACCACGATCCTGGCCAGGCTGCCGTTCATGTTCCTGAGGGCCGCCAGCAGGCGGTCCATCTCCTTGCTGGATGCGGAGGGGAAGCTCTGGGTGAGGTTGCCGGCGGCGATGCCGTCGGCGATCCGGATCGCGTCATCGAGCGGGCGGGTGATGGCGCGGGTCAGCCACAGCCCGAGGCCGGCCGCCAGCGCCAGTCCGGCCAGCAGTGCGCCGATGCAGGTGTTGCGCACCCAGATATAGGCTTGCTGCCGTTCCTCGAACTCCTTCCTGGCGACTTCCAGCTGCAGCTCGATCAGGTCGTTGATGCCGTTGCGTACCGGGGCGAACAGCTTTTCCATCGGCCCGTGCAACAGTTCCGTGGCACGCTGACCATCGCGCGCGCGCACCGCGGCAACCGCCGGCATCAATCCCTCTGCGATGAATTGCCCTCGGTCCCGGGCGAACTGCTCGGCCAGTTTCCGCTCCTCGGCGGTCAGCTGGGTGGCCATGTACGCATCCCAGATCCGATTGGTTTGCTTGATGTGTTCGTCCACCTCGTTCATCAGCCGCGCCGCCTCTTCCGGGTCGTCGGATACCGCCTTGGCGATCGCCAGCTCATCCCGGTTCAGCAGGCGCACGATCTGGTCGAGCTGGCCCAGCGGGACCAGGCGGTCGTCGTAGATCGACTTCATGGAGCTGTTGGCAATGCTCAGGTTGCCGATGCCGATCAGCGCGCCGACAATCAGCTGCAGCGCAAGGAAAGACAGTACAAGGACGAGTCTTGACTTGATGGAAAGTCTGGAAATCATGTTGTGCCTCAGATTATTTTTTTCTCACTACGATGCTGTTCCGTGTCCCGCCGCAAATCCAAAGCGGCCGGGTCGGCGGCACGGTCGCTGCGCCTGGAGCAACCATCCCGGCGGTACGGCGTGCCGCGATCCGCGCCCGGAGCAAATAAGGTATTTGCCTTAAAAAACGGTACTATACATGAGTCTTTCGGATCGGCAATAAGGGCACGGCGTCGCGCACGCGCGGCCGCCGCAAGGATGTGAAATGGTGCGCGGGAGCCGGCGACCGCGGTCAGGACGGCGGCACCGGCGCCCCGCCTGCCGCGGCATGAGAGATCAGGCGGCGAACCGGCCGCCAGGTGTTTCCTTATCAGGCGGCCGGCGGCGCGTCCGGGTCCGTGCGCCGGTCGAGCGTCAGTTGCAGGAATGCCAGGTCGAGCCACCGCCCGAACTTGGTGCCGACTTCGGTGAGCAGTCCCACCTGTTCGAATCCCAGCTTCAAGTGCATCCGGATCGATGCCTCGTTACCCGCCTCGATACCCGCCACCATCACATGCTTGCCGAGCGCGCGGGCGCGCGCGATGAGCGCAGTCATCAATGCTTTTCCTATTCCCGTGCCGCGGCAGGCCTTGCTGACATATACCGAATGCTCCACCGTATGCCGGTAGCCGTCGAAGGCGCGCCAGTCGCCGAAGGATGCATAGCCGAGCACCGCGCCGCTTTCATCGACGCATACCAGGACGGGATAGCCGACACGCTGTCTGTCGGTCAGCCATGCGACGCGGTTGGTGGCGTCGACCGCAGTCTCGTTCCAGATCGATGTGGTGTTGAGCACCGCATCGTTATAGATCGCCATGATTCCCTCCGCATCATGAATCGTTGCGTCACGAATTTGCATCCCGCCCTCCACAGTCTGTTCCTCACGATATCCAATATAATATAACGTATGTCCATTAAATTAGATAGCATCGACCAGCGCATCGGCGCGCGCATACGGATCGAGCGCGAAAGCCGCGGCTGGTCGCTGACCGAGCTCGCCGAGCGCTCCGGGGTGTCGCGTGCGATGATCCACAAAATCGAACGCGGCGAAAGCAGCCCGACCGCGATGCTGCTCGGACGGTTGTCGGGTGCGTTCAGCCTCAGCATGTCGACGCTGATGGCGCGCGCCGAAATGCCCGAGGGCCGGCTGCTGCGGCGCAAGGACCAGCCGGTCTGGGTCGACCCGGAAACCGGTTATGTCCGCCGGCATGTTTCCCCGCGTTCGGACATGCCGCTCGACCTGGTGCATATCGAGCTTCCCCCCGGCGCCGAGATTCCGATGCCGGCCTCCGCTTATGCATTCCAGCGGCAACTGATCTGGGTGCTGCGCGGCGCGCTCGTGTTCATCGAAGGCGCGGCGCGCCATGCGCTGGAAGAAGGCGACTGCCTGGAACTCGGCCCGCCCGCCGATTGCATGTTCAAGAACGAAAGCCCGCATTCCTGCATCTATGCGGTTGCCGTGCTGCGCAACTAAATCGACCGCGAACACATGCGACCCGCCGATTTTCCCGGCGTGGCCCGGCGCCTGCTTAGCGCAATATTTCCGGAGCCTGCCATGTCCATGAAAAATCCTTGCCATATCCGGCAGCTTGCCGGCGCCGACGCCGGATTGATGGAAGCGATGCTCGCCATGTTCGGCGCGGCATTCACCGAGGTCGAAACTTATAGCACCGCGCGGCCGGGCCATGCCTATCTCGCGCGCCTGCTCGGCAGCGATTATTTCATCGCACTGGCCGCCCTCGTCAATGGCGAGGTAGCCGGCGGCCTGGCGGCGTACCAGCTTCACAAGTTCGAGCAGGAACGCAGCGAAATCTATATTTACGATCTGGCCGTTGCGGCACCGTACAGGCGCCGGGGAATCGCAACCGCGCTGATCGAGGAACTGAAAAAAATTGCCGCCGCGCGCGGCGCCTACGTGATCTTCGTGCAGGCCGACATCGGCGATGCGCCCGCCATCGCGCTGTATTCAAAACTTGGCAAACGCGAAGACGTGCTGCACTTCGATATCCTGCCCGGCGGTCACGCCTGACGCCGCTAACCGGCTCACAGCTGCCTGAGGGCAACATCAGCATGCACCTTGGCTGCCTGTCTTTCCCTCCCCTCTTCGCGCAGGAACTATCAGGCGGTCCATCCCGCCCAATGGAAAATATGCCGGAATAACGCGGCGGCGCTTGTGTCGACACCTTGGCCGCGGCATTTCCCGAAACGGTCAGGAGAATCGGTCATGATGCAAGCCACGGATTTTTTCGCCGAAACCCGGGCCGCGGCGCAATCATTGCTGGTGCTGGCAGAAGACCTCACTGTCGTCGATGCAACACAATCTTTTCTCGCTGCCTGGGCGCTCCAGCGCGACCAGATTGCGGGCCGTTCCGTGTTTGACGTCTTTCCGGATGCCGCAGGCCCGGAGCTGGCCGGACGCCACGGGCCGGACAGGCTGATTTCGATCCAGGAAGTGTTCGACCATGCGCCGGGCTTCCTCTGCGTCATGCGCGGCCCGGAACATGTGTTCGAGATCGTCAACAAGCCCTGCTACCAGGTCGTGTGCCACCGGCCTATCGTGGGCATGCCGGTCCGGGAAGCCCTGGCCGGCGACGCCGACAATGATCTGATCAGGCTGCTGGACCAGGTTTATGCCACCGGTCAATCCTACGTTGGCCGCGCCTACAAGCTGCTGCTGCAGCCGGCGCCGGGGGCCGAGTGCATTGAAGCCTATGTGGATTTCGTCTACCAGCCGATTTTTTCGGCGCAAGGCTCGGTAGCGGGCATCCTCGCATTCGGCTATGACGTCACCAAGGAAGTGCGCGTGCGCGCCGAACTGCGCGCCAGCGAGGAGCGGTTTCACCTGGCGCTGGAAGCGGCCGGCGACGGCGTCTGGGACTGGGAGATCGCCTCGCGCAATTTCACGCTGTCGGCGCGCGGAAGAGCGATGCTCGGCTACGGCGAAAACGATATCGGCAGCAAGCTGGAAAACTGGCTGGCCATAACCCATCCGGAAGACCAGGAACGCGTCAGGGCGAATACGATGGCGTGCGTGCAGGGCCGCATTCCGTTTCTCTCCTGCGAGTACCGGGTCCGCTGCAGGGACGGCAGCTGGAAATGGCTGCTGGCCCGCGGCGCCGTCGTCAATCGCGACGCCGACGGCCGGGCGACCCGGATGGTCGGAACGACGATCGACATTTCGTCCGAACAGGAAATCCTGCGGCGCGCGAATTTCGACTCGCTGACGAACTTACCCAATCGAAACCTGTTCCGGGACCGGCTGGAACAGGAAGTGCTCAATGCGGCGCGGACCGGAAAACTGGTCGCGCTGCTGTTCATCGACCTCGACCGCTTCAAGGAAGTCAACGACCTGCTCGGCCATGCCGCGGGCGACAAGCTGCTGCGCGAGTGCGCGCTGCGCATCCGCTCCTGCGTGCGCGCAGCCGATACGGTGGCACGCCTTGGCGGCGACGAATTCACGGTGATCCTGATCGACCTCGACGGCCGCGCGCATGTGGAATCGATCGCGCAGAAAATCCTGGGCGTGCTGGCACGGCCGTTCGACCTGGAAAACGAACGCATCCATGTGTCGGGAAGCATCGGGATCACGATGCATCCGGAAGACGGCACCGATCCGGAACGCCTGGTGCGCAATGCCGACCAGGCGATGTATGTGGCGAAGAATTCCGGCCGCAACCAGTTCCGCTTCTTCACCCGTTCCATGCAGGAGCAGGCATGGCGGCGCATCACCATGATCGGCGAGCTGCGCGAGGCACTGCCGCGCAACCAGCTGCAGGTGTATTTCCAGCCCATCGTCGACCTGCGCAGCGGGCGGATCGAGAAGGCAGAGGCGCTGCTTCGCTGGCAGCACCCGCAAAAGGGCGTGCTGCAACCGTCGGACTTCATCGGACTGGCGGAGGAAAGCGGGCTGATCAACGAAATCGGCAACTGGGTTTTCATGCAAGCGGCGGCGTGGTCGAAGCGATGGACGGAACTCACCGGGTCGATATTCCAGATCAGCGTCAACAAGTCGCCGGTACAGTTCATGCACCGCAAGAATGCGCTGAATTGGGGAAGGCATCTGCGCGAACAAGGCGTCGCGTGGAACAGCATTTCGATTGAAATCACCGAAGGCATGCTGTTCAATACCTCGTCGAACACCGCCGACCAACTGCTCGGCATGCGCAGCGCCGGCATCCAGGTCGCGATCGACGATTTCGGCACCGGGTATTCGTCGATGGCCTATCTGAAAAAATTCGAGGTCGACTATCTCAAGATCGACCAGTCCTTCGTGCGCGGCACGGCGGTCAACAGCAGCAGCAGGACCATCGCGGAAACCATCATCGTGATGGCGCACAAGCTTGGCTTGAAGGTGATCGCGGAAGGCATCGAAACGCCGGAGCAGCGCGACTGGCTGGTGCAGGCCGGGTGCGACTTCGGGCAGGGCTTCGTGTTTTCGCATGCGTTGCCCGCGGACCAGTTCGAACGCATGCTCCCCCCTTTCGCTTCCGCAGTCGCGGATTCTTCTTCGCCGGCGCATTAAGCCGCGGACCTTCCCCGATTCAGACGCCCGGGCCGTGCTACAGCGCGCGGAACGCTGTTTCATTCGCCGGCGCCGGCCGCCCGGCGCCTGGCCGCGATTGAACCTCTATCCTTGATTGTCCTCATATCCATTCATAGTCATTCCTTCAACGGAAAATGCTTTGTTTGCATTTTGCATCTTGCAATTTAGTGGAGAAATATCATGGCGGTGACGCAAGACCATACCGGCAGCAACGCGTTCGACAACACAGTGGTGGGCGTGTACGACGATTTTTCCGAGGCCGAGGCCGCGGTCCAGGCGCTTGTCGACGCCGGCTTCCGGCGCGCGAATGTGCAGCTGAATCCGGAAAAGGATGACGCGGGCACCACATCGCAGGGCACCACCTCGTCCACCAGCGACGCACACGGCGGAATCATGGGTTTCTTTTATTCCCTGTTCGGCGGCGCCGACTCGTCCGCGCATCATGATGTGTACGCCGAGTCGGTGCGCCGCGGCAGCTATGTGCTGACGGTCACGGTCCAGGGTGAAGCGGAAGCAGACCGGGCGGCGGAAGTGATGAGCCGCTTCAACGCGGTCGACATTGACGAGCGCGTGGGCCACTGGAAGCAGCAGGGCTGGAACAGGCACGACGAGACCGCGCCGCGTTACACGCGGGAAGACATCGAGCGGGAGCGCACCGCCCATGCGCAGCTGCGTTCCGCGGGCCCCTCGGAAGCGACACGCATCCCGATCATCGAGGAAGAGCTGAAGGTCGGCAAGCGCCAGGTGCAGCGCGGCGGCATCCGCGTGATACGGCGCGTGCGCGAGATCCCGGTGCACGAGACCGTCCAGCTGCGCGATGAGGAAATCACGGTCGAGCGCCATGCGGTGGACCAACCCGCCACTGCCGCCGATCTGGCGGAGGCCAGGGATCGCACGATCGAGATCACGGAAACGGATGAAGAGGCGGTCGTATCAAAGACCGCGCGCGTGGTCGAGGAAGTCGTGATCGGCAAGGAAGTCACGCAAAGGACCGAGGATATCAACGACACGGTGCGCAGGACCGAGGTCGAGGTCGAGCAGCTAGGCGCCGGCACGAGCCGCACGGGTTCCGGCACGGCGGCCGACGACGACGAATTCCGTCGCCACTGGCAGTCGACCTACGGCTCGTCCGGCGGCCGCTACGAGGATTATGACGCCGCCTATCGCTACGGCACGACGATGGCGGGGAACGAGCGCTACCGGAATTACCAGTGGCATGACGTCGAACCGCAGCTGCGCAGCGACTGGGAGTCGAATCACCCGGGCAGCGCCTGGGACAAGGTAAAAGACGCCGTGCGATACGGCGCGGAACGCGTGACGGGAAACCGCCGTCGCTAACCGGAAAGGGGCTGCGCATGCAGCCCCTTGTCATTTCTGACGTATAGGAGAGCATCATGGGACTGGGATTCGATATCGGAAAAATCCTGCAACAGTACGGCGGCGTCAACCCGAGCCGGCCGCCGGACGAGATAGAGCAGCATTTCGACCATGTGGCGCAGAACTCGCCGCATGACCACTTGGCCGACGGATTGAGCGAGGCATTCCGCTCGAACGAGACGCCGCCGTTTCCGAATATGGTCGGCCAGCTGTTCGGCCAGGCGGACAACCATCAGCGCGCCGGCATGCTGAACCAGCTGATCGGGGCGCTTGGCCCGGGCGTGGTCGGCTCCATACTCAGCCGCGGAAGCGGCGGCGGCATGGGCGGCGGCCTGGGTGGGGGACTGGGCGGCGCCCTTGGCGGCGGCATGCTCGGCAGCCTTCTGAACGGCGCGATGGGCCAGCAGCAGATGCAGGTGCGGCCGGAAGATGCCGACCGCGTGAGCCCGGAGGAATTCCAGGAACTGGCGCAGCATGCGGAGCGCGAGAATCCCGGCGTCATCGACCAGATGAGCCGTTTCTATGCGCAGAATCCGGGACTGGTCAAAGCCCTTGGCGGCGCCGCGCTGGCGATCGCGCTCGGCCGCATGTCGCAGCGTGGACGCTAGCGCCTCCTAGCCCGCGGCTCGGGCGCGCTGCAGGGAAGAGGCGCAGGAAGGCGTTCCGGCGACGCGCCGGGCGCCTTCAGGCAGGCGCTGTTCACGCGTCGCGCGAAAACGACCTTGCAACCGATTCCCGGTAATCGCGAAACCCCAGCCGCCGGTAGAACCGGCTGACATCGCCGTTATCCCGCATCACCCGCAGGAAGGGAATTTCGCCGCGCTGCGTCTGGCGGCGCAGGAGCATGACGACCAGGCTTCTGGCCAGTCCCCTGCCGCGGAATCCGGGATGCGTGCAGACGCCGCTGATTTCCCGGAAGCCGCCGGCGCAGACGCGCGCTCCAGCCATTGCCACCAGTTGCGATCCCTCGAACACGCCGAGATATTCGCCGAGCGCGATCGACTTCAGGCTGAACGGCCCCGGTTGGGTCAGCGCGGCCAGCGCGAGCGCGGCCGCCGCATGCCGCGCGTCGAGCACGGCGGCGTCCGGCACGTTGTTCGCAGCCGGTATGCCGCCGTCCCAGGTCATCTTGCAGAGCACGGACTCCGATACGATGGTCCACCCCGGCGGCGCAGCGCCGGCCCAGCCGTCGCAGTACAACAGCTCGCCCGGTTCTACATGGGACGCCAGCGCCGGGAGCGCGGGGTGCGCCGGATCGGCAAATCCGACAAAGGGCACGAAACCCGGCAGGTAACGCCGCGCGTCACCCGAGCCGGCGGCATGCGCCGCATGGGGCCCGCACAGCGTGTGCCAGACGATATTGTCGAGGAGTGCGCTCATATGCAGCAGGCAGTGTATCCGATCGTGCTCCGCTGCGCGCCGCGATCCGCAGCGGACCATGACAAGAAGAACTATTTCGCAGTACCGGCTGCCGCAAGCGCTGCATCGCGCGGGGCAGAACGGGTCTGCTCAGGCCTGGCCGCGCGGCGGCCCGCAAACGGTGTCGACCGCAGCGATCAGCTGCTTGTAGTCGATCGGCTTTTCAATGTACTGGTCACAGCCGGATTCCAGCATGCGCTCCCTGTCGCCTTTCATCGCGGATGCGGTGACGGCGAAGACCGGGATGCCCGCGGTCGCGGGATCGCTCTTCAGGACGCGGGTGGCTTCGATCCCGTCCATGTCGGGCAACTGCATGTCCATCAGCACCAGGTCCGGATGTTCGTCCCGTGCCCGTGCCAGCCCCTCTTTCGCGGTGACCGCCTGCAGCACCGTATGCCCGGCATTGGCCAGGATCAGCACTGCGAGTTTCATGTTCGCCGGCGTATCTTCGATGATCAGTATGCGTGCCATGATTCGTTGCCGGGTTCCGGCTTGTTCCCTATGTCGCGATAAACGTGTGTTGCCCTTGCCGGGTGCGTGACTGCGCCGGCCGCGCTGCCGCCATGCTCGCCCATTCGCCTGCGGACTGTCAATCCGGGCTTACGCTTTTTGACACGCTTTGCACGATGCTTGACTTTTATTCAACGCAGGCATGTTGCGCGCGGTTTGCGGGAAATGTTCGGGCCGGTCGGCAAGAACCGGCAAATTGTGTTTAGATACACGCCCGATTCGACAATTCGCGCAGCCGCAGCGGCCGGGACGGGAGCAGACAAGATGACTGGGACAATCAAGGCAGATTTCGTAATCATTGGCGGCGGCATCGCCGGCGCTTCCATCGGCTACTGGCTCGCGCCGCATGCGAAGGTGGTCCTGCTGGAGCGCGAGAGCCAGCCCGGCTACCACAGCACCGGCCGCTCCGCCGCGCTCTACTTTGAAAGCTACGGCCCGCCGCAGGTGCGCGCGCTGACCAGCGCCAGCCGTGCATTCTTCGAGAATCCGCCGGCCGGCTTCACCGATCATCCAATCCTGTCGTCGCGCGGCGCGCTGATGGTCGCGGCCGACGGACAGGAGGCGCTGCTGGACGAACATGACCGCATCGTGCGTTCGGTGTCGGACAAGGCGCAGCGCCTGGACGCGGCCCAAGCCTGCGAACTGGTGCCGGCGCTGCGGCGCGAATGCGTGCTCGGCGCGGTGTACGAACCGGATGCCGCCGACATGGACGTGCACGCGCTGCACCAGGGTTACCTGCGCGGATTGCGCGCCGCCGGCGGCAGCGTGCTGTGCGATGCGGGCGTCGACGCGATGCGCTACAGCGGCGGCGTGTGGCAGGTGCAGGCCGGCGCGCACCGGGTCGAGGCGCCGGTGGCGGTCAACGCCGCCGGCGCCTGGTGCGACGCGGTGGGCCGGCTGGCCGGCGCGGCGCCGATCGGACTGGTGCCGATGCGCCGCTCCGCCTTCACCTTCGCGCCCCCCGAGGACCTGGACACCAGCCGCTGGCCGATGTTCATCGGGGTGGACGAGACCTATTATGTGAAGCCGGATGCGGGACTTCTGCTCGGTTCGCCGGCCAATGCCGACCCGGTGGAGCCGCACGACGTGCAGGCGGAGGAACTCGACATCGCGCTCGCGATCGACCGCATCCAGACGATGACCACGCTGACCATCCGCCGGCCGCGGCATACCTGGGCCGGCCTGCGTTCCTTCGTCCCCGACGGCAGCCTGGTCGGCGGCTTCGATGCGGGCGTACCCGGTTTCTTCTGGGCGGCGGCACAGGGCGGCTATGGCATCCAGTCTTCCGCAGCGGCCGGCGAGCTGTACGCGTCCCTGCTGCGCGGCGCGGGCGTGCCGCCGCATATCCAGGCCTTCGGCGCCGACCCGGTGCAGCTCAGCCCGGCGCGCCTACGGTAAGCCCCCTCCTTTGGCATGTCCTCGGCAGGAAATGCACAGGGAAAATATTTCTTTCACTCCACTTCCCTCGGCAAAGTTTTCTCGCGAGGCAGGGAACATTGAGGCGGATCATGTTTCTAAGAGGACTCTGAGCGAGTCCGAGGAAACTTTTTCCCGGATGACTCCCTCCCTTCCGTCCCGGCTTCGCAGCAGCGCTTGCAAGTCGGCCGCCGACACCCTGCCGCCTCGACAGACAATTGCAGAAGCCCAAAATACTCCTCGTCAACGATCACCCGGCTAGCTTGCTTGCACTCAAGACTCTGCTGGTGAATGGCCCGCAAGGCGCCGACTACGACGTCGTCACCGCGACCTGCGGCGCCGAAGCGCTGCGCGCGGTGCTCGACCACCATTTCGCGGTGATCCTGCTCGATGTCAGCATGCCGGGCATGGACGGTTTCGAAACCGCGCAGACCATCCATTCCCACCCTCGCAGCGCCGGCGTGCCGATCATTTTCCTGACCGCCCACTATGCGGATGAAATGAACCGGCTCAAGGGTTACCAGAACGGGGCCGCGGACTACCTGATCAGCCCGGTCATCCCGCAGATCCTGTGGAGCAAGATCGGCGTCTTCATCGAACTGGCAAAGAAAACGCTGCAGCTCGAATCCCAGAAGCAGGAGCTCGCGCTGCTGAACCGCGACTTGCAGTTGCAGCAGATGCGCGACCTGCAGCGCGTCAACGCGGCGCTCGAATCCGAGATCGTCGAACGGCGCCAGGCGGAGGCGCGCGCGCACGAACTCGCCACCCGCGATCCCCTGACCGGCCTGATGAACCGCCGCTCGCTCGCCGAGCGGCTGGAGCATGCGGTGGCGATGGCGGCGCGTTACGGCCAGCGGCTGGCGCTGCTGTTCCTCGACCTCGACGGCTTCAAGACCATCAATGATACGCTCGGGCACGAAGCGGGCGACGAGCTGCTGCTGCAGGTTGCGCAGCGCATCAGCGACGTGGTGCGCGAGTCGGACATCGTATCGCGCCTCGGCGGCGACGAATTCGTGGTCCTGATGGAAAACCTGCCCTCCTACGCGGCGGCGGCCGAGGTCGGCCGCAAGATCATTGCCGCCATCGAGCGCCCGTTCCCGTTGAGCGGACACCAGACACGCACCTCGGCCAGCGTCGGCATCAGCCTGTTCCCGCAGGACGGCACGACGATGCAGACGCTGATGCGCAACGCCGACCTGGCGATGTACCATGCGAAGCAGGAACAGCGCGGCACGATCCAGTTCTTCCATGAGGACCTGAATATCCGCATGCTGGAACGCTGCCAGCTCGAGCAGGAGTTGCAGCACGCGCTGGAGCACGATGAGTTCGAACTGTATTACCAGCCCAAGGTGGACGCACGAACGCGCCGCGTGGCCGGCGTCGAAGCGCTGCTGCGCTGGCATCATCCGCGCATGGGGCTGCTGTCCGGCGGCCAGTTCATCCAGGCCGCGTCCGAGACCGGGCAGCTGGTGCAGATCGGCGAATGGGTGATCGCGGCGGCCTGCGAGCAGGCGCGGCGCTGGCAACAGGAAGCGATGCCGCTGCCGGCGATTCCGATCGCCGTCAATGTGGCGATTCCGCAGATCTATGCCGACCTGCCGGAGGTCATCGCGCGCGAGCTGCGCAAGCGCGGTGTGCCGCCGTCCAGCATCCAGCTCGAAATCACCGAATCGCTGGTGATCCGCGACATCGAAAAGGCGACCTCCGTGCTGCGCGAAATCAGCGAAAGCGGGATCACGATCGCCATCGACGACTTCGGCACCGGCTATTCGTCGCTGTCCATGCTCAAGAGGCTGCCGATCGACATCCTGAAAATCGACCAGTCCTTCGTGCGCGACCTCGGCAAGAACGCGAGCGACACCGCGATCGTCGCCGCCATCGTAAACATGGCGCGGGCGCTGGCGCTGCGCGTGGTGGCCGAGGGCGTCGAGACCGAGGAACAGTTGTCGGTGCTGCATGATCTCGGCTGCGACGAGCACCAGGGCTACTTCTACAGCAAGCCGCTGCCCGCCTCCGACCTGGTGCAGTCCCTGATGCACAGCAGCCTGGCCTGAGCCCATCCCTAAGAAAGACTTTCCGATGGAACCATCGACCGCCTCCCTCTGCGGGGAGGACCTGAAGCTGCTGCTGTCCGCGCTGCAGGCGCTGAAGAAAGGCGACTTCTCCGCCCGCATGCCCGCCGACTGGACCGGCCTGGCCGGCAAGGTGGCCGATACCATGAACGAGATCCTGGAAGCCAATGAAGAGCTGTCGCGGGAAATCACCGGCGTCAGCCGCATCGTCGGCCGCGAAGGCCGGCTCGAGCAACGCGCCTGCGTGCCTGGCGCGACCGGCGGCTGGGGCGGCATGGTCCGCTCGGTCAATACCCTGATCGACGACCTCGCCCGCCCGACCACCGAGATGGCGCGCGTGATCGGCGCCGTGGCCAAGGGCGATCTGTCGCAGACGGCGACGCTGCACGCGGACGGCCGTCCTCTCGAAGGCCAGTTCCTGCAGGCCGCCGCCACCGTCAACACCATGGTCACGCAGCTGTCCTCCTTCGCCTCCGAAGTCACGCGCGTGGCGCGCGAGGTCGGCAGCGAAGGCAAGCTTGGCGGCCAGGCGCAGGTGCCCGGCGTGGCCGGCATCTGGAAGGACCTGACCGAGAACCTGAACCGGATGGCGGCGACCCTGACCACCCAAGTGCGGGCGATCTCGGAGGTGGCGACCGCCGTCACCCGCGGCGACCTGTCGCGCGCCATCCAGGTGGAAACGCGCGGCGAGGTGTCCTACCTGAAGGACAACATCAACGAGATGATCCGCAACCTGAAGGAAACCACGCAGCAGAACGCGCAGCAGGACTGGCTCAAGACCAACCTGGCGCGCTTCACCCGCCTGCTGCAGGGACAGCGCGACCTGGACGCGGTGTCCGCATTGATCCTGTCGGAACTCGCGCCGCTGGTCTATGCACAGCACGGCATGTTCTACCGGATGGAAGCGGTGGACGATGACGGCGTCCTGCGCGCGTTGGCCGCCTACGGCTACTGCTTCGCGTCCGACCTGGCGCGCTGTTTCAGGCCGGGCCAGGGCCTGGTCGGCCAATGCGCGAAGGAAAAGCAGCGTATCCTGCTGGCCAACGTGCCGCGCGACTACCTTGAAATTTCCTCCGGCCTGGGGGCGGCGCCGCCGGCCAACATCGTTGTCCTGCCGATCCTGTTCGAGCAGCAGGTGATGGCGGTGATCGAGCTGGCGTCGATGGAGCGCTTCACAGACACCCACCTGTCCTTCCTCGACCAGCTGATGGAATCGGTCGGCGTCGTGCTCAACAACATCGAGGCCAGCAGCCGCACCGAAAGCCTGCTGGTGCAGTCACAGTCGCTGGCGCGGGAACTGCGGCAGACCAACCTCGACCTGGCCGAAAAGGCGAGCCAGCTTTCGGCACAAAACATCGAGGTCGAACGCAAGAACCGCGAGGTGGAACAGGCCAAGCGCGCGCTCGAGGAAAAGGCCAGCCAGCTGGCCCTGTCGTCCCGCTACAAGTCGGAATTCCTGGCCAACATGTCGCACGAGTTGCGCACGCCGTTGAACAGCCTGCTGATCCTGGCGCAGCAGCTGGCCGACAACCCGGAAGGCAACCTGAGCGCCGCGCAGGTCGAATACGCGCACACCATCCACGGCTCGGGCAGCGACCTGCTGGCCCTGATCAACGACATCCTCGACCTGTCGAAGATCGAATCCGGCACGGTGACGCTGGAGATGAGCGAGTACCGCTTCGACAGCCTGCACACCTACGTCGAGCGCACCTTCCGACACATGGCCGAAGCAAGGAACCTGGCGTTCTCGATCGAGCTCGATCCGGCGCTGCCGCGGGCGATGTACACCGATTCGATGCGCTTGCAGCAGATCCTGAAGAACCTGTTGTCCAATGCGTTCAAGTTCACCAGCCGCGGCAAGGTCGCGCTGCGCATCGGGCCGGCGAAGGACGGATGGTCGGCGGAACACGCGGAACTGTGCGGGGCGAAGGCGGTGCTCGCGTTCTCCGTCACGGACACCGGCGTGGGCATCGCGCCCGACAAGCTGCAGCTGATCTTCGAGGCGTTCCAGCAGGCCGACGGCAGCACCGCACGCAAATATGGCGGCACCGGGCTCGGCCTGTCGATCAGCCGCGAACTCGCGCGCCTGCTGTGCGGAGAAATCCGGGTGCAAAGCGAGCCCTGCGCCGGCAGCACCTTCACGCTCTACCTGCCGCAGCAGGAAGTGCGCCGGATACCGCATGCCGCGTCCGTGGCGGAACATGAGGAAGACGGCCTGCCGGCGCGCGTAGTGCTGTACGCCCCCTGGAACGGCGCCGACGGTGCATGGCCGTCGGGGACGAGCGCGATGTCAGGCGATGGCATCGCATTGATGGTCGACGACGACGTGCGCACCGGGCGGGTATCGCTGGAGCGCAAGCAACCGCAGAAAACGGGATTCGGCGGTGCCGCAGGGTCCGGACCGGTGCTGCTGGAACGGCTCGTCGCGGACAGCACGCTGTTCCGCCAGCCGCCCGAAGCAAGCCTGCCCGACGCATCGGCATCCGGCGACGCCAGCCTCGCCGGGCGAAAGGTGCTCATCGTCGACGATGACCTGCGCAACATCTTCGCGCTGAGTTCGCTGCTGGAACGCCAGGGCATGAAAGTGCTGTATGCGGAAAACGGGCGCGACGGCATCGAGGTGCTGCAGGCGGATCAGGCGGTCGACATCGTGCTGATGGATATCATGATGCCCGGCATGGACGGTTACGCGACGATGCGCGCGATCCGCCGCAAGCCGGAATTCCGCGCGCTGCCAATCATCGCGCTGACCGCGAAAGCGATGAAGGGCGACCGGGAAGAATGCATCGCCGCCGGCGCCTCCGACTACATCGCCAAGCCGGTGGATGCGCAGCAGCTGCTGTCGCTGCTGCGAGGGTGGGTGCGTAACGGGTAAGGCATCGGAGGTTTCTGCGGGGTGTGGCATACGCGCCTTGCCGCTTTCGAAACCGGATCGGACATCACCCGCCGGCTCCACCTGTTCGCCGCCTATCCCTGCGGCCGCAATGCCGCCTTCGCCCGCTCCAGCATCGGCGCCCCCCTCCCCTTGCCCGGTGCCTCCGCCTGCTGCGCCAGCCGCAGCACTGGTGCCGAGCGCAACACGCCGGCGCTGGCGGCCACGTCGAACGCCGCCACCGTCTGCCCGAGCGCGGCGGCGCGCTGCTCCATCGATGCCGCAGCCGCCGCCGCCTGCTCGACCAGCGCCGCGTTCTGCTGCGTCATCTCGTCCATGGTCGCGATCGCGCGGTTGATTTCCTCGATCCCGCGGCTCTGCTCCTGGCTGGCCTGGGTGATGTCGTTCATGATCGCGGCCACATGCTTGACCGCCGCCACGATTTCCTGCATCTGGCGGCCGGCGTCGTCGACCAGCGCATTGCCGCTTTCCACCTTGGCCACGGAATCGTTGATCAGGTCCTTGATTTCCTTCGCTGCCTGGGCCGAGCGCTGCGCCAGCGTGCGCACTTCCGCCGCCACCACGGCGAAGCCGCGGCCCTGCTCGCCGGCGCGCGCCGCTTCGACCGCCGCATTCAGCGCCAGGATGTTGGTCTGGAACGCGATGCCGTCGATGACCGAGATGATGTCGACGATCCTGCGCGAGCTGTCCTTGATCGAGCCCATCGTATTCACCACCTGGCTGACCACGTCGCCGCCCTTGACCGCCGACGCCGAGGCCGAACGCACCAGCCGGTTCGCCTGTTCCGCATTGTCGGCGTTGTTCTTCACCGTCGACGTCAGCTGCTCCATCGAGGACGCGGTATGCTGCAGCGCGCTGGCCTGGGATTCGGTGCGCGACGACAGGTCGGCATTGCCGGTCGAAATTTCATTGGACACCGTGCCGATTTCGTCGGTGCCGGCGCGCACCTGACTCACGATCCGGGTCAGGCTGTCGTCCATTTCCTTGAGCGCGTGCAGCAGTTCGCTGGTTTCGTCCTTGCCGGACACCACGATCCCGGCGCCGAGCTTGCCGGCCGCCACCCGCTTGGCGACCTCGACCGCATCCTGCAGCGGCAAGGTGATGCTGCGCGTGGTGATGAAGGACAGCACGCCGCCGGTGACGACCGTGAGCGCGCCCATCGCCACCAGCAGCCAGGTGAGGCGGCGGCCGGATTCTTCCGCGTCCGCGATCAGCGCATCGACGGTTTTCTGCTGCATGTCGACCAGCTTGTCGATCTCCGCGATTGCCTGCTGGTTCAGCGGTTCGATTTGTGCCGAGATCAGCTTGCCGGCCGATTCGTTCGCGTACTCCTTGACCTTCTGGATCGCTTCCCTGAACGGTTCGTCGGTCTTCGCATTGAGGCCGGCGATGGCGTCGAGGATCGCCTTTTCCTCCGCTGCCAGGCCGAGCGCCTGCATTTTCTGCTGCGCCTCCTGGAAACGCTTGCGCTGCGCCTGCGCCTTGGCTTCCTCGCGCTGCATCTCCGGCGTGCTGTACTGCAGCCCGACATTGCGCATCGCGATGCCGCCTTCGAGCACCGCGCCGCGCATCGCGTTGGCGACTTCCGCTTTCGCGGTCGCCACTTTCAGGCCTTCGTTCTGGATGCGCCTGCCGTTGGCGCTGATGATGATGTCTGCCGCAAGCACGCAGACGACTGTGACCAGGATGATGCCGAAGCCGATGCCCAGCCTCGTACCTATCCTTACCGTACGTAGATTCATTACCGTCTCTCCCCGACCGGATAACTGGAGCAGCGGGAATCGGCCTGCCGGATTTGCCATCCGGTCGATTGTATTGGGGACCGAGTTCCGCCGCGCTATACATCAAGTGCTTGTCCGACGAATTCGGACAGCAACCCCAGCGCAAGGGAGTGTAGTAGAGGAAACGTCACCTTTCCAGGACAACCCTTTCGGCCGCAGGGACAAGCCGTATGGTTTCCGGACACCATGGCTTGCGCCTGGTCGCCGCCGGTTGCGGCGTGACGGATCGGGGTTTCGAGGATGGCGCGGCAAGCGCGCGGCCGTGCAGGCCTTCGCCGGGCCGATTGCTTCGCAAAGAATGTATTCAAGCTGGACAGAGGGAAGATGTATGGAATCCATACAGGCGACGATGTTGTGCTGCGCCGACAGCGGCGGGTGTGCGCGCAGCCCGCGTCACGCGCCCGGCTTTGCTTCGCCGGCGCAGGTTTTCAGGATGCGCTGGCTCTGCGCCATATCCCCGGGCAGCGCGATGCCGTCCTTCTTCGGCGGCAGCAAGCCGGCCCAGTCCCGCTCGGAATAGCCGTACATCGCGACCACGCCGTCGAGCAGCTCGTCGTCCCTGATGCCGGCGCGCGTCAGGTCGGAACGGCAGGCGTAGACTTCGGCGCCGCGTTCGAGCGCGCTTTTCAGCCCGGCGCGGGTGTCGGCGCTCGCGCCTTTCCTGGTGACCTGCGCGACCTGGTCGCCCGCAATGACGATCCAGAATGCGTCCGCGGACCGGGCGGAGTTGTCCTTCAGCGCCTGGCCGAGCGCCTGGTCGAAGCTGGTCCCGTGCCCGGCGATATAGACGCCGCTCGCCTGCGCCGGGGCGGCAGCGGTCAACGCGAGCGCCGCGGCAAGCGATGCCACATGCTTGTTCAGGTTCATCAGATCCACACGGAAAATTGCGGAAGCGCCTGGCGGGCTTCAGGCCGGACGGTCCGCCCCCTGCCGGATGCGCTCCGCAGCCAGCCGGATGGTCGGCGGGTTGATCGTTCCGCCGTCCGCGTCGAGCGCAAACGCGAGCGCCGTATCCATGGTCGACAGGTGGAACAGGAACCATTGCGGCAGGAGTTCAGCCGCCTCGCGCCCGAGTGCAATATCGCCGTTCATCACGTGCGGCGCGACATGGTGCAGCGCGCCCAGCACGCGCGCATGCTGTTCCCGGTGGCCTGCGATGCCCGCATAGTCGATCTCTTCCATCAGCTGCTCTTCTTCGCGGAAGTCCTGCTCGATCTTCGCGACCATCGACAGGAAGGCGGGACCGAACTTGTCGTCGGGCGTGGTGAGCAGTTCGGTCAGCTCATCGAGGAAGATCCGGTGCGCGGCGTCCATTTCCTTCACGCCGAGCGACATCTCCTGGGACCATTTAACGGATTGCATCACTGTCTCCTTGTCGGAAAACCATTACCGGGATGGCCGTCGCGGCCAGCACCTTCTGGGTTTCACTTCCTATGAAAAGGCGTCCCAGTCCCTTGCGGCCGTGCGACGCCATGAAGATCGCGTCGCACCCGAGCCGCTCGGCCGTTTCCACGATTTCGTCGCTCGGGCTGAAGGACTGCGTTACCAGCGCCTTGCAGGGTACGCCCAGCACGTGCGCGGCGGCCTCGATCTTGCGCACATGCTCCTGCGCGACTTCGCGCGCCCTTTCGTCGTAAAGCGCGCGCTCCTCGGAAAAGGTGCTGGCCGACAAAGGCGTAAACGGATAAGGTTCGGCGACCGACAGGCCGATGACGCGACCGCCGGTTTCGCGGGCACACTGGACTGCGGCGTTGATCGCCTGGTCGGCCAACGGCGAGCCGTCGGTCGGTACGAGTATCGTCTTGAACATCACGCTTCCCTATGGCGCATCGCCGTCGGACTCACCGCCGACAGGCATGACCCTGTTTTTATGAAGGTCATTCTAGAAGATATTCCATCTCCTTCAAGGCCTCCCGGCCCGTACGCGCGCCCGACTGGCCGGAACCAGTTGATCTGGATCAATGAAAATCAAATCGGTGGTGACGGCGCCTATTCGAGCGCCGCATAGACCATGTTGCGGAAAAGCTGCCGATAGGCGTTGCGCTGCTCCGGCGCCTGCATCATGAAGATCGCGAGCAGGTCTTCCTGCGGGTCCACCCAGAAGTAGGTGCCGGCCAGGCCGCTCCAGCTGAAGTCGCCGATCGACCCCGGCATGAACGCGCCGCCCTCGTGGGTGCGCACCGCAAACCCCAGCCCGAAGCCGCAGCCGGGGCCGGGCAGGTAGCTCTGGCCGCATTTCGCGCGCGGCAGTGCGACCAGGTGGTCGCTCGCCATGTAGCGCAGCGTCTTGCGGGACAGCAGGCGCACGCCGTCCAGTTCGCCCTCGCCGGCCAGCATGGCCGCGAAACGCAGGTAATCCTGCATGGTCGACATCAAGCCGGCGCCGCCGGACAGGAAGTTCGGCCGGCGGCGCGGCTGGTTCAGCTTGACCGCTGCGCCGGTCACCGGATCGGTGGCGAAGGCTTCGGCGATGCGGTGATGCCGGTCCGGCTCGACCCAGAAGCCGGTGTCGCGCATGCCCAGCGGCCGCAGGATGCGCTCGGCCAGCAAGGCGTCGAGCGGCATGCCGGACACGCGTTCGAGCAGCACGCCCAGGACATCGGTGGAATGGCTGTACTCCCAGACGCTCCCCGGCTGGTACATCAGCGGCAGCTGGGACAGGTTGCGGATGAATTCATCGCTGGTGGCGCGCGGGCTGCCGATGCGGGCATTCCGGTACGCCTGCTTGACCAGCGAGTCGCCGAACACGCCGTAGGTGAAACCCGAGGTATGGCGCAACAGGTCCTGCACCGTGATCGGCTGCTGCGCGTCTTCCAGGCGCAGCGTCCGCCTGCCGCGGGCGTCGATGCCTTCCACGCCCACCTTGAGCCGCGCCAGCTCCGGCAGCCAGTTCGCGATCGGGTCGGACAGCAGCATGCGGCCCTGCTCCACCAGCATCATGGCCGCGACCGACACGATCGGCTTGGTCATGGAATAGATGCGGAAGATGGTGTCGGACGCCATCGGCGTGCCGGCGGCCTGGTCCTGGAACCCGAGCGCGGCGTCGAGCACGACATGGCCGCGGTGCCGCACCAGCAGCGCGGCGCCGGGAATGAACCTGGCGGCGATATCCGACTGGAGGCGCCGGGTCAGCGCTTCCAGCCGTCTCTCGGAAAAGCAGGAAGATCCCGCGCGGGCGGGCCTGGAGGGTTGCATCGTGTCGCCATCCTTCTCGATCATGGTGCGGCATCCCGGCCGGGATGCCGTTTCCGATTCTAAAGGATGGCGCCGCCTCGCGCCGGACGGCTCTTCAGCCCATGATGTGGTAACCGGCGTCAATGTATTCGACGTTGCCGGTCAGCGAGCGCGCGCCGTCGCTTGCAAGGAAGGCGGCGACATGGCCGACGTCCTCGATCGTCGCCAGCATGCGCTCGGGCGCCCGTTCGCGCGCCCGGTCCAGCAGTTCGTCGAAACGGCCGATGCCCGACGCCGCACGCGTCTTCAGCGGCCCCGGCGACAGCGCATGCACGCGGATGCCTTTGACGCCGAGGTCGGCGGCAAGGTAGCGCACGCTGCATTCGAGCGCCGCCTTCACCGGACCCATCATGTTGTAGTGCTCGACCACGCGGTCGGAGCCGAAGAAGGTCACGGTCTGCAGGCAGCCGCCGTCCTTCATCAGCGGCTCGGCCAGGCGCGCCATGCGGATGAAGGAGTGGCAGGAGATATCCATCGCCAGCGCGAAGCCCTGCGCCGAACAGTCCACCAGCCGGCCGTGCAGGTCTTCCCGCGGGGCAAACGCGATCGAATGCAGCACGAAGTCGAGCTTGCCCCATTCCTGCTCGATACGCGCGAAAACCGCTTCCAGCTGCCCTTCCTCGCGCACGTCGCAAGGCAGCACGATCTTGCTGTCGAGCGATTCAGCCAGCGGCCGCACATGCGGTTCCGCCTTCGCGTTCAGGTAGGTGATGGCCAGGTCGGCGCCGGCTTCCCGGAATTTGCGGGCGCAGCCATACGCGATGCTGTTGTCGTTCGCAATGCCTACGACGAGGCCCTTCTTGTTGGCGAGAATCATTCTTGACTTGCTCCAATTGAATGGCGGACGCGCATGAACGCGGTCCGCTTCGGGTTCCAGCGCCACGGACGGCGCTGCCGGTTGTCATGCAGCGTGTTGGACGCGCACGACTACGATGCATTTAGGCCAAACTTTTGATCCACCACAAACCGCGGGGGATTTTCATCGTCGCGCGCCTTTTGAAAAAACAATATTGTACCGTTCGCAAACCGACGGTCCCGACTGCTCCAATTTGGAGCAGTTCTGCCGCCACGCGCAGTGTACACTTGCGCAAAACGCAACCCAAGACGGCGGCGGAGGAGACAATGAACAGAGTGCCGGTGCAATCCCACCCACAAGGCAGTCGCGCGGCCTATCCGCCGGCAGCGGGCCCGTCGCCCGCCGCGATCACGAACTCCCACCAGCGCTCGGCCGCCTATGGCCTGGCGCGCAACCAGGAACCGGACTTCAGCCCGCTCGGGCGGACCGACCTGGCGCTGCTGATCGAGCAGAACCGCAACCTGTACAACTGCGCGCTGCCGGTGATGGAGACGCTCTATGAGCAGATCGTCAACACCCACAACATGGTGGTGCTGACCGACGCCGGCGGGCTGATCGTGCATTCCATCGGCGACGCCGATTTCCTCGAAAAGGCGCGCAGCGTCGCGCTGCAGCCGGGCGTGACCTGGTCCGAACAGAGCAAGGGCACGAATGCGATCGGCACCGCGATCGCCGAGCGCGCGCCGACGCTGGTGCACGCGGACCAGCACTTCCTGTCGGCCAACCATTTCCTCACCTGCTCCGCCGCGCCGATCTTCGACCACCAGGGCAAGGTGGTCGGCGTGCTCGACGTCACCGGCGACCGCAACAGCTATCACCGGCACACGATGGCGCTGGTGCGGATGTCGGCGCAGATGATCGAGAACCAGCTGTTTTCCGCCGTGTTCCAGGACGCGATCACCCTGCACTTCCACAGCCGCCCCGAGTTCATCGGCACGCTGATGGAGGGCATCGCCTCCTTCACGCCGGGCGGGCGCTTCCTGGCGGCCAACCGCAGCGGCCTGTTCCAGCTCGGCGTGCCGGCGGCGGCGCTGCAGGCGCATACCTTCAGTTCGCTGTTCGGCCTGCCGGTGTCGGCGCTGTTCGATCATTACCGCACCGCGGCGCCCGGGCTGCTCGGCATGTGCCTGCACAGCGGCGTGCGGGTCTACGCGCGCGCGGAACTGCGCCTGACGACGCAGGTGTTCTGCGACGCGGCCGACCCCGCCGCGCGCAACCGGCGCGCCGGCGACGACGGCGCGGGGCGGCGTCTGTCCAGCCTGCGATACCTCGACACCGGGGATGCGCAGGTGGCGGCGGTGATCGACAAGGTCGGCAAGGTGATCGGGCGCGACATCCCGGTCCTGATCCTCGGCGAGACCGGCACCGGCAAGGAATTGCTGGCGCAGGCGATCCACAACGATTCCCCGCGCGCCGGCAAGCCCTTCGTCGCGGTCAATTGCGCGTCGATTCCAGACACCCTGATCGAATCCGAGCTGTTCGGTCATGAGGAAGGCGCCTTCACCGGCGCGCGCCGCAAGGGTGCGGCCGGCAAGATCATGCAGGCCAACGGCGGCTCGCTGTTCCTCGACGAGATCGGCGACATGCCGCTCAACCTGCAGGCGCGGCTGCTGCGCGTGCTGCAGGAGCGCGTGGTGACGCCGCTCGGCAGCACCAAGTCGATCCCGGTGAACGTGTCGGTGATCTGCGCCACCAACCGCAACCTGCGCGAGCTGATCGCACGCGGGGAATTCCGCGAAGATCTGTATTACCGGCTCAACGGCCTGGTCGTGAAACTGCCGCCGCTGCGCGAGCGCACCGATCTCGACGCGGTGGTGCAGAAACTGCTCGTGGTGGAAGCGCACGGCGCACAGTTCAGCGTCGCGCCGGATGTGATGGCGATGTTCCGCCGCCATCAATGGCCGGGCAATTTCCGCCAGCTCGCGAACCTGCTGCGCACCGCGATCGTGATGGCCGGCGACGGGCGGGAAATCCGGCGCGAACACCTGCCGGACGATTTCCTGGACGACCTCGATGCGCCCGCGGATAACGGCGCCGGCGCTGCCGGCGGCGCGCGCGCCAGCCTGGCGGATGTCGAGGCATCGGCGATCCGCAGGACGCTGGACGAGCACGGCGGCAACGTCTCCGCCGCGGCGCGTGCGCTCGGCATTTCGCGCAACACCATCTATCGCAAGCTCAACCGGCGCTGAGCTGCTCCCATTCCTCGTCCGAGAACAGGCGCGAGCGGGTCAGGAAGCGTTTTCCGGTGCCGTTATCGAGCGAGAACATGCCGCCGTTGCCGTCGACCACGTCGATGATCAGCTGGGTATGCTTCCAGTATTCGAACTGGTCTCGCCCCATGTAGAACGGGCTGCCCTCGATATCGCCGAGATGGACGTCGCTGTCGCTGATATTGAAGTCGCCCGCCGGGTAGCACATCGGCGCGCTGCCGTCGCAGCAGCCGCCGGACTGGAAGAACATCAGCGGGCCGTTTTTTTCCTGCAGCGCGCGGATGAACTGCTGCGCCGCCGGGGTGGCAACGACGCGTGCAAGGCTTGTTCCGTTCATGTCCTGCCTCCCATGAATGCCGGCGGGTTTCGCTCCGCGCTACCTGGGGGGCCCCCCACCCTACTGTCCTTTGACGCGCCGCCAAAGGGCGGGTGGGGCCGCCGAGGTAGCGCGAAGCGGCACCCACCGTCTTGACTACCTCAGAAGAACCCGAGCGCCTTCGGGCTGTAGCTCACCAGCAGGTTCTTGGTCTGCTGATAGTGCTCCAGCATCATCTTGTGCGTCTCGCGCCCGATGCCCGACTGCTTGTAGCCGCCGAAGGCCGCGTGCGCCGGATACAGGTGGTAGCAGTTGGTCCACACCCTGCCCGCCTCGATGCCGCGCCCCATGCGGAAGGCGCGCGCGCCGTCGCGGGTCCAGACGCCGGCGCCGAGGCCGTACAGCGTGTCGTTGGCGATCTCGAGCGCGTCGTCCTCGTTCCTGAAGGTGGTCACCGATACCACCGGGCCGAAGATTTCTTCCTGGAAGATGCGCATCTTGTTATGGCCCTCGAAGATGGTCGGCTTCACGTAATAGCCGCCCTCCAGGTCGCCCCCCAGCGCGTTGCGCTCGCCGCCGATCAGCACCTTCGCGCCCTCCTGGCGGCCGATGTCCAGATAGGACAGGATCTTTTCCAGCTGCTCCTGCGATGCCTGGGCGCCGACCATGGTGGCCGCATCGAGCGGATTGCCCTGCTTGATCGCGGCCACGCGCTTGACCGCGCGCTCCATGAACCGGTCATAGATCGATTCCTGCACCAGCACCCGCGAGGGGCAGGTGCAGACCTCGCCCTGGTTCAGCGCGAACATCGCGAAACCTTCCAGGCATTTGTCGAAGTAGTCGTCGTCCTGCGCCATCACGTCTTCGAAGAAGATGTTGGGCGACTTGCCGCCCAGTTCCAGCGTGACCGGGATGATGTTCTGCGCCGCATACTGCATGATCAGGCGGCCGGTGCCGGTTTCGCCGGTGAACGCGATCTTGGCGATGCGCTTGCTCGATGCCAGCGGCTTGCCGGCTTCCAGGCCGAAGCCGTTGACCACGTTGAGCACGCCCGGCGGCAGCAGGTCCCCTATCAGTTCCAGCAGCACCATGATCGACGCCGGCGTCTGCTCGGCCGGCTTGAGCACCACGCAGTTGCCGGCGGCCAGCGCCGGCGCCAGCTTCCACACCGCCATCAGGATCGGGAAATTCCACGGGATGATCTGGCCGACCACGCCCAGCGGTTCATGGAAGTGGTACGCATAAGTGTCCGCGTCGATCGGCGCGATCGAGCCTTCCTGCGCGCGCACGCAACCGGCGAAGTAACGGAAATGGTCGATCGCCAGCGGAATGTCGGCCGCCATCGTTTCGCGGATCGGCTTGCCGTTGTCGATCGTTTCCGCGGTCGCCAGCAGCTGCAGGTTGGCTTCCATGCGGTCGGCAATCTTGTTCAGGATCGCGGCGCGCTCGGCCGGCGAAGTCTTGCCCCAGGCCTTCTTCGCCGCATGCGCGGCATCCAGCGCCAGCTCGATGTCTTCCGCGGTCGACCGCGCCACTTCGCAGAACGGCTGGCCGATCACCGGGCTGATGTTCTGGAAGTACTGGCCGCCGACGGGCGCAACGAATTTGCCGCCGATGTAGTTGTCGTAGCGCTGCTTGAACGGATTCTGGATGCCGAGCCGGCTGATGTCTGCGAGATTCATGTCTTCCTCCTGACGGGTTTTGGATGGATGTATGTGGGACTGTGCTTCAGCACCCGCCCTGCCGCGCAATCGGCGTGCCAGCCGGACGCGGGCATGCTGCACCGGACGGGGAACGTGTCGCGGCGCGGCTTGCGGCGCGATGCGCGCTTTGCGGCCGAAGAACGCGCGCCGGCGGATTGCGCCGTTCTGTCACAGGCTGCGCGGCCGGCCTGTACCGGAATGGGACAGTCGCGTACGCCCGGCGGCGTTCGCCGCGTGCGGATGGCGCAGCAGCGCCGAACACCGCTTGACAGGATGAAACATCCTGTCCCATGGGGAATGAACGCGCGCCGCGCGGCATGCCCGTTTGCGCTCTCGCAAGAAGCCTGCATCCGACCTCTGCGCCCGGCGAACTTCCCTGTCTGCGCCGGCGTCATCATGGCAAGCGTAGCGTTGCAGACCACTGCGACGCGCCATGACAGCAGGCGGCATATGGAAACCGGACAGATCACGATCGCGCTTTACGAAAATTCCATTCCCTCCTTCGTCGAGCCGGAACTCGACACCCTGTACGGCCACGTCTTTTCGTCGCTGCCGCAGTTCCGCGTCTATGACGGCCTGGGCGACGGCGTACATACCTATGTGGCGCAGAACGGCGGACGCACGGCGGCGGCGCTGCTGTTTCGCGTGCAGGGCAAGCGGGTGCAGGTGCTCAACGAGCAGATCACGATGGACGCGGCGGAAGTCGAGCGTTTCGCGCGCCATGCGTTCGACACCTACCCGGATGCCGGCATGGTGTGCTTCCACGCGATACGCGCGGTCGGCCGGCTCGGGCTTCCGCACCAGCATTTCTACCGCACCGAGGACATCGTGCTGACGCTGCCGCCGACGCCGGAAGACTACCTCGCCGCGCTCGGCAAGGCCACGCGCAAGAACTTCAAGTACCACGGCAACCGGCTCAAGCGCAATTTCCCGTCGCTGCAATTCAAGGTCTACGAGGACGGCGACATTCCGGTATCCCACGTGCGCGACATCATCGAACTGAACCGCGCGCGCATGGCGACCAAGAACAAGGAATCGGAAATCGACGCCGCCGAAACCGACCGCCTGACGCGCCTGGTGAAGGAAAGCGGCCTGGTGAGCGCGATGATCCTGGACGGCCGGGTGGTCGCCGGCACCGTCTGCAGCCGCGTCGGCGCGAACTACTTCATGCACATCAACGCGCATGATCCCGCCTACGACGATGCGCGCATGGGAAAGCTGTGCTGCTACATGACGATCTGCGATTGCATCGAACGCGGCGGCAAGGAATTCCACTTCATGTGGGGACGTTTCGAGTACAAGTACCTGCTGCTCGGCGTGCAGCAGGATTTCGACGAACTGATCGTCTACCGCTCCCGCGCGCACATGCTGGCCAATGCGCCGACCGCGCTGCGCACCGCCTTCCACGGCTATTCGCGCACCTGGAAATTCCGGCTGCTCGACATCGCCGACCGGCCCGAACAAGGCGGCGCCGGGACCCGCGCCGTGGCGCGCCTGCTGAACCTCGCGCGCGACATCAAGCAATCCGGTTTGCGCGGCGCGGCCTCGTCCTTCAAATAGATCTGCGCCGACTGACGCTGCATCAGGAAAGCAATCCTTGCGGCCGCGCGCTCCCGCTATGCTCGATGCGCAGCGCATCGAGCGTTTGCTCATCGATCTCGATCCAGCAGGCGAAGATCGGCTTGCCGTCGGCAAGCATCGGCGGACCGGCGCGGTGCGCATGCACGCCCATGCGTTGCAGCAGGCGTTCGATGCCGAGCGGCGACACCGTGATGAGCCGTTTCGCGCCATGTTCCATCGCGGTTTGCACTGCGGCCGCCAGCAGCGCGCGGGTGTTCGCCGCGGCTTCGACCGATGACTGCGCGGCGACCGATGCCGCCGCAAAACGCGACAGTTCCCATACCTCGGACGAACGCGGCACCGGCGCGCCGGCAAGCAGGTTCGGGAAGATCTCGCTCAGCAGGTAAGGCGCCGTCGTCGGCAGCAGCCGCGCGCAGCCGCAGATAGCGCCGTTCTCGTCGCGTGTCATCACGTACAGCGTATCGGGATGATCGAACTGATCGCGCTCCTGGCCGTTCTCGACCGGAAGCGGCCAGCCGAGGCGCTCGATGAATATCTTGTGCCGATATGCCGCGAGTGCATTTTCCAGCGAAGGCGAAAACTCTTTTGCTGTTCCGATGATAGTCTGCATGGTCGTCAAACAGGTGATGTGCCTGATGCCATTACAGCCGTTCACCGCCCCTTCAGTAACTGACAGGTTTAACAGGCAACAGTTGCTTCGCTCAGCGCGGTGCAGACTGCCGGCTGCCATGCGAAGCGGTTCAGCCATGCGCCGAACAGGCTCGCGGTCTTGTGCGGACCGAGGTCGTAGCCGTGCTGGTCGACCAGCATCACATTGCTGCGCACCTCGTCCGGTGCCACCTGCAGCCGGTCCGAATTGCTGTCGATGAACCAGCCCCAGCCGAGCGATATAGCCGGGTTGGTGTCGCTCTTCCATTCGGAAAATCCGGCGCAGCGCGCCGGCAGGTCCTGCCCGCGCAACTCCTGCAGGAAGCCGGCGTCGCTCTCCGAATACAGATGGATGAACGGCATCTGGTCGAGGCTGGCCAGGCGCAGGCGGATGTAGCCGTCATGCGAGACGGCAGGTGCGGCCGCAGTGGCGGCATGCGTGTGCAGTGTCATGTCCACGTCGCTGATTGCAGTTACGGATAGATGCCCTGTCAACGAATTGACAGGCTGTGTGAGCAGTCTACGTGATACGTCGTCACAACGCGACTGTCAGAGTTGACACGCCGGGTACGCGCCTCTAACTTAGCCCCGCGTGCTTGCGATTCGCGAGGAGAGCGACGCGCGGATATTGTTGATCCGGATTGCTAACAGGAGGTGCGGTCAGTGGAAGCATGGCAGGAGGACCGCTTTGATGCGTTGCTGAAGATCGATTCCGAGCAGGACGCGTTCGACCAGCTGGCAGGCGTGGCGCGCGCGATGGGTTTTGAGTACTGCGCCTACGGCATGCGGATGCCGATCCCGATCTCGCGCCCCAGGCTCGTGATGTTCAATAACTATTCGCCGCAATGGCAGCAGTGCTACCAGGCGCGCGAGTACCTGCGCGTCGACCCTACCGTCAAGCACGCGCTCAAATCCACCCTGCCCGTCGTCTGGTCGAACCATCTGTTCGAGTCGGCGCGCGACATGTGGGAAGAAGCGCGCTGCCACGGGCTGCGCTACGGTTGGGCGCAATCTTCGCGCGACGCCGGCGGTGTGGTCGGGCTGCTGACCCTGGCGCGCGGCGCCGAGGCGTTGTCGCCGGCGGAACTGGCGGAGAACCAGCCGAAGATGTCATGGCTGGCGCAGTATGCGCACGCGGCGATGACGCGCATCCTGGTCCCGCGGCTGACGCCCGAGACCCTGGCGCCGATCACCGCGCGGGAAAAGGAAGTTCTGCGCTGGACCGCGGAGGGAAAAACCGCTTACGAGATCGCTTGCATCCTCTCAATCGCGGAGCGCACGGTGAATTTTCACATCAATAACGCGGTCGCCAAGCTCGGCGCCACGAACAAGACCCAGGCCGCGGTCAAGGCGGCGGCGCTGGGTTTGCTTTCGTAGCCGCAATCACGGCGCAATGGCGCCGCGTCGTCCGTCAGGCGGCACAGGCTTCCTCCTTCCGCACCGCTGCCCCGCGCCGCTCCAGCGATTCGCGCAGGCGCGCGAGATACTCCGCCCGGAACTGCCGCAATTCGAAGTCGCGGAAGTTGTCGGACTCCAGGTTCTGCCACGCCTGCCTGCGTCGGGTGTCCGAGCGCGTACGGGCGGCGGCGAGCATCGCATCCGATATCTCGGCGCGCGCATCGGTCATCTTCTGGTAGCCGTACATCTGCATGTAGTCCTGCGCCACGGTTTCGATGATTTCGATTTCCTGCAGCGAGAGCTGGGTCTTGAACTTGTCCGCATGGGCGGGAATTGGCGCGAAGCAATTGGATGCCCACAACGCCGACATCGTCGAGATCTGCCTCGCTTCGGGCGAGCCCTGCACGTCGAGCATGCGCGGCAGGAATTCGATGCCGAGGAAGGCGCATACGCTGCGCAGGGTTTCTTCCTGGTTCGCGAGGAAATCCTCGTAGCGTATGCAGAGCACCCGATCCGGATGGCGCTCCATCAGCGCGCAGGCGCTGCGGTGCGCCTCCACCCAGGTCATCGCGTTCAGGGTGGCATCGAAGTCATGGATGATCGCCCGGTTCATCGACGCCACCTGCGCGCGCGGGTCGCGCACGACATTCAGGAACAGCATGTCCGGAAACAGCCGCATCAGCTCATGCGCGTGGTGCACGTTGTCGAGCGACTTGTCCATCACGATGTCGGCGCCGTGCCGCTCGCCGGCGCGCAGCAGCAGTTCCCAGGCGATGCGGTGCACGCTGCGCGGCTGGTCCTTGATCGCATTGAAGATTTCGGTCGGATCGAATACCACGTCGGTCCACTTCACCATGCTGGCCGTCTGCAGGCCGACGACGTCGACCACCAGGCGGAAGTACGCGCGGTCGTCGGACAGGTCGCCATACAGCGGCACCAGCGGCATGAAGTCGACGATGTGCAGCGGGTACGGCGAGTAGAACCGGGGGCTGAAATTCAGGCGCAGGCGCAGCGCATGGCTGCCGCAGCGGCGCAGCGGGATCATCAGGACGGGACGGGGGCGCGCGCAGTTGCGGCGGGCGGCTGATTCAATCGGCATGGTCATGGATAGTGCTCCTGAACAAAAAAACAGATCGATGAAAAGTGGTTCCGTCTGCCGGCGCCTTAAAAGAAGCGCTGCACCAGGAACCCGTAGAGCCGCTGTGCGGCCTCCTCCGTGCTGATGCGCGCGGTGTCCAGCTCGAGCGCCGGGCGGCTTGGCGCTTCATACGGCGCGGTGACGCCGGTGAACTCGAGGATCCGGCCGCCGCGCGCCATCGCGTACAAGCCCTTGGGATCGCGCGCCGCGCACACCTCAAGCGGCGTGCTCACATGGACTTCGACGAAGCGCTCGTCGCCGACCAGGCGCCGCACCATCTCGCGATCGTCGCGGATCGGCGAGATGAAGGAGGCCAGCACGATCAGCCCGGCTTCATTCATCAGGCGCGCGACCTCCGCCGCGCGCCGCAGGTTTTCCTTCCTGTCCGCCGCGGAAAAACTGAGGTCGCGGTTGAGCCGGTGGCGCAGGTTGTCGCC
>Ga0196971_1000348_pt1 | contig 39537 bp, 33 predicted proteins | sample S1v_1013CmetaG_FD_148660 | JGI IMG/M metagenome (GOLD analysis project Ga0196971, IMG submission 148660) | Soil microbial communities from Anza Borrego desert, Southern California, United States - S1+v_10-13C | ecosystem: Environmental > Terrestrial > Soil > Desert | place: USA: California...
TGACCCCGGCGAACAGCGGAGCGCCCGAGGCGAGGGCAATCCCGAGGCACAGCGGCAGGGCGACCAGGAATACCACGATGCCCGCCGGGAGGTCGTTCCCGAGATGGCTCAAATAGTAATGAAAATGTTTTTGCACCATAAGTGAATACCCAGTTACGTTAGATTGCATGGCCTAAAAGGCCATGTAGATTCCATTCCACAACGGTTTGTAATTAGTCGTAGTCGATAAATAGCGGAAAAATCGGTGTATTAAAAGATCGGTTTGACGACCGAACGGCTGATCATAGCTTCGCCCGACGCGTGATTAATCTATAACAGGTATCGAATCGATACAAACAATTTCCTCATTATGGACCTCGACCTCCACTTAAGGGCTTAACTCGCTTGTGCGCAACTGTTCCGGTAACTTCGCATAAGCCGGGGATTCGGCTGCAGCGTTGATCCGCGCAATCCAGGCACTCACCGCCGGCTCGCTGGCATTGGTGACCATGCCGGGTATTAGCCCTCCCAACAGGACCAAGCCGATCAATACGACTGCCAAACCCAATTCGCGCGGACGCAAATCGGAAGCGGTACGGACGGCCGCCAGTTTAAGCGGCCCCCAAAAAGCGCGCTGAAAAAAGCCTAGGAAGTAGGCGGCACCTAAAATCACCCCTAATAACGTGGCGAGACCCGTGCCGGTGTGCGCCTTGAAGGCACCGATGATGATCAAGTGCTCGGCGGCGAAACCGTTAGTGCCGGGTACGCCTATGGCGGCGATTCCGAAAAGAAAGAAAAAGGTTGTGAGCAAGGGCATCGAGCGAGCTAAGCCGCCCAAATTGGCAAGTTCGGTCGATCCCAGGCGATGGTGGAGAAACCCCGCCAACAGAAAGATGCCGCCCGATACCGTTGCAAAGTTAATCAGTTGGAATAGCGCACCTTGAACGCCTTGGACGTTTAAAGTGGCGAAGCCGATGACCACGAAGCCTGCATGACTGATACTGGAATAGGCTAACAACCGCCGCAGATTGGTTTGCTTCAGAGCGATGAGTGCACCGTACAAGGCGCCAACGGTGCCCAAGGCCGTCAAGATCCAGATGTTTTCGCCAGCCGCATCGGGAACCAGGGGGATAGCGAATCGCATCAGGCCATAGAGCCCCAGCTTAAGCCCTGTAATCAGAGCCGAAATTCCTGCAGGTCCTTCCATTGCAACCGTCGGCAGCCACGTGTGAAACGGGAACAGAGGCGCTTTGACAGCGAAGCCCAAAAATAGAAGCAGAAACACCGCAGTGCGCAGTTCTTCGGAAACCGGCACATGGAGCAGCGTCAGGTAATCGAACGAAAGCCCCCGCGGCACGGAAAGCCCCATCTGCTCGGCATGGTTCAGAGCCAAGAGAATGATACCGAACAGCAAGGGAACGCCGCCCGCCAGCATGAAAAGCGTGTACTTGCTGGCCGCATAACGCCGTTGCGGGCCGATTCCCCAGAGGCTCACCAGGAAGAAAATGGGAATTAGAGTGAGCTCCCAAAACAGAAAGAACAGCGCCAAGTCGAGGGCGCAAAACACGCCCATCGTGGCGCTTTCCAGAATGAATGTGAGGGCGAGATAGAGCCTGACTTGAGTTTGCACCTGTGTCCAGGAGGCTACGATCACGGCCAAGGTCAGAAGCGCCGTAAGAGGCGGAAACAGAATCGATAAGCCGTCTACGCCAACGGTGTAGGAAATGTTGAGACTCGGTATCCAGACGATGCGCTCGATCAGCTGCATCTGTGCAGAGCCGAAGTCGAAAAGACCGAGCAAGACCAAGGACAAAAGCAGTTCCAAGAGAGACGCCAGGAGAACGAACCGGCGCGCCGATACCGAATCTCGAATAAAAAACAAAGATCCGGCTGCAGCCAGCGGAAGCAATATCAGAACGGTTAGAATGGGAAAATCGGCAGTAATCAAGTCTGTCTCCGGATAGCTTAAGCCGACGATGAAATATTCAAAGTCAATGTTTTTTTTCTTCGAAACGCTCGAAACGTTGCGCCAATTCGTCTACGGATTCATTCACAATTTGGACCCAAGGCTCGGTGTAAAAACCTACTCCGAATAAAACGGCGCAGACAACGCCATTAAGTGTCGCCTCGGGAACGGTAAGCCTGGTTTTATGCCGCTGTAAGGCGGATTTTTTGCGTTGAGTCAGAAATGCGCGCTGGAAAGCCCATAATAGAAATGCGGCCGCCAGGACATTGCCGGTGGCCACGGCAATCGTAATGCCCCAGTCATGGGCTTCGATCGAGCCTTCCAAGAGAAGATGGGCAGCGTCGAAGCCCGGCGTTCCAGGCATCGCCATGGTGCTCAATGCGGAGACCAGGAATGTGATGCCCAATAGCGGCATGAGATCGAACAGTCCCCCAAGGCGTGGCAGCAATGCGCTGCCGGCACGACGAAATATTAAACCCGTGGAGAACAGCAAACCGCTCGCGGCGATGCTGAAATTTACGGACAGCAGCAGACTGCCGACCAACCCTTCGGAGTTCAGGCAGAACACGCCGACCACCAGCATGCCGGTATGGCTGACCGCCGCAAAGGCCAAAAGCCGTCTCAGACTTAACTGCATCAGCGCCATCAGCGCGCCGTAGAACATACCCACCAACGCCAGAACTATAACGGCGGGCTTTAGAGCTTGGACCGCATCGGGCAGTAGAGGCAGCACAAAGCGTAATAATCCATAAATGCCCACTTTTGCTCCGACCATAAATACGCCTATGGTGGCCAGAGTTCCATGCTGAGAGACCTGGGGCAACCACGCATGAAAAGGAAATTGCGCCATCCGTATGGCCAAGCCGTAAAACAGGAGTACAAACACAGCGGATTGGACTGACGAGGGAGCGGGCGTTTCGAGCAAGGCGCCGAGATCGAACGACCAGTCGCCGGCAGCACGGGCGTGATTCCAGGCTAAGATCAGAATGCCGAGAAAGAGCATCAGCAAGCCGCTGAGCATGAATTGTGTGTAAAGTCGGGTCGTCGTAGACGTGTTTGCGGAGCCGATGCTCCAGCGACGGAGGATGAATGAAGCCGGCACGAGTTCCAAACACGCCAGGAGCCAAAACTGAAGCAGATCGACGGTGAAGAAAAGCGCCGTGAGCACGGCCTGAAAACCGAACAGGCTGGCTACATACAGCCCCGGCGACCGACGCTTCGGCGTAATTTCCCCGTACAACATGAGCAGAAAGCTCAAAAGCGCCGTGACGAAAACAAAGAGTATGCTCACCCCGTCAATGCCCAGGTGGTAATGAAGGAACGGCAGCAGCGCAAGGTCTTCGGCAAACTGTAGGCGAGTGGTGCTCGAGTCAAAGGTTATCAGCAGATAAACCGTTAGGGCGAGTTCGAGGCTGGAGCCCACGAGCCCGATAATGAACGCATGCCGTTGCGACTGGGCGAAATACGCGGCACCCATTGCAACCAACGGCAGAAAGATCATCGTGCTGAGGACAGGAAAGGCGGTTTGCGTCGCCCAGTTGATTTCAGCGACCATAGGGTTCTCACAAAGTGGCTAGCAGAGTAAAAAAAACGAGAAGAATCAGATAGCGCGGTTGGGCCAGGACGGATTCCAGGCGATTGAGCCGCATGCCGAGACGGCGCCCCAGGGTCACGAGGTCCATACCCAAACCTTGTAAGACCAAGCGCTCTTCGAACCAGTGAAATGCGGAAGCGAAGAGATCGGTCAGGATTCCGAGCACACCGCCGACCCGGCGTTCAGTGGCATCGTAGCCTGCGCCAAGCCGATGTTCCTCCCGCTCGGCCAATGCCGAGAGCCCCCGCATGGCGGGCGCCGGCAGCCCGACGATTTCTTCCACGACACGGCGGTCGAAAACGTTCAAATCGGCGGCGAAGCGAGCTATTGGCTTGATAAGGAGCTGATGGCCGAAATGTTCCAACCAAAACCGCTGTAACGCGGCCGTGTAAAGCCAGCGCGAGCGGCGCGCGAAAGCAGGAACCGGCCGAGTCGGTTGGCCGATAATGCGGTGCATCAGGGCCGGCGCCGTCAGGAACTGATAGCCGCGTAGTACTGTATGAGCAGCCAAATGCCAAGCCGCCAACTGCCACCAACCGAGACCGCAAGCCAGAAACATCAGGCCGACCTGTGCCGTGGTGGAAAAAATCAGAGCGGATTTCACGTCAGTTTGAGTCAAGCCGCACACGAAACCATATACAGCCGTTATCAGACCCATGGCCGCCATGATCGCCATGGCAACGGGCGCCGCTTCGAAGACCGGTTGCAGCCGCAATATCAAAAAAACACCAGCATGAATCATCACGGCGCCGTAAAAGATGGCACTGGACGGTGTTGGCCCTTCCATGGCGCGAGCCACCCAAGGCGACAGCGGCACTTGGGCCGATTTGGCAGCGGCCGCCAGTAGGAAGCAGACAGCTATCAGACCGGCTTGAAAGCTATCGAGACTTGCAGCACCTCGGGTAATTTGCGGCCATTCGACGCCACCGGTCCAAGCAAATGCCAGGAAAATTCCCAAAGTAAAACCGGCATCGCCGATCCGATTGGTTACGAAGGCATAGGTAGCATTGGCGGAGGCTACCGGCCGATCATAGGCATATGCGATGAGGAGATAGGAGCACACACCGGCCAATTCCCAGCCGATGAAGGTGAACACCGCGTTCCCGGCCAGCACCAGCAACTGCATGGCTCCAGCAAAAAGGGAGAGAATCAGGAAAAAACGATGGAAGCCGGCTTCGCGGTGCATATAGTTGACCGAAAACCGGGCGACCATCAGCGAGAACAATGCAAACAGCGAGGACAAGGCCAGACTGAGGTTACTCAGCGCAAAGCTGACGTTGACGAGGTAATCGCCGCTGGAGAGCCAAGTGCCCAGAATGACCTGCTCGGAAATAAGGCCCGTCTGAAAGCACCAAAAGACTGTGAGCGTCAGGACAAAGGACATTAGGGTTGCACCGACCGCGATGGCTGCGGTTGGGCGCTCTCCGGGTTCGCCGGAGAGACGCCCGGAAACGATGCCGATGCCGATACCTAAAGCCGCCAAAATCGGCAGTCCCGGAACCAGCGGTAGGACCCAATCAAGCATGAGGATCCCCCGAAAACGGTTGTTGAATCAGTGCCGGGGGCATCGGCTCCGTGTGTCCGGCGTACCAGTCGGCGGAACGTTCGACGATAGGCAGGGGACGAAGCTCCCGGTTCCACGGCACGAAACCTCGGTCTGGCACGAACATCGAAATTTCTCCGGTATCAGGATCAATAGTGGACAGAAGCACCCAGCCGTTGCCGATTAGTTCCTGCAATGACGGCTGGCGCTCGTAAATCGCGGCTAGTACTTCGGTCTTATGCTCCACGACGATTTGGAGCCGCATCGCTTCGTGGATTTCGATCATCTGTCTCGGAAGCCCGGTTCGAAGATCGCTGGCCGCACCTTCCATGACACCGAACAGTCCGGTGACGTTGTGGGGCACCTTGGTACCGCAGCCGAAACGTTCGTTGTTCACGGTGGAGAAGTAGTATTCGAGATTAATACCCGCGCCAACCGGTCCTACCGCCAGCAAAACGTTTTCGAGAACATTGCCGAGAGGGTCTTGAGTCGGATCGTAGGAGATCAAAAACGCCCGGCGGTCGAAAAACACTCCTTGACTAAAGGAGCGCCTTCCGACGAAAGCCGCGGCATTGGTGGCATGGCCCAATTCGGGGCGAGCTTGGCTGAAGTCGGTGGCGCGTTCGGCGATATGGGCGAGCGCCGTGTTCGGCGTCGGATTGCGCGGGGCCGAGGCCAGCCGACGGCAACGCTCATGGGCCGAGAGGCGTCGGGCAGCATCCAAGTCGGATTTGAGTTTGCTGAGCGCGGGACGCGAGACCGCTGGGAGATCCGTCAGGTCGAACCAGAGGATATCTTCGTTGCAGGTATTGTGTTCCGCGCCGATGAACCAGGTGTCGTCCGGAATGGCGATACCTTTTTCGGCGAGCAACCGGCGCACTTCCGGCCGGTTAGCCATGGCGGCGAAAGCCCGCGCATTGGGTCCCCCGTGGCGTCCGCTGCACGCACCGCAGTCATAGGCAGCGAGATGCGGATTGTTTTGGCTGATCGAGCCATGTCCCATAAGGACCACCAGCGGGGCAAAGCCATAGGTCAATCCGGTGGCGCGCAGAAATGCCGCCACGCGATCGGCTTGTTCCGAGTCGGTAAAACCGAGACGCGGATTTTCCGGGCTTGCGGGAGCACTGTCATTTGCCGCGGTAATAAACAGTTCGGTGGCTATCTCGGGAACGAGCAGGGCATCCGTTTGTTGAGCAAGAGCGGTTTGCCGGGAGGGAAAAAACACTTTTCCGATCAGCGCCAGCAACACGCCGGGTGTAAGCAGGCCGATCAAGAGCTGAGAAGAAATGAGATTTCGGCGGATTTCCTGATTGAACACCGTGGCGATTCTATGACGAAGGCCTCGGCGTCGATCATGTCTCATGCACAGATCGTCCTGGCCCACACGGGGAACCTCGCGCACCTCGTGTGCCGGCGTGACGACCACCGGACAGAGCGGCGTGACTTTGTCGTCGTCGAGAGCGCGCCAGTTGATCGGCACACCGAAGAAGCCGGCGGCGCCCAAGGTTTCGATATGCGGGTTCAATTCCTCGAGGTGACGGCGAATGCCTTCTTCCCGATCGTCGATGCAGAATATCACCTGCGCTTCCGGGCGATTGTCCCGCTTCGCCCAGCGTCCTCGCCCCCGGTTATTGGCGAGAGCGTTGAACAGTTCCTCTCGATAGCGCCGCTCATAGGCACAGAGCCAAAGATAACCGCGCTGCGACGAGGACAAACCGTCCAGCGCGGCGAGGAGGACTTCGCAGGTCTGCAAAGACTGGGTGCGAATATCATAGCCCGAGAGGCCTAAATGCTGAGTCAGACGGAACAGGCGCCAGCCGCTGTTGTAAATGGTGAGCCGTCGAGGTTTTTCCGCCAGCGAGCTGTGCTTCCAGGTCGAAATCACATCCGCGACGGACCACCAACGCTCTCGATCGAAGCTTCCGGGGCGGGATTCGGCGAGCAACTGTTGTGCGCAGTCCGCCAAATACTCGGGCAGACCGCCCTCGAACAGCGCGTGGCGCACCAGGAGTTCGGATGGGTTTCGTTCGAAATAAGCGCGCAATGACGCCCAAGTTCCAGCTATACCCCAGACTTCGCGGCAAAGTCCTTCGATCGCGATGCGGTCCAAAACCAGTCGGACCGCTAGATAATCCATGAGAGAGGCGGGCGCTTCCCGATTGGCCTCATAACCGGGGTGATGCTGCCGCCAATTGATGATGCCCGACCAGCCGGGCAGTTCCAGGGCGAGCCGCTCCAAATAAGTTTCCCAGCGATCCTCCGGGAGTCCGATCCGAACCAGTTCGGCATACACGGCATCGACCGCGTGTTCGGGTAAATCCGACACGACGTCCCGCCAATCCGGATAATCGCTCAGACCGAGCGCAAAGTCGTCGGGCGCCGAGCGGCGCCATGCCGAATACAGTCCTTCCTGGCGATCGGGTGCGTGCCAGGCGGCTAATCCTTCGTCCAAATGAGAGGCGCTGAAGCGGATCAGTATCGGGCGGATGGTGTCGAGCACATCCCGGCCGGTCAACGCGGCGAGCAGACCTCGCAACGAAAGGCTGCGGCCGACTTCGGCGAAAGTGGATTCCAAGAGTGCCCGGGCCTCCATTCTCATTTTTTGACGGGCAAGGGTGGTACTGGCCTTCGCATCGTTGGACGAGCGCTTGGCGTCGTTCAACAAGTTCTCGGCTTGGCGAACCGTAAGATCGGTCAGGTCTTCGGGGTGCGGGGCGGCCTGTTCCAGCCCGAGGACCGTTAGAACGGCATTCCACGAATCACGAATCAAGCCGGCTTCCTGCAGAGCTTCCGTATTTCCCGCTAGCCGTTTGACGGAGTCCATGAGACGATGGCGCGCCTCGGGCGGGACATCAGTTTGAAACCGGTCGAGCGCCGCCATTTCTTCGATTTGCCAGTTCAATTGGTTAGGCGTCAAAGCATCCACGCCGTAAACCATGGCGATGCGATAAACATCCCGGCGCAGAATCGCCCGATCGCCGATTTGCAGCAGTATCTCGTCGCCTTCGAGTTCCGGTTTTTCCGCAAACGCGGCGGCCAGATCCTCGTCGAGAATACGGCCTTCGGCATAGAGTTTCCGGAACTCGTCATCGGGCAGATAGCCTCGGATGCCGGTTAGTCGCTCGACGGATTCCAGCGCCTCCTGGAACGGCAGATGCTGATAACCGTGCAGCGTGTTGTGGTGTACGAAGTTCAGGATGGGCGCTTGTCCCGGCAACACGTGATCAAGGTGGTCGATCGCTTCTTGAAGCCGCTGGCGGACGTCGGGCTTCGGACTTTTCGAGTGGGGCGATAGCACCGTTGCCTCCTTAGAAATTTTTCTGGCCAAAGATTGTGCTGAGTCCGTAGACGGAAGCATTCATCAACTCCACAACGGGTCCCGGTACAAGCCCCAGAGCCATGATGCCGACCGCCAAAGTTCCCGCCGCGATGAGTTCGTGGCTGTGCAAATCACGGACGTTTTGCATCTCAGGGCGCATCGGACCGGTGAATAGCCGGGCAGCGGTTCGGATGGCGTAGGATGCCCCGATGAGCACCCCGAGACTCACAAAGACCATGATCCAACCGAAAGTCTGAAAGCCGCCGATGATGGCGTGAAGTTCGGCTACGAATCCGGCCGAGCCGGGCAATCCCATGGATGCGAGAAGCGCCAAAGTCGTGAAGAAGGCGAAGCGTGGGGTCACTTGGACCAGCGAGCTGTAGTCCGAAATTTCCCGGGTGTGAGTGCGCTCGTATAAAAGCCCGATCAAGAGAAACAGCGCGCCGGCGATGAGGCCGTGGGCAGTCATCTGCAAGACGGCGCCCAGCAATCCCGCCTCATTGAGCGCGGCGATGCCGAGCAGCACGACGCCCATATGGCTGATGGACGAATAGGCGATCATGGCTTTGAGATCGGTTTGTCGCCACGCCAGCAACGCACCGTATACGATGCTGGTCAAGGCAATGCCGGCCAGCAGCGACTGAAGCGCCAAAGCGGCTTCCGGCAGCATGCCGGTTGCTTTGAGCAGGCCGTATGCACCCATCTTGAGAAGCGCGCCCGAAAGCAAAATGCTTACTGGACTCGGCGCCTCTACGTGGGCGAGCGGCAACCAGCCGTGGATGGGAAACACCGGCATTTTTACGCCGAAGCCGATCAGGAAGCCTAGAAAAATCCAGATTTGCTGGTCCCGAGGCAGGCTCCGCGCGGTCGCCAACATCGATTCCATCGTGGTGGAGTGTTCGGAGGACGCGGTGAAAATCATCAGCAGGCTGACCAGCATGAACACCGATCCGCCCATGGTGTAAAGCACGAAATTAAGGCTTGCCGTATGTTTGCGCTTGCCGCCCCACTGGTCGATGAGAAAAAAGAGCGGTATCAGCGTCAGTTCCCAAAACACATAGAACAAAGCCCAATCCTGAGCCAGAAAGACGCCGATCATCCCGAATTCGAGCGCGAGAAGCCAAAAATGATATCCCTTGACTCGCGCATTCACGCTTTCCGACGCCAGCATCGCGACGAGACAAAGCAGAGCCGACAACACGACCATGGGCAAGGAAAAACCGTCGATGCCAAGAGCATAGTAACTCCCGAGTTCGGCATTCCAAGGCAGGCTTTCCGCGAATTGAATCGCCGATGAAGATGTGTCGAAACGAAGCAGAAGCCAAACGGTCAACATCAGGACGACGGCCGATGAAGCCAGGGCGGTCGCTCGAATAGAGCGGATTTGTCGCGCCGATAGAGCCAAAATGGCTAACGCGCCGACGACGGGTGTCCAAAGAATCAGACTAAGGATATGCATGATCAGACGCTCATTTTGCTCGGCAGGGGTTCAAATCGTTCGATTAATCGAGTGCCGGGAATGGTGTTGTTGTTTTGGGTCGAAACTATAAATGAAAATTTCAACGAAGGTAAGCTTAACATGCGATATTCATGCGAGTGGCCGCTTACTCGAAAAGTGACGTAGGCTCCAACCGACCGTAAAGCTCTATAGACAGAGCTTTTGCACGGTTGCGGCAGGTTCGGCCTTGCTCTAAATTGTCCAATTCGCAAGAATCTTGCCGAATATAATCCCTCAATTTTTTCTTAATATGACATCGACCAAGACCCGCTTCGCTCCCAGTCCTACCGGACTCATGCATCTCGGTAACGCACGTACGGCGCTGTTCAGTGCGTTATTCGGGGACCGTTTCCTGCTTCGTATCGAAGACACCGATCAAGAGCGGAGCCGCAGCGAGTTTGTCGATGAGCTTATAGGCGACTTGCGTTGGATGGGTTTGAGTTGGGATGAAGGTCCCGAAACCGCCGAACCGGACGAACGATACTTCCAATCCTGCCGCGGAGCCATCTATCAGCGTTATTATGAGGAACTGGAGCAACAAGGCCGGGCTTATTTCTGTTTCTGTTCGCCACGGGAACTGGAGATTTCCCGCAAGATTCAGCTAAGCTCCGGCCAGCCGCCAAGGTATACGGGAAAGTGCGCGCATCTGAGTGCGGCGGAGGTGAGCCGCAAGTTGCAGGAGGGACTTGAGCCGACGTTGCGCTTCCGAGTGCCGAAGAACGAGACCGTGGAATTCGAGGATCTCGTTCGCGGACCGCAGAAATTCGCTACCGACGACATCGGCGACTTCATTATCCGGCGTGCCGACAGAAGCTCGGCGTTCTTCTTCTGCAACGCGATAGACGATGCGCTGATGGGCGTCACGCACGTGCTCCGGGGCGAAGACCATCTCGCCAACACGCCCCGGCAAATGCTGATTCTTGCGGCGCTCGATCTGCCAATACCGCAGTATGCTCATATTTCGCTGATTTTGGGCGACGACGGAGCGCCGCTGTCCAAGCGCAACGGCAGCCGCAGCCTGAATCAATTGCGCGAAGAAGGCTATTTTCCGGCGGCCCTGTTGAACATGCTGGCCCGGTTGGGTCACCATTACGACAGTGATGACATTATGGATTTCCAAACGCTCAAGGCGCATTTCGATCTGTCTCATCTGGGTAAATCGCCGGCACGGTTCGACATCGCCCATCTCGATTACTGGCAACAGCAAGCGGTGCGTTCGGCGGATGATGAGACGCTCAAGAAATGGCTGCGCAAGGAGACTGGCGCCATCGTTCCCGACGAGCATTTGGGGGCGTTCATCGAAATCGTGCGCAGCAACTGCGTTTTCCCCGAACAGGCCGACCGTTGGGCGCGCATTCTGTTTATGGATGAATTGCAACTAGAGCCGGAAGCCGCCGAAGCCGCGAAGCAAGCCGGAGAGTCGTATTATCTGTCTGCCATCGATGCGGCCAATGCGGCTCAAGCCGAGTTCGACATCTTCATGCGCGAGCTGAAAGCCAGGACCGGCGCCAAGGGCAAGGCTCTCTTCATGCCGCTCCGCGCCGCTTTGACCGGGCGTCTGGACGGACCGGAACTCGGAACGATCTACCGCTTGCTGGACCCGCACCGCCTGCATCGCCGTTTGGCCGAATTCACCTACGAGTCCGAATGATGCTAAAGATCCACAATAGCCTGACCGGTCGGAAGGAAGTCTTCACCTCTATCGAGCCGGGCAAGGTCCGGCTTTACGTGTGCGGCATGACTGTGTACGACTACTGCCATTTGGGGCATGCCCGCGTCATGGTGGTGTTCGACATGGTGGTGCGCTATTTGCGACACCTCGGCTACCAAGTCACTTACGTCCGGAATATCACCGATATCGACGATAAGATCATCAAGCGGGCTAACGAGAACGGCGAGCCCATCTCGGCGCTGACCGCCAGGTTCATCGAGGCGATGCATGAAGACGAGCGGGCCTTAGGGGTACTACCGCCCGATATCGAACCGCGGGCGACGCAATCTATCGAGGATATGCTGGCGATGATTCAGGCCTTGATCGACCGCGGCTATGCCTATGTCGGCGACAACGGCGATGTTTTCTATGCCGTATCCAAGTTTGAGGGTTACGGCCGTCTATCGGGCAAAAATATCGAAGATCTCCGTGCCGGCGAGCGCGTGGACGTCGAGGAGGCCAAGCGCGATCCCTTGGATTTCGTGCTGTGGAAAATGGCGAAGCCGGGAGAGCCGGCTTGGGATTCGCCTTGGGGCAAGGGGCGTCCCGGCTGGCATATCGAATGCTCCGTCATGTCCACCCGTTGTCTCGGGCATCATTTCGACATCCACGGCGGCGGCATGGATTTGCAGTTTCCTCACCATGAAAACGAAATCGCGCAATCGGAAGGGGCGACCGGTGAAAAATTCGTCAACCTCTGGATGCACAACGGATTCGTGCGGGTGAACGAGGAGAAAATGTCCAAATCCTTGGGCAATTTCTTTACCGTGCGTGAAGTTTTGGCCCGATATCGTCCCGAGGTCGTGCGGTTCTTCATTCTCAACAGCCATTACCGGAGTCCGCTCAATTACTCCGACGAAAATCTCGACGAGGCCAATGCCGCGTTGACCCGGCTGTACACCGCCTTGCGCGGACTTCGCTGCGATCTAGCGATTTCCGAGGGAGAGGGCAGGAGCAAGGAATTCATCGCCCGCTTCGAAGAGGCGATGAACGACGATTTCAATACCGCCGAAGCGATTGCCGTTTTGTTCGAACTAGCGCGAGAAGTTAACAAAGCACGGACGGCCGATGCCGTGAAGGCGGAGAAATTGGCGGCGACTTTGAGATATTTGGGCGGTGTGCTGGGACTGCTGCAGGCCGATGCGGAAGATTGGTTGAAGGGAAGAAGAGCGGAAGTGCCCGTGGAAGGTGTAGTTGGCACCGGTGCGGTAGGCTCGGTTGCGATATCGGCTGCTTACTCCGATGAAAAAATCGACGAGCTGATTCAACAGCGCCTCGAAGCCCGCAAGAACAAAGACTGGGCCACCGCCGACCGCATTCGGAATGAGCTCAAGGAGCAGGGCATCGTGCTGGAAGATACGGCCGGCGGCACGACCTGGCGGCGGCTTTGACTTCGACTGATCGGCTCATTGAGTTTATTCTGTAATCGGATAGACAGCTTTCGTTATCCTGGAGACGAGGAACGAAGAATCATAGTCTGCTGAAAGAGACAGAATCGCGGTTTGGATCGGAAATTCAAAGGGAGGCGTCGTGAAAGCTGAAGCCAGCAAGATGAGGAATATCGGAATTCGCGTGGGAATCCTGTTGGCAATTATTGCCATGGGAATCGTTGCTTTTCGGTCTTTGGGAGGTGCGTATGAGTCGGAAGGGCAACCGTTTTCGGTAGAAATCATTGCCGAACAGCAGGACGTGATCTGGGGCTTCGACTTTTTTCCTGACGGACGCATCGTATTTACGGAACGAAACGGACAGTTGCGCATCCTCGATGCCAATGCCAGGGCGGTGCAAACCGTACAAGGAGCGCCGGCCGTGGTTCAGGCCGGACAAGGCGGATTGTTGGACGTGAGAGTTCATCCCGCGTTCGATAAAAATGGCTGGATTTATCTGACGTATTCGGAAAAAGCGGATCGTGGAATGACCACGGTTCTTGCGCGCGGCCGACTGGAAGGCGCGGAACTGAAGGATTACCAGAAGCTCTTCAGTGCCTGGGAGCCCAATGGGAACAATATTCACTTCGGCTCGCGGATCGAATTCGATGGCGCCGGCAAGCTCTTCATCTCGGTCGGCGATCGGAACGAGCGGCATAACGCGCAAGACCTGCGCTACCATAACGGCAAGATTCTGCGTCTGAACGAGGACGGCAGCGTGCCCGCCGACAATCCATTTGCGAGCAATCCCGAGGCGAAGCCGGAGATTTGGAGCTACGGTCATCGCAATCCGCAAGGCTTGGTGAAACATCCGCTCACCGGCGAGTTGTGGGAGAGCGAATTCGGGCCTCGCGGCGGCGACGAAATCAATGTGATCCGTCCGGGAGCGAACTACGGCTGGCCCGTCATCACTTACGGGCGCGAGTATTGGGGACCGAAAATCGGCGAGGGTACGGAAAAATCCGGTATGGAACAGCCGGTAGCGTATTATGTGCCGTCCATTTCCCCTTCAGGAATCACTTTCTACTTCGGTGACGCATTTCCGAAGTGGAAAGGTAATCTGTTCGTGGCCAATTTGAGCGGTCAACACCTTCGCCGATTGGTGATAGACGACGGTAATAGGATCGTGAAGCAGGAGGAATTGCTGGACGATCTTGGTGTGAACTTTCGTCATGTAAGGCCCGGACCGGAAGGATTTCTTTATTTTTCCACCGACGACGGCAAAATTGCCCGCTTGGTGCCCACTCTTTAACGGATCCGTCGTTTTTCGCGGAAACAGGCACCCTCGAGTATCGTTCAAATTTGAAGAGATTATGAAACTACAGAATTCTGAGGATTTGTCATTCGGCGACTTCGATCCAGGTCCTGGGCCCTACGACGCCTTTCGTTTCTGTCCCCGGTGCGGTGGCGAGTATTTGAGCATTCAGGAGCAGCGGGCGATAAGGTGCGGCCGCTGCGGTTTCTTATTCTTCTTCAACACGAGCACGGCTGCGGGCGCATTCGTTTTCCACCAGAATCAGCTCATTTTGTGCGTGCGCGCCAAAGATCCGGCAAAAGGCAAGCTCGACCTTCCCGGCGGATTCATCGAATTCAACGAAACCGTGGAAGACGCGCTACAACGCGAAATTGCAGAGGAGTTGAATATCGAAACGACTAGCTATCGGTATCTGAGCAGCGCGCCGAATGATTATTTATACGGCGGCGTGCTTTACAAAGTCACGGACCTATTCTTTCTTTGCGAGGCGCCGCGGATCGACACTCTAAGGGCCGCGGACGATGTAGCCGATTATCGGCTGGTATCGCCTGATGAAATCGAACCCGAGGAGCTGGCATTCAACTCGACGAGACTGGCGCTCGTGAAGCTCCGGGCGTGGCTGGATCAGAACTAAGAACCGTTACCCTATAGTCTCCAGATTGCGGTAGGTTTGCCAGATCAGCCGGAACGACGAAGTCAAGCCGTTGCCGGAGCCGTTGACCCACGCATCCATCTCATTCAGTTCAAGCCATCGGCACTCGTCGATTTCGCTGCGGTCGGGTTGCAGCGCGCCGGAATGGACTACGCGATAAACCTGAACGAACTCCCATCCGGTTTGTGCGGACGCGGACAGCTTAAACAGGGGTCGAAGAGGCGAGCGGCTCACGATTCCAAGCTCTTCGCCCAGTTCCCGCACCGCACAGTCATCGTAGCTTTCGCCCCAGTCGACATGCCCGGCGGCGGACGTGTCCCAAAGCCCCGGATTGATGTCCTTGGCCCGCGAACGCTTTTGCAGGAGGATTTCGTGAAGATCGTTGAAGACCAGGATATGCACCGCTCGATGGCGCAATCCCAGCCCATGGACTTCGCCCCGAGCACGTGGGCCGATAACGCGGTCATGCTCATCGACTTCATAAAGCAGTTCATCGTTCATGGATGATCTCCTCGTGCCGATTTGGCACCGAATGCTGCTCCAGTTTCACGGCCGCAGCGATAGACGCGATCCATACGACGCTATTGCGCTGACGCAGGAGCCACCGCGACGGCATTCGGGTCGATGCCATAAACTTCCCAGCCGCCGCCGAGAGCTTTATAAAGCGCAATCAGACTCGTTGCCGTGGCAGTTTGACTCTGGGCCAATTGTTCCTGGTCTTGCAGCAATCGCCGCTCAACATCCAATACGGTTAAGAAATCCGTAATGCCGTCTTCGAAACGAAGATGTGCAAGTTGGTGCGCCCGCTCGCTGGCTGTTGCCGCCGACGTCAGCAAGTCACGGCGGGCGCGCTCCCGGTTGTAACTCACAAGCGCGTTTTCGGTTTCCTCGAGCGCCGTGAGTACGGTTTGCTCATAACTCGCGAGGCTGGCTTCTGCGTTGGCGTTCGCCGCCTTAATGCGGGCACGGACGCGTCCGAGATCGAGAAACGCCCAAGAGATGCGGGGGCCGGCGAAAAACGCTTCCGAGCCGGCAGCGCCGAGGCCTGAAAGGGTGCGGGATTCCAGTGCGATCGTACCGGTAAAGGTCACTCGGGGGAAAAGGTCGGCCGTGGCGACGCCGATCCGGGCAGTGGCCGCGGCGAGACTGCGTTCGGCAGTGCGGATATCGGGGCGGCGTCGCAGGAGATCGGCTGGCTCGCCGATATGGATCGTTTCGGGAATCTTGGGCATCGGCGCGGGCTCGGACAGGCGGCTCGAGAGACTGTCCGGAAGCTGACCGATCAGCACGCCGAGGCGATGAATGTTTTCCCGAATCCTGGTTTGGATCGGCGGAATCGTCGCTAGCGTGGAGTCGAGTTGGGCCTTGGCTCGCGAGGTGTCCAATTCCGTACCGCGGCCGGCTTCCAGCCTAGCCTGGGTCAATTCCAAGGTGGCGGCCTGATTGTCGGCGTTTCTTTGAGCGACATTCAGTTGATTCTGCAGCCCGCGCAGTTCGAGGTAGTTGCGCGCCACCTCCGAAATGACACTGACGAGCAGATCGCGCAGATCGGCTTCCGCGGCGTCCACCTCGGCATCGCGCGCTTCGACGTTGCGTCGTATCCGGCCGAATATGTCCACCTCCCAAAAAGCGTCGAAACCGACGTTGAAGAGCTCAAGCTCGCGCGGCGCGAAGGTCCGGCGGTTCATGGCGTCGAAACTTCGCTTTTGCGCCGTGTAATTGGCGTGACTGGTTATGGTGGGGAGAAGATCCAGCCCGGCTTCCAGGTAGAGTGCGCGCGCAATGCGGAGATTCGCTTCGGCCGCCTTGAGATCCCGGTTGTGGCTCACCGCCCGGTCGATCAGGTCCGACAGCACCGGATCGTCAAACTGCTTCCACCACGCCACCTCGATGCCGTCACGCTTGAATTCGGGAAGCACGGTATTGGCGAACTGCGGTCCCGGAGCGGTTTCCGGTTTCTTGTAATCGGGGCCGACCGTGCAGGCGGAGAGAGCCGCGGCGAGGGCCATCGGGGCGACATACCGTACACGGGAGAGCACAGAACAATTACGCATTGCAAATCGCTTGAGCCGAATAGCGGCGCTGGGTTTAGACATATCTTTGAGGGATTAGGGACTGTTGTTCGATGTCGATTGAATTTCCGCTGGAGAAGATTCGAGCCGTCGCCGCTGGCGGCGCTCGACCGATCTCCGCATGACGACATAGAACACCGGCGTCAGCAGCAGGCCGAAGAACGTGACGCCCAGCATGCCGCTGAAGACCGCGGTGCCGAGTACCCGCCGGGATTCCGCGCCCGCGCCGCTGGAAATGACCAGCGGAAATACACCGAGAATGAAGGCGAAGGAGGTCATCAAGATCGGCCGAAGACGTAGGCGTGCCGCCTCGATGGCGGCCTGGAAGCGGTCCTTGCCGGTATCCTGAAGATTCCGGGCGAATTCGACAATCAGAATTGCGTTCTTGCTGGCCAGCCCGACCAGGACGATAAAGCCCACCTGAGTAAAGATATTGTTATCCATGCCGCGCAGCCAGACGCCTGCCATCGAGCTCAAGAGACACATGGGCACGATGAGAATGATCGCAAACGGCAGCGACCAGCTCTCGTACAGTGCGGCCAAGGCCAGAAACACGAAGATTACGCTCAATGGAAATATGATCATGGCGGTGTTGCCGGCGAGGATCTGCTGCAGGCTGAGTTCGGTCCATTCGTAGCCCATGGTGAGCGGTAGCTCTTGATTCGCCACTTTCTCCATCGCGGCAATGGCTTGGCCGGAGCTGACGCCGGGCAGGGTGCTGCCGTTGATTTCGGCGGATGGATACATGTTGTAGTGCGATACTTTGTCCGGTCCGACCGTTTCGCGAATATCCACCAAGGTACCCAGAGGAACCATATCGCCGTTCCGGTTACGGGTTTTGAGATCGGCGATGTCCGAAGGTCTCAATCTGAATTGTGAATCGGCTTGTGCCGTTACCTGATAGGTTCTGCCGAATCGGTTGAAATCGTTGACATAGAGCGAACCCAGATAAATCTGGAGCGTGTCGAAGACACTGCCCAGTGGAACATCATACGACTTGGTCTGGGTCCGATTTACGTCCACGTAGACCTGCGGCACGCTGGACCGGAAGGTTGTGAACAAGCCGACCAATCCGGGTTGCTGGCTGCCTTTGGCGATAACTTCGTTCGCGACGCGCTGCAATTCCTCGGGGCCGACATTGGCGCGGTCCTGGATTTGCAGCTTGAAACCGCCCACCGAACTGAGGCCGCGAACCGGCGGTGGCGCGAACACTGCAATATGAGCATCCTCTATCCCTGAGAGGTTCTGACGCAGCTTATTTATGATCGCTTCCGCAGAGAGTTCCGGATGGCCGGCTCGTTCTTCGAACGGAGCGAGGCGGGCAAACATGGTGCCGGCGTTGGATTGGCTGGTTCCAGCTAGGACCGAAAATCCGGTATACGCATTTACATGAGAAATGCCTTCGGTTTTCATGATGATGTCCGTGGCGCGCTTGATCACTGCTTCGGTGCGTTCCAGCGAGGCGGCATCCGGTAGCTGCGCGTAGAGGATTAAATAGCCTTGGTCCTGTTGCGGGATGAATCCGGTCGGCACTTTGGAGAATGCCAGAAAATTAAGGCCGTTGAGTGCCACATACAGCGCCAGCACCACGGCCGTAATGCGGATCAGCCGGCCCACGAGCCGGGCATAGCCTTCATTGAGGGCGCCGAAAAATCGGTTGAAACCTTGGAAAAACCAGCCAAAGAGCCGGTCGAATAGGCGTGTGAACCAATCTTTGTCGCCGTGAGCCCGGTCGAGGAGCAGGGCGCAGAGAGCCGGACTCAAGGTGAGCGAGTTGAAGGCGGAAATCACGGTTGACACGGATATGGTCAGGGCAAATTGCTTGTAGAACGCCCCGGAGACGCCGGTAATGAAGGCCGTCGGCACAAATACAGCGACCAGGACCAGCGCTGTTGCGATAATGGGGCCGACCACCTCATCCATTGCTCTTCGGGTCGCTTCCCGGGCCCTCATGCCGAGCGCGATGTTCCGTTCCACGTTTTCGACGACCACGATGGCGTCGTCGACCACAATGCCGATAGCCAGAACCAGTCCGAATAAAGAAAGGGTGTTTAACGACAGTCCCATGGCCGCCATGACTGCGAAGGTGCCAATGAGAGATACCGGTACTGCCAGCAGCGGGATGATGGTAGCCCGCCAGTTCTGCAGGAACACCAATACCACGATCACGACAAGCAGAATGGCTTCGAAGAGTGTCTGAACAACCGCCGCGATGGACTTCGTAACGAACACCACGGTGTCATAGACGAGGACGTAGTCGAGCCCCTCGGGGAAGCGCTGCTTGAGCTTCTCCATGGCGTCCACGACCGCTTTCTTGGTGTCGATCGCATTCGAGCCCGGCAACTGGAAAATGGCCAAGCCGACGGTTGGCTTACCGTCCAGGTTGAGCGACGAGCTGTAATCTTTGGCTCCCAGTTCGATCCGCGCCACGTCCTTGAGTCGTGTCACCTGGCCGTCTTTTCCGGTCTTGATGATGATGTCGCCGAATTGGGACTCGTCCGTCAGGCGTCCCATGGTGGTGACGGTGAGTTGAAACTCGATGCCACCTGGGGTGGGCGGTTGTCCGACCACGCCGGCCGCTACCTGAATATTCTGTTCGCGGATCGCCTGTACGACGTCGGTGGACGTGAGATTTCGGGCGGCTACCTTTTCCGGGTCGAGCCAGATTCGCATGCTGTATTCGCGACCGCCGAACAAGACGATATCGCCGACGCCGGGTTGACGAGCCAAGGTATCCCGGATCTGTAGCATGGCGTAATTGCTGAGATAAACGCTGTCGTAGCGTCCGTCGGGGGAGATCAGATTCACCACGAGGCTCAGATCGGGGCTGCGTTTGCGCACGGTGATGCCCTGCCGGCGCACTTCTTCCGGCAATCGCGGTTCGGCCAGAGCCACCCGGTTCTGTACGAGCACCTGCGATTTATCGAGATTGGTGCCTGGCTTGAAGGTGATGGTCAGTTGCATCACGCCGTCGTTGGTGGACTGGGACGACATGTACAGCATGTCCTCGACGCCGTTGACCTCCTGTTCGATGGGTGTCGCCACCGTTTCGGCCAATACTTTCGCGTTGGCGCCCGGATAGGTGGCGCGCACCACAACGTTGGGCGGCGCTATCTCGGGGTACTGGGCGATGGGTAGGGCAATCGCCGCCAGTCCTCCGACAAGAACGATGAGAATGGAAAGTACCGACGCGAAGATCGGACGGTCGATGAAAAAATGAGTAAACCTCGTCATAGCCGAACGCCGTGTTTCCGATTAAGTGCCATCGGTCTCGGAAAGCGTGATGCGCTCCGCCTGAATCTTGGTGCCGGGCCGTATTTTTTGGATGCCTTCGATAACGACCCAATCTCCGAACCGTAATCCATCCGAAACCACACGCATCGAGCCAACGGCGGTACCGGGCACGATTCGACGGTATTCGACCGAGCCGTCGTCTTTCGCAATCCAGACGAACTTTTGGCCTTGATCGGTGCCGATGGCTCTATCGGGAATTAAATGCCCTTGATAAGGCGCGCTTCCGGGTACGCGTACCCGACCAAAGAATCCGGGGCTCAAGAGTTCCTTGGGATTGGGGAAAACCCCTCTGGCGCGCAGGGTTCCGGTGCCGGGATCCATGCGCGGCTCGATGTAGTCGATATAGCCGTCGTGAGGAAAGTCGGATTCGTCGATCAGTGCCAACTTGGCCGGAATTCGGGTCTCGCGGGCGTTGGTCCGTTTCCCGGCTTCGGCCAAGCGCCGGTATCTAAGCACTGCTCGTTCATCCGCGTCGACGTAGACATAAACCGGATCGACCGACACAATGACCGTCAGCAAGGTTCCGCCGCCGCCACCGCTTACCAAATTGCCCTGGGTAACCAGTTCGCGTCCGATTCGCCCGCTGATGGGGGCTCGCACCTCGGTGAATTCAACGTTCAGCCTTGCTGTTTGTGCGGACGCCTCGGCGGCTCGAACCGCTGCGAGTGCCTCTCGTTGGCCCTTGCTTCGAGCGTCGTATTCTTCTTCGGAAATGGCTTTTGAGCGCCTAAGATGCTCGGCACGCTGCAAATCGTTCTTGGCGAGTTCGAGCCGAGCCCTGGCCCGTTCCAGTTCTCCTTCCGCCCGGTTCTGTTCGGCGCTGTAGGGACGCGGATCGATGACAAACAGCAAGTCGCCTTTCTTTACCTTGTCGCCGGCCCTGAAGTTCACCTTATCCAAATAACCGTCGACCCTGGCCCGGATCTCCACGGTTTCCACGGCTTCTATACGCCCGGTGTATTCGTCCCATTCCAAAACTTCCTTTTGCAAAGGCTGAGCGACTTTGACTTTAGGCGGCGGCACTTGACCCGCAGCTACCGCCTGGCTTTCTGAGGGGTTGCCGCAGCCTAAAAGTTGTAGGAATAGTGCTGCGCACAGGCCCAGCCGTACTGCGGTACGGCTCATGGTGTTATTGGAAGCCATCTGGGATCGAGAATTGTAAAGGTAGTGTGACGGACGGAAAGCTTTACCGGATGCAAACGAGACTGGCATAAATAAGGCGTATCAAGGGGGAACGATCGGAGGTAGCGACACGGTACTAAAAGAAAAGGTAAGATATCGTTTCATTATTCTCGCTAAACTGGACGGCAGTGTCCATACAAATTAACTAACACGTAAAGATGATGAGTCGTATAGGCCGACCACGGAAAGGCGAATCTGCCATCCGCCGCGATCAACTCCTGGATCATGCGCTTCGACTGTTTGTAGAGCGAGGTTACGGCAATGTAAGCCTGGAAACGATTGCCCGCGAGGCTCGCGTGTCACTCCGGACTATCTACCGGCACTTCGGCGGTAAAGCGGATCTGTTCGGAGCCGTCATTCGCCACTACAGCGATCTGTTGGCAGCTGCTTTGCCCTTAGAGCAAGCCTTGGCCAGACCTTTGGAAGAATCACTCGTCACATTCGGAAAGCATTTTCTTTTTCGTCTTTCCCGCCCCGAGATCGTTCGCTTGCGTGCGCAATTGATAGCCGAGGCGCATCAGTTTCCGGAACTCGCCTCCGAATTTTATGAGCAGGGGCCGCAGCGCACGCTGAATCGACTCGCGCAGTTTTTCGCCATGCATCAGAGGGCAGGACATGTGGTGGTCGCCGATCCGATCTTTTTGGCCGGACAGTTTCTCAGCGCACTTCGCGGCGAACGTTTTCAGCGGCAACAACTAGGCTTGGAAGATGCTCCGACAGAGGATGAAATCGAGCGGTGGACACAGCACGCGGTAGAGCTGTTTTTGCGGGGGTGTTTAAATCGAACGGAGAGATGATGAGCGGTCGGGAATAGACAACAAGCTCTCCCGAATCGGCCTCATGTCGAAGCGGTCGGCATCGTCAAAGTCGAGCTAAGAGCTTGATTCCTGTGTACGACGCCGGTCGTAGTAAGCGCGCACGCAACGAAGCACTTCGTAGCTGTATTTGCCGTTCAGGGCCTGGTAGAGCGGCTTGAGGGCCCGCCGTTGGTCTTCCGGCAGACGCTGCCAAACCGCTTCTATTTCTCCGATCTCCGAGTCGTTCAAGCCTACCACTTCGCCGAGTTCGGCGGCCCCGGTCTCGATCGCCCGGGCTAGATGGCCGTAGACGGTGGAAATCGTCAATCCACGCTGATAAGCGATCTGTTCGGCATTCATGCCGAGCCGGAATAGCGCCAGGCTTTCGTCCGCGGTCGTGCTGGCGGTCGAGACCGAACTATCGCTGCTCCCGTGTTCCAGAATGACCGACAGAAAGTCATCGCCGTACAGCTCCAGCTTGCGCTCGCCGATCCCCGCCAGCCGGCCCAGTTCGGTTCGACTGGCGGGTCTCGATTGAACCATTTCCATCAGAACGGCGTCTTGAAAAATCACGTAAGCAGGCACGTCCTGCTGCTCGGCCAGCGTGCGCCGCAAGGCACGCAAGGCTTGCCAGAGACGCTCGTCGTCCGGGTTGGAGAAGCGCGCGACGGTCTGGCGGCGCCCGCTCGAGACCTCCTTGTCACTATCCCGCCTGAGCCGGAGGGCGACCTCGCCACGCAGCACCGGGCGGCACTCCTCGGTGAGGCGTAGTGCGCCGTGGGCCTCCCAATCCACCGTCAAATAGCCCTGGGCGATGATCTGGCGGAATACCGAGAGCCATTGCTTTTCATCCAAACTTTGACCGATGCCGAAGGTGCTGAGCCGGTCATGGCTCAGGCGTTGAATCCTCTCGTTGGACTTGCCGCGTAATACGTCGATGATGTGGTGAGCGCCGAAGCGCTGGCCGGTGCGGTAGACGCAGGACAGGGCCTTGCGGGCGGCGTCTGCGCCGTCCCAGGTATCCGGCGGGTTCAGGCAGTTGTCGCAGTTGCCGCAAGGCTTGTCGGAGATTTCGCCGAAGTAGCGGAGCAAGGCCTGTCTCCGGCAACTGGTCAGCTCGCAGAAGCCGAGCATCGAATCGAGTTTGTGGCGCTCGACCCGCTTATGCAATTCGTCGGCTTCCGAGGCTTCCACCATCTGCCGCAGGGTGATGACGTCCTGCAGGCCGTAGACCATCCAGGCATTCGCGGGCAAGCCGTCGCGTCCCGCGCGTCCGGTTTCCTGGTAATAGGCTTCCACGCTTTTGGGCAAGTCGAGGTGCGCGACGAAGCGGACATTGGGTTTGTCGATGCCCATGCCGAAGGCGATCGTCGCTACGACGATAACGCCTTCCTCCATCAGAAATCGGCGCTGGTTTTTCTGGCGTTTCTCGGCGGAAAGACCGGCATGGTAGGGCAGGGCGGAAAACCCTTGAGTGCGTAGCCATTCCGCGGTCGATTCCACTTTTTTTCGGGACAGGCAATAAACGATTCCGGCGTCTCCGGGATGTTCGGTTCGGAGAAACTGAACGAGCTGCCGGCGCGCGTCCTGCTTGGGCGAGATTCGATAGCGGATGTTGGGCCGGTCGAAACCGCTGCAGAAGACCTTCGCATCCTGCAGTCCGAGGCGCTCGACGATCTCGTGCCGGGTCCGCTCGTCGGCAGTAGCGGTCAGGCCGATTCGAGGAATGCCGGGAAAACGTTCGTGCAGCATGGAAAGCTGCCAATAATCCGCCCGGAAGTCGTGGCCCCATTGGGACACGCAGTGCGCTTCGTCTATCGCGAAAAGGCTGACCTCGGCACGCCCGATAAGCGCCTGCACGCGCTCGGTCAAAAGGCGTTCGGGCGCGACGTAGAGGAGGTCCAGTTGGCCGTCCAGAAAACGCTGCTCGACCTGGCGCTGAACCTCATAGGCCAGGGTGGAATTCAAAAAGGCAGCTCGAACGCCCAGTTGAAGCAGGGTTTCGACCTGATCCTGCATCAGGGCGATCAGGGGCGAAACGACGATGCCCGTGCCGGGACGGATCAGGGCCGGAATCTGATAGCAGAGCGACTTGCCGCCGCCGGTGGGCATCAGTACCAGCGCATCGCCCCCCGCCGCCAGGTGATCGATGACGGCGCGCTGCTGGCCGCGAAATCGTTCGTAGCCGAAGACGCTCCGCAAGACCTGAAGAGGGTCTTTCGGCATGATCCGCTAACTTGCCGCAGGCGCCGCTTGTTCGGTTAAGCGTGGAGCATCTGTTTCAGTTCCAGCGCTTGGGACAAAGCGGATTCGACGTTTTCGGCCAGTACGTTGAAATGTCCCATTTTGCGGCCAATCCGGGCGGTCTTTTTGCCATAAAGGTGGAGCTTGACGTTGGGCTGGCTCAAGAGCTTGTCCCAAGCCGGTTCGTCGTCCCGCCAAATATCGCCCAGAAGATTGACCATCACCACCGGACTCAACAAGCGGGTATCGGCGGGCGGCAAGCCGCAGAGCGTTCGGACCTGTTGCTCGAACTGGCTAGTGGCGCAGGCATCCAGCGTATAATGGCCGCTGTTGTGGGGACGCGGGGCGATTTCATTGATGACCAAATCGTCGTTGTCGAGCACGAAGAATTCCACCGCCAAGACGCCGATGTAGTCCATGGCTTGAGCGAGCCGAAGCGCCATGTCTTGCGCGTGTGCCGCGACAGCCGGCGCGACCCTGGCCGGGACGATGCTGACGTCGAGGATTCCCGATTCGTGCTGGTTTTCCGCCACGGGGAAACACGTCACTTCGGTGGGCGAAGACCGGGCGATGATGACCGAAATCTCGGTCTTGAGATTCAGTTGCCGCTCCAGTACGCATGCCTTTCCGCCCAGTTCGGCGAAGGCGGCTCTCGCGTCCTCGGCCGTCTTCACCCGGATTTGCCCTTTGCCGTCGTAGCCGAGCCGCGCTAGCTTCAGAATTCCCGGCAAATGACCCTCCAGGTTCTGATTCAGGTCGGCGGTGCTTTCGATCGCAAGGAACGGAGCTACCTGAAGCCCGGCACCGGAAATATAGCGTTTCTCCGCGATACGGTCTTGCGCGATCGAGACGCATTCGGCCGAGGGGCTGATCCGTACGCGCTGCGCCAGATAGCTTAGGCTGTCGGCCGGGACGTTCTCGAATTCCGTGGTGACCGCAGCGCAGGTTTCTGCCAGCCGGTCGAGCGCCCCCCGGTCGTCGTAGGCGGCCCGGATGTGCACGTCGGCCAATCCGCCGGCCGGACTGTCGGCATCGGGATCCAAGACGGTAACGCGGTAGCCCATGGCTCGCGCCGCCATGGTGAACATGCGGCCCAATTGGCCGCCGCCCAGGATGCCAAACATGGCATTCGGTAGAATGTGTTTCATCGTCGATATGAATTACATGAAATTACAGGAACAGGGCGATAGATGACAACCGCATTTAGTCGAGGCTGGCTCAGGGATAGCTCTTCTTGGAAAATTCGCGGACTGCCGGCTTTACTCGATTTCCGGCAGCGTCAGCGCCAGCACGGTTTCCGTCTGCCGGAGACGATAGGCTTGAAGTTTGGCGGCCAAGTCCGAATCGTGAACGGCGAGCAGCGCGACCGCGAACAAACCGGCATTCACAGCGCCGGCTTCGCCGATGGCGAAGGTCGCGACCGGCACGCCCTTCGGCATCTGCACGATGGAGTACAGGGAATCCTGGCCTTTCATGTATTTCGTCGGTACCGGAACGCCCAGCACCGGCAACGCGGTTTTTGCCGCCATCATGCCGGGCAAATGCGCTGCGCCGCCCGCGCCGGCAATGATGCATTTGAGGCCTCGATCAGCCGCCGTTTCGGCATACTGGAACAATAAATCCGGCGTCCGGTGGGCGGAAACCACCTTCGTTTCGAACGGGACATTGAAATCTTTCAACTGACGGGCGGCATGCTGCATGATCTCCCAGTCGCTATTGCTGCCCATGACGATGCCGACGTGAACCATTGGATATCCGTTCTTCGCAAAAACTACAGATTTTATCCCGATTCCTTCCGGTACGCTAAGATGTGACGAGCGCCTTTCCGGAAAGGATGCCGCTATCCGACTCGCGGGAATAGCCGCCGCTAAATCTTTCTAAAGATATAAGACTTGAGCACAAAAACCACAATCGATCCTGTCGAGGCCGCGCATTTTAATCGGCTGGCTCATGCCTGGTGGGATCCCGATGGCCCATTCTGGCCCTTGCATCGGCTTAACCGGTTGCGGGCCGACTATATTGCCGAGCATTTAATCGTCCGCTTCGGACGCAATCCGAATCCGGCCGCGCCACTTCGGGGGATACGCCTGTTGGACATCGGCTGCGGCGGAGGGCTGCTGAGCGAAGCGATGGCGCGGCTTGGCGCGGAGGTGCACGGCGTCGACATGCTGGAGAAAAATATCCGCATCGCGCAAGGTCATGCCGAAGCGAGCGGATTGGCCATCCGCTACACCTGTAGCACCGCGGAAGTTTTGGCCGAACAGGGCGAATCGTACGATGCCGTGTTGAATCTCGAAGTGGTCGAGCACGTGGCCGATTTGCCGCTCTTCATGAGCGCCTGCGGCCAACTGGTGCGGCCCGGAGGGCTCACCGTCATCAGTACGATCAACCGGACGATCGCGTCTTTCCTCGCCGCAATCGTGGGTGCCGAATACGTGCTGCGCTGGCTTCCCAAAGGGACCCACCGTTGGCGTAAGTTCCGGAAGCCGGAAGAACTGGAAAACCTGCTGCGGGAAAGCAGCCTGCGCGTTTCCGACCGTACCGGCGTTAAGGTCAATCCCTTCACCCGACAATTCCGGCGAAGCCCCGGTATGGGCGTCAATTACATGCTGGTCGCCGAAAAATCCGGCTGATCGGCGCTGTGCGCAACGCGTTCTGCCTGCGAGCGCCAGAGCCGGTCCAAATAGTCTCGGCGAAAATCGAAGATCGCCTCCAGGCGCGCACGGATGAACATGGCGTGCATGAGCCGTCCGATCCAGCCGAGGGGCATGACATAGTAGACCATGTCCTCCATTTCGATCCCGCCATCCGCTTCCCGGAAACAGTGCTCGTGATACCAGAACCGGAACGGGCCGATGCGCTGCTCGTCGACAAACCGATACGGCGCCTCGACATGCTTGATCTCGGTCACCCAGGTCATGGGAATGCTGGCCACCGCAGCAATGCGATACGTGATGATCAGGCCGGAATAGATATCGTCCGGGATGTTCGAAGTGATCTTAAACTTGAGAAAGGCCGGCGTGATGCTCTCCAGATTTCGGGGTGTCGAGAAGAACGGCCAAGCTTCTTGTAAGCTGATGGGGAGTTTTTGCTTGCGGTTCAGGCGGTACACTTTCATGTTGGCTGAGCTACCGTAATCGGCCATTTGTCGAATTGTTGCCGAGCCGCGAAACCCAAGGTCTCGAATATGGCGAAGCTTATGAGTAATTCACCTCTCACGGTTCTTTATGACGGCGGCTGCCCGCTATGCAGCCGGGAAATCGCTCATTATCGACGACTCGACCGCACTGAGCGCATTCGCTGGGTCGATATCACCCAGCCGGAAGCGGATCTCGATGCTTATAGGGTAACGCAAAGGGAGGCGATGGCGGTGTTCCATGTCGTCGACCGATCCGGCGAAATACACAAGGGCATATACGGATTCCTGGCTTTATGGGACGAATTCCCGCGTTACCGCTGGCTGGCGAAACTTTTCAGAGCGCTCCATTTAATTCCGCTTCTTGAATGGGGCTACGGCCGTTTTGCGCGCTGGCATTTCAGGCGCCGTTGCGGGGAGAGCGCTTGCGGTTGAAATTCCGCCGATGAAGAACGCCGTAACCGCTTGGTTTTCGCCTAGCGGACAATCCGGCGTTTCACGAGGCATTCGAACGAGCCGAGCCAGTGATGCCCGTTTTGTCGCGAAACGCGAAACCCGCAAAAGGTTAGCTAGAAAGCTGATGCCCTTGCGCTTCAGCGCACGGTCACTTCCGCGACCATTCCCGCTTGGTAATGACCCGGAATATGGCAGCCGATCTCGAATCGGCCGGGTTGATCGAACCGCCAAATCAATTCTTTCGTCTGCCCCGGATCCACGGTTACGGAATTCGGGCTGTCGTGGGACATGTCGGGAGCGGCTGTCATCTCCGCGGCGTGGGCCTGCTGCTCGGCGGCCGTGCCGATGGTCGCTTCGTGCTTCAAATGGCCGATATTGGTAACGATCAGGCGCAATGTTTCTCCGCGGTTTATCGTAATCGACGAGGGATCGTATTTCATGCTATCGAGCGTTTTGATCTCAATCGTGTGCGTGGCTTCCTCGGATTTACCGGGTTGACCGGCCGCCGATTTTTCATGATCGGAATGAGCCTCGGAGTGATGTGGATCCGCTGAACCGGGCAATTCGGAATTCTCTGCCTGCACGGCAGACATGATTAAAGCGAGGACGGCAGCGGAATAGATCGAACGTGGCTTCACGATAGTCTCCTTGTCGAAAGAAACCAAAACTGTTTTGGGACGTGCCTCGAAAATTTAGGGTATCAATCTTAAGCAAAGAAGGAGTTCAGAGATCGTTTTTATTTATCAGTCCCGAGCGATTCACTCGCCGCATCTTCATTGCGCTTTTGCTGATTTTTGCAACTCTAGCCGATCGCCGGGCTTGGCGATTTCGTACCAGGCTACGACCCGCTCCGCATCCGGATCGCCTTCCTCCGGAGCCCAAGCGGCGAAATCTTTGTCCTCGATAGGACTGTAGGGGCCCGGTTTGACCTCGAACATGACCGTTTCGGGCGCCAGAACGACCACGGCATGCCAAGTGTAAGATGGAATTTCCACTGCCATGTCGCCTCCTGCGGCGCTTAGGTCGATTCGCTCCAAGACGGTTCCCTTGTCGTCGAAAGTAATGATGGAAAATGCGCCACGCACGGCCAGCATCAGCTCCCATCCCTCCGGGCGGGCATGGCGATGAGGACGGACGTAAGTACCGGGCTCCATGGCGTTGAACAGACGCTGTATTGGATCTTCCGGAACGGGGTGAATGTTCAGGTTCTTCCGGAGCCTCGGAGAGGCTGCGGCCTCGCCGCTCAAGCGGAGGAGTTGTTTGTCGCTAATCGTTTTCAAGTTGTCCATGGTCGTCTCCTGATGCGGTGTCGGCAAGTGCTTCGCGAGGTGATTGTGCGTCCCAAGTTTGATAATTGTCGGTCGGTAATGATGAACGAAACCTCGCGGCAGGGTCTTGTCGGTAAAATTGCGCAAGGAGATCGTAAACCGCCGGATATTCCATGCGCACCAAGCCCGGTACTTCGAAAAAATATTCGCTGAGCACTGCGAAAAATTCGCCCGGTCCTTCGCCGGCATAAGGGTCTATGGGGCTATCCTCCTCCCGGTCCACGCAAGCGGTGAAATCTTCAAAAGCGGTTGTGAACACGTCGGTCCAGGCCTGTCGGTCCATCCCACGGTGCAAGTTGGGAAAACCGTCGGCCGTGCCATTGAGCATGTCCAGCTTGTGAGCCATTTCGTGGATGACGACGTTGTAACCTTCACCATGCCCGGAACCTTGCACGTCCGCCCACGACAATATGACCGGTCCACGCTCCCAGGATTCACCGGTCAGCGCCTCTTCCCATTCGTGCATGACGCCGATGGCGTCGAATTCCGATCGGGAGCGGATGAATCCGCCGGGATAAACCACTACCGTGCGCCAGCCTTCATAGCAGTCGAAGTCCAGATTGAGAATCGGAAGACAAGCCAGCGCGGCAATTCGGGTGCGCACCCGATCGTTCAGGATCATCCCGCCGGCCGGCTCGAAGATCTTTTCGTGCACGAAAAGGGTGGACAATTGGCGCAGGCGGTCCCGCTCGCCGCTGCTCAAAAACTCGACAATTCGGAGACCCACGAGCGATGAAAGCCAGGTCGGCTCGGGTATCAGTCCTCGCTGCAGAAGCTTGCGGCGCCGCCGACGGCGGAGTAGACGAAGAGGCGAAATCATGGCCGACCCAGCACAGGACTCTGGCGGTCCGCGCTCATTGCGGCACAGAGCATGGTTTCGGTCGTCCAGCACATGCTCCAGGCGCCGCTATGGTCTACGGCGATCCAGCCGTATTCGCGGTTCCGATCTACGGCTTCCCGGTAGGTCGCCTCCGAAGCATCCACGATGCTGCGGCCATCCCGCACGCGGGTTTCGAGGCGTACCGCGACACCGTCGTCGACGATTTGTTCGCCGATACCGGTGCAACTGATGGCAGCATAGCCGGAGGCATAATTGCCGGCGACCGTCGCCGAATCGGAGATCCGTTCGGGAAAGTTGAACCGGCCGCCGCCGGTGGATGTGGCGGCCGCCAAACGGCCCTGATTGTCCAAGACGGCTGCACCCACCGTACCGGCGCCGCTCGACGTCCCAGTTTGTTGATCCAGGTAATCGGCCCAGCGCCGCGCCCGCTCCGGCGGAACCGGGTTTTGCGGCGCCATGCCGAGTTCTCGGGCCAGAAGCTGCGCACCCAAAGGACCGAGCACCGATTCGGTTCGGTTCTGAAGCATCCGGGCAAGCTCGATGGGATGGATTATGTGAGTCGCAAGCATGACGCCCGAAAATTTCAGGCGCTCGCCGTCCATCAGCGAGGCCGAGAGCCGCGCAAGTCCGTCGCTTTGCAAAGCCGAGCCATAGCCGGCATTGAACAGGGCCGATGTCTCCAACCGCTTGACCGCCTCCGCCACCGCATCGACGGCGGATTGGCCTCGGCAAATTTCTGGCCACACTGACGCCACCAAGTCTGCGACATAAATCAGGCGTTTTTCCCGTAATCCAGAATCGGATTCCGCTGAGCCGGCACCGCCGTGGATCAGGAGGACTGGGGGGCGGGCGACTTCAGAGAAGAGCTTTTCCATTCGGTTCACTGCCTGTTGAGGTTCGAATTGGCGCGGTGCCATTTTTCGGTTGTACGCAGCACCTGAATAACCCTGCGGATGATTTGTCTAAAAATGTAGGCCTTGGCATATCTAGTCAAAAGATCGTTTCGGTGTGTGGCTGGATCGAGGACCATGGCCTTTTCAGTACAATAAAACGTGGCCAATGGGCTATCCGCTCGCTGGTCATTCGCGATGCGTCCGGTTTGCCGAAAACGATTTGCGTTTCATCCGTTCAGCGAGAAGCGTCCATGTACAACTATTTTGCCCTTTCTTTGGTCGCCTTCGTCGGCATCGTAGCGTTCGACGACGATCCGACCGGTGTTTCGCCGCAGGAGTGGATACTCTATGCGGTACTGCTGTATGCGGCGGTCTCGTTCTTTCGCCGCTATCTGGAGCATATCCGGCAGCAGATACGACGAGGCGGATAAGCGTTGTCGCCCGTCTGTCCATGTTAGTCTCCAAGTATGATCACATCGCATCGGGTGCGAATAGCTCCAGGTTTTGCTGAACTCGGTCATAAACCAATCGCGAGCTGACGATTCGTGCGGCGAAATGCAAGTCGTGCCGACAGCTCTCGTTCGGTACGATGAGATGTTCGACGATGTGTCCGCGCACCGTCAGATAATCGGAGATCAGCGAGCGGTGACAGCACGACGGATCTTTTTCGGCGCACATCAGCGCCGTCCTGCAGCTTCGTGCTTGTCTTAGAATCTGTTCCACGGCTTCGCGAAAATCCGGTGTCTCCATGTAAGCGGCAAACGATCGGAATCCCGGTTCCAAGATCCTGTGTTTTACATCGTCCGGTGTCGCCGCTCTCCGTCCGCCCAGACTGTCGCCTTCCCATTGATACTGGATGCCGACTTGCTTAAGAGCCCGTTCCAGCGTCGGGCGGTTGAATTGCCTAAACCGTGCAGATCCGGGCTTGCTGCGTATATCGACCAGACAGCCGATACCATGTCTCTTGAGCATATCGATGAGTTCGTCGGAATTTCTGTTGCTATGGCCTATGGAATAGATCTTCATGGTTTTATGTCCTTTTTGCTGATTGTTGTTTTCCATTTAATCCCGCGCCGGTACGTGGGTCCGGCAATCCGCCGATGAGTCCGGCGGTCGTTCGAGTTCGTATGTAATGCACTTTTTAGACTCAAAAAACAATTCGAAGCATCCCGATGAAACTGAAAACGGTGCCGACTGTATCTTTTTCAACGTCGGCAGTTTCGGTCACAGGGAAGTTACAGTGTCTTCAAGTACTCGAGCACAGCCTTCCGCTCCTCCGGGTTCAAGCCATCGCCAAAAACGTGCCCAGCATTGGAGTGGCCGGGCAAGGTCGTATCGTAGATCTTTTTCCGCTCCCGCATGTCGTCCGTACCGGTTTTCCCCTGTGCCAGTGCGGTGTGGCGCCAGCCAAGGGCGACCGGGTCGTAATCGGCTGCGGATGACTGATAGGATCGTGTCCAATACGTCGGTCGTTTGGAACTGTCGAGCAAGGCTTCGATGGTCGGAACGGAGCCGTTGTGGAGATAAGGGGCGGTTATCCAGATGCCGTCCAGAGGCGGGGCGATATACCCTAGTGCCGGGGCGGCGCGAGCCGTTTCGCCGTAATAGGACCGGTTGAACCATCGGATGAACCGGTCGGAAGCGCCGCCCGCGGCGTTTTGCGCCATCACGGGATCGGTGCCGATCTCATCGAGTCCGAGCACCAAATTGGGATAGCTCGGCTGTTCGCCATAGCTGCCGTGGCAGCCGGAGCACGTTTGCTCGAATACGATGCGCCCCTGTTCGGCAAGCTTGTTATCGACACCGAATGGCCATGGGGGAGGCTTGATCGATGCGAAGTAAGCCAGAATGTCCGGCGCGTAGGTATCGATTTTTCGTACGGTATCGACGTCGTCGGCGCAGAATATGGCGCCAACCATCATGGCTCGTGCGAGATCACCGCGGCCCTCGGTGTTGTAGTAGGCCGCGTTCTTTTTCGCCATCCGCCACCAGGGCGGAACGCTGACCGGTGCGACCGTTTTCGGCGGCGGCTCGATCAGCGGTTCCGGCGACCAGGCCAAAGTCTCCGGATCCCGATGCGCAATGAGGGCGAGGGTCATATTAATGGCTGGATTCGCGCCGACCGTGTCGGTGATCCGGTATGGCGCCATGGCGCGTATCCGATCGGCCCAACGCCGCCATTCCGCAGCTTCGGCCTGATCGTCCACGTAAGCTCCGGCACTCTCCACGGCAGCCGTATGGTCTTCCGTGAAATCGAGATTTTCGTTGCCGAGTCCGATCACGAGCTTTCCGTCGAAAAAGCCGGCGTGGCAGGTAAGGCAATTGTTCACCGCGAGTTTTACGCCCTGAGGCGTCGTATACGCGGTGACGTTGTAGGGCAACTGGGCGTTTCGTCCGGGTCTTCCGGGAATCAAGGCTGCAGGGTCCGGCGGGGAGCTGATCTGCTTGTAGGCCGAATAGGGTATGCCGCAGGTAATGTAAGGCGCGTTGAGCAATGCCTCGTAACCTTTCCGTGGGTCGCCGGGGCGTTGCTGTTCGGTGGGAACGGGGCCGATAGGCGAATAGCTGACGGCATTTGTCTGTTCCTTGGGTTCACAGGCCGCCAGCAAGAGAGCCATCAAGGCAATTAAGACGATGGGTAATGTTTTAGCGTGCGGCATGTTGGACTCACAAGCAGGTTTTCATACCTAGATCATTTTTATTTCAGGTATCGAGCTGTCAATAGCCGGTCAATTCCATAAAACCTTGACCGGAAAGCGCTTCACCGCGAGGACCGGTTCCGGAAACCGAGACCGAACCGGACCACGCGCGGACCGATCGGACAGCTTCTTGATTTTCGACTAAAGGAAAAAGGCGCAGTTCGGTCGCGAGATTCGGCAGTCTGACGGTCCAGCCCACCGGGTAACGGGTTCCCGAGGGATTCGACCAGTAAGTATCGGGTTCGAGCCGAACGTCGTTTCCCGAAATCGGCAGAGTGCGGCCATCGGCTTCGATCAAGAGCCCGCTCGAAATCGGGGGGGCGCTCCCATCCTTACGCCTCAATTGGAAAATCAGCAACTCGCGTCCGTCATCGAGTTGCAGTTGATAGCGATTCAGGGCCACTTGTCCGCCCGGCGGGGCTATTGTTCCCCAGCTGCGGTTGAGCCAGGCTTGGCCGGTTACGCGATGTCTATGCTCGCTAAACTGAACGGTTCCGGATATCGCCAGACGGCTGAGGATATATCCGCGAAGACGCCCGCCGGCAGCGGCCGGAAAGTTCTCTGTGGCCGGGACGACCGCGGGCTTCCGGGCGTCTAATCGAAGATCGAGCCGTGTCCCTTCGGCCTCCGCTTGCAGGGTGAAGGATGAAGTTTCTCCGGATGGTAGCTGCATCTTCCAGTTGTCGAGCCAGACGAGCCGGGAGAGAGGGTCGTAACCGCTCATGCCGAGCGCCGATCTGACAAAACGCTCGGATGCCCGATAGCGGCTGCTGCTGACATCGAGAAACGTAAACAAGGCCCGATACACGTTGCGAGCAGCCCAGGCCGAAGGCCTTTCGGGTTCGGCGGGTTGAAGACCGAGCCGCGTAAGGCTCAGTAAAAAGCCGTAATGGGAATCATCCGGCGAGTGCATTTGACCGGTGAATTCCCAAATGTCCATGGGAGCGTTCGGGTGGATGCCATGATCGAACGGAAAAGACACGGGCCGATCGGCACGGTCTCCCGGAAATGTGTCCGCGATTGTCTGCAAAGTTTTCGAGAAAGAAAGAAACGGGATCGTCTCGCCGGACGAACCGCGCTCCGGCGAGTGTAAAGGCAATGACGACGGCATGAGGGACAAAAGAACCGCTAGTAGAGCGGTAGCTATCCGAACGACAATATTGCCGTGGGCATTTGCCATACCAATTTGTTTCCGGTTGCTCCAAACTGTCTAATGCTCAATACAGATCGTCGTCAGCATGCAAATCAAGCTCTTCAACCCCATCAGGCACGCGCGGCAAAAACTCGATTCCTTCGACCGGCTCCGCGCCTTGACGGCTTTGGTCTCCGCCTGGATCAAAGCGTTAGCTGGGGCGGTTCGTAGCGAAGGTTTGGACTACCGCGCCACGAGTCTCGCCTACACCACGCTCTTAGCCATCGTGCCGGGCCTCGCCCTGTGTTTTTCGCTCCTGAAGACCTTCGGCGTCAACAATCAGCTGGAGCCGTTTCTGCTGCAGATGCTCGCTCCGCTGGGCGACAAAGCCGACGATTTGACGAAAGCCATTCTTGGGTTCGTAACAAAGGTCAATGTCGGCCTTCTAGGCTTTGTCGGTTTGGTGGTGCTCATCTACACCATCATTTCCGTGTTGGAAAAAATAGAAACGGCGTTCAATCATATCTGGCGGGTCAGCCAAGCCCGCAGCTTGGCCCGGCGGGCGAGTGATTACCTCAGCGTCATTCTGCTCGGCCCGGTACTGATTTTTTCGGCCATCGGTCTTACGGCCTCGATGCCTCACGCCAGCGTAATCCGGCGACTGATCGCCCAAGAGCCTTTCGGTACGCTGTTCTACCTGGGCGGCAAGCTGCTTCCTTATTTGATGATCATCGTGGCGTTCGCGTTCGTTTACATTTACATCCCGAACACGCGGGTTCCTTGGCGAGCCGCGTTATTCGGCGGGACCGTGGGCGGGGTGATGTGGAAACTGGCCGGCTTGCTGTTCGCCAAATTCGTGGCTGGTTCGACCAGTTACCACGCCATTTATTCGAGCCTGGTCATCGTCATTATGTTCATGATTTGGCTCGATCTCAGCTGGTTGATCCTCTTGGTAGGCGGGCAAGCCGCTTTTTATTTCCAGCATCCCCACTATGTGAGGGGAAAAAGCCGGTTTTTTCAGCTCAGCAACCGAGTGAAAGAGAGGCTCGGACTCGCCGTGATGTACCTGGTCGGCGAACGTTTTGTTCATGCGGGTAAACCCTGGACCATCGACGAGCTGGCGGAGCGTCTGTCATTGCCGTGGGAAACGGTGAAAGACAGCTTGAGCGTACTGCAGGCCGGCGGATTGGTGGTGGAAGCGGGAAAGGGCGACGAAAGCTTCATTCCGGCCTGCGATATCGCAGGAATTACGGTTTGGGATGTTTTGACCGCCATGCGCACGAAACGCGAGGATGCCGCTTTTTCGTCCCACGCCGTTTTCGCCTTGCCGGAACTGACAAAGATCGCGGAGGAGTTGGAAAATGCCGCCGCGACGACCGCTTCGGCCCGCCGTTCGCTGCGGGATCTCATCCTGGCCCAATCGTCGTCGACGCCCGGAGATTCAGCGCAGCTTCGCTCTTTGTAACGCAGGGATGGAGAGCGTTTTCTGGTTTGACGTAGCGCTCGTGATAGTCGGCGCTATAGGTCTCATCCTAGTAGCACCCCGAGCACCATCGTCTTCTTGCATTGGATCAGCTCTTGGATAGCCGCCGGTGAGTGCAATACAAGACATAGTGACACTTACCGGAACATACGCGGCTGGCTTAGGTCACAAGGCGGATTACCGTTCATGAATCGGGCCCCGCGACCGGGTCATCGGTATGGTTGGTATTTTCCCTTTACGTAACTAGTGGTGCTAGTTGAACTCCGACCGTGAGAGGAGTGGCCATGTAGGCGCTCCACGCCCTTGAGGTTCACCGCAAACGTCTTTGGCGGGAGGCTGGCCCACATGACCACGATCGACTTTATCACCGAGTTGTTTTGCCGCATCGACGATGCCATGACCGACAATCGAAAACATCCCCAAGCGGTGTTGTGGCCAAGCGAAATCGTCGCGTTGGGTCTGTTGCACGCCTTGAAGGGGGCAGCAATCGAGCCTTCTACCGCTGGCTGATGCACGACTGCCGGAGCGCACCCGCCTGTTTCGGCTGTTCAAAACCCATCACACCTGGACCTTTCACTTTCTGGCAAAGCCCACGCTGCTTGGGATCGTTGACAGTTTCGGCATTGAGCTGATCCATCCCATCCGGGAGGGGCGAAGTCCCCAACAGATCGGCCGCCAAGGCCTCTCGAATCACCGCTGGATCGTCGGCGGTAAGCTGTGCCTGGTCGTCAACCACGTCGGGGGCATCACCGGCTGGGTTTGGGCACCGGCGAATGCCCACGACACCTAGTTTCATCCCCTCATCGAGGTGTTTCAGCGGCAGATGGTGGTATTCGGAGATACCTGCTTTCACACCGAAACGGGCGATCCGCCCAACTTGAAGCTGTGCCGTCGCGGCGACTGGAATGACCGGATGCTGATTAAGACCGTTCTGTCGATGTTGACCCAAGTGTGCCATTTCAAAAAGGTGATGCATCGCGCGGCAGACTACTTTCAAGCGCGCCTGGTTTTTACCGTGGCAGTGTTCAACGTGTTGATCCAATGGCATGGCTGGCAAGCGGATAAGAGTGGATTCGTCCCCCTGTCCATCGCCGAATTCAGCCTATAACTCAGAAACAGGCGCCATTGGTTAAGTAAAGGCTTACATAACCTGTTGCGTGAGCGGCGGATTGCCGTCTGACGAAACTGAACTAAGCTTAGAGTTACCGCGCTGTTGTCTTAATATGCGCTTGCGCCTGATCCTACGGCAACGCGGCACAAACCCGGCTAGCACCCCGCGGCCGGGTTTTTTATTGACGTTTGGCTTAAAGCCTGAGCTGAACGCTCTGAGTTTGGGGTAAACGTCAAACAACGTAAGCCTGACACCTATTTCCTAAACGCCTAATTCGCAATACTTGACAACGGAGGAAAGCGTGGGAATAGGCAAACCATCTAAAGGAAGGCGCGTTCGCGCACATGGACGCGAACGCGCTAGTTGACCTCACCTAATGGGACTATCGGCCGGCAAGCGCCGGGCTCTCTTGGCCCATCATTGCCAGGGTCTTCATGGGTCGTCCCTGCATTTTTTTCGAGGCACGAAATGCTGCTTATTTACCTCCGATTTTACTTCCGATTTTTGCCACAAAGGCATCACCACCGCCGCCCGGAAAGGGCTGCAGGGCGTTCACGGTCGGGAAGTCGGCCGATTGGGTAACCCCCGTCACAGAAGCTTGGCCCCGCGCATCCACGGCGATATCCTCGCCCCCATCACCCCCGCTCCCGCCGAGGTAGGTGGAATAGACCAGGACCGGGTCGATCACCAGGGGATGCGCAGCATCATAGGCAGCCACTTGAAAGCCAACCGTCTGGTCCTCCTTCAATATATAACCGCCCTCGATGGATTTTCGGTCCCCCTGTACATCTTGATAGAGCATCGGCTTGTGCATCCGGACATTGCCGCTGGCCGTATGCAGCACCAGCTCCCCGGCCGGATCCACCTCGATCCGGTCGGCGCCTTGGAAAGCCAAGCGGACCAGGCGGGGATCGGCGCCGGGCGCGACCACGAAATCGTATTCCAGCTGTCCCTGATTGCCGTAGTACACCAGGTCCACGCCCGGATACACGCCTTCGTAGGCGACCTTGGCATAGGTCGGCACGCCCGTGCGCCAGCGGCTGGAATCTTTGCCGATGAGATCGTTGACCCGTCCGGGCAGTGGCTCCTGCCCCAGGATCCGGGGAGCGGGGTTCGCCCCGACGAACTGCATCCGCAGCGCCGCCCCGCTCACTTCAGGCGCGGACGATGGCAACGATGACTTTGTGGATACTGGTGAAGCCTTCGCCGATGCATGGGGCTTCCTCAAGCTCAGCACCGCTTCAGCGGGGGTTAGGAACAGTGCATAGCCAGGGCCCCGGGAGAGAAACGTCACCTGGGCATCGGTTTGGCCCTGATTGACCTCGAAGCTGAGCGGTAGCTTTCCGTAGTTCGATTGCACCTGAGCCTTTATGGTGGGTGCAACCTCCCGGGTGGTTGATACCAAGATTGATAGGACAGCGAGACCGGTCACGCCCGCGGCGATGCTGCCGAGACGCAAACGCCTTCCATTCCACGTAGAGAATTGAGTCGGTGCCATGGTTACCTCCCTTGTGATTCAGCATGGTTGACTCTGGCGTCCGTATTAAAATGGGAAAGGAGGATGATTTCCTGTCAGAAAAGGCGGATTTTTTTGTCAGCCGAGGCTTACACAACTTTTGAGAAAAAAATTTTAGCCCTGGCTGGTTAACTCCTTCCCTCTTGTCGGTGCTCTTTCGGCGATTATCGCGCCCTCGTTTATTTCTGGACCGGAACGGTTGGAACGTGGATGACACGCACTCAGAAACGAATGCGCTAGTCATGCGCCATCAGTCAAACAACCAAAGCCTGACACCTTCTTAGAGTCGCTAACAAAACTGGATTACAAAGCGCAGGCAGATGATCGCGCAGGCCAGTGTCAGCCATGCCCGGTGAATGTCGGTGCGGCGCTCAAAACGAATCCGGAGCTTGGCAAACCCGGAGAACCA
>Ga0196971_1000349_pt1 | contig 39427 bp, 48 predicted proteins | sample S1v_1013CmetaG_FD_148660 | JGI IMG/M metagenome (GOLD analysis project Ga0196971, IMG submission 148660) | Soil microbial communities from Anza Borrego desert, Southern California, United States - S1+v_10-13C | ecosystem: Environmental > Terrestrial > Soil > Desert | place: USA: California...
CCGCCCACGGCGCGCTGCATTCCAACAGCGCCATCAACGATTTCGTCGGCGAATGGCTCTGCGCTGCGCCCGTGGGGGCGCGACTCCAATCCTATCGCGCTTATCACCTGAAGCATCACCGCTTCACCGAACAGCCCGAGGATCCCGACCTTTCGCTCTCGGCGCCATTCCCGATCACGCGCAAATCGCTGTGGCGCAAGATCGTCCGCGACCTGACCGGTCAAACGTTCCTGAAACAGCGCAGCGCTCAGCTGTTCGGCGGCCGCAAAGCGGGCGAGGTCGTGAACTCCAGCAACTGGCGCTTCCTCTTCGTCAACGCACTGATGCTCGCTGTGCTCACCGCCGCCGGCTATTGGTGGGCGTACTTCGCGCTCTGGATCGTGCCGATGGCGACGTGGTTTCCGCTGGTCACGCGCTTGCGCAACATCGCCGAGCACGCTTGCGTCGGCGCCCAAGAGCATCCGCTCACCCACGCGCGCACCACGCTGGCCAACCCGCTCGAACGCATCTTCATCGCCCCCTATTGGGTCCACTACCACGCCGAACACCACGCCTTCATGCACGTGCCCTGCTATCGGCTGACGCGCCTGCACAGCGCGCTGATGGACAAAGGCTATTGGTCGAAAGTGAAGTTCGCGCCGAGCTACGCCGCCGTTCTCCGCGAAGCCGCGCCCGCTTGATCGCCGACATTCCCGCTTTCATCCGCGAAAACACCCGCGTGCTGGCGCCGAGCCATGTGCCGGAGCTTCAGCTTCATCTCGCCGACGACGCAGTCACGCTTTGGCAATTGACGGAAGAGCAACTCGGCGAACTCGGCCTGCCGCCGCCGTTCTGGGCGTTCGCTTGGGCGGGCGGCCAGGCGCTCGCGCGCTACGTGCTGGATCATCCCAAGATCGTGCACGGCCAAAGCGTGCTCGACGTCGCCTCCGGCTCCGGCCTCGTCGCCATCGCCGCGATAAAAGCCGGCGCTGGCTCCGCGCTCGCCGTCGACATCGACAGCTTTGCCGCCCACGCCGCCGTGCTGAATGCGGCGCTCAACAACGTCGACCTACAAACCAGCGACGCCGATCCCGTCGGCCAGCCCACGCAAGCCGACATCATCCTCGTCGGCGATCTCTTCTACGATCGCGATCTCGCCCCGCGCGTGCTGGATTGGCTGATCGCTCTGCACCGCGACGGCAAAACCGTGCTGATCGGCGATCCCGGCCGCACCTATCTGCCGCGCGACAAGCTCGACCAGATCGCCGCTTACGATATTCCGGTGACGCGGGCGCTCGAAGACTCAGAAGTGAAGCGGGCCGCGGTGTGGAAGCTAAAGTGACTTATCCAACTTCGAGTCATTCCGGGCGGAGCGAAGCGCAGACCCGGAACCCAGGGCCACAAGCTCGACGTTTGTCCTGGGTTCCGGATCGCGCTCCGCGCGTCCGGAATGACTCGAGTGTTTGTTTTGGGAAGGCGCTACTCAATCGCGCACACATACATCCGCGCTTCTTCATCCGTCTCCGCCGCCCGCGCTTGCTCGCACACTTCGTTCCAGAAGCGCATCACCTCTTCGCCAAGCGCATTGGAGCGCAGTTGCAGCTCTTCCAGCGTCGGCGCTGAGTCCGGCGCTTCGGCGAGCCAGACCGGCTGATAGGACGGGCCGCAGGTCACGTTTGTATAGAGTCCGCGCGCACAAAGACTCGAACGCTCGATATTATATTCCCACACGGTCTCGCGCAGCCGCCGCGCCAAATCCTTCGGATCGGTGACTTCAACCTCCGCCGCGTCGGGCGTTTCGTCGGTCAGGTTCTCGATCTGATCGAGCATGACGCCGTAGCGGCCGACTTCTATATTCAGATTGAACGGATCGGGCGCTTCCGCTTCTTGCGCTTCGACCCGTTGGCCGGCCTGTCCACACGCCGCCAGCGCAAGCGCCAGCACCAAAGCACGCAGCTTCATCATCCGCCTCCTCCGCATTCGGAGGGGAGCTTAGCGAAGCAATTCAGGATTTGCGAAGTTTAACGCTCGACCGGCGCGAGCGCGTTATAGCCGGCGGCGAAATCGTAATCGCTGTCGCGGACGCGGCGGACAAGAGCTATCGCGGCAACCGCAAGGCCCAAGCCTGCGATCACCGCGAACATCGCCCCTACGACGCTGAGCAAGTCCGCGTCCAAAACCACCCATCCCATGCCTTCGAGGCATTTCTTGTATGAGGAGACTATGACGGAGCGCGGTGAACACGCGGTTTCCGAAAGCAAAACAAAAGATTGAAATGCACTTGGGGGCGCGGTCCGGCGCCGCTACATCGGTGGAGCGGAGGGAAATCAACCATGCTGCGTCTGGAATGGACGGCGATCTACGCCGGCGTGAACATCTTCATTCTGCTGGTGCTGGCAGTGCTGGTGGTGGCCGGCCGCCGCAAGCACAAGATCAGGTTGGGCGACGCCGGCAACGAGGACTTCCTGCGCGCTGTCCGCGCCCATGCCAACGCCGCCGAATATATCCCCGCCGGCCTCATCGGCATCCTGCTCCTGGCGCTGATGGAGCCGCTCGGCCTCGACGCCTCACCCCTCTGGGTCTTCCATAGTGCTGCCGTTTCCTTAACGGTGGGCCGGATCCTCCACGCCATCGGCCTTCACACGGGCGTGCTGAATGCCGGCCGCATGCTCGGCATGGCGCTAACCTGGCTCAGCTATCTCTTGATCAGCGGCGGCTTACTCTGGGCGGGCTTGAGTTCGTCGGCCTAGAACACCCCCGCGATCAGCTTGCGCTTCAACGCTTCGTCGGCGGTGATGTACCAGTTGCGCGCGGCGCGATCGCAAATCTCATCGAAGCTCACGTCCGAGCCGGCGATCAGGTCGCGAAAGCCGCGCCGCTCCAGTTCGATGCCGAACTCGATTTCGGCCTTGACCTGATCGATCTCGCGGATGCTCTCCTGCATCCCTCTGTCGAGCTTCAACTCCTGGTCCATTTTTCGCTCATGCACGAGGACGACGCACCCCTTGCTCAAGAATCGGCGCCTGTTCGCAAACGCAGACATGATCGTCGCGCCAGCGGAGTAGACTGTGGTCCGGCCAGCGAACCAGAGCGTCTTGCCGCAATGTTCTGTTAAGATGCGGATGTCTTCGCGGATGCGTCGGCCGACATCAGCGTCGCCGCCAAACGTAGTCAGCTCGATCGTGATCTCGGAATCGTCGATCCTCTCAACCTGCTCCCGAAAGCTGCGAAACAGATCGTCGTTGATTTCGCCATAGAGCCGCACGTGCGGCGCGAACAAACGCGCCGACGCCGGCAGAACTTCCGACCCCGGCGCGCTCACTTTATTGCTTCTGCTTATTGCGGTTGTTGTCTTTGTCTTGGCGCTGATCGTCGCGCTCGCGGTTACGCTGGCCCTGATCACCCTGACCGCCCTGACCGCCGCGGTTGCCCGCTTGGCGTTCGCGCCGTTCTTCGTCCTGACGTTCGTTTGGCATGGAGCTTCTCCTGGACCCCTGCCGCAGCAAGAGTAAAAACTATTCGCCGTTTATCGCTGTTCCGTCGGTCCACGCTCATTTCGAAATCGGAACCCTGCCTCCGGCGCGGCCCCGATTGCCCCGCCCCGGCGGAGCGCCCATGTTGGGCTCATGGCCTTCGACACCGATTCCACCGCCGCCCTTGCGGCCCTGATCGACTACGCTCGCCAAGCCGGGGCCGACGGCTCCGAAGCCTCCTTCGCCGCCCGTGAGAGCATCTCCGCCGAGGTGCGGATGGGTGAACTGGAGGGCATGGAGCGGGAGGAAGGCCGCTCGGTCGCGCTCAGGGCCTTTCTCGGCAAGCGCCAGGCCGCCGCCTCTTCGACCGACTTATCCACAAAGGGATTGAGATCGCTGGCGGAGCGTGTGGTCGCCATGGCCAAGGCCGCGCCCGAAGACAAGTTCGCCGGCCTGCTCGACGAGCGTTACCTCGCCCGCGGCGGCGAGCCGGAACTCGAACAATCCGACACCGCCCGGCCCTCGCCCGAACAATTGCTGGAGCTGGCGAAACGCTGCGAAGCCGCTTCGCTCGCCATTCCCGGCATTGCCAATTCAGGCGGCGGCGGCGCTTCGTTCGAAAACGCGACCTTCGTCCACGCCACCTCGACCGGCTTCGAAGGCGCCGAAAGCGCGACCTCGTACAGCCTCGGCACCCAGCCGGTCGCCGAGAAGGACGACGAGATGGAGCGCGACTATGAGTGGCGCACCAAACGCTTCTTCGCCGACCTGCCGAGCGCCGAAGAGATCGGCCGCATCGCCGGCGAACGAACCGCCCGGCGCCTCGGCGCCAGGAAAGTCGCTAGCCAGAAGGCGGCGGTGATTTTCGAAAACCGGCTCGCAGGCCGGATTATCTCACCGCTGTTTTCAGCCATCTCCGGCTCGTCGGTCGCGCGCGGCGTCTCGTTCCTGAAAGATAAGCTCGGCCAGCGCATCTTCGCCGAAGGCTTCCGCATCCATGAGGACCCGTTCGTGAAACGGGGCAGCGGCAGCCGCTGGTTCGATGGCGAAGGCGGCGCAGTCGCGCCCGCGACCTTGATCGACGACGGCGTGCTGACAATGTGGCTTCTGAACTCATCCGCCGCACGCCAGCTCGGCCTCGAACCAAACGGTCACGCCACCGCCGGCCATGGCGGCCCGCCCGGCATCGGTACGGCCAATCTATTCGTGAAACCGGGAACGGAGGACTTGCCGACTCTGATGAACAACGCCGGCAAAGGCTTGCTTGTCACCGACATGTTCTCCCCCTCGCTCAACATGAATACGGGCGATTGGTCGGTCGGAGTCGCCGGCTATTGGTTCGAAAGCGGCAAAGTCGCGCACCCTGTCAGCGAAGTGACGGTGGCAGGCAATCTCCTGGACATTTTCGCCCGCCTCCGCTGCGGCGCCGACATCGACAATCGCGGCGCGCTCGAAATCCCCAGCCTGATCGTGGACGACCTTGCAATCGGCGGCGTCTGACCTCGCGCTCCTCGAAGCTGTCACACGCGAAGCAGGGATGCTTGCCCGCGCGCTACAGATGAAGCCGCTCGAAGTGCACTCGAAGGGCGAACTCGGACCGGTGACTAATATCGACTACGCCGTCGATGCCTTGCTCGCCGAACGTCTCCTCAGCGCGCGGCCGGACTATGGCTGGCTCTCTGAAGAAACGCCGGACGACGTCGATCGCCGCATCGGCAAGCCGCGCACCTTCATGCTCGACCCGATCGACGGCACCGCCGCTCTCGTCAGCAAGACGCCGCAATGGACCATCAGCGTTGGCCTCGTCGAAGGCGACCAGGCCTTCGCCGGCGCGATCTACAATCCGATGACGGACGAGATGTTCGTCGGCGCCGTGGGCCATGGCGCCAGTTTGAACGGCAAGCCGATCCAAACCACCGAGCGCGGCAAGCTCGAAGGCGCCCGCATGATCGGCCAAGCCCGCCGTTTCGGTAACCGGCGCTGGGAAAATCAGTGGCCGAAAATGGAATTCATCGAACGTCAGTCGATCGCCTACCGCATGGCGCTGGTCGCCTCAGGCCATGGCGACGCGACTATCCTGTTCGGCTGGAAGCACGATTGGGACATCGCCGCCGGGGCCGCCATCATCCAGGCCGCGGGTGGTGTCGTCAGCGATCCGTGGGGCTTTGCGCTGGAGCTCAATCAGCCCGTGCCGCGCGCGCCGGGCGTTGTCGCCGCTGGCGCCGACTTACACGCTTTGCTAATCGAACGCACCGCTGTCTTGCCCGATCCGCGGGACCAAGACCAAAAGCCATGATCATGAGCGAAGATCGTCAACTCCTCCACATCGTCATCGGCGGCGAGCTGAAAGCGCTCGACCGGCCGGAATTCGCCGACCTCGCCAACGTCGACTTCGTCGGCGCCTATCCGAATTACAGGGCGGCCTACGACGCCTGGAAAGGCGCGGCGCAGCGCACGGTGGATAACGCGCGGATGCGCTACTTTATCATCCACGCCCACCGCCTGCTCGATCCCGGCGCCGACCCTGAGCACGAGCTGTGACGCCATCATTCGGGGACGGATGAAACCAGGCCAATTACTCGGGCGCTTGTGGCGCGACTACGTCTCCCGCTACATGGGCGACGTCGCGTTGCTCACGCCGGTGCTGGCGGTGGTCGCGCTGGCTGCGGTCTCCTACGCCTGGATTCTGCAGTTCACGATCGACTCGATCCAGGCCGGCGACATGGACGCCATTGCCCTGGTCCCGCTCGCCGTCATCGGCGCGACGCTGATCCGCGCCATCGCCATCTATATTCAAGCCGTGATGTCGCAAGGGCTCGCGCTCAAAGTGCTGCGCGACTTGCAAGGGGCGATGTTCGCCAAGATCACCAATGCCGACTTCGCCCGCGTCACCCGCGAGGATGGCGGCCGCCTCGTCTCGCGCTTCACCAACGACATCACCGTGATTGGCGAAGGCCTGGTGCGCGGCGGCCAAGTCGCGATCCGCGATACGCTGACACTGATCGGCGCCATCGCTTCGATGTTCTGGTACGATTGGGCGCTGACGCTACTGGTGCTGGCGGTCTTCGCCATTGCCGGCAAGCCGCTGCAGGCGATCGCCAAACGCGCACGGCGGACCACTGAAAGTGCGCAGGCGCAAATCGGCCTGCTCACGGCGTTGCTGACCGAGAGCATCGGCGCGGCGCGCGTCGTCAAGACGTACGGACTGGAGGGCCGGGAAATCCAGCGCGCCGAAGCGGCGTTCGAACAACGCCGCAAACTGGCCATGAAACTCGCCCGAAACCGCGCGCGTAGCGAGCCGCTGCTCGAAGTGCTGGGCGGCGCGGCCTTAGCGGCGGTACTCTACCTTGCCGGCATGCGCATCACCGCCGATGCGATGACGCTCGGCGATTTGATCGCCATCATCGGCGCCATTGGCGTGGCGACGCCGGCCGCGCGGGCGATCGGCAACTTCAACACCGTGCTGAATGAAGGCCTCGCCGCACTCAGCCGGATCTTCGGCTTGCTGGACGAACCGTCCGAAATCATCGACAAGCCGGGCGCAAAAGCGCTGCGCGCAAGCGAGGGCCGGGTCGAGTTCGCCGATGTCAGCTTCGCCTATGGCGGCGCACCGGCGATCCAGCATGTCAGCTTCGTTGTCGAACCCGGCGAAACGGTCGCGCTGGTCGGTCCGTCCGGCGCGGGGAAAACCACCGTCTTCAACCTGCTGCCGCGACTCTACGACGTGAGCGCGGGCGTAGTGCGGATAGACGGTCAGGATGTGCGCGATGTCACGCTCGCCAGCTTGCGGAGTTCGATCGCGCTCGTGGCGCAGGAAGCGGCGCTGTTCAACGACACCGTCGCCGCCAACATCGCGCTCGGTCGCCCCGGCGCAACGCGCGCCGACGTCGAACACGCAGCGCGCGCGGCGGCTGCACACGAGTTCATCAGCGCACTACCCGAAGGCTACGACACCATTGTCGGCGAACGCGGCGGCAAACTCTCGGGCGGTGAACGCCAGCGCGTGGCGCTCGCGCGTGCGTTCCTGCGCGATGCGCCGATCCTGCTGCTCGACGAAGCCACCAGCGCACTCGACGCAGCCAGCGAAGCGCGCGTGCAAGATGCGCTGAAGCGTCTGGCCAAGGGACGCACCGTTCTCGTCATCGCTCATCGCCTCGCCACCGTGCGCGAGGCCGACCGCATCCTCGCACTGGAAAATGGCCGCATCGTCGAAGTCGGCCGGCACGAGGAGCTCGTGGCGAAGGGCGGGCTCTACGCGCGCTTAAGCCGCCTGCAATTCGCCGACGCCACCGGATAGCGGAACAGCCCACAAGTAGTGCCGGCCGTCACTGCGGCGCAGCCGCTCCCGCGCGATACTCCGCACTGTCGCAGATCAGCGACAAGGAGTGGACGCCATGAAATCCCAGCTCACTTCGATCGTTCTGGCCGTCGCGTTGAGCGCAGCCGTCGCTGCGCCCGCCTATGCCGACAATGGCCGCTACGCCGCGCGGATCGCCTATTCCGATCTTGATCTCAACGGCGCCGCAGGCGCCGACGCCGTGCTCAACCGGCTCGAAAGCGCCGCCGCAGAAACGTGCGGCGACCGCATGGGTCAGATGAATTTGCGCGAGCATCGCCAAATTCGCGCCTGCACTGCGCGCTTCACGCAGAAGGGCGTAATGCGGATCGGCAATGCGTTCGTAGCGCAACGCTATCTTGAGCGCGGCGGCCGGCTGCCAAACGTTATCGTGACGCCGACCTGACGTGTGCGCGGGTGAAGCTCGCGTCTTGCGGGCTTCACTCGCGGCGCAGGATTTTGTCGACCAGGATGTTCGCCCACCATTCGCCCATGAAGGCCGCTTTCACTTTCGCCTTGTCGTAATCCTGCTCCACCCAGTCTATGAAAGACTTTCCGCTCTCCTTCGTCTCGGCGAGATAGGTGGCGAAGAAGAAATCGATCATGCCGGTCTTGCCCTGCTTCACGTGCAGGTATTTGAGCGAGAGCTGTTCGGCCGCCTCTGCAATAGGCAGCCCCATCGCAAAGTGCTTGTAGAGCACCGCCATCACGCCGGCGCGATCCGCGCCAGACTTGCAATGCATCAGCGCCGGATACTCGATCGTCTCGAACAATGCCTTGGCCTTGCGGATCTGCTCCACGCTCGGCGGCTCGCGCGAATGCATGCGCGCATCGACCATAACGACGCCATGGCGTTCGCAGGCTTCGCGCTCGAGCCAGTAATAGCCGGTGTCGGACGGCCCGCGCAGGTTGAGGATGGTCTTGAAGCCCATCGAGGCGTAACGGGCGATGGCCTCGGGCGACGGCTGGTTGGCGCGCGCCATCACCCCTTCCTCGATCCAGTGGAAATTCGAGAACCTGGAGCGCAGGAACCCGTGATCGGTCCAGATCAAGTCGGCGCGCGCCCGCCGCCGCCCTGCGGGCGTCGTCAGGTCGAAGCGGGTTTTCTTCTCCTGGGTCTCGGTCATGCGCCTGTCATCGTCCGCTGGCGTGAGGCCAGCCGGCCCCCCTATAAGGGCGCAAGCGCCAACTCGGAAGCGGCGCGTCCAGCGAGCTCATGGCCAAGAAACTTCTAGCCAATTCAATCGTCCAGTACCTGATCGGGCGGTCCATCGGCGGCTATATGCTATTTGTCGGGGCGACGACGCGGTGGACCAAGGTCAACCGCGCCGCAGTCGAGCCGTTCTGGCGCCCAGATGGGGGCAAGCTGATCGGCTGCATCTGGCATGGCCGGTTCTCGCTGACGCCGCTGATGTGGTCATTCGAGCGCGGTGTGCCAAAGGCCAAAATGCTGATCTCGAAGTCGCGCGAGGGTGGGATCGTCGCGCATACGGCGCGGACCGTCGGGGCGGACGTCATCCGCGGTTCCGCAGCCAAGGGCGAAAAGCGCAAAGGCGGCGTCGAGGCGATGCGGGCGATGGCTCGCCATATCGATGGCGGCGGCGTCATCTGCATGACGCCGGACGGGCCGCGTGGACCGCGCATGCGCGTGAAACCCGGCGCCATCCAGCTGGCGAAGCTCGCCCGCGCGCCGCTCCTGGCTGTGACGTGGTCAACGTCGCACCGGGTAGTGTTCGACAAGAGCTGGGATCATTTTATTCTGCCGCTGCCCTTCGGCCGCGGCGCTTTGGTATGGGGCGATCCGATCGCGCCGCCGCCCACGGACGCGAACGACGCGGAGATCGAGGCGGTGCGGCTGAAGCTCGAGAATGAAATGAACCGCCTCGCAGCCGAAGCCGACCGTATCGTTGGCGTAGCGCCAATCGCACCGGCGCCCGCTGCGGCGCGGACGACGTCAGACGCTGAGCCGCTGACGACGTGAGCTTCTCGCCTGCCCTTGCCGGTTACGCCATCGCCGTGCGCCTGCTCGCGCCATTTGCGGGGCTGTGGCTGAACGCGCGCGCGCGCAAGGGCAAGGAAGATCCGGCGCGGCTCGCGGAACGCTTTGGCCGCTACGGACAGGCGCGGCCAGGCGGCACGCTGGTCTGGTCCCACGCTGCGAGCGTTGGCGAAAGCGCCGTAGCGTTGTCGGCGATCGAGGCTATGGCGGCGCGCGATGCGTCGCTCTCGTTCCTGATCAGCACCGGCACGCGCACCTCGGCCGAACTGGTCGCGCGCCGCAACGCGCCGCGCACGACGCACATCTACGCGCCGCTCGACAGCACTGGGCCAGTGCGGCGCTTTCTCGATCATTGGCGCCCGGACAGCGGCGTGTTCGTGGAAAGCGAACTCTGGCCCAATCTGATCCTCGCAGCTGAAAAGCGGCGCATTCCGCTGGCGCTGATCAATGCACGGATGAGTCCGAAATCGCTGGCGCGCTGGCGCCGCTGGGGCGCGGCGGGGGCGCGGCTGCTGAAGGCGTTCGCGTTCGTCGCCGCCGCTGACGCGCGCACGGCGGCAGCCCTAAGCGAGGTGCGCGGATCAGATGTGCCGATGCTCGGCAATCTAAAGCTTGCAGCGCCAGCGCCCAGCATCGATGCAACCGCGCGCGCGGCGCTGACGGGGCAGATCGGCGCACGACCGGTGTGGCTTGCCGCTTCGACGCACGAAGGGGAAGACGAAATCGCGCTCGCCGCGCACGCGGCGCTGCGCGCCGAAGCGCCCGATGCGCTTCTGATCATCGCGCCCCGCCATCCCGAGCGCGGCGAAGAGATTGCGGCGCTCGCCGGGGGCGCGCCGCGCCGCGCCCGGTTCGAGCCGATCGGAAACGCGAGCATCTATGTCGCCGACACCTTGGGCGAGCTCGGCCTCTTCTATGCGCTCGCGCCGGTTTCGCTTGTGGCGGGCAGCCTGTTGCCCCACTTGAAGGGGCATAATCCGATCGAGCCCGCCAAGTTGAACTCCGCCATTCTGACCGGCCCGCATGTCGAGAGCTTTCAGGACGTATTCGCGGCGATCAACGCAGCCGGCGGCGCGCAGGTGGTGACGGACGCGGCGAGCATCGCAAGCGCGGTACTGACACTGTGGCGGGACGAAGCGGCGCGCGCACGCCAGCTCGACGCCGCGCGCAGCGCCACGGCGCAAGGCGTCGGCGCGCTGGACACGACCATCGAACGCTTGCTTCAGCTCGCGCCGGCGAACGCAATTGCAAAGGCGGCGCATGCGTCCGCCTGAGTTCTGGAAAGCGGAGGTCGGCGGGCGCGACGCGGCGCTGGCGATACGGGCGTTGCTGACGCCGGTATCTTGGCTCTATGCGGCCGCGGCGGCGCATCGACAGCGCACCACGACGCCGCGCCATGCGTCCGTGCCGGTGGTTTGCATCGGCAATCTGACCGTCGGCGGCGCCGGCAAGACGCCAATCACGCGCGCGATCCGCGCCAAGCTGGGCGCCGGCGCGCACACGCTGTCGCGCGGCTATGGCGGGCGGATAGAAGGGCCATTGCGGGTGACGCCGGATATGGACGCACGCGAGGTCGGCGATGAGCCGCTGCTGCATGCACGCGACGGCGCGGCCTGGATCTCGCGCGATCGCTTCGCCGGCGCGATGGCGGCGGCGCAAGCGGGCGCACGTGCGATCATCATGGACGACGGCTTTCAAAATCCGGCGCTGGGAAAAGACGTTTCGCTCATCGCCGTCGATCCGGGTTTCGGCATCGGCAACGGGCAGGTGTTTCCGGCGGGCCCGCTGCGTGAGCGATTGGCGGCGGGGTTGGCGCGCGCCGACGCCATCATCATGCTCCATAATAAAGGACGGCCGGAAACCGATCAGCGCGCCGATGACGGGCCGGCGGAGGTTCCAGACTGGCTGGCGCATTTTACAAAACCGATCCTGCACGCGCGGCTTGAGCCCTCCGGACTATTGCCGGACCGCAATCTGGTTGCGTTCGCCGGCCTGGCGCGGCCGGAAAAGTTCTTCGATACGCTCGCTGGCATGAGCGCAAAGCTGACGGAGACGGTGCCCTTCGCCGACCATCATGCGTATTCGGAAGAAGACCTTGGCGTGTTGGCGCAAATGGCCGAAGAGCGGGACGCGATGCTGATCACGACTGAAAAAGACGCCGCCCGCCTCTCGCCCGAATGGCGCGCGCGCGTGGCCGTGCTGCCGGTGACCGCGCGGTTCGACGATGACGCCGCGCTCGACGCCCTGCTCGCCCCCATTCGCGCGCGGATGAGCGCCGCGCATGGCTAAGCCGAAACCGGTCGATCTTGGGTTCCGGCTGCAGGCGCTGGCGTGGAATCTTTATGTCGGCGGACTCGGCGCGCTGGGGCTGGAGCGTGCGTCGCGCTGGGGCGGCGCAATCGTGCCGGCCATCGCGCCGATGAGCAGCGCGTGGAAGACGGCGCTGCGCAACATCAAGATGTGCTTTCCCGACGAGAGCGAGGACTGGCATCGCGCGGTGCGCAAGGAATCGTTTCAGGAGCTTGGCCGCATGACCGGCGAGTTCGCGCACATGGATAAATTTCTCGAACACTATCGCCGCGGCGAACTGGTGTTCGAAGGCAAGGAGATCGTCGAGGCCACGCTCGGCAAAGGCGCCGTGTTCATCGGCGGACATTTCACAGATTGGGAAGTCACCTCGCTTTGCCTGGCGCAAACCGATCCCACCTGTCACTTCACGTATCGTCCGGCGAACAATCCGATCATCGACAAATACATCGTCGAGACGCGCGCGGCGTTCGGGCTCGGCCTGCAGGCGGCGAAGGGCAAGGAAGGCGGCATGGGCCTGCTGCGCTCGCTGAAGAAGGGCCGCAGCATCGCGCTGATGAACGACCAGAAATACAATATGGGCCTCGCCGTGCCGCTGTTCGGCTATGAATGCATGACGGCGGATGGGCCGACGCGGCTCGCGCTCAAGTTCAAAGTGCCGCTGATCCCGATTACGGGCCGGCGCATCGGCGGCGTAAAATTCGTCGCCCGCGCCTATGAGCCGATCACGCTTGATTACGATAAGCCGGATGACGAGGCGACTGTGTATGCCGGCGTCAAACGTGTGAACGAATTCATGGAAGCGCGCATTCGAGAAGCGCCGGGCCAATGGTTCTGGTCGCATCGGCGCTGGCCGAAGGAAGCGTGGATGAAAGCGGGGGTGATGTAATGCGGCGATTTGCTCTGCTTGGCGCGGCGGCGCTGCTTTCGGCGTGCGTTTCGGTAAACGCCGACGTTGCGACGACGCCTGATCCGGTGCTGACGGCAATCGAAAACGCGTCGCCCCGCACCTGCCCGGAAGGCCGCACACAAGTGGGCGCACACACCCAGGCGTTCGGGCCGCAGCATGGCGTCGCTGCCCGCACCATCGCCGTCACGCCCGCGGCGGGAGATGAATCGCGCATCGTTCGCCTGCGCTTGCTGACGATGGAACCCGGCGCCGTGATCGCCTGGCACTCCCACGAGACGACGCAAGGCATGGCCCTAATTGTCTCCGGTGCAGCGACGGAGATCCGAAATTCATGCCTGGATCAAATCGTCTATCGCGCCGGCGATGTCGCGCTCGAAGACGCGCAGACCGCACATGGCTGGCGCAATGACGGCGATGAATCCGCCGTCATCCTCGTTGCGCACTACGCGCCGGCGAGCTGATCAGGCGGGCGCGCAGGCGAGCGGCTCGCGATACTCCGGCGAGACGGAATCCAAACGGCGCGCTTGCGCCATTTCACTTTCGGCGTCGGCGCAGCGTCCGAGTGCGGCGTAGGCGCTCGCCACCGAGTGGCGCACGGCGGCGACCTCAGGCGCGGCGGCGCGAGCACGCTCGCAGTACGGCAGAGCGTCGTTCGCGCGTTCGAGCTTTACAAGGATGTAGCACTGGTTGTTCTGCACCGCCGGATGCGCGGACTCCATTCGCAGCGCGCGTTCGTTGGCTTGCAGCGCGGTGGGATAATCACCGATCTCCAGCATCACGGCGGCGCGGTTGGCCCAACTTACCCAATCCTGCGCCGGCAGCGCTATGAACGCGGCCATCGCGGCTTCGGTTTGCGGATCGTCGTTCGCGTGCAGCACGGGCAGTATGCCGGCATAGACCAGGTCGCGGTCGACCGGATGGGCGCCGACGCTAGTGCGCACGGCCTCGGGCACGTCGGGCGCGTTCTGCAGCACGGCAAGCGCCATCCGCGCTTGAACGAGCGCATCCTCGCTGCGCCCAACCTGCTGAAGCGTCGCGGCGTAATTCGCGTGATAAAGCGGATCTGAATACATCAGCCCACCATCGCGCGGCTGGGCGCGGTCGTAAAAGGCGACGGCCCTTGGAAAATCAGCGTTGTTATACGCATCCGTGCCGAGATTGATCAGCGACAGCATTTGCCATGGCGAACCGTCCGGCGCAGCGTCGAGGCAAGCCTGATAATCGACTTGACCGGCAGCGTTATAGCGGCATTGCGGCGGCGGCGCGTCGTCCTGCGCAGCGGCGTACGGGGCCGATAAGGCCAACAGAGCAAGCGCCGCTAAGACAATCCGCATGACGTCTTCCCCCTAGTGTTGCGGCGCCAATTCCGTCCGCGCTGTCGCCAAGCCTTCCACAGCGATGCTTGGATCGAGTTGGCGTTCGCGCCAGCGCATGCGCCAGCACAAATGCGGGCCGGTGGCGCGGCCGCTGGCGCCGACGGCGCCGATGGTTTGGCCCTGGGTCAGCACATCGCCGACGCGCACATCGACGCGGCTCATGTGCAGATACATGGTGATGAGGCCCTGCCCGTGATCGATGAAGACGAGCCCGCCTTCATAATGCATGTCGGGCTCGGCGAGCGTCACGACGCCGGCGGCGGGCGCGCGGATCGGCGTGCCGGTGGGCACGGCGATGTCGTAGCCGAAATGCGGCGTCGAGGGCGTGCCGTTCAAGATGCGCTGATTGCCCCAGCGGCCGGTGACCACGCCGCCTTCGACCGGCATGATGAAGCCATCGAGAAAGCCGGCCATGCGCGCTTCGCTGGCGAACGCGTCGCGCTTTAGCGCTGCTTCGCGGACGATGCGTTCGAGCACAGCGGGATCGGTCGGCGTCACGGTTTGCTGCGGCAGGCCATCGATGCGCTGCACATCGAACTGGCGCGGCGCGATAGCGAGATCGTCGTAGGTGGAAACGCCGTCGAGGTGCGCTTCGACGCGCATGCTTTCCGGCGCTTCCCGGTTAAAGCCGATCACGATCCAACCGTCAGCGTCGGCGCGGCCGACAGCCTCGCCGCCGATGCGCACTTCCGCTCCGGGCGTCGCGCGGCAGAGCGCGACTCCGCCTTGCGTCAAGGCGCCGGCGCACTCGAGCGCCACCGGCTGCGGGACAACGACTTCGCCATGCTCGTGCGGCGGATGATACGCATCGCCGTTGGGCGGCTCGGCCGCGGCGCACGATGAGACGAGAAAGAAAGCGCCCCCCGCCAGCCATCTCATTTGCGCTTCTCCGCTTCGAGCTCTTTCCAACGTTGGGTTGCTTCGGCGGGGCCGCGATAGGCCTCCTGCAAATCGACGCTCCAGTACTTGAGTTCATCGAGCGGAATCCGCTCGCCCGTCACGGCGCAGCGCACGTGAGTACCCTGCTTTACGATGGTGATTTCGTTATCGCCGTACTGGAGCTTCGCCTCCGGCCCGCCCGGATCATGTTTGTTCATGGAATTCTTCTAGCGCATCGGAGCCTGAACGTCACCCTAACGGGCGCCAGTTCCCTATGCCGGGGCGCGCTCAAGACCGGCTTCAGGAATCAGATTTCGCACGCGGTTGGTGAAGGAGATGAGGCAGACTTCGTTGGGTGAGAGCGGCCCGGCCGTGTAACTGGACGAGGCCATGCCGGCCTGCACGCCTTCGATCAGGGTCGTGTCTTCGGCGTTCACCTGGCGGTTGATCCGCCAATTGAGGTAACGCGCGGCATTCAACTCGCGGCTTTGCTCCGGGTGCACGTAGGCGATTTCGCGGATCAGCGTCTCGGTGGCGGAGACCGGGATGAATTGCATGAAATCGACTTGGTCCGGATAGATGTCGAAGGCGATGTTTGGCCAGAGCTTGTAATAAACCCAGCTGCGGCGGCGATCGGCCGGGATGTGCGTCAGCGATGAAAGCAAGCTTTGATAGGCGCGCTCGGACCAGTTCTCGGACGCGTTCTGCTGCACCTCGCCCCACATCTTATCGACCCACTCGCGCGCTTCGATTTTGTAAGTCGCGCCGAAAAGGCGGCTGAGGCCGGGATGCGCAACCGGGATGTGCATGCCGTCGGAATAATTATCGCCGACGTTTTTCCAGTTCACGCGCCGCGGCCGGAGCGTCACGCGGCCGTTCGGCACAAGGCGCTCAAGCTCGTAAGGCGCGAGTTCGTCCGCATATGGCGCCATCATTTCGGCGACGCTCGGGCCACCGCCCTCCAGGCGGATGAAGATGAAGCCCTGGAAAATTTCCTGCTCCACCGGCGCGAGCCCGTGCTTCGATTGATCGAGCCCATCGAAGCCCTGCCATTTCGGCACGTTCACCAGCTTGCCGTCGAGGCCGTAGCTCCAAGCGTGATACGGGCAAACGAGACGGTGGCCGCACGACCCGCGCGCTTCGGGCGCGATCTTTGCGGCGCGGTGACGGCAGACATTGTGGAAGCTGCGCAGCACGCCATCGGCCCCGCGCACGGTGACGACGCGTTCGCCGAGAAAATCCAGCGTGACATAATCGCCGGCGTTTGGCGCGTCATTGCTGTGGCCGACGATCTGCCAGGACGAACGGAAGATTTTCTCGCGCTCAAGCGCAAAGAAGCTTTCGTTCGTGTAGGTCCAGGCCGGGAGGCCGGTAAACGCGGTCATCGGGCCGCCAGTGTGCCCGTTGCGCGCGGGCCTGCCAACATGCTCAGAACAACGAACCCTGGTCGCCGCCCGGCTTTGGCTTGGCTTTGGGCTTGGCTGGCTCCGGCGGCGCCGCGGCGTCGCTCGCGGGATCGATGACAGCTTTGGCCTTATCATCGGCGAAGGTGAGTTCGATCACGTCGCCGGAGGACAGATTCTTCGCCGCCCGCACGAGCGAGCCGTCTTCGCGGTGGACCATGACGAAGCCGCGGGCGAGTACGCTTTTATGCGAGAGTGAGTCCAGCATGCGCGCAGCGCCGTCGAGGTGCTTTCTGTGCGCGTCGAGGGAGCGCTTCACGGCCGGCTGCAGCCGTGCGGACGTGCGCGTCAGATGCTCACGGCGGCGCGTGATGTCCTGGCCGAGCGCTTCGGGGCGCAGACGTGCGGCGATGCGGTCGAGCTTCGATTGTGCAGCCCGCGTGTTGGCGACGAGCCCGGCGTTCAAGCGTTCGGCGGCGCGATCGAAGCGCTGCTGCGGGATTTGGAACAGCGTTTCAAGGCGCGGCAGTTTGGCGGCGGCGGCGCGCAGTTCGGTGCGGCGGCGTTCGAGACCGCGGACGAGACCGTTCTTCAAACGACCCTCGGCGCTGGTGACGCGTTCGATCAGTTCGGCCCGCACTGGCACGGCTTTTTCGGCAGCGCCCGTTGGCGTCGGTGCGCGCAAATCGGAGGCGTAGTCGATCAAAGTCGTATCGGTTTCGTGGCCGACGGCGCTGATCAGCGGGATTTCACTTTCCGCCGCGGCGCGGACGACGATCTCTTCATTGAACGCCCACAAATCCTCGATCGAACCGCCGCCGCGGGCGACGATGAGCACGTCCGGGCGGTTCGCCCCCTGCAGCGCGTTAAAGCCTTTGATGGCCCGCGCGACTTGGCCCGCCGCTTCTGGTCCTTGCACCAGCACCGGCCAAAGGATGACCCGGCGCGGGAAGCGTTCGCCAAGCCGGTGCAGAATATCGCGGATCACCGCGCCCGTGGGCGACGTGACGACGCCGATGGTGCGCGGCAGATATGGGATCGGCTTTTTGCGCTCACGCGCGAACAGGCCCTCCGCCTGCAGCTTGGCTTTCAGCTTCTCCAGCTGTGCCAACAGCGCGCCGACGCCGGCGGGCGCCATGCGGTCGCAGATCAGCTGATATTGCGAGCGGCCCGGATACGTCGAAAGCCGCCCCTCGGCGACGACCTCGAGTCCTTCCTCGGGCTTGAAGCCGAGTTGCTGGACATTGGCCTTCCACATCACGGTGGAAATGCAGGCGTCGGCATCCTTCAAATCGACATAGAGGTGGCCCGACTTGGCGATCATGACGCGGCCGAGTTCGCCGCGCACGCGCACGCGGTCGAAATTGGTCTCCATCGTCCGCTTCACCGCCTGCGCGAGTTCGCTGACGCTGAGTTCAGGCAGATTGGATTGGGCGTTGGCCGCCGCAGCCTCGGTCATGGCGCTTTATATAGGGCGACTCGGGCCGTCCCGAGCCCGAAATGACCCGCTCTCCAGAGCTAAAGCGAACGTGAGCGGACCCATCGTCGCGCGCTGCGCTTACCGTCTTGCCGCGGGCGGCGGGAGCGGGTTGGTAGCCCGCAAACTCAACCCTGGGGGACATTCCATGCTTCGCCGTACTCTGCTCGCGTCCGCGCTCGCCATTCCCGCGCTCCAGGCCTGCGCCACCGCCGTCGGCTCGGCCGACCCGATGGCGCCGCTGCCGCGCGACACCAGCACCCACGCGCAACCGGATGTGGCCCGGGTGCGGCACGTCTCGCTTGATCTGACTGCAGACTTCGACCGCAAGGTCTTTCACGGCAAGGCGACGCTCGATGTCGTGGCGCGGCCGGATGCGCGCGAGATCGTGCTGGACAGCGACGGCTTGGTGATCCGCGCCGTGCGCGCAGGCGGACGCGAGACGACGTACGAACTCGGCAGCCGCGACGAACGGCTGGGCTCCGCGCTGGTGATCCAACTCAACGGCGCGCGCCAAATCGAGATCGAGTACGAGAGCGCGCCGAATGCAACGGCGCTGCAATGGCTTGAGCCGGCGCAAACCGCGAGCGGCAAGCGCTTCCTGTTCAGCCAAGGCCAGTCGATCCTCAACCGCACTTGGATTCCGACGCAAGACAGCCCCGGCATTCGCCAAACCTACGATGCCCGCATCGTTGTGCCGGACGATTTGAAAGCGGTGATGAGCGCAGAGATGCTGACGCCCGAGGGCGAGCCCGCCGGGGCCGGTCAGCGCGCGTTCCGCTTCCGCATGCCGCAACCGATCCCGCCTTATCTCATCGCCATCGGCATCGGCGATCTGGTGCACCGCGCCGTCGGCCCGCGCACCGGCGTTTACGCGGAGCCCAGCGTGGTCGAGCGCGGCGCTTACGAATGCGCCGACATGGAGCGCATGATGGATGTGGCCGAGGCGCTCTACGGCCCTTACCGCTGGGGACGTTACGATGTGCTGATCCTGCCGCCGTCGTTTCCGTATGGCGGCATGGAAAATCCGCGCCTCACCTTCCTCACGCCGACCTTCCTCGCTGGCGACCGTTCGCTCGTCTCGCTAGTCGCGCATGAACTGGCGCATTCGTGGTCAGGCAATCTCGTGACCAACGGCGTTTGGGCCGATAGCTGGCTCAACGAAGGCTTCACCTCGTACATCGAAGGCCGCATCGGCGAAGCGCTGTTCGGCGTCGAGCATGCGCGCATGGCCGAGGCGCTGAGCTGGGCGGATATCCAGGAAGCGCTCGAAACGGTGCCGGCGGACGGCCAGCGCCTGCACTGGGTCGGCGAAGTGGACGCGAACGAAAATTCGAGCGCGATCACCTACGACAAGGGCGCGCTGTTCCTACGCACGGTGGAGGGCATTGTCGGCCGCAATCAGCTGGACAATTACCTGCGCTCCTACTTCGACCGCTACGCCTTCCAGCCGATGACGACGCAAGCGTTCCTGGCCGATTTCCGCCAGCACCTCGTGCGCGGCGATGCGGCGCTCGAACAGCGCCTGATGCTGGATCAATGGGCGTACGAGCCGGGCATTCCCTCGAACGCCATCGCGCCCGTTGCCTCCGGCTTCGTGGAGGTCGAACAGGCCGTGGCTGCGTTCGACGACCACGGTGAGGTGCCAACCGCCTGGGCCAATTGGAACACGATGCAGCGTCAGCGTTTCCTGCAAACCGTGCCGCGCCAATTGCCGACGGCGCGGCTCGACGCTCTGCAAAGCGCCTTCAACCTCAACACGATCGGCAACATGGAAGTGCGCTTCGATTGGTTCGCGCTAGCGATCCCCAACGGCTACGAGCCGGCGGGCGCGGCAGTGCAGCGTTTCCTCTCCGAGCAAGGCCGCGGCAAGTTCATCCGCCCGCTCTATCGCGCATTGATGGATCAAGGCGCTTGGGGCCAAGGCGTGGCGCGGCGCACGCATGAAGCGACGCGCGGCGCGTATCATCCGATCGTTCAGAACGCGGTGGACCGGATCGTCACGGGCGCGTGACAAGCTCGCCGTGACATCCGCCGCCGACGCAGCGTCGATCCTTGCGAGCCTGGAGCTTGCCGGCGCGCGCGGCGGCGATCTCACCGCCGCGGTGTACGCCCGCCTATTCGCGGCGCACCCCGAACTCGAGCCGCTGTTCGTGATGGACACGGACGGCGCCGTGCGCGGCGAGATGCTGGCGCGCGCCTTCGAGGCGATCGTCGATTTCGTCGGCAAGCGCAGCTACGCCGATCATCTCATCGGCGCCGAAGCCACCAACCACGACGGCTACAACGTCCCCCGCGAAGCGTTCTCCGCCTTCTTCGGCTTCATCCGTGACGAAGTCCGAAACGCCTGCGGCGATGCGTGGACGTGCCCAATGGACCAAGCCTGGCGCCGCCTGCTCGCCGACATCGACGGGTACATCGGTCCTTAGTGCGACGCGCTGACGTCCAGGCGACGCACTTCGCGCAGCCGGCCTGCTTCGATCGCGCCTTCAATCACATCGGCGCCGCTAAGCGCGAACAGCCGCCCGTCGAAGAAATAGGGTCTAGCGTTCGGCGTCCACCACTCGTTTGGCTTCGGATCCCGCCCAACAAGCGTCCCGAGTTCGCTCATGCCGCCGTCAGGGGCAAGCGCGACAAACGTCACGTCACCCTCGCGCTGACCATAGGTTTCGCCTCTCCACGTCGGCAACGCGAGAAAACCCGAACCATCCGCGGCTACGACGCTCGAGTAAGCCCGGTCATCACGCCCCATCGCTTGATAGCGGCCTTCGATCGTAATCGTCGCAGTGCGTTGCGAAGTCGGGCCGAGGCGCACGCGAGAAAGGCTGATACCACGGCCGCTGCGGTAACCCGAGAAAATCAAATTGTTGCCGACGATCTCGATGCGGCTAATGTCGTGCGGCAAGCGAACTGTCGTGGCTTCGCCCTGGCGCAACGGCGTAAACATAACGCTCGCCGTTCGGGCGCCGCGCAACTCGCGCACACCTTGGGCTCTATCGCGGCCCGGCGCTGAGATCAAATAGTCGCCGACCACCAAGTTGAAGTCATCCGCCGCGCGAGACGGAAGGCGGAAGTAATCGCTCACCGGCGGACGGCTACCCAAACCTGCCGCCGTGGTTTGAAAATAGCGAATATCGCGTTGTCGCTGCTCACTGTCGCACCAAGACACCAGACTACGAAGCGATCCATCCCCCTCGTCCCAGAGCCCCCACGATCTTCCCCGCACCGCAACCCAATCCGGGCTGCGGCCGTCGAATGGGATCCGCAGTAGTGCAGCCGGCGTACCACTGCGCGCCTCTTCTCTGTCGCAGCGCGCAGGCCGAGAAAGGTAGTGGTAGCGCGGCTCAACGTACCAAAAATAAGCGGCGTCGCTAGAGATGAACTCTGTCCGGTCCTGCTGTCCCACGGCGGCGGTTGTTGTGCAGCTTACTCGACCGTTCACCTCCAGCTCACACAGCGACACCGCCTGTAACGCCACATCGAACCCGAGCAACGCCGGCCGATAGACATCCCCCGCGTTGAACATCTGCTGGCTATCGCCGTCCTGCTGCAGTTCCGGCCAGTCGAAGTCACCCTGCAGTCTCTGAACCCTCATTTCTGAAACAATGACCAGCCTTCCACCGGCGAAATGCGCGTAGGCGTAGATGTCTTCCTGCGCGATACGAAAATCCGCTTCCAGCTGAAGGGCGCCATCGTCGCCGACTTCGAACACCAAGAATTCCGCCCCAGCGGCGGAGTTCGCGAACACGACAACCTGGTTGCCATTTGTGATGATTTCGGCATGTTCATTGAAGCGCTCGGGATCGAGTTCGATTGACGCCGCGCGCTTAAGACCAGCCAATCCGTTCGGACGCAGATCGACCGATATTAGGGCGCCGTCCCACAGCACGATCAAAAAACGATCGACTATCTTGGCGATGTCGCCGCCATCGACATTCGGTGTCACGTCGGTGAGTGAACGAGGGGGCGGTGCAGGCGGGTGATATAGAATGATCTCATTCTCGTACTCGCGATACCGAACCTCTGCGAACCGTGTGACCTCCGCCCGGTAAGCGTCGAACGCCGACTGGTCTGCAAAGCGCTGCAATGGCGCGGGTTGTGCGGCGGCGGCGCCCGCCGCCAACACGGCCAACGCGAAAACTGCCTGACGCAAAATCTTCATTCTTCCCCCTGCCGGAACGCTAAGCGCGGCCTGCCACGCCGCCAAGCCAAACGTCCGTGATCTCCGGCCGCCCTTGACGGGCGGCCGCCTACGCGCGAGCGATGCCCGATGAAGATTCTGATCGTAGGCTCGGGCGGGCGGGAGCACGCTTTGGGCTGGAAGCTGGCGCAGAGCCCGCTCGTTTCGGAGCTGATTTCCGCGCCGGGAAATCCGGGCTTGGCGGAACTCGGCCGCACCGTGCCGATCAAGGCCGACGCGGCGGGCGAACTCGCCTCGTTCGCGATGCGCGAGCAGGTCGATCTGGTCGTCGTCGGACCGGAAGCGGCGGCGGCGGCGGGGTTGGCCGACAGCTTGGCAAAAGTTGGCGTGCCTTGCTTTGGGCCGAGCCAAGCCGCGGCGGAGCTGGAATCGTCCAAGGCGTTCATGAAGGATTTCTGCGGCCGCCATACGATCCCGACCGCTGACTACAAAGTGTTCGACGACGCCATTCGCGCGAAAGCCTATCTCGGCGACCGCGAGCCGCCCTTCGTCATCAAGGCGGACGGGCTCGCGGCGGGCAAAGGCGTGATCATCGCCGAGACGCGGCGCGATGCGGATGCGGCGATCGATGAGATTTTGTTCTTGCGCAAATTCGGCACTGCCGGTCAGCGCATCGTCATCGAGGATTTCCTGCCCGGCGAGGAAGCCAGCTTCTTTGCGCTGTGCGACGGCGAGACAGCCGTGCCGCTCGTCGCCGCGCAAGACCACAAGCGCGCGTATGACGGCGATAAGGGCCCGAACACGGGCGGCATGGGCGCTTACTCGCCGGCGCCGATCTTCACCGACGCGGTGCGCGATCAAACCATGGAGCGCATCATCCTGCCGACGCTGCGCGGAATGAAGGAAGAAGGCCGGCCGTTCGTCGGCGTCTTGTTCGCGGGCCTGATGATCACGCCGGATGGGCCAAAGCTGATCGAGTTCAACGTCCGCTTCGGTGATCCGGAATGTCAGACACTGATGCGGCGGCTGACGAGCGATTTCGCGCCAGTCTTGCTGGCGGCGGCGAAAGGCGAACTCGCCACGGCGCCGGCGCTCGAATGGGACGATCAGCCGGCCGTCACCGTCGTTTACGCGGCGCAAGGCTATCCGGACGAGCCGCTCACCGGCTCCGTCATCCGAGGCATTGGCGAAGCTAATGCGGTGGAGGACGTCGTCGTCTTCCACGCCGGCACTCGCCAGGACGAAGACGGCACGCTGCGCGCCGCGGGCGGGCGGGTGCTGAACGTCACCGCGACCGGCGCAACTTTGCAGGACGCCGTCGCCAAAGCCTACACCGCCGTCAACCAGATCGACTGGCCCGGCGGCTTCTGCCGCCGCGACATCGGCTGGCGCGCGCTGACGAAGTAGCGCGCGAGCGCGTCAGCTGCTATAATCGCCGGATGCGCCGAGAAGACGCCGTTCGCATTCTCAGAGACCACGCCGACGAGTTGCGTCGTGAGGGCGTCGCTCATGTGTCGTTGTTCGGCTCCGTCGCGCGGGACGAGGCGACCAATGCGAGTGATGTCGATCTAATTGTCGAAACCACGCCCGATCACCCAGTGACGCTGTTCACCATTGGCCCACTGCACGATCTCTTCGCTGCGCTGCTGGGCCGCCAGGTGGACGTGATCGACAAGGATGGATTTGAACGCGCCGAGCGCCTACAGCGTCGCGTTGGCGAACTCGTACATGTCTTCTGATCGGCGTAAGCCGCGAACGCCGGCGCAAGCTGTCTACTACGCCCGCCGCCAAATCGCGCGCATCAATGAGTGGACCGCGACACTCACAGCCGAAACGTTCGAAGCAGACGAGCGAACTCGTTATGCCGTGGAGCGCGCGTTCATTGCGCTTGGCGAAGCGATCAAGGATCTTAGCAGGAGCGTTGATTTGAACGCCTTGGACGCAGGCGGGCCCTGGCGTGAACCTGCTCGCTTTAGGGACTTTCTCGCGCACGACTATGATGATCAGGTGATCCCTACTTTGCTTTGGAAAACGATCACATTGAGCTTGGCGTCTCTAGACGCGGCGCTTGAACGAATTGAGCCCGCCGTTGGCGGGCCATTTGATCCGGATGCTTAGGACCAACATGGCTGAAGCAGAAGACCCTCACGCGCAGTTCAAAGGGGTGAAACCCGTTGAAGAACGCCACAGGCTGAACGAAGCCGCGCTCGCAGCGTGGCTCAAGGCGAACGTCGAGGGCTACTCCGGCCCGCTCACAATCAATCAGTTCAAAGGCGGGCAATCGAACCCGACCTATCAGCTGGTCACGCCGAAACAGAAGTACGTGCTGCGCAAGAAGCCGGGCGGCAAGCTGCTGCCCTCGGCGCACGCCGTCGACCGCGAATTCCGCGTTATCTCAGCGCTCCATCCCACCGGCTTTCCCGTCGCGCGCCCCTACGCGCTTTGCACCGACGACAGCGTGCTGGGGGCGATGTTCTATGTGATGGAGAACGTCGAGGGCCGCGTACTCTGGAACGGCGGATTGCCGGAAGTAGCGAAGGCTGACCGCCGCCGCATCTATGAAAACAAGATCGCGACTTTGGCGCAGCTGCACAACACAGATCACGAAAAGATCGGCCTCGGCGATTACGGCAAGCCGGGCAATTATTTTGCGCGTCAGATCGATCGCTGGTCGAAGCAGTACAAGCTGAGCGAAACCGAAACCATCGACGAGATGAACCGGTTGATCGAATGGCTGCCGCAAACCATTCCGCCGGGCGAGCGCACCAGCATCGTCCACGGCGACTATCGCCTTGACAATCTCATCCTGCATGAAACCGAACCGCGCGTGATCGCGGTGCTCGATTGGGAGCTGTCAACGCTCGGCGATCCGCTCGGCGATTTCACTTATTATCTGATGAATTGGGCGATGCCGCATGACGGACGCGCCGGGCTTGGCGGTCTCGATTTGGAAGCGATCGGCGTGCTGACACTCGAACAAGCCGTGCAGCGTTATTGCGAACTCACCGGCCGCGACACCATCGCCTCGCTCGATTGGTATTTTTCCTACAACGCCTTCCGTCTCGCCTGCATTCTGCAAGGCATCGCCGGCCGCGTCCGCGACGGCACCGCCGCCAGCGCGCACGCCACGCAAATGATTGCACGCATCCGCCCGCTGGCGAGCGCGGCGTTCATGTACGCGCAGAAGGCTGGCCTCGGTTAAGCGCATGAGCGAACGCGAGCAGGACTTTTTCCTCTGGAATTGGACGCGCCGGCGCAGCCGCGGCCTCTCGCGCACGCTTCTGATCGGCGCTGGCGTCGGGGCCATCGGCGGCCTCGTGTTCGCGTTGCTGATGCTCTATGGCATGACGGCGAGCGGCGGCAGCTTCTACGTCGATGAGGAGGAAGCCGGACCAATTCTCGGCGCAATTGCGCGCGCACTCGGGCCGACCGGCTTTCTCTTCTTCCTCTCGATCCCGGCCTTCGCGGGGCTCGGCGCTTTCCTATCGCATTTCGTTTGGGGCAGAATGGAGCGCCGGTATCATTTCTTGATCGAACACGGCGCCCGCATGCCGGCCGACAGGCCGGTCATGACGCGCAAAGAGCGCACGGTGAAATGGGCGGTGATTGGCGGCTTCGCCCTGCTCTGTCTCTTTCTGCTCGGCATGCTGATCCGGGAGATCAATCACGGGACGCTGTGATCGCTGATACGGCGCGTATTCGGTTGACGAACGCGTGCGGCGGCGAGATCAAAGGCGAAACGGGGGAAATCTCATGCTACAACGTGGAAAACTGCTCGCAGGCGCGCTTGGCGCTTTGGCGCTGCTCGCGGGTTCGAGCTTCGCGCAGGACGCAGCGCCGCAGGTCGCGAGCGTGATCCATGCGGGCCGCCTGCTCGCGGATGCGTCGAACGGGCGGGTGCTGACTGAGCAATCCATTCTGGTCGGCGCGGACGGGCGCATCATCGGCATCGAGGCGGGCTATGTGACGCCGCCGGGCGCGACAATCATCGATCAGCGTCGGCGCTTCGTATTGCCCGGCCTGATCGACAGCCACGTCCACCTCACCAGCGAACTCGGCCCCAATCAGCTACTCGACGAGGTGCAGCTCTCGCCGAGCGACCAAGCCATGCGCGGCGTGCAGAACGCGCAGATCACCCTCGGCGCAGGCTTCACCACCGTCGCCGATCTCGGCGCCAGCAATGACGCGATTTTCGCGCTGCGCCGCGCCATCAATGAAGGCCGCGTGCAAGGCCCGCGCATCATCGCATCGGGTTCATCGGTAACGCCGCATGGCGGCCATGGCGACGCCAACGGCTTCTCCCCCGCGGTGGTCGATGTGCTGCGCAGCCCGTCGGCTTGCTCAGGCGCCGACGATTGCCGCCGCGCCGTGCGCCGCCAGATTCAGGCCGGCGCCGATGTGATCAAGATCACCGCGACCGGCGGCGTGCTCTCCAACACAGCGGCCGGCGTCGAACAGCAATTCACCGATGCAGAACTCGCCGCTATCGTCGAGTCGGCGCACGCCATGGGCCGGCGCGTCACCGCGCATGCGCACGGCGCCGGCGGCATCAATGCGGCGCTGCGCGCTGGCGTGGATTCGATCGAGCACGGCTCCTACACCGACGCGGAATCGCTGCGTCTCTTCCGCCGCAACGACGCTTATCTCGTCCCCACCATCCTCGCCGGCGTCACGGTGGAGGAGATGGCCGCCGCCGGCGGCGTGCTGACACCGGCGCAAGCGCAAAAGGCGCGCGAAGTCGGCACACGCATGCGCCAGTCGATCCAGAATGCGCGCCGGGCGGGCGTCCGCGTGGCGTTCGGGACCGATAGCGGCGTCTCGCGCCACGGCATCAACGCTAGGGAATTCCAGTTTCTGGTCGAAGGCGGCTATACGCCGACAGAGGCGATCCGCATCGCCACCGTGGACGCCGCCGACCATTTGCAGCTCGGCGACGTCACCGGCCGCATCGCCGCTGGTTACGCCGCCGATATCATCGCGGTGGACGGCGACCCGACCCAGGACGTCGCAGTGCTGATGAACGTGCCGTTCGTGATGGCGCGCGGGGCGACGTTCAAGAACGAGTAGCGGACGGGAAAGAACGGGGCTAAGGGCCCGGCCATGCTTCGCGTGATCTCTCGTGGCGGTTCTGAGACAGTGTGTGAAGACACGCTGGCGGTCTGGTACGATTTGGAGAACCCGACCGACGAGGAAGAAGCCGAGGTCGAACAATCGCTCGGCATCGATGTGCCGACGCCGGCGGAACGCTCGGCGTTCGAAGAATCGGCGCGCTTTTACGAAGAGAACGAGTCGCTGCACCTGACGGCGACGTTGCTCGGCCGGCGCGACGAAGGCGCTTTGGTCTCAGGCCCTGTGACGTTCATCTTGGCAAAGGGCAAGCTCGTCACAGTGCGCCAGGTGCGCCCACGCGCGTTCGAGATCGGCCAGCGCCGCGCTTCGGCGCGCGTGGCTTCGGCGCACAACGGCGCGGACGTGCTGTTGGCGCTGATCGAAGGCGCGGCGGAGCGGCTGGCGGACGTCCTGGCCGAAGCGACGAAGGACGCCAACACACTGTCCGTGCGCGTGTTCGAAAAAAGCGAAGAACTCGATCTGCGCAGCGAGTTGCGCGATCTTGGCCGGATTGGCGCACTTTCGGCGCTGGCGCATGATTCACTCTCGAGCATGCAGCGCTTGTTGGTCTATGCGCGGGCGGCCAAGGGCAAGTACGGTCTCGACGCAGGGCGCGTAGCCGCGCTCGGGCGCGACGTTGGCGAACTGGAACGCATCGCGGAATCCATGCAGCCGCGGCTCTCGTTCCTGCAGGACGCGATGCTGGGGCTGATCAACGCGCAGCAAACGAACGTGCTGAAGGCGCTCTCGCTCGCCACCATCGCCTTCGTGCCGCCGACTTTGATCGCCTCGGTGTTTGGCATGAATTTCGACGCGATGACGTGGTTTCGCGAACCTTGGGGTCCATGGGTCGGTGTCGCGATGATGTTCATTGCGCCAGCGGCTTTGTTCGCGATCGCCAAGTGGCGGCGCTGGTTCTAGCGGAACAGCGCGGAACGCTCAGCGTTCGTACCGCACTTGAATTCGGAGACATGACTCATGAGGAAACTTCTCCTCGCCGCTTCGGCGGCGGCGCTTCTGTCCGCGTGCGGCACGCAATTGGGTGACCGCATGGCGTCGGGCGCGGCGATCGGCGGCGGCGTCGGTTTGGCGGCCGGCGGTGTCGGCGCGATCCCGGGCGCGGTGATCGGCGCCGGCGTCGGTGCATTCACGCCGCCGGATAAGGTTAATCTCGGCGAACCCGCCTGGGACGACGAGACGGGCGACAATTACGACGACGACGGTAACCCGAAATAGCCACAATCGCCCGGCGTGATCGCCGCTAGCGATGCGCGCCGAGTCTTTCGAACGAGGCGCAAGATCGAGCGTCGCCCTCCCCGGCGGCGCTCGTTTGATGAGGAGTAGGTTATGAAGACGACGATCATTTTGACGGCTGCGGCAGCGAGCTTGGCGCTGGCCGGCTGCGGCACGCAAATGGGCGACCGCATCGCTTCCGGCGCAGCGATCGGCGGCGGTGTCGGGCTGGCCGCGGGCGGTGTCGGCGTCGTGCCGGGCGCGATCATCGGCGGCGCGGTCGGCGCCCTGACGCCGCCGGAGAACGTTAATCTCGGCGAGCCGGTCTGGGACGAGTGATTGCGCGGCGCGGCGCGCGGGCTTAAGCAGCGCCGCGTAAGGCGCCCGTCTGTTCTGCGGGAGTGCCGCAGAGAGAAGTCATGGCTACGCTCGAATTCACCCGTCGCTACGCGATGGCGCATCGCCTGTTGGCGACCAAGAGCCCGAAATGTGCGATCCCGCATGGGCACAACGAGTTCGTCACGGTGCGGCTGACGCCGACGGCGCCGTTCCGTTTCAGTGACACCAACGCCGCCGCGCCATTCCATCGGATCAAGAGCCGCTGGCATCAATGGATCGATGATTATGTCGATCACGCGCTGCACCTGGCCGAGTCAGATCCGCTGCTGGATTATTTCCGCGAGCGCGAACCGGCGCTGCTTGGCCGGATCATGACGTTCCAGGGCGATCCGACTACGGAGGCTTTGGCGGCCTGTTTCTGGCTGAAGCTCTCGGCGTTCGTGGCGGAGGACGGGCTGCCGTTTACGCTCAGCGAAGTGCGCATCGAGGAAACGCCGACCAACACGGTGCGGATCGATCGGGACGTGTTCGATCCAGGATCGTGCGGCCTGCGCGCCGGCGCTTGGCCCTGGCGCGCGGACATGAGCATCAACGATTTCTGATCTTCTTCATTTCGAACGCGACGTTCCGGCTGTCCTGGATTCCGGGCCCTGCGCTTCGCTTGCCGGAATGACTCGTTAGATGATGTGGCTCGCCTTGATTCGCCGGAGCCCCGCATGTCGTTTCTCACGTCGCCTCAAATCGCGCCGATCCTGCTTTTGATCGCATCGAACGTGTTCATGACGTTCGCCTGGTATGGGCACTTGAAGTTCAAGTCGACGCCGCTCTTAATCGCCATCGTCATTTCCTGGGGCATCGCCTTCGTCGAGTATTGTCTCGCCGTCCCGGCCAACCGGATCGGCAGCGCGACTTACTCCACCGCAGAACTCAAAACGATGCAGGAGGTGATCACGCTGGTCGTCTTCATCGGCTTTTCGGCCCTGTTCCTGCGCGAGCAGCTGGGCTGGAACCACTTGCTCGGCTTCGCGCTCATCGCGGGCGGTGCGGCTGTGGTATTTCTCGGCAAATGACGCGGAACCGGAACAGGCGCGGCAAAACCTCGTTTGGCTCGCATCCCAGCAGCAGGAGCAAGCCATGCAAAGCACCGAACACGCCGTCGATGTCCTCAACGGCCTGATCAAAACTACGCTCGACAGCGTCGGCGGCTACCAGGAAGCAGCCGAGAATGCGGACGCTTCGCAATTCAAGTCCATGTTCGCCGAACGCGCCTCGAAGCGGCGGATGTTGGCGCAGGAGCTGCAGCAGGAAGTGCGCACGCTCGGCGGCGAACCGGAGACCGATCAAGGCATCGTCGGCAAGGCGCACAACAAGTTTGTCGACATCAAGAATGCGCTGACCGGCGGCGACGACAAGAGCGTCATCGACGAAGTCGAACGCGGCGAAGACCACATCAAGGCGAAGTTCGAAAAGGCCATGAAGGACGACGACCTGCCCGCCAACGTGCGCTCGAGCCTCAGCCGTTTCTACGCGTCAGTGAAGGCCGACCACGACGAGGTCAGCCGCATCAAGCATACGCTGCATTGATGCATTAGCGCCCGCACCACCGGGTGCGGGCGCTAACTCAAAAGCCAGACGAACCACGGCATGCCGATCGCCAGCGCCATGGCGGCCTCCACGCCCATGCTTATACGGTTGAAGCGCGTGTCGGCGCCGTCGCGCAAAATAGAGACGAAGCGGCCAAAGCCGGCGCCCGCCCACGCCGCGCACAGCACGGCCGCCGCGCCCACGGCCATCACACCGATCAGCGCGCCGCCGCTCATCACGTAACGCAGCACCAGCAGCAGCGAGACGCCGTGCAGCGCGAGGAACACGCCGCCATAGGTGGCGCGAAATTCGGCAAAGCCGCCGCCTTGTTCATCTGCCTTGAGCCGCACGAAACGCGCCGCCCAATGCGGATCGATCAGCGCGCGCGCGCCAAGCGCCGCGCCGAACCCCAGCGCCGCCATGTTCAACAGCCAAGCTAGAAGCATCAACGCGCGCCGGGCAGGCTCTCGCCTTCTTTCTTCGCGCGCTTGCTGGTCCAGCCATAGCGGGCGAGTTCGTTGAGCGCGATGGTGCGGCAGTGCACTTCGTCTGGCCCGTCCGCCAAGCGGAGCGTGCGGATGCCGGCATAGGATTTGGCGAGGCCGAAATCTTGGCACACGCCCGCGCCGCCATGCGCCTGGATCGCATCATCGATGACCTTAAGCGCCATCCGCGGCGCCGCGACCTTGATCATGGCGATCTCATTTTTGGCCACCTTGTTGCCGACGCGGTCCATCATGTCGGCGGCCTTAAGGCACAGAAGGCGCGTCATCTCGATGTCGATCCGCGCTTCGGCGATGCGTTGCTCCCAGACCGAGTGTTCGGCAATGGTCTTGCCGAAGGCGACGCGCGTGGTGACGCGCTTGCACAGCGCTTCCAGCGCCGCTTCCGCTGCGCCGATCGTGCGCATGCAATGGTGGATGCGGCCTGGACCTAAGCGCCCCTGCGCGATCTCGAAGCCGCGGCCTTCGCCGAGCAGCAGGTTTTCCGCCGGTACGCGCACATCTTTCAGTTCGATTTCCATGTGGCCGTGCGGCGCGTCGTCATAGCCGAACACGGTGAGCGGCCGCAGGATGGTGATGCCCTTGGCGTCGAGCGGCACCAGGATTTGGCTTTGCTGCGAGTGCTTGGGATTATCCGGATTGGTCTTGCCCATCAGGATCGCAACCTTGCAGCGCGGATCGCCAGCGCCGGACGACCACCATTTGCGGCCGTTAATCACGTAATCGTTGCCGTCGCGCTTGATCTCGCACTGGATGTTGGTCGCGTCTGACGAAGCCACCGCCGGCTCGGTCATCAAAAACGCGGAGCGGATTTCGCCGTTCATCAGCGGGCGGAGATATTGCTCCTTCTGCTCGCGCGTGCCGTAGCGCTCGAACACCTCCATGTTGCCGGTGTCGGGCGCAGAGCAGTTGAACACCTCAGAGGCAAAGCCGACGCGGCCCATCAGCTCCGAGAGCGGCGCGTATTCAAGATTGCTGAGGCCCGGTCCCTCGAACTCGAACGTATCGTCCACGTGCGGGGCGCCGCCGCTCGGCGGCATGAACATGTTCCAAAGCCCTTGCGCCTTCGCTTTGGCTTTCAGCTCCTCCAGCACCGGCAGCACCTTCCAGCGACCGCCTTCCTTCTGCTGCGCCTCATAAGTCGGCACGGCCGGATAGATGTGCTCGTCCATGAACTTCTGGACGCGGTCGATCCATTCTTGGGCTTTGGCGGAATGTTCGAAATGCATCGTGATCTCCGGCTTGCTGGCGCGTCTTTGCCGGGCACGCTAAGGCTCCGCCGCGGGAGGGGCAATGACCGGGATCAAGCTTGCCGCTGCGACACTATCAAACGCCTGGGTGCGCCTCGAGCCGCTCGAGGAGCGCCATCGCGCCGAGATGATCGTCGCCGCCGAGGCCGACCCCGGCATCTTCAGACACATGCCCTATCCCGTCGCCGAACACGGCTTTGCGCCCTCGTTCGACTGGCTGCTCGCCGAGCGCGCCGCCGGCCGCTGGATTCCGCACGCGGTGATGGCGCCGGCCGGCGAGATCGTCGGCCAGTCCTGTTACCTCACCATCCGCGAGCGCGACGCCGGCGTCGAAATGGGGGGCACCTGGTATGTGCGCGCGGCGCAGGGAACGGCGATCAATCCCGCCGCCAAGCTCGCTCTGCTCGACCACGCCTTCGCCAGCGGCATTGAGCGCGTCGAGTTCAAGACCGATGCACTCAACACCCAATCGCGCGCGGCCCTCAGCAAACTCGGCGCGACCTTCGAAGGCGTCCACCGCCGCCACATGCGCCGCCCCAACGGCACATGGCGCGATAGCGCGTACTTCTCCGTGATCCGCGAAGACTGGCCGGAAGTAAGAGCGCGGCTGGAAGCACGCTTGGCGCTCAAGAGGGACGCTAATCACCAATCTCCGCAATGATACGCGCTTCGACTGCGCCGAGCGCTTGGTAGATGTCTGCGTTCTTGATGCGGATGACGCGCCAGCCTGAGGTACGGAGGTATTCGGCTTTCATGTCGTCCCACGCTTGTTGATCTGGATCATCATGAGATGGACCATCGACTTCTATTGTGAGTTTGATGGCGGGGCATGCGAAGTCCGACACCCACGGGCCGACGGGATATTCGCGGCGAAACTTGCGCTTAATCAGCCGGCGATTTCGCAACAGCGACCACAGCTTTGCTTCCGCGCTCGTTTGATTCTTGCGGTTCTCCCTCGCGCGGCGACACGGAGTCAGGATCGTGTTTCATCATCCGCTCTCACCGTCAGCATAGCGTCCCCTCTCCCGGTTAGGGAGAGGGAGTCACGCCGAAGGCGGACGGGTGAGGTTTACCGGCGGCGCAGGAAGAGGCGCGGTTTTACTTACGCCAGAATCTGCACGCTCCGGTAAACCTCATCCGGCCCTTCGGGCCACCTTCTCCTTAACCAGGAGAAGGGTCGCAAAAACTTTGCACAGCGGAGTCCGTCGTGCTCCGCTTGACCCAAGCGCTCTTTCCAACCCCCGCCAACCCGCGTAAATAACCCCTGACGCGAGCGCCGCTTTTGCGGCCAACCGGGGCGCTCCCCGCCGCGCCGTTTCTCTCAGATCGAGCAACGGAGGCGCGCATGTCATTCCACGTTTCACAACGCATCGCGATGATCCACCCCCCCTCCCCTCGAGGGGAGGGGGTTGGGGGGCGGGGTGAAGCGCGGCATTTGCAGAACGCGCGGCGCCCTGCTCTCGCGAACCTTCATACGCTCGCGCTTCACCCCACCCCCTGCCCCCTCCCCTCAAGGGGAGGGGGTTCATGACGAGCCTTCTTCTTCTCATCGTCGTCCTCGTAACGGCCACCATTTCCGGCGTGTTCGGCATGGCTGGCGGGCTCATGCTGATGGGCGCGCTGACGCTGGCGATGCCTGTCTCCGCCGCCATGGTGACGCACGGGGCGGTGCAGTTCGTCTCCAATGGCTGGCGCGCGGTGCTGCATCGCAAGCACATCAATTGGCCGATCATCGTGCTTTACGGCGTCGGCTCGGCGATTGCCGCGGGCGCGTTGGCGCTGGTGACGTACGAGCCGACGAAGGCGTGGGTTTATCTCATGCTCGGCCTCGTGCCGGGGCTGGCGTGGATTCCCAAAGGCCGCTTCGATCTCGATGCGGCGAAGCCTGCGCATGCGGTGGCGTGCGGGCTGACCGTGACCGGGCTCAACGTCATCGCCGGCGTTTCCGGCCCGTTGCTCGATGTGTTTTTCGTGCGCACGGCGCTGACGCGCCACCAAATCGTCGCCACGAAGGCGGCGACGCAAGCGTTCAGTCACACGGTGAAAATGGTGTTCTATGGCGCGCCTTTGCTTGGCATGAGCGGAACGGGCATGCCGCCGCCCTGGTTCTTCGCCGCTGCCGCGCCGCTGGCGATGATTGGAGCGTGGCTCGGCGGCATGGTGCTGGATCGGCTGAGCGATGTGAATTTCCTGAAGTACACGCGCTGGATCGTAACGGGGCTGGGCGTGATTTATTTGGTGCAGGCCATGCACTTGTTTTTGACCGCATGAGCTCTGTCATTCCGGGCGGAGCGAAGCGCAGACCCGGAACCCAGGGCCGCAAGCTCGTCGGTTGCCCTGGGTTCCGGATCGCGCTCCGCGCGTCCGGAATGACTCAGATTTTTTCTTCATCCACGAGCGCATTTCCCTCCTCCACATCCAACAAATCGCCCGGCTTGCATTCCAGCGCTTCGCAAATCTTCGCCAGCGTCTCGAAACGCACGCCTTTCACCTTGCCGGTGCGCAGCAGCGAGAGGTTGGCTTCAGTGATGCCGACGCGTTCGGCCAAGTCTTTCGACTTCATCTTGCGGCGCGCCAGCATCACGTCGAGGGTGACGACGATGCGCATCAGACGATCTCGTCGTTCTCTTCCTTGATGCGCGCCGCGGCTTCCAGCACGCGGCCGAGCACCATGACGAAAGCGGCGAAGGCGACGAGGCCGAAATCGAACGGCTCCATATGCCAAACGAAGCCGCGGCCCTCCTGCGTGATCCAGCTGAACAGGGTCGGTGAAATCACGATCTTGAACGCCAGCGCCCAGAGCGCGCCCTCGCCCGCCTTGCGCACGCCGGCGCTGGCTTTGATGGTGAAGAACTGACCCTTGCCGTACTCGTCGAGCACCTTGCTGAGATCGAGCAGCGCACCGGCCAACAGGAAACTCGGCAGCGCCAGCACCCAGAACACGCCGACGGCGTTGAAGAGATTGAGCGCCCCGCGCAGGTCAGGCGTGATCTCGCGGCTCTGCAGCACCTCCGCCGCCGGGCCGATGACCTCGCGCCCCACCGCGCCGATGACGAGGATGATCGCGCCGACAACCGCGATCGTCGCGGCTATTCCGGCGTGGTCCTTCGCCTGCTCCAGCGGCGTTGCTGCGGCCTGGGTCATCTTGATCTCCTCAAGCAAGACAATAATGAATTATCGCGCAACAACGATAATTATCGTAGATCGATAATTTGTCAAGCCCCCCTCCGCGCCAGGCTGGTTAATGGTCCGTCAACCGGACGGCTCGTCCCATGGAGGCTCAGAGATTCGGGACGGCAAATAATGCCCATCATCACGCACGTGCTGCTCTACTTCGCCTACGCGATGATCTCGCTGACGGTCGGGGCGGCGCTGAACCAGGTCGGCGGCCAGGACATTGGCGGCTCGTTCCTGGGCGGCATCGCGCTCTTCTGCGCCTGCGCCGTCACCCATGCGAGCATCACCGCGAGCGCCGCGGCCGGGCGCATCGGCGGCGTGGAAAAGCGCATGAAGGGCGACATGGAGCGGCTACGCGGCGCGCACCGCGAAATCAGCGCGGACATGGATTCGGTTCAGGCGCGGCTCGATCAGATCGAAACGCAAGTCGCGTTCGGCGCGCCGCAAGCGCCGCGGCTGGAAGCGCCGCAGCCGGCGGCGAACATCGAACTGAAGCTGATCGATCAGATCGTGGATAAGCTGGGCGCGGCAATGGATGCGCGGCTGCAGACGATCCAGAGCGCCGGCAACGTGACGCCGCTGACGCCGAACGCCGCGCGCGGTCCGATGGATTTGGTGCGCGAAGCGATCCTGGAAAACCGCGTCGAGCTGCACCTGCAGCCGATCGTCCAGCTGCCGCAGCGCAAGACCGCGTTCTATGAAGGCTTCACGCGCCTTAAGGATGCGAGCGGCCGGATGATCCTGCCGCAGGAATTTATCCCGGCCGCCGAGCAAGCCGGCCTAATGGGCACGATCGACAACGTGCTGTTCTTTCGCTGCGTGCAGATCGTGCGCAAGCTGATGAAGCAGGATCGCCGCATCGGCATCTTCTGCAACATCAGCCCGGCGGCTTTGGCGGATGACAGCTTCTTCCCGCAATTCCTCGACTTCATGCGCGAGAACCGCGATCTCGCCGGCAGCCTGATCTTCGAAATTCCGCAGGTCGCTTACGAGGCGCGCAGTTCGGTCGAAGCGCGGGCGATGGGCAAGCTGGTGGATCTCGGCTTCCGCTTCTCGATCGATCGCGTCACCAACGCGGAGATCGATTTGCCGGACCTCGAGCGCTCGGGCGTGCGCTATGTGAAGATCGCGACGCAGGTGCTTTCGGATCAGATCGTGCAGCGCGGCATCCGCCCGCGTTCGGCGATCACGCGCGAAATCGCGGCGGCCGATATCTCGGCCGTCTATCAGCGCTACGGCATCGATCTCATCGCCGAGCGCGTCGAGAGCGAGCAAGCAGTGCTTGAAATCCTCGACCTCGACGTGCCGTTCGGCCAGGGCCACCTCTTCGGCGCGCCGCGCGCGATCAAGGAGAGCCTGATGGAAGAAACCGCGCCGCCGCGGGAGTTTCTGCTGAAAGGCAACGGTCGGGCGGGCTAACGAGCGAATAGGGAGTGGGGAATTGGGAGTGGGGACGGCCGCTTTACATCCCTATTCCCAACTCCCTATTCCCTATTCCCATGACCACCCTCATCGCCATCACCGGCGGCTCCGGCGCCGGCAAAAGTACGATCGCGCATGCGCTGGCAAAGCGGCTGGGCGCGGGCGCCGTGGTGATCGCCGAGGACGATTATTATCGCTGCGCCTCGACTATTCCGGGCTTCGATGCCGCGGTTTACAATTTCGATCTGCCGGAAGCGAAAGAGCATGCGTTGTTACAGCAGCACCTCGCGCTGGCAAAGAGCGGCGAGGCCTTCGAAAAGCCGGTTTACGATCTCGTCACCCATCGCCGCCGCGGCGATATCGAACGGATCGCGCACGCGGACACCGTGATCGTCGAGGGCTTGCACGTCCTGGTTCCCGCAGACCTCCGGGCGCTGTTTGATCTGAAGATCTATGTGGAGTCCGACGAGGCCGAGCGACTGGCGCGGCGGATGATCCGCGATATCGAAACCCGCGGCCGCACGCCGCGTTCGGTGATGATGCAGTTTTTCGATACGGTGCGCCCAATGCACGAAGCGCACATTGCGCCGCAGAAGGCGCTGGCGGACCTTGTGCTCACCTGCCCTTACGATGCAGGACCGGATCAGGCGGACGAGAATGCCCAGCGCATTCTGCAAGCGATGGGACGTTGATGCGCATTCTCGACACACTGGACGACGTCGCCGATCAGTATGACGCGTTTTTCTGCGACATCTGGGGCGTCGTTCATAATGGCCGCACCGCCTACGCCGACGCCTGCGCCGCGCTGCAACGCGTGCGGGCGCGCGGCAAGCACGTCATCCTGATCAGCAACGTGCCGCGCCCACGCGGACCGATCCCGGCGCAGCTCGCTCAGCTCGGCGCGCCGAGCGATACTTACGATGCGATCGTCACCTCCGGCGATGCAACGCGCACCGAACTCGCCGCGCGCGCGCCGGGGCCGATGTTCAAGATCGGACCGGAAGATTATGACCGCGCGCTATGGGAGGGCTTGAGCCTGGAGCGCGCGCCGCTGGAGAGCGCGAAGTTCATCGCTATTTCCGGGCTCAACAAATGGGATGAAACGCCGGCGGACTATGCCGATCTGCTGCAGGCCGCGCGCGCACGTGATCTCGAACTGGTGTGCGCCAATCCGGACATTATCGTTCAGTCAGGAGACAAGCTGATCTGGTGCGCCGGCGCGATCGCGCGCGATTATGAGGCCATCGGCGGCCGCGTGGTGATGGCGGGCAAGCCGTTCGCACCGATCTACGATTTGGCGCGGCAGGAGTTAGCGTCGTTGCAAGGCGGGGCACGCATCCTCTGCATCGGCGACGGCATTCCGACGGACATCGCCGGCGCCCATGCGCAAGGCTTGGACAGTCTCTTCATCGCTTCCGGCATGCACGGCGAAGCGCTGTGGACGGACGGCAAGGCGGACGCGGCGAAGGTCACGGCAGCACTGGCGGAGGAGCACGTGAGCGCAACCTACGCCATGGCGGCTTTGGCTTAATACGTTTCCACGCCCATATCGTCGAACGCTTCGCCAATACGGCCGTCGAAATCGCGGGCGAGGTTCATGTCTTCGCGGCCTTCGTTGTCGCCGCTGCGGCGGCGGGCGACGCCGCGTCCGAACAACGCGGTCGGGTTGCCCGGCTCGACGGCAAGCGCTGCGTCGAATGACGCGCGTGCGTTGGCCCATTCGCCATCGCGCAATTGCAGCACGCCGCGGCAGAGTTGGGCGTCGACGTTGCGCGGATCGGCAGTGACGGCGGCGTCGGCGTCATTGCGGGCGCGCGGTAGGTTGCGGTCCTGATTAAGGTCGAGCCAGCAACGGCCGGCGCGCGCTTCGGCCAGCGCGCCATCGGCGCGGACGGCGGCGTCGTAATCGGCGGCGGCGCCGTCGAGATCGCCCATGCGCTGCTTGGCGCGCGCGCGGCCGGAGAGCGCGAGGGCAGAATTGCGCTCAGCTGAAAGCGCGGCGTCGAAGCGTTCCACTGCGTCTAGGTAATGGCCGCGCTGTAACGCGATCTGGCCGAGCAGAAGGCTGGACTCCGCGGATGGGTCAGCCGCCTGGGCGCGCACCAGAAGCGGCCCGGCGGCGTCGAGCTGGCCGCTGGCGAGCAAGATGCGGCCGCGCCCCAGCAATGCGTTGGCGTTGGCATGGTCGAGACGGAGCGCGGCTTCGTAATCGCGCAAAGCCGGCGTCGTCTCGCCCGCCTCTTCGCGCAAAGATGCGCGGGTCGCTAACGCGCCGGCGCGGACATCGACGGTGTAGTTCTCATCTTCAGCCGCCGCGGTGCAGGCGGCGATGCGGGCGTCGCGGTCGCGCAGCGTTTCGCACTCGGCCGCCGGGTTCGCGACCTGGGCTTCGCGCTCGCAAGCCGCCAGCGCCAGCACGCCCAGAGCCAGAACCCAACGCTTCATGCCACCGCCTCCAGCAACGTCAGCCTAGACCGGCCTCCGCGGGCGCGCCTAGAGTGCGCTCACATAACAGGGAGCGGCGCGATGG
>Ga0196971_1000350_pt1 | contig 39100 bp, 42 predicted proteins | sample S1v_1013CmetaG_FD_148660 | JGI IMG/M metagenome (GOLD analysis project Ga0196971, IMG submission 148660) | Soil microbial communities from Anza Borrego desert, Southern California, United States - S1+v_10-13C | ecosystem: Environmental > Terrestrial > Soil > Desert | place: USA: California...
CGTCGAGTTCATTGACGGGACCACCCTGCCCGGCAAGGTTATGGGTTTTGACCGGTATAAGGACCTGGCCGTGGTAAAGGTTGATCCCGGCGGCCGGTCGCTGGTGGCCGCACCGCTGGGCGACTCCGAGGCCGTGGAAGTGGGCGAACTGGCCATCGCCATCGGCAGTCCGTTTGACCAGTCGTTTACCGTCACGGCCGGCATTGTTTCGGCCATTAACCGAGAGGTGCAGGAAGGCGACAGCCTCTACACCATCAGAGGCGTCATTCAGACCGACGCTTCCATTAACCCAGGCAACTCCGGCGGCCCCCTGCTGAACGCCAACGGTGAAGTGATCGGCATTAACACCCTGATCGAGACCGGCGGCACCGGCCTCAGGGCCAACGTCGGCATCGGCTTTGCGGTGCCGATCAGCGCAGCGAAGGCCATTCTGCCCAAGATGATCGCCGGCGAAGACATTCAGTACCCGTGGCTTGGCGTGACCCTGTACCCTGTGGACAAGGATCTGGCCAACGAGTTCAAACTGGCCGTCTCCGAAGGCGCCATGATTGGGTCCGTCACCAAGGGCACGCCCGCCGAGAAGGCCGGGCTGAAACCCGCCACCATTCGCCGCCAGGCGATCGCTGAGGTGGGCGACATAGTGGTGGAGGTTGACGGCAAGCCCGTGAAGAACGACGAGGACCTGCGGCAGTACATTCTTACCAAGCAGGTCGGCGACAAGATCAACCTCATCGTTGCGCGGGGCAAGGAACGGGTTACGGTACCCGTTACCCTGGAAGCCCGCCCGACGACGATTCAGTAGTAGATAGGCACCGTGTCTCATCTAAATTAAGAGCGGGACCTGAACGGTCCCGAGGAGCAGCCGGCAATCCCTGGGCCGGCTGCTTTTTGATTTTGGGCATCCTAACACCATGAGGAGGGATGCCACAATGGAGAACAACAAGCAGAACAACCAGCGGGCCGGCGAGGCTGGCTCCAAGGAGCAGGCCGCCCGGGGCAAGGAGTACCTCGACCACGGCGTTGAGTCCCTGGTCGCCATGGACAACCCGGATGACTCCCAGCTCGGCGCCGAACATGCGACCACGGAGCGCCTGAAGCCCTGATCAATTTCCCGGCTCCTCCGGCGCGAAGCTGATGCTCAGAAGCCCTCTGGTTTGCTAAACTGGTAAGAGGGAAAAATCAGACGTCGAGAGCCTCGCGCAAAGGAGGGGCCCGCATGCCTCGTCTGGCAGCAAGCCTGTGGATTGCAGCGCCGCCAGAGATGGTCTTTCGCGTGGTGGAGGCACCGGATCGCCCCCTGCTGCCCAGCGGTGGACCACGCCTGTTGGTGCTTGATCCGCCTGGTCAGGCGGGGGCCCGCTACCGCTGGGAGTTCCGACGGCTGGGCCTGGCCTTCCGGCTGGAAAGTGCGGTGACGGAGTACGAGCCCGGGCGACGCATCTGTTTTCGCAGCACGGCAGGTTGGGACGCCGAAGCCCTGGTCGACTTGGTTCCCGAAGGAGAGGGCTGCCGGCTGAGTCTGCACATGCGCTATCAGTTCCCCGTGCCCCTTCGGTTGTTGATACCGGGCGTACTGATCAGGCTCGGGGTCTGGCACGGCATGAACCAGGTGAAGGCCATGGCAGAGCGGAGCGCTCCCGCAGCGAAGGCATCCTGTCCCCCCGGTTTCTCATAGGGTGGGATGGAGAAGGGGGAGTTACGTCTGCGAAAGTGGTGGTGGGCAGCGCTGGCTGCCGTGCTAATGCTGGGCATAGGCCTGAGCGCCGGTATGTGGCTGGGATGGGGCGGAAAGGCGACGAAGAGCCCGGATGGCCGGGTGACTGTGCCTCCGGCCCAGACCCCCGGGACCGGCAATCCGGCGCCGGCCACACCGGCTGCGGAGCCCAAGCCGCCCGGCGATGAGGAGATTCTGGCGTTTGTCCACAAGTTCATGCAGGCCCGCATGGCGGGCGACATGGGCAGCATTGCTCAAATGGTCGCGCCCGCTGTGGATCCGGCGTCCATCAGAGTCACCAAGACGGGGGTCCGAATCACGGGGTACTCGGCGACGGTGGCTTCCGGAAAGGGTACGGCTGACACGGTGGCCGTCGCACTGTGGGCAGCCCTCGGTACGGGCCAGCCCGGCGGTGAAGTGGAAGTGGCGGCCCTGCAGGTGTCCTGGAAGGGCCAGCTGAAAGTGGCCGGCTACACGGTCTCGGTGCCCGACTCGCTGGCACTGGCGCCCGGGAAGGACGGCAACCTCTACCTCCACAGCGGGCAGAGCACGACGACTGGCGCCGTCTTGGCTGCTCTGCCGGCCGTCTTCACGCCTCACGGGGCGGGGCCGGGCATTGAGTTCGGTGTGGGCAAGGACGGGTGGGCCGTGGCTTCGCCTTCCTTAGCAGGCGATCGAATCGCCTGGTGTACCCGAGGGCTGCACCCGCTCTTCGGCACTTCACGCGTGGTCTTCGGGTCGGCCCCCACGGTGACTCCGCTGGACCTCATGTTCGAGGCCGGCTGCGTGGATGCCGCCTGGTCGCCGGCCGGGGAGTATGTGGCACTGGTAGTCGCCCAGCCGTCAGGGGCGGTCACCCTACACGTGTGGGATGTGCAGGCGAAGCAGCGATTCGGGCCTGACCTCCAGGCCGCCGTGGGCACGGTGGACTACACGGTGAGCAACATACGCTGGTTGACCGGCGGCACCGTGGTTGCTTTCGACGTACAGCAGGGCGGCAACCGCAGCGGGCCCTGGAGGTACGACGTAATTACGAAGCAACTCACGCCTCCGTAAGCGTGACAAACCCTCTCGCTGACCGGCGGGAGGGTTTTCTCACCCAGCCACGAAACTCCTCCGTAACAGAAGGAGGCGACCAGCCAATGGAGCATCCAGGCCACTCGCTGCCCGAGTTCCAGGCGTTTCACCGATGGCTCGACGAGGCCAAGAACTTCGGTACGGACCTGCAAATGAACGGACTCTGCCTCCAGCGGGAAATCGGCGAGCTGTCGCTTGAGATTGTCCGGTACCACTGGCGCCAGAATAACTACGGGGCAGACGACCCCCGCACCGAAGAAGCCCGAGCCGCCTTGGGCCTGGAGCTGGCCGACTGTCTGGCCTACCTGCTGAAGATCGCGAACTACACCGGTCACGACCTTCAGGCGGTCTACACGGAGAAGATGCGTCAGAACATCAACCGAAGCTGGGACAAATAGCGCATTCCAGATCCCCCGCCGTACCCAAACGGCGGGGCTTTTCTGTCTTGCGGTCGACCCCGCATCGTACCAAAGTACGAACGCAGATTATGCCTGACGTACCTGAGCGATCCTCCGCCCGGCTGCTAGAGTGGTGACAAAGAACCGACCCGGGAAGAGAGGACTGATTCCCCATGACAACCATCGCCGTTCCGACCAACGCCACCGCCATTACGCAAAGCTTCCTGAGGAACCGAACGTACATCTCTCTTCTGATCGGCTACATGGTTTCATGGATCGGCGATGGGTTCCACAGCGTGGCCCTGGGCCTTTGGGTCCTTCAGACCACCGGCTCCGCCACCGCCATGGCCACCATCATGTCCGTGAAGTTTTTGGCTACCGTGCTCGTCGGCAGCGTCGCCGGCACCGTAGCTGACCGCGTGGACCGGCGCAGGTTGCTGATCGCCATGAACTTCATCCGCTTCGCTCTGGTGGCCGGCATTGCGCTCTTCATCTTCCGGCCCGGGACCCCGTTTTGGCCCCTGGTCGTGTTGAGTGGCATTCTGGCCGTCTGCGGCAACTTCTCCGGCCCTGCCTTCCAGGCCAGCCTTGTCAACATTGTCGGCAAGGAGCAGGTACAGCAGGCCGCCAGCCTGTACCAGATGGTCTCCACCCTCTGCGGCGTCATCGGGCCCATTCTTGGCGGCACCGTGGTCGCCTTGGCCGGCGGCTGGGCGGCGCTCACCGTCGACGCCTCCACGTTCCTCTTCGCCGGCATCATGACCATAATCGCCGGGAATTTCGCCAGCCCCCGCCAGACGGGCACCTCCCGCCGCGGCGGTCAGCGCCGTGCAGTTCGGCACCATGCAGGCTGCCTTCCCGCTGGGTTTCGCCGTAGGTGCCGGCCTGCTGATGCTCTTCGCCAAGAAGATGAAGCGCCGCGGCCTCTGGATGCTGACAGGCATCACCTTGACGGGCGTGGTCATGTTGGTGCTTTCCCAAGTGAGCTCCGTCACCGTGGCACTGCCACTGCTGTTCCTTGGGGGTCTCGTCAGTTCGATCTGCAACGTGCTTTTCGGTGTCATGCTCCAGAGCGAAGTCCCCACCGAGGTGCAGGGGCGTGTCTTCGGCACCCTGGGCAGCCTCACCTCGTTGGCCAGCCCCCTGGCCTACCTGACATCCGGCCTGCTGGCTGACCGGATGGACCCGGTCATGCTTGCCACTGTCGCAGCCGCGTGCAGCGTACTGGTCGGCCTGGTGCTTGGCGCCGCTTCGCCCGCCATGCGTCGGCATAACTAAAGCAGTAATCCGCCGCGACTGCGAATCACGTTCTGTCTACTGCGCACACTATAGCCTGTCCCGAATCCCATACACGCAGCAGGCGGAGGTGACTCTGGCATGAGCTTCCTCGTCGCCGTGGAAGACGGCCTCACTGACGTCAAGCAAGCGCTTGACGACGTGGGCATTCAGGTAACCAAGATCACCTCAGGCACCATGAACCAGGTGGATGCCGTCGTCATCACGGGCCTCTCCACCAACATCCTGGGCATTAACGACACCAACACCAGGGCCCCCGTCATTGAAGCCCAGGGCATGACCGCTAACGAGATTGTCAAACTGGTTCAGTCTCGCCTGACGCATAAGACGGAGTAACTCAATAACTGGGGGGTGGCCCGACGATGGCGTTGCTAGAGATTAGCGTGGTCCCCGTCGGTACGGATAGCCCCAGCATCTCCAGCTTTATCGCCGAAGCCTGCCGCGAGGCGAAGCGAAACGGGATCAAGTTCGACGTGACCCCAACCGCCACGGTCATGGAGGGCGACCTGCCTGCCCTGCTCAACGTGGCTCATCAGATGCATCAGGCAGCCTTCCATGCCGGATCTCAGCGTGTCGTCACCAACATCGCGATCGATGAGCGCCGGGACAAGGATCTGAGCATGGAGAACACGGTGCGGACCGTCCGGAACGAGATCTAGCCGCACGACCACAAGAAAGGCACCCCCCGTCGGGGTGCCTTTTCGCACCGTCCCAGTCCTCTGTCGCCTTACGCTGTGCCCCTCGACTGTCTACTGCCGGTCCACCGCTCCCGGGTCCGGAGCACGACCCGAAAGCGCCTGCTCCGCTGCGGCGACGGCGTACTTGGTGAAGCTCCCCGCCTCTTTGGAGGTCAGATTGCCGTAGTACCCGGGCGACACCCGGTCGCCGGCCCCCTGAATCTGCGCCAGTCTTATCTTGGTAGCATCGGACAAGAGCGAACGTCGATTGCGGGCCATAGGCGTCAACCTCCTCAGTTGGGGGGATGGGCCCGGGAGCGCCGGCACTCCGGCGCTCCTCAGGCACCGCTGCTAGTCGAGACGGCCAATGCCGGGTTTGGGACCCTGGCCCTTCGGGATGAAGGTGTGGCAGAGGGTTTGGTTTGAAGCTCCAGCCTCGCCGCCCAGGGAGCCGACTTCCATGTCGGCGGTCCTGCCAAGAGTGGCCTGGTTGTTCTGGACCATGATCTTCTCGGCCTTGCACCTGTCCCCGGTTCCGTAGTAGTAGCAACTGTTCACGGTGCAGAAAATCTGCTGATTCGCCACGGTATCACCTCCCGCAGAATAGTCTCCACACCAAAAGCCCTGTTCATGCCCCCGCTTCTCTGGTTCAATAAAGAGCAGAACAGGCAAGGCGAGGGGATGGATATGGCCCGCTGCATCATGGTTCAGGGGACGGCATCAGGTGTCGGAAAGAGCCTCATCGCCACCGGGTTGTGCCGGCTGCTAATGCAGGACGGCTATCGGGTAGCTCCCTTCAAGGCATGGAACATGTCCCTGAACGCCTTCGTCACGCCTGACGGCGACGAAATCGGCCGAGCACAGGGCATTCAGGCGGAGGCTGCGGGGGTGCCGGCCCACCGTGACTTCAATCCCATTCTGGTCAAACCCAAGGGCGGCCTGACGACACAGGTGATCCTGAACGGTAAACCCCTCGGAGACTTCACAGGCTTTGCTGCGCCCACATTCGTTGGCCTGGCCCACGAGACGGCAGCCCAGGCCCTGGCTCACCTCAAGCAGGAGTATGACTGGATCGTCATCGAAGGCGCCGGCAGTCCCGCCGAGCCGAACCTGCGTGATCGCGACATGGCCAACATGGCCATTGCCGACCTCGCGGATGCCCCTGTGCTGCTGGTGGCCGACATGGAGCGCGGCGGCGCTTTTGCCGCGTTGGTGGGGACGCTGGAGCTCCTGGAGCCACGCCACAGGGAACGTGTGCACGGGCTGGTTCTGAATCGCTACCACGGCCCTGAGGCTGTCCTGGAGTCGGGTGTGAGGGAAGTGGAGGCCCGCACGGGAAAGCCGTTTATCGGCATTCTTCCTTACCTGCCCGAACTCTACTGGGAAGAGGAGGACTCAGCTTCTCTGGCGGCAACCGAGGCCGCCGGCAGTGGGCGCCCCCTCACCGCTGCCGTGATCCGCTTGCCGCATATGGCGAACTTCACCGACGTGGCGCCGCTCCAGGCAGAGCCTGATGTGGCCATTCGCTGGGTTCAGACGCCCGACCAGCTGGTCGGGGCGGACCTGGTTCTGATTCCTGGCTCCAAGAACACCGTGTCCGACCTGCACTGGCTGCGCCGGCAGGGGCTCGACAGGGCCATTGTTGCCCACGCTTCCGCCAAGGGGGCTACCATCGGACTGTGCGGCGGCTACCAGATGCTTGGCAGCCGCCTTGAAGACCCCGAAGGCCTCGAAGATGCCCCCGGTACCCACGCGGGGCTGGGCCTGCTGCGGACAGTCACGCGCTTTCATCCCGGCAAGCAGACCACGCTCACCTGTGTGATAGGTCTGACCGGACTGGTAAGGCAGTGGGCCGGACAGCAGCCCCTGGAGGGGTATGAGATCCACAGCGGGCGCACCGACCTGGAGCCGGGCGCCAGGCCGGCCCTGCGGGTGACAGCCCGCAGCGGCCAGTCCGTGGATGAGCCCGAGGGCTGCATCTCTCAGGGACGGTCTCTTTGACAACGACCTGTTCCGCCGTAACTACCTCAACGCCCTCCGTACCCGACGGGGGTTGCCGCCGCTGCCCTCCGGCACCCCTGCGGCCGTACAGCGGGAGCGGACCTACAACCGGCTCGCCCAAACGCTCCGGGACCACCTTGCCGTGTCAACATTTATGGAATAAGCTGGGAATCGGCGAGGCCAGAACTGTCTTACCATACGGGCTTGTCTGTTTGGCCGCGAGCCTTACTGCCACAAGGCCCCGCGTTGCTATCCAAAACTGGATAAAACGCGCACAAAACTTACCCCAATGCCCTTGAACTCCGGGTCACAATCCGCTATGCTGTGATAGGTTACCCAAACAGGACGGCCTCGGAAACGATCGCCCGCCCAAGTGGCGCAGGGCTCCGGACCAGTTGACATTCCTCGACCTATCGGCTACAATCCATTCTATTGTGAGCCCAACGTGTCCGGCTGCCGAACTTACGGAGGTAGAGACGGCTCAACACCAGTCCCGTTAAACAGGAACCTAGTACGCCTTAAAGGGTTGGGGCTTCCGACGAGGTGCCCGACTTTTCCCCCGTTGGCGTGACGACGGTCCCGTCTAGCTTGAGAGGGCTAGAATCATTCCAAGGGGGAGATACCTATGACATTCTCTACGTATGGTCGTCATGTCACCATGGATCTGCGCGAGGTTTCCTTCGACAAGCTCAACGACGCCGACTTCCTGCGGAGCGTCATGGTTGAAGCGGCCACACGTTGCGGGGCCACTATCGTCGGCGAGAACTTCGTCACGTTTCAGCCTCAAGGTGTAACTGGGGTTCTCGTATTGTCTGAATCGCACCTCTCGATCCATACCTATCCCGAAGAAGGCTTTGCGGCCGTCGACTGCTACACCTGCGGCACCACGGTCGATCCTGAGGTCGCGTGCGACCACATGATGGACGTCCTGGGCGGACGGGTTGCCGGTTACCGTGTACTCATGCGTGGCACCGGTGAGATCACCGACCTGCCCAAGATTCGCCTGGCAGCGGCTGCAAACTAACATAGAGCACCACGTACGCACACGGGGCTTCCAGACGGAAGCCCCGTTTCTTTGTGTTCATCTGTTTCCATTTCTTGCATGAGTTGGCAGGAACACGAGCGCGTAGTAGAGAAGTTTAACGTTAGGCTATTCTATGCCGTATCAAGAGGAGGGGTCATCGGTGGCTGGCAAAGAGGGGCAGGCTGTGGCCACGCCCCGATCCATGAATCTACTGCAGACCCGAATTGTCGTTCCCATTATGCTTCTGGCGTTGGTGCTGCTCTACGAACTTGTGTGGAAGGGCCGGCATATTGAGCCTCGTTCCTGGGCTGAGTATACGATCGATCTGGCCCTGTTTCTGATTGTGGGACCCGTTATGGCCTGGTGGGGCCGCACAATGGCACGGTTGCTGGGGGAGCGGCTGGCCCTGTCGGAGGCAGCTGCCGAAGAGAAGAGCCGGTCGCTGGAGCAGCGGAACCGCCAGCTGCAGACGGTGCTCAAGGCTTCCCGGGCCATGACCGCCGTGCTGGACCTGAGGCAGGTGGCCGACCTGGTGGTCGAGCAGGTGGTTACCCTCACACGCTTTCAGCGGATCGCGCTGATTCTGGGGCCAGACGAGCGGGGCGAGTTCTCGCTGGCAGCATCCCGCGGCCTGCCGACCGCGTTCCTGATCCACTTCATGGGTGCCATGCACGGCCCATCCAAGGGTGCTTCGCCAGTGGAATGGTGCCGGGTGACATGCCAGCCCGTGGTCGTTGAGAGCTTGGCCAAAGACTTCCGCACCGCGGGCATGAAAGCTGTATTCGCCCAGGCCGGCCTGGAGGGCCTGATCGCCATTCCCCTGCAATTTGGCAACCAGTTCCGGGGGGCTTTGACCGTCTATCCGGAAAAGGGCGACCATGTCACCACTAGCGAGATCTCACTGATTTCGGCTCTGGCAAGCCAGGCGGCCATGGCCCTGGAGAACGCCCGGCTGTATACCCTTACGGCCCATCAGCGCACCCGGCTTGACCAGGCGTTGGAGTTCCTGCGCAGCGTGGCAGGGGCTCTGGCACGCAGCCGCATCGGCGTAGCACCGCTGCTTCAGCTGGTGGCTCAGGCCACCGCCCGCCTGTTTGCGCCGGCCCGCATCCAGATGGCAGTGACCCGGTCTGGGCGCCCTTCGCCGATAACGGTCTCCGACAGTGCCGGCATGGAGCCCGGGATGCCTGAGGAGTTGGCCCTCACTCTCCCCGTGAGCCTCTACGAGGAGCACTACGGTACCTTCGAGATTTACCTGGGCGGCGAGGGCCGCAAGCTAGATGCCGACGAGGTGCAGATACTTCAGGCCTTTGTCCACCTGACCGCGTCAGCCATGGGCAGTGCCTCGGTGGTGGCGGAGATGCGCCAGGCAGTGGAAGAGGTGGAGCGTGCCTACATGGGCACCCTGGAGGCCCTGATCAAGGCTCTCGAAATGCGGGACCACGAGACGGAAGGCCATTCCCGCCGGGTGGTGCAGTACACCCTCTCCATGGCCCAGAAGCTTGGTGTGCCCGAAAGCCAGCTGGTGCCCATCATGCGGGGGTCGCTCCTGCACGATGTGGGGAAGATCGGCATTCCCGACGCCATCCTGCGCAAGGCAGGGCCGTTGGATGAAGAGGACTGGAAGACCATGCGGCAGCATCCCCGCATCGGGTACGAGATGCTGCGGGGCATCGAGTTTCTCAAGGAGGCGACGCCCATCATTCTCTATCACCACGAGCGGTGGGACGGCTCGGGGTATCCCGAGGGCCTCTCCGGCGAGGCCATTCCCCTGGGGGCCCGCATCTTCGCCGTGGCCGATGCCTATGACGCCATCACGTCGGATCGGCCATACCGCAAGGGACGGAGCCACGAGCATGCCGTGGCGGAGATCGCCGCCGGGGCGGGCCGGCAGTTCGACGCCAAAGTGGTGGAGGTGCTGCTGACGCTGCCGGAAGAGGAGATGGCCCGCATTCGGGGACGGGCCGTGGAACTGGTTCACCATATGTAGACAGAGAAGCCCTGCGCGACGACGGTCGTGCAGGGCTTCTACCGCAAGATGGCATCGGGGGCGTCGGGGTCCTCGCCGGTGATGCGGATCACCGTGCGGTTGGGAGCACAGACCACGAGGTCGCCGGGGTGGCGCACCCAGCCCGTGACCACGCAGACCTGGTCGGGGCATTCCGCCTCCAGCACCCGCACCGCCCCTTCATGGACTTCGACCAGCAGGCGGGGGATGGGGTAGAGCCCATCTTTCGTGAGGTCGAGGGTGAGAATCACCTGGCCAGCCTGCGAGACTTCAGCCGCCGACCCCAGGGCGCCGCTCCCCGGCCAGAAGGCCACGGCGATGGCCACCACGGCGCCTGCCGCTCCGAGGGCGAGGTCGGCCCGTGTGACGGCCCTACCAGCGCCAGAGACACCGGGGAAGCCGGGAAGGCGGTGGGCCAGCAGGGATGCCGCAAAGCCCGTGAGCAGGCCCGTAGGCACGCCCAGGGCCAGCATGGGCCAGAGCAGGGTCAGTACCCCCGGTGTGGACGTCAGCACGGCAGCTGCCGCCAGCTGGCCCAGATGGTGGGCAGCTGCACCGCCCACGCTTACGGTGCCCACCCCGAAGCGGCGCCCGGGCCGAATGGCGGCCATGACGGCCCAGGCCGCAAGCCCACCGGCCCCGCCCACCAGGAAGCCCGGGGCGAAGAGGCTGCCGCTCAGCATGCCCGCCAGCACGAACCGCAGCAGCCAGACCATGAAAGCGCCGCCAGGACCATCGATCAGCAGGGCCATCAGCGTGGCCAGGTTGGCCAGGCCTAGTCGTACGCCGGGAACTGGCACCGGCGGCGGAAACTGTCGCTCCAGCAGGTTCAGAACCAGCCCGAGGGCGATGAGCAGCCCCAGACGGGTAAGGCGCCGTGCACTCATGCTCATGGTGCCACATCCAGTCTGAGCCCTGCGAGCGCAGGAGTCACCTTCGCCTCGCCGGCGGCGCTTACCATAATGGTGTCAAAGTGGGACGACAGGAGCGTGTACCCCCGCTCCATCCCCATGACGAACGCCGCCGTGGCGTACGCGTCAGCCCACTCGCCCCGGTCGGTCAGCACGGTGACGGATGCCACCCCGCGGGCCGGCATCCCCGTGGACGGGTCCAGAATGTGGTGGTAGCGGACGCCGTCTTGCTCAAAGTACCGCTGGTAGTCTCCCGCCGTGTCGACGAAGCCCTTGTCCAGGGAAAGCACAGTCAGAAAACCCTCAGGCTTGCGCGGGTGAGCGACGGCCACCTGCCAGGCGCCCCGGGCATCGCCCGGGCGCTTCCCCAGCACGGCCACGCTGCCCCCCAACTGTACCAGCCCGGCGCGGATCCCCTGCCGGTCCAGAACGGCTCGACAGACCGAGGCCGCGTACCCCTTGGCGATGCCGCCCAGGTCAAGGGCCATGCCGGGCTTCTCCAAGTAGACCGTTCCAGCAGCCCGATCCACCCGGACGGCCCGCCAGTCAATCAGAGCCCTGGCGGCCGCACGCTCGGCGTCGGACGGGATTCGGTGCTGCTCCCCGCCGAACCCCCAGGCCTTCACCAGGGGCCCAATTGTGGGATCATACGCTCCGCCGCTGGCCTCCGCAACTTCCAGAGCGGCCGCCACCAGCGTCGCAGTTTCCGGCGCGACCCGCACCGGAGCAATGCCGGCAGAAGCGTTGAGCCGCACAACGTCGCTCCCCGGTCGGGTGGGGTGCCAGAGCCCTTCCAGGCGGGCCACCTCGGCCAGCACCGCATCCGCCGCATGGATCGCCCGCTCCCGCGGACCATAGGCTACCACTCGCACGGGCGTATCCATCAGCAGGGCTACCCGTTCCACCTTCTCAGTGCGACCGGACACGAAGGCCACAATAAGGAAAGCCGTGACCGCAACAGCGGCCACGGAAGCCAGCCATCGGCGCACGGCTTTTCCCTCCCTTTCGCTACATCAGCACGATCGATTTGGGGGCGCATTTGGCGGCGCAGAGCCCGCAGGCCGTACAGGCTGCCGGGTCGATCACCGCTACGTTGTTCTCCATCTTTACGGCTGCGCTCTGGCAAGTCCGCACGCACAGGTTGCAGGCCAGGCAACCGACCGAGCATAGTTTGCGCACAATGGGGCCGCGGTCAGTATTCCGGCACGCCACCAGCACTTTCTGCGACTGAGGCACCACGGCCATGACGCCCTTGGGGCAGGCCGTAACACAGAGGCCGCAAGCCGTGCACTTGCTCTTGTCGACTACGGGCAGCCCCCGCTCCTCATCCATGGAAAGGGCCCCAAAGGTGCAGGCCGCCACGCAGGTGCCCAGGCCAATGCAGGCCACGCCGCAGGCCTTGGGACCACCGCCCGGCATCAGGGCGGCCGCCCGGCAGTCGGCGATGCCGTCGTACCTGTACGTCCGGATCACGTGGTCAGCAGTGCCCTGGCAGAGCACGGTGGCCACCTTGGGTTCGACGGCGGCGACTTCGATCCCTAGCGCCTTGCCGATTTTGCCGGCCACATCCGGCCCGCCCGCCGTACAGGCTGTGGGCGCCGCTTCACCTTTGACGATGGCCGATGCCAGGCCGTCGCAGCCGGGGAATCCACATGCGCCGCAGTTGGCGCCCGGGAGCTCATTGCGTACCGCCGTGACCCGCTCGTCGGGGGGCACGGCTACCTTCACGGCCACGTAGGCCAGACCGGCGCCCAGCAACAGCCCGGCACCGCCCATGATCATGGCTGCCTGCCACATGGGCAGAGCACCTCCTCTGATTCAGGTGATGGGGCTAGAACAGGCTCTTGAAGAGGCCCTGGAAGCCCATGAAGGCGAGGGCCATCAGTCCGGCCGTGATGAAGGCGAGGGGCAGTCCCTGCATCGCCTTCGGCACGTGGGGGCCGTCCACCCGCTCACGCAGGCCTGCGTACAGGGCCGTCGCGAGCGTCCAGCCGAGGCCACCGGCCATGCCGTTGACCACCGACTCCACAAAGCCATAGTTCTGGTTGATGTTCAACAGAGCCACACCCAGCACGGCGCAGTTGGTGGTGAGCAGCGGCAGGTAGATGCCCAGAGCCGCATGCAGGGTGGGGCTGACCCGCTGAATCACCATCTCCACCAACTGAACCAGAGCCGCAATCACGAGGATGAACGAGACGGTCTGCAGGTAGCCGAGGCCCATGGGCTCCAGCAGAAACCTCTGCAGCGGCCAGGTCAGGGCCGAGCAGAGCGTCATGACGAAGACGACGGCGGCCCCCATGCCGTAGACCGTATCGAGCGACTTCGAGACGCCGAAGAAGGGGCAGAGGCCCAGGAAGCGGGAGAAGATGAAGTTCTGAACCAGAATGCCCCCGACGAGGATGGCCACAAAGCTCATCATCCCTTACGCCCCCTTCGCCAGAGTTTGAGCCTGGGCGGCTTTCTGCCGGCTGCGCTGCTCCAGAAGAGCGATGCCGCCGAGCATGAGGCCCATCACGATAAAGGCGCCCGGAGCCATGACCATGACCACTGCCGGCTCAAAGGGCAGCCCGGTGCCGAAGACGGACCAGCCGAACAGCTTCAGGTTGGCCGTACCGAAGATCTCCCGCACGCCGCCGATTGCCATTAGTGACACGGTAAACCCGGTGCCCACACCGATGGCATCAGCCAGGGAGAGAAGCGGAGACTGCTTCGATGAGTAGGCTTCGACCCGTCCCAAAATTACGCAGTTGACCACAATCAGCGGGATGAAGATGCCCAGGATCGCATGCATAGCGGGAACGTACGCCTTCATCACCATGTCGACGACGGTCACGAACGTGGCCACGACCACGATGTAGACGGGAATGCGCACCTTGTCGGGAATCAGTTTACGCATCAGGCTGATGATCACTTCTGAACACGAGAGCACGAAGATGACGGCCATGCCCATCCAAAAACCGTTCTCCAGCGCCGTGGTGACGGCGAGAGCCGGGCAGAGGCCCAGAACCAGCTTGAAGGGCGGCGCATCGGTGGTCAGGCCCCGGCGAATCTCCTTCAGAAACTGCAGCATGAGCCTGTCACCTCTTTCCGCTAAGCTGCTGGGCGGCGGCCAGCGCCTGGTTTACGCCCTCCAAAACAGCCTTCGATGTGATGGTGGCGCCGGTCACAGCCTGGATCTCGTTGCCCTGAGGCGCCTTGTTCTTGACTGCCGCGATCCCGGGCTTCAGCCCGGCGAACTGCTGAACGAACTTGGGCTCGGTGGCCTTGGAGCCCAGGCCGGGCGTCTCGTTCGATGCGGCCAAAATGTCTACCTTGGTGACCGCCAGCTCGGGCGTTACGCCGACCAGCATGCGGATTCCGCCGCCGTAACCGGTGGGAATGGCCTCAACCACCCAGCCGGCAGGCTTTCCGCCACTATCGACCGCTTGCCAGGCCCCTTTTACCACGGGGCTGCTCTGAAAAGCGAGGGCCTCGAACTTGGCGGCCCCCGGCATTACCCGAGCGAGTCCGTCCTGCAGAGCCTGCGCTTCCTGGGTGGCGATAATGGGGCCGGTCTTGGCCTGCACGCCCGCCAGGGCCAGTCCGGCCACCGTGCAGACAATCAGCAGAGTCAGCACCATTCGCATGGCCTCACGCATGGCGCTTCACCCCCCCGAACGGCTTCGGCACCGTGAACCGGTCAACTAGCGGTGCAGCGACGTTCATGATCAGAATCGAGTAGGAGACGCCTTCGGGATAGCCGCCGTAGAGGCGGATCAGCACGGTAATCAGTCCGCAGCCAAAGCCGAAGATCCAGCGGCCACGGGGCGTTATGGGGCCGGTCACATAGTCGGTAGCCATGAAGAAGGCACCGAGAATGGCGCCGCCCGCCAGCAGGTGGAACAGGGGGTCGCCCCGGAAGAGGCCGCCCTGACCGCCGAAGGCCCAGCCCAGAAGCGCCAGCGTGCCCAGGAAGGAGACTGGAACGCGCCAGTCGATGATCTTTTTGATCAGCAGGTAGGCAGCGCCCAGCAAAAGCAGCAACGCCGAGGTCTCGCCCAGGCTGCCGCCCACAGTTCCCAGGAACAGCTCCAGGTAGCCGGGAACCGCGCCGACCGCCTCAGGGGGCGGGCCCACGGGCCGGGGCAGCAGGGCCAGGGGCGTCGCCGTGGTGACGGCGTCAAACGGCTTTGTCCAGGTGGTCATAAGGCCCGGCCAGGCGGCCAGCAGGAAGGCCCGGGCCGCCAGCGCCGGGTTGACAACGTTCCGGCCCAGGCCGCCGAAGGCCAGCTTGGCGATGGCGATGGCAAAGACAGCGCCCACCATGGGGAGCCAGACGGGTACCGACGCAGGCAGGTTGTAGGCCAGGAGAAGGCCGGTCACCAGGGCCGAGCAGTCGCCCACAGTCGAGCGCTGCTTGGTCAGGCGTTGAAGCCCCCACTCGGTGACCACCGCCGTGCCCATGGTGGCGGCGATGACCGTGGCGGCTTGCCAGCCGAAGAAGTACATGGCGCCCACGGCAGCAGGCGCAAGAGCCAGCAGCACATCCCGCATGATGTGGGTGGTCGTGGTGCCCGCCCAGTGGTGGGGACTTGCTGAGATAATCAGTTCACCGTCGTCGCTGTGGTGAGGCACGTGTTTACCCCCTCGCTGCTGCAGCTTTGCGGTTCAGTTCGGCCTTGGTCAGGCGCACCGCCTGAACAATGGGCCGCCGGGCCGGGCAGCTGTAACTGCAGCTGCCGCACTCAATGCAGGCGCTAATGTGGAAGCGCTTGGCGTCTTCCCAGTGGGCGGTCTCGGCGATCAGCGCCAGCTGGGCAGGAAGCAGGCCCATGGGGCAAGCAGCCACGCACCGCCCACAGCGAATGCAGGGGCCAGACTCCGGCATGGCCACGTCTGCCGGGCTCATGAGAATCATGCCGCCCGTGGTCTTGGTCACGGGAACGGTCAGGCTAGGCACGGGCATGCCCATCATGGGGCCGCCCGCCACAACCTTGGCCAGGGGGCCGTCCACATCGCCGCAGGCCTTCACCAGATCAACGAACGGCGTGCCGATGGGCGCTCGCCAGTTTCCCGGCTGCCCCACCCGCCCGGCCACCGTCACGATGCGTTCAGTCAAGGGCTTGCCTTCGGCCAGGGCCGTTGCCACGGCCGCCGCTGTGGCCACGTTCTGAACCACCACGCCCACGTCCAGGGGGAAGCCGCCCAGGGGCACGGCACGGCCCGTGCAGGCCCAGACCAGCATCTTTTCGGCCCCCTGCGGGTAGCGGGCCGGCAGCACCTCAACGGCGATGTCTGCCTCGCCGCGCAGGCAGGCCCGCAGCGCCTCGGCCGCGTCCATCTTGTTGTCTTCGAGGGCGATAATGCCTTTCCTGGCGCCGGTCGCCTGCATGAACAGGCGTAGGCCAAGCACAACCTTGGCGGGTTCTTCCAGCATCAGTCGGTGGTCCGACGTGAGCACCGGCTCGCACTCGGCGCCGTTGAGGAGCACCACATCGGGCACGGGAGCGCCGGAACGGGGGGTGATCTTGGTCGCCGTGGGAAAGCCCGCCCCGCCCAGGCCAACGATGCCAGCCTGCCGGATGCGGTCACGAAGGGTCTCGGGGCTCAGCGCCTGCGGGTCGAGCTGCCAGGTAAGGCCTTCGGGGAGGCCGTCCCACCAGGTGTCTTCGGGCGCTGTCTCCAGCACTACCGACATCTCCATACGCCCACCCGGGGTCAGGCGCGGCTCCACGGCAATGACCTTGCCGCTCGCCGTGGCATGAATGGGAGCGGCAACAGCGGCGTCGGTGTCGCCGATGGGCTGGCCCAGGGCCACCTGATCGCCCACCTTGACCAACGGTTTGCAGGGTGCGCCAATATGCTGCCGCATGGGCAGTACCAGGTGAACGGGCCGGGGCAGAGGCTGAGTGGCAGAGGCTGCGGTGTTCTTGTGGCCGTGGGGGTGTACGCCGCCACGGAACCGGGAGAAAAAGCTCACTGGGTCACGCCTCCTTCAGTGGGGGAGGGCCCCACGACTACAGCGCGCCGGTGGTTGCGGCGTTCCAGAACGGCCACAAGACCGAAGGCAGACGCAGCTCCACCCAGGGCAGCGCCCAGCGTTGGCAGCGGCTGCCCGGCCCAAACGGCATTGCCGATCACCAGTCCCGCGACAAGGCCTGCCAGCGGCAAGCCGAAGGCAAGGGTGGCGGCACCTACCGGCGACGGTATGGAAATGTCTACACTGACGCACTGGCCAGGTGCCAGGGGTTCAGCCGCATCGGCGACGATGACGCTGTTCATGGCCATGGAGCGGGACGGGCAACTCTGCGAGCACTTGGCGCAGGCGCCGGCAGGCAGTTCGATTCTGGCCTGTCCCTCGGCCCAACTGACGACGATGCCGCGGACCTCCACCGCCTTCACTCCTTTGCCCAGAACTGGTATGTGATGACTTTCACAAATTCACAAAGTACCACGTGTTGATTATCCCTTCACGAGCGTGGGGGGTCAACGCAACCTTAGGTACCTTTCGATGAGGGAAAAGAACCAACCCACCCGGAGGTTCCGGGTGGGTTGCTGTCGGTTACTTACCGAGGTGCTTCATAGGCAGTACGGCACTTTTGAGGCGAACTCCGCCTGCATATTCGGCCTCTGCCCATAGGGCCTTTGTACCACCGAGGGAGAGCGGGCCGGACCAGGACCAGCCGTCGCTCCCATTCGTGTCTTCACCAAGAAGTTCTTGTGCGGCGCCGCCTGCTGGGTCTGTCAGGTAGAAGCGAACCTTGGCAGCCTTCTCATTGCCCTTAAGTGTTACCGTGCGCTCCCCGCTCACCAGGAACCAGCCGTTGTCGACCTGCGCGGCGGGCGCCACCGTCAGTTGCTCAGTGAATTGATGGAGCAGCCGGACTTGCATGGCATCCATTTTCTCTTCCATTGTACGCTGGTCGACAGCAGCTTTCAGGCCCTCATCGGCTTGCTGCTTTTTCTTCTGCTCCAACTGGGTCTCCAGTTCCTTTACCTGGCCTTGCAGCTTGGTGATCTCCTCGGCCTGCTGCTTCTTCTCCTTGCTGCAGCCGGTGGTCAGAATAACCAGGGCCACCAAAATGACCGCCAGAACGCTGGCATACCGCTTCATTCACCGGCACTCCTTTTCGCGTCGAGATGGTGGATGGACTCACCTCATATAACGGTAAAGGGTCCCGATGGTCGCGCATATGCCGACATTTTGCTTCATAGACATGCCTCCGTGGCGGACCACAGCCGCGCGTGGGAGGGAGAGACGTCTGAGGCTGGGCACCGTTGGCGGCATGCGGGTTGGCATACACTGGCTCTTTGTGCTGCTGCTGGCGGGAGCGGCGGCCGCCGGTTACTACATGGAAGCGCTGATCCTCGTGGGTTCGCTCATGGCGCACGAGATCGCCCATCTGGCCGTGGCCTGGGTGCTGGGGGTGTCGGTGGAGGAGCTCTTCCTGACGCCTTTCGGGGGCATGGCCCGACTGGATGCGGGGCTGGAGACCGACCCCCAGGCGGAGACGTCGGTGGCCCTGGCCGGTCCCTTCCAGAGCTTTTTTTTGGCTGGGCTGGCCGTCTTCCTGACCGGCGAAGAGTTTTTCGACCAGCGGCTGGTGCGCTTCATGTTTGAAGCCAACGCCAACCTGGCCTTTTTTAACCTGATTCCGGCCCTGCCGTTGGATGGAGGACGGGCCCTGCGGGGGTTGCTGGCACAGCGCTGGGGCTACCGCCAGGTCACCCTGTGGATGGCAGCGCTGGGGCGCTTCTGCGGCATCGCCATGGCCGGGGCGGCCCTGGTGGTTCTGCTGCAGACCCGCCAGCTGTTTGCCACGCCCATGATCGGCGGGCTCTTTCTGGCCTTTGGCGCCGGACGGGAGGTGGAGTCGGCGACGTACCGTTCGTTCGGGCAGTTCATGCGCAAGCGGGAAAGGCTAGTCCGGCGGGGAATCGTCTCGGCGCACCAGCTGGTGGTGGTGGAGGGAACCCGCCTGAAGGAAGTGCTGGAACACCTCGCGGCCAGGCGGTATCACGTGATCCTGGTGGTGGACAAGGAGCTGCATCCGGTAGGAACCCTGCACGAGGGTGAGCTGATGGATGCCTTCAACTCGGTCGGGCCCGAGGCTCGGGTGGAGGAGATACTGGAGCACTGAAGAGACGTTACTTCGCCACGGATTTCACGGATTACGCGGATTTCGGGACAGTCTGGAGTGGAGCATACTGCAACGGGAACTGTGAATTAATATGTGAAAATACCTATTAATATTCGTTCGCCCCATAATCCGTGCAATCCGTGAAATCCGTGGCAGAAAAATGCCGGAAAGGGAGAGGCCGTACCGGCCTCTCCCCTGATGGAGTTAGTGCCCGCCCATACCGGGCATCGGATGCCCATGCGGATCGAGGAAGACCGATGGATCGGGCTCGCCCTCCACTTCGAGGTAGCCCACAGCGCCCTTGTCGATGGCACGGGAGATGGAGTGGTCCACCAGCATATACCGGCCCGGCTCCTCCACCGTGAACTCCACCCACGTGGCGCCGCCGGCCGGGATCAGCGTGGTCTGCACGTTGCTCAGGGCCTCGGTCGCACCTTCCGGGTGCACCTTGTCAAACACCTCGCCGATCACGTGGAACGACGAGACCAGGTTGGGCCCGCCGTTCCCCACGAAGAGCCGAATGCGCTCCCCAACCTTCGCCTTCATGCTCTTCTCGCCGGTCAGGGCCTGGAAGGCGCCGTTGAAGACCACGAAGTCCGGCCGCTCGTCGCGCATCTTATCGCCGTCAAACTGGTGGTGGCCCTTGTCAGCCGGGCGCCCGCTGGCGTAGACTTCTCCCTGCATGACGTAGAACTCCCGGTCCACCTTGGCCAGTCCGGCCTTCGGCTCCACCACAATCAGGCCATACATGCCCTGGGCGATGTGGCTGGGAATGTGGGGCGAAGCACAGTGGTAGACGTAGACGCCCGGGTTCAGGGCCTTGAAGGTGAAAAACTTGCCCTCGCCCGGCTTCACCTGGGTCGAAGCGGCGCCCCCGCCGGGGCCGTTTACCGCGTGAAGGTCAATGGAGTGAACGCTCTTGCTGCTGTCGGCGTTCTTCAGGTGCAGCTCCACCGTGTCGCCTTCCCGGACCCGCAGCATGGGGCCCGGCACCGTGCCGTTGAAGGTCCAGTAGGCGTAGCTGCTGCCGTCAGCCAGCTTGCCCTCGACCTCCACCGTCTCCAGGGAGAGCGTCACCTTCTGCGGCTCGGTCCGCCCAACGGGAGCCGGCAGCTCCCACGGCGCCTTGCGAATGTCAACGGCAGTGCTTATGAACGGATCCAGCGCGACCTTGTCGTTCATGCTCGATACTGCGCTGCTCAACACGGCCGCGGTGGCTTGGGTGCTGGCGACTGCCACGCCGGCGAGCACGATCGCTGTAACGACCGCCAGTACAACGGCGATCTGACTGATCTTCTTCATGTCCGCACCTCTCCTTCGGGACTCTTGTCACCTCCAATGTTGCATGAGAGTGATTATCAACCGTGTGATTGCCATCACAGGAACCCAGTGATGAGAGCGGGAAGGTAGGAAACTTCCTGGTGGCGAACCACCATGAAGAGCGGTGCTACATTTGTACACCCTAACTTAAAAATCGGTCTCGAGAGGAGACGTGGCCACCGTGACCACGCTGGCCGAACGCATCGAAACAATTCTGCCGCAGGTCTCCAAGCCGGCCCGCTACACGGGCGGCGAGTGGAACGCGGTAGTGAAGGACCATAGCCAGGTGGCGATCAAGGTGGCCTGGACCTTTCCCGACAGCTACGAGGTCGGCCTGTCGCACCTGGGCTCGCTGATCATGTACCACCAGATCAACCGGCGGAGCGACGCCGTCTGCGAGCGGGCGTACGCCCCCTGGCCCGACATGGAAGCCAAAATGCGGGAGTACCAGGTCCCGCTTTTCACGCTCGAGACATGGACCTCTGCCGCAGGTTTCGACATTATGGCCTTTCCCCTGTTGTACGAGCTGACCTACACCAACGTCTTCACCTGCCTGGACCTGGCGGGCGTGCCCCTTCGCAGCGCCGATCGCCTTCCCGAGCACCCGCTGGTGATCGCCGGCGGGCCGTGCGTCTTCAACTGTGAGCCCATGGCACCTTTCCTGGATGTGGCGGTGCTGGGCGACGGCGAGCAGGTCATCCACGAAATCATCGAGGCAGTGAAGGCCTGGAAGATGTCGGACGCCCGCAATGACCGCCGGGAGCTTCTGCGGCGACTGTCCCGCATTACGGGCTGCTACGTGCCGTCGTTCTGTGAGGTGGAGTACAACGCCGACGGGACCATCCGCCGGTACGTGGTCACGGAGCCGGGGGCGCCGGCGCAGATTACCCGCGCCACCGTGGCCGATCTGGACGACGTGGACTACCCGCTGGCCCCCATCGTGCCGAACACGGAGATCATCTTCGATCGGGCCCAGGTGGAGGTCTTCCGGGGCTGCACCCGAGGCTGCCGGTTCTGCCACGCCGGCATGGTCGCCCGGCCCGTGCGGGAACGCTCGCCGCAGATTGTGGAGCACCTGGCCCGCGAGATCATCAAGAACACAGGCTATAACGAGGTCTCCCTGGCTTCGCTTTCCACGGCAGACTGGACCGGCGTCAAGCCCACGGTCCAGAGGCTGGCGAAGGAGCTCCAGTGCGACGGCGCGCAGGTCACCCTGCCCTCGACCCGTGTCGATGCGTTCTCCGTGGGTCTGGCCGGCCTGACGCAGACCGTGCGCAAGAGCTCGGTGACGCTGGCCCCCGAAGGGGGCTCGGCCCGCATCCGCCGGGTGATCAACAAGACCGTCTCTGACCGGGACATCCGCGACGCCTACCGGGCAGCCCTCCAGGCGGGATACCGGTCGGTGAAGCTCTACTTCATGCTGGGCCTGCCCACCGAGACCGACGAGGACCTGGCTGCCATCGCCGAAACGGCCCGCTGGGGCCTGGAGGTGGCGGAGGAAGTACTGGGCCGCCAGGAGTCCCGGCAGGTCAATGTGACCATCAGCGTCTCCAGCTTCACGCCGAAGGCCCACACGCCTTTTGAGTTCGAGCCGGCGATCACGCGCGACGAGATCATCCGCCGGCAGAACGTGATCAAGCGAGCCATCCGGGACCGGCGGATCACGTTCAAGTCCCACCCGTCCGACTCGAGCCACGTGGAGTCCTTGCTGTCGCTGGGCGACCGGCGCGTGTCGAAGGCCATTCTGCGGGCCTGGGAGCTGGGCGCCCGGTTCGACGGCTGGAATGATCAGTTCGACCACAGTATCTGGATGCGGGCGGTTCAGGAGACGGGCATCGACATCAGCTGGTACACGCACCGGCGCAAGGGCTACGGCGAGGTCTTCGCCTGGGATCACCTGTCGCCGGGCATCTCCAAGGACTGGCTGATCGACAACCACCAGCGGGCCCTGAACGAGCTGGAGATCGATGATTGCCGCTGGGAGAATTGCGACGTCTGCGGCGCCTGCATGTCGTTCGGTGTGCTGCCGGTGCTGAAGCCGGCGAAGGAGGGGGAGTAGCATGAAAGTGCGGGCAAGGCTGGCCAAAGAGGGCCGGGCACGGTTCCTCTCCCACCTGGACCTGCAGTCCACGCTGGAGCGGACACTCCGGCGGGCGCGCATTCCGGTGGCTTACACGCAGGGGTTCAACCCACACCCCCGCTTCAGCTTCGCCTCGGCCCTCGCAACGGGTAGCAGCAGCGAAGGCGAGTTCATGGATGTGGAGCTTCAGGAGAGCATGGCGCCCGAGGTCTTTGCGGAGCAGATCAACCAGTTCTTCCCGCCCGGCGTGCGGGTGCTGGAGGCGCGCCAGGCGCCCGAGAGGGGCGACTCGCTCTTCTCCATGATCGACGCTGCAGCCTACCGCATCTCCGTGCGGGGCGCCGCTTCCGGCCTGTTGGCGGCAGCTGTGGCGGCTTTCCTCGGCCGAGACGTGGTGGAGATGGAGAAGGAGACCAAGCGGGGCAAGCGCATGGTCAATATGCGGGAGCAGGTCTTTGAGTTGGCGGCGCAGACCGACGACCTTCTTCACGCTGTGGTGCAGAGCGGGCCGCAGGGCAACCTGAAGCCTGACGATCTCTTCGCCGGCATGCAGGCGGTCTATCCGGCTCTTGCAGGGGCGGAACTGGCGGTGGCTCACCGGCTGATGCTCTACCGGCGCGATCCGGCGTCGGGCCGCCTGCTGCCGCCGTGGGATCTATAGCCTCCTTCAGGGCCGGAGCACGCTGTGTAGCGCCCTCGCCGATTCGGTCGGCGGGGGCGCTCCCTTGAGCCCGCCGGCCAGGGAACAATACGCGATTTTGCAGGGGCTGTGTCCCATCGGGTAGAATCCTGCCGACAGTCGATACTGCAGGAGGATTCGCACGATATGGACCAGCCTCTACTTTCGCGCCGGGCCACCCGGCGCCAAGCTGCCGCCGGACCCATGCGGTGGACAGCGGGATTTGCCGCACTTATTGTTCTGGCAGTGACGAGCTTCCTCGCCGTCTACCTGACCAGGCCGCCGGCACCGAAGAAGGTGGACGCCCCAGCCACCAGCTTCTCGGCGGAGCGGGCCATGGCCCACGTGGCGGCCATTGCGAAGGCGCCCCATCCCCCGGGCACGGCGGAGCACACCGCCGTGCGGGAGTACATCATCGGCCAGCTGAAGGCCGCCGGACTGGAGCCCGAACTATACCGGGCACAGGGCCTCAAGGTCTATGGTCAGAGCACCATCGAGGCGGCCATGACCACCAACGTGGTTGCCCGTCTTCGCGGCACCAGCCCGACCAGGGCCGTCATGCTGGCCTCCCATTACGACTCGGTGCCCACCGGGCCGGGAGCCAGTGACGACGGCGCCGCTGTGGCTGCCATGCTCGAGACGCTCCGGGCGCTGAAGGCGGGGCAGCCCCTGCAGAACGACGTCATCTTCCTCTTTACCGATGCGGAGGAACTGGGGCTTCTCGGCTCCCAGGCCTTTGTCGACGGCCATCCGTGGATGAAGGAAGCGGGCCTGGTCCTCAACTTCGAGGCGCGCGGCACCGGCGGACCGGCGATTATGTTCGAGGTAAGCGACCAGAACGGGCGGCTCATGTCGGAGTTTGCCCGTGCTGTGGCGACCCCATCGAGCACGTCTGTGGCCTATGAAGTCTACCGTCGCCTGCCCAACGATACCGACGTGACCGAGTTCAAGCGCGTGGAGGGCCTCGATTACCTGAACGTGGCCTACATTGGACACTGGACCAGGTACCATACGGCGCTGGACAACGTCGCCAACGTTGATCGCGGGGGCCTCCAGCAGATGGGCGAGTACGCGCTCGGCGTGGCCTCCCATTTCGGCAGTCTCTCCCTGCCCCTCCCCGCAGCAGGCAATGCCGTCTGGTTCAACGCCCTGCGCTGGTGGCTGGTGCACTACCCTGCTGCCTGGGCCATCCCCCTGGCGGTGGTGTCGGCCGTCCTCATGGTGGTGGTTCTGGTCTTCGGGTTCTGCCGGCGCACGCTCACTGTCAGTGGGACAGCCCTCGGCCTCGCCGCACTGGTCCTGTTGCTGGTTACGGCAGTGGGGCTGACCATGGGTGTCAAAGCCCTGATTCCGATTCGAGCCGGCGTCCGGTATGAAATGTTCCCGCCGGCCTACGCTGCGCTGGTGGTAGTCGCTGCGCTGGTGATTTACGGGCGGGTGCTGCGCCGGGTGCAGACGGCCGATCTGACGGCAGGAGCGGCCGTTCTGTGGCTGGCCCTTGCTCTGGCTACTCCCCTGCTCATCCCCGGCGGCAGCTACCTCTTCCTGTGGCCGTTGGTTTTCGTACTGGGGGGCCTGGCATACGCTTGTTGGAAAGCGGAGCCGCCAGGCGCTCTCTGGGCCATGACTTTGGGGGGACTCCCCGCCATACTGCTGGCCGTTCCGCTGGTCCTGACTGTGTTCGATGGCCTCGCGACCCTGCCGGAGGCTCCCGTGGCGCTGCTGGCCTTGATGGCCGGGCTGCTGGCTGCTCCCCTGCGCGCCGTATGGGACCTGGGCCGCTGGTGGGCACCCGCCGCAGCCCTCCTTACGGCCATAGCGGTGGTGGTACCTGCGGTGCTGCTCCCGCCCAACGCCCTCAACCCTATGGTGTCGGCTGCTGTCTACGGGCTCGATGCGGATTCGGGCAAGGCCTACTGGCTGGTGCGGCCCGTCAAGGCCACCGAGTGGTCGTCGCAGTTCGGGGGCGACCAGGCGGTGGAGTCCGAGGCGCCCGAGTTCTTCCCTTACCTGATGAGCACGTTCCGCCGGGCTCCGGCCCCCCAGCTGGTTCTGCCGGCACCCGAGTTGGATGTGGTCAGTGATCATCTGGAAGGCAGCGTGCGCACCCTTCAGCTGCGGCTGCGTTCGCCCCGAAAAGCGCATCTCGCAGAGGTATATCTGCAGGGCCCCGTCGAAGTGCTGGGTTCCACCGTTGGCGGCATGCCTGTCTTGCGTACCTGCGCCCTCGGCGAGAACTGCATCCCCTGGTACCTGCGGTATAGCGGGCTTCCAGCTGAAGGGGTGGAGATCACGCTTCGCGTGAAGACGGGTCAGCCCGTTTCGTTCCGAGTGATCGATACAACGTTCGGTCTACCCGATATTCCCGGCGCTGCGGTGCAGCCTCGTCAAGACTCCATGATTCCCGGGGTCATTCCGGACGGCCGTTCCACCGATTCGGTGCGGGTAAGTCGGAAGGTAAAGTTCTGAGGGAGTATTGCGTGCTTCAGCAGGATGCAAGGATTCCCTGTGGAATGTAAACATGATTCCTTATATTGCTATCATGGGCATTTAGGAGTGTTGCCGCATGGAGAACAACGAGAAGCCGGAAGGCCAGAACCAGCAGGTACCGTTCAAGGAGTCCGCCCCAGCCGAACAGACCCCTTCCCAGCCGCCGTTCACCTCTCAGCCTCCTGTGCCCCCTACCGCGGGTGTGCAGCCCCCTGCGCCGCCGCAGCCTGCGCAGCAGGCGTGGCAGCAGCCCCAGGTGCCTCAGCCGCCGCAGCCTGCCCAGCAGGCGTGGCAGCAGCCTCAGCCCCAGCAGCAGTGGCAGCAGCCGCAGCAGCCCGGCCAGCAGCAGTGGCAGCAGCCCGGCCAGCAGCAGTGGCAGCAGCCTGGCCAGCAGCAGTGGCAGCAGCCCGGCCAGCAGCAGTGGCAGCAGCCCGGCCAGCAGCAGTGGCAGCAGCCCGGCCAGCAGCAGTGGCAGCAGGGCCAGCAGTACTCGCAGGCGCCCACCTGGGAACAGCTGAAGGCGTCGGGCAACTACCAGATTCCGCCGGAGTATCCCGCCGGCCGGTTTAACCCGGAAGGCTTCAACTGGCTCTGCTTCTTCTTCAGCTGGATCTGGTACCTGGTCAAGGGCATGTGGCAGAAGGCTGTCGTCCTTCTCATCGCCGGCTGGGTGCTCAGCTATGTCACGTTTGGTCTCGCCGGCATCGCCGTCTCCATTTACGCCGGCATCGTTGGCTACCGGGACTACATGCGCTTCTACAACTCCAAGCAGCAGTTCTGGTTCTAGCAAGCAAGAAGGGCGCCCCTCGGGGCGCCCTACCTTTTTGTGGCTCAGTCGTTCTTCATGCGGGGGTCGAGCATGTCCCGCAGGCCGTCCCCCAGCAGGTTTATCGACAGCACAGTCACAAAGATGGCAGCGCCGGGGAAGTAAGCCATCCAAGGGGCAATGGTCAGGTAGCCCTGCGCAAACCGCAGGGCAGACCCCCAGGCAGGCGCGGGCGGCTGGATGCCCAGCCCGAGGTAGCTCAGGCCTGCTTCTGCGATAATGGCAGACGCCGTAGCCAGCGAAGCCTGGACAATCACCGGACCGGCAATGTTGGGCAGAACGTGGCGGAACATGATCCGCAGATCACTGGCCCCCAGGGCCTTGGCAGCCTGAACATAGTCCAACTCCCGCTGGCTGAGCACCTGCGCTCGCACCATCCGTATGAAGGCAGGCGTGAAACCAATGCTCAGGGCGATCATCGCCTTACCCAAGCCGGGCCCCAGGACCGCCGCCATGGCGAGGGCCAGAATGAGGAACGGAATGGCCTGGAATGCGTCAGTGATCCGCATGATCACCACCTCATCCCAGAGACCGCGGTAGTAGCCGGAAACCAGGCCGATGGGCAGCCCGATCAACAGGGCCAGCCCTACGGAGACGACGCCGGTCGACAGGGAGTTCCGGGCGCCGTAGATCAGCCGGCTCAGTATGTCCCGCCCAAGGTCGTCTGTCCCGAACCAGTGAGCCGCGCTGGCTGGCTTCAAAGCCATGGCGTAATCCTGCTTCAGCGGGTCGTACGGTGCGATCCAGGGAGCAAAGAGAGCCGCCAGAACCACCAGCAACACAATCACAGCGCCTGGCAGCGCCAGCTTATTGCGGCGAAACCGCCGCCACAGCCCCTTGAGCCGCCCGCTCTCGGGGGGATCGTTCAGGCGCATGCGCTCCGGGGCCAACTGCACTTGCGCCACCCTAACCCCTCCCTCCGGACAGCTTGATGCGGGGATCCACGGTGGAATAGACCACGTCCACCATCAGGTTGACGCACATGACCATGAGTGCCGCGAACAGCACGGCTCCTTGCACCACGGGGATATCTCGCTGGAAGATGGCGTCCACAATCAGCCGGCCGAAGCCGGGAATCGTGAAGATGGTCTCGGTGATCACCAGTCCACCCAGAAGGGCCGCGATCTGCAGGCCACTTGAGGTGATCACCGGGATCAGCGCGTTCCGGACTGCGTGGCGCATCACGACCACCCGTTCGGCCAGCCCCTTCGCCCTGGCCGTCCGCACGTAGTCCTGCTTCAGAACCTCCAGCAGACTCGCGCGTAAGTAACGGGTGGTGACCGCCGCTTCGCGGGCCCCTGTGGCGAAGGCCGGAAGAATCATGGACAGCAGATTCGCCTTCGCATTGACCCATAGAGGGACGTAGCCGGAGGCGGGCAGCAGCTTCCACTGCAGCGAGAAGAGCATGATCAGCATGATCCCAAGCCAGAAGTGAGGGATCGACTGCCCGGCCAGGGCTGCCACACTGCCAATCCAATCGGCCAGGCCGCCCCTGCGGACCGATGTGTAGATGCCGATCGGCACCGCAATCAGAATCGACAGGAGGAAGGTGAGTACCGCGAGCTCCGCTGTGGCCGGGAGCCGCTGCCTGATCAGCTTCGCCACCGGTTGGCGGTCCACTAGCGAGCGGCCCAGGTCGCCCTGCACGGCTGCGCCCAGCCACGAAGCGTATTGGACCGGCAGTGGGCGGTCCAGGCCCAGCTGTATCCGCAACGCTTCGACCGTTTCACGAGGGGCCTCTGGCCCCAGGATCACCAGGGCAGGGTCACCGGGAATCAGGTGGATCAGGCTGAAGGCGATGATGCTCACCAGCAGAAGAATGGGCACCATGAGCGCCACGCGCCGCACGAGGAAGACCAGCACGCGGTGTTCACCTCCTTGGCAAGACCGCCGGACCGAGCAGGGTCCGGCGGCTGTGAAATCCTCTTCCGCTACTTGGTCAGGTTCAGGGTCCGGATCATGCCGTCAGGCACCGGGACGTAGCCCTGCACTGTCGGGCCCAGGCCCTTCACATCCTGCGGATGCCACAGGTACACGTACGGCACCTCATCGTCCAGAATGGCCATGATCTCGCTGTAGATCTGTACCCGCTTGGACATGTCGGTGGGAATGCGGGCGTCGTTCAGCAGGGCGTCGACCTTGGTGTTGCTGTAGCCGCTGTAGTTGTTGCCGCCGCCCGTGATGATGAACGCATAAATGTTCCCATCCGGGTCAGGACGACCGCTCCAGCCCACCTGCGCCATATCGAAGTTCTTCTTGCCGAGCTTGTCCAACAGCTGGCCAAACTCTTCTTGCTCGATTGTGACCTTGATTCCCGCTTCCCCCAGCATGTTCTGGACCACCTGGGCGATCTGCTGGTTGATGGGGGAGGGAGAGATCTTCAGGGCCACGCTCACGTTGCTCTGACCGGCGTCCGACAGGAGCTTTTTGGCCTTCGCCAGGTCCCTGGCGGGGGCTTGCTTCTTGTTGTTGGCCGGGGTGCCGGGGGCGAAGGGGCTGCTGGCCGGCACCGCCACCTCGCCGAAGACCACCTTGATCAGAGCCTCGCGGTCGATGGCGGCGCCAATCGCCTGGCGGACCAGCTTGTTGTTCAGCGGCGCCTTGGTGGTGTTCAGCCACAGGCCCTGGTACTGCAAGCTCGGCCCTATGACCACCTTCAGGCGGGCATCGCTCTTCAGCTGCGGAACCTGGGCCGCCGGGACGGTGTCGATAATGTCCAGCTGTCCGCTCTGGAGGTTTACCAGCTTGACATTCTCGTCCGTAACCGTCTTGTAGGTTATGCCGGCCGCCTTCGGCAGGTCCTTCTGCCAGTACTCCTCGTTGCGAACCAGGTTGATGCTATCACCCTTGAGCCGGTCCTTGAACTTGAACGGGCCTGTACCGACCGGGTTGTTGACGAAGTCGACCCCGGCCGCCTTTGCAGCGGCGGGGGAGACGATCATGCCCGCGCGGTCTGCCAGCGTGGCAAGCAGTCCCGCAAAGGGCTGCTTCAGCTCAATCTTGATCGTAGACTCGTCCACCGCGGTGACCTTGTCCACGGCGCTGATCTCGCTCTTGCGGGGCGAGGCAAAGTTGGGGTCCAGCATGCGGTCGAAGTTGTACTTCACCGCCTCCGCATTGAAGGCGGTGCCGTCGTGGAACTTCACACCTTTGCGGAGGAAGAATGTGTAGGTCTTCCCGTCAGCGGAGACCTCCCACTTCTCCGCCAGGCCGGGAACCACGTTTAGGTCCTTGTCGAAGTCCACCAACTTGTCGAAAAGGCTCTGGAAGACCTGTCGGTCAACGAGGGCGGTGGACTGGTGCGGGTCCAGCTTGGGCGGGTCGGCGTTGAGTGCAATCCGGAGCACCACATCTGCCTTGGGTGCGGACGGCTGGCCTGTCTGCGGGGTATTCCCACCGCTTGGGGTGCTGCTGTCAGGATTGCTCGAGCTGCACCCCGAAATCACCAGAAGGCCCACAGCCAGTAGTGCGGACAACAAGCGAACCAGGCGACCATGAAGCATGCGAAGTCCCCTCCCCTTTCCGGTCTCAAACGGGTCCATGTTCTGCTATTGCCGCGGGACGGCCCTCACCCCAAAGGCTTCCCGCACGGCTCGATACACCGAGAGAATGTGAAGCCGGATCGCTTGCTCCGCTGCGGCGCCTGAGCCGCTGCGGAGGGCCTCGACGATGGCGTGGTGCTGGTCCAGCACCTGCACCTGCCGGCCCCTGATGTCGCCGCTTAGCGTACGCACCAGCCGAAGACGGGTGGTAAGGTGGCTGTGCAGCTCCACCACCACCGGGTTCTCACAGGCGGCCACCACCAGTTCGTGGAACCGCACGTCCAGGTCCATCACAGTCGCAGCGTCGTCCCGCAGATAGGCCTCACGCATCTGCTCCAGCACGCCGGTGAGGGGCGCGAAGGCTTCGGGCGGCTGTCTTTCGGCGGCAATCTGTGCCGCCCCGCCTTCCAGGATGACGCGGGCGCCAAAGAGATCGGTAAGGTCCTGCTCCGTGGGGCTATGCACTTCATAGGCCGGACCCGGGACAGAAACGATCAGGCGATCCTGTTCGAGACGGCGGAGGGCATCCCTGACCGGTGTCCGGCTTACGCCCAGTTCCGATGCCAGCGTGGTCTCCCGCAATCGCTCGCCGGGACGAAGCCTGCCTGCGGTAATCCAGTCCTTCATCAGCGAGTAGACCTTGAGGTGCAAGGGCTCACTGTGCAGGACGGGAGGCCGGATATCCAGGGCAGCCACCTCCTTGCTGGGTCCAGAATACGGAATACTGGATTCTGTACTCCGTATTCTATACGGGGCATGATAATATAGTCTATACAGAGTTATCTGATTACAAATAGGATGATTTGATCGGAGTGATAGACATGACATTTTCGATTTCCGGCAGATGTGCCCGCTCCGGGATGGTGGGGGTTGCGGTCGCCTCTCGGTTCCTGGCGGTCGGCGCCCTCTGCCCCCATGTGGGGGGCGGCGCAGGTGCCGTCGCCACGCAGGCGCTGGTCAACCCTTTGCTCGGGATTGACGGAGTGCGACTGCTGGCAGAAGGATTGTCAGCGGGCGAAACGCTCGACCGGCTGCTGTCGGGCAAAACCGGTGCCCACCTCCGGCAGGTGTGCGTGGTGGACCATAGCGGCGGAGCGGCGGCCCATACCGGTGATTGCTGCGTTACCTGGGCGGGGCACCGAACGGGGGAGGGGTACGCCATCGCAGGCAACATGCTGGTTGGGCCGGCGGTCCTGGAAGCCATGGAGCAGGCGTGGTTGGCCTCGGAAAGCACGGAGCTGCCCGAGCGGCTGCTGCTCGCCCTCGAGGCGGGGCAAGCCGCGGGCGGAGACAAGCGCGGCAAGCAGGCGGCCGCCCTGCTGGTGGCAGGCCGCGAGGAGTACCCATACCTGGACCTCCGGGTGGATGATCACCCTGACCCCATTCCCGAGCTGCGACGGCTCTGGACTCTGTCGGAGCAGACCTTTGCCCCCTATCGGGAACTGCTCCCCACGCGGGCGAATGCCGAAGGCGTGACAGACCCTGAGCGAATCGCTGCGGCGCGGGCCCGGGCCAACCGTGCCGCCCCGTGAGTGAGGTCGGGGACGCGAACAGGGCGCCGGCAGTTGCTGCAGGCGCCCTGTTCACGCTCTTATGTCTTTACTTGTGTGCGTAGAACCGCAGGTATTCGTCCAGATGGGCATTCAAGTACCTGTCCGAGTGATCGCCCTCGTTCAGGTGGGACTCCGACTTGACGTCCCGGCCAGTCAGTACATCCTGCAAAACGGCCATGCCCTCATAGAAGCGGTAGCTGTCCTGTTTTCCGCAGTCCATGTAGACCTGCAGGTCCTTCAGGTCCTTGCTTCGCGCGATCTCGATGAGGTCCCGCTCCGGCCGCAGTCTAGCCGGGTACAGCCACTCCTTCACGAACGCATCCTTGAACGTGGCGTCGGTCCAGATGGCGCCCGAGTGGCTCCCCACCCGGCTGAACAGGTCCTTGTGCCTAAAGGCAATGAAGAGAGATTCGTATCCGCCCATGGAGTTGCCGCCGACCCACCGGCCCTCGCGGGAGCGAATAGTCGAGTACGTCCGGTCCACCCACTGGATCACGTCTTCGGCCAGGTAATCCTCGTACTTGCCCAGGTAAGGGCTCTCGTTCGGGTCAGCCGGGTTGACTAACTTGACCTGGCTGGCGGAGTTGATGCCGAACCCGTTGTCCGTCTGCGGTGTGACGATGATGATCGGCTGGATGTCACCCTGGTCAATCAGCGCGTCGGCCCGCTGGAAGACACCCTTGTTCCCCCACGCGTCCTGGTTGCCACCGAAACCGTGGTAGAGGTAAAGCACGGGGTAGCGCTGACTGGCGGTATAGCCCTTGGGGAGGTATACGTTGACCTTCATCGTCTTGGACAGGGCCTTGCTGTTGAACTCGGTCTTCTCCACTCTGGAGGCCGTCAGGGGCGGTGCCGATTCCCTTCGGCCGCACCCCAGCAGGGCGAGCGCAGTCAGGATTACCAGGGCCGTATGGAGTGCTCTTGCCTGCATGGGCTGTCATCCTTTCCGTGAACGGCAGGTGAGGTAGAGGCCGTTCTGCAGCAGGTTGGCGTGAGGCTCCGCCGAGCCGCAGCCGTGGCAGAAGACGGGCTCCAGGCCGGCCTTGCGGTAGGAGCAGGCCCGGCAGGTGCCCTCGCTGCCCTGCTTCTCCACCCAGTCATCTGTCAGGATGCCGCAGACCTTGCAGCGTACGGCCTGAGCGCTCGGGGTGGGGGGAGGTGGCGGGGGAGGCGGCGGTGCTGTTGGTGTGGGCCGGGGACGGCTGCGGGCGCGCAGCTCGCGGTACTGGCGCATGGTGAGAATGTCGGCCTGTGTATAGAGTCCATGGCGCAGGCTAAAGCGCAGCGGCCCTGCGCCGTTGTCGTTCATGGGGGCAGTCAGAACTCGGCCATACCAGCTATGTACTTCGAACGGGTCGGGAATCAGCCCCCGGAGGATGGCCAGCGTGCCGACCTCGTCCGGCTTCTGGCCGGGCCGGAAGAAGTAGAGGCTCCGGGGCGGGCCATGGACCTCCCGGACAGGGTCCAGCCGGTAGTGGCGGGCCACAGCCAGGTGAGCCCGGTCAACCGGGAACGCCCGGGCCGCAGCGTCGTGCGCGGGCTTGAGCGCCGTGGTAATGATGCGCCCGGTATCAGCGCCCCCCACGGCGTGGGGGACCTGCCTGCCGGTGAATATGCAGAAGAACGGCAGGTCGATGGCAGCGAACTCCGCCTTGCGGCGCTCCCAGTCGGCGAGGTCTGGTTGCCGGCCCGAGACTTCCAGCGCGAAGACGTCGCCCTTGGGCAGGGTGACGCCAATCCAGCTGCGGCGCCCGAAGAGGAAGTCGCCGCAGTCCAGGCGGGTGCCGGTGGGGAGAGCGTGGCGGAGGGAGAGCACCAGGCGGTGACGGTCCCAGGAGCGGGCTCCGCTGGGGCCGGTCTCGGTCTCGCTGTCGGGCTGGCCCGGCGCAGGGGCTGCAGGTTCTCCCACCACTCGTCCATGGCGGGGCTGACGAGGCGCTCGCCCTCGTCGGAGCGGTGGATGGCGATGGGTATAGCGCTGCCGACCAGGGTCAAGCGGGTCACCCCCTTGGTGTGGTAGGGAGTTCACCTTGGGGTGTGGCGGGTCCTGCCGCCGGGCCATCTGTAAGGCATCTGTAAGGCATCTGTAAGGCACATGAACGGCACATGTAAGCCGTTCGTTTGGTGTTCGGGGTGTTTGGGGCTCTCGCCTGGGGGGGGCCCCTTGTTGTGCGGGCGGTGGGCTGGGTCGGGGTGCGAGGAGAGTGGGGGTGCGGTATGGTCAATGTATTCAGAACTTAATCGTTCTTGTGTGAGGACTTCCGGCAGACGTAGCGAATACATGGTGTGGGGGGTCAGGATACTTGGAGGCGGTTTTCGGGAGCCGAGGTTGATTTGGCGCCATTTCTCAAGTGTCGTCCCCACGCACGTGGGGGTGGACCGGCCGCGGAAGCTGGCGGGAAACGCCACGGGGCGTCGTCCCCACGCACGTGGGGGTGGACCCACACCGGGAGTCATCTGCGTGGCGATAGCCGAGTCGTCCCCACGCACGTGGGGGTGGACTGGTTTTCGGCATGGTGATGGTCCTTCACGACATGTCGTCCCCACGCATCTGGGGGTGGACCGCTGGTGGCGGCCAAGCGTCGGCCTAACGGTGAGTCATCCTCACGCACACAGGGCAGAATGCGCTACTGGAGCAAGCGAGTTCGGCAAAAGCAGTAGGAGGCGGCCAGCCGCCTCCTACTGAGTCAAACTTGTTGATAGAAGCCAATCACGTCATCCAAGACAGCGCCCGTCTCGGACGGTCCAAGGGACAGCCGGCCTCCTAGCCGCTCCCTGAGCATCTCCGTCGCCTTCGCCTCAAGTGGCTCTCCCGACCGTCCGATGATGGCGTCACCTCCGGCGTGACGCCCCAGGAACATCCCAAACGAGCGAGCCCTGTCGATTTTCATGCCGTGGGCCAGGACACCCCAGACGGCTCCCACTACGAAGAGCGGACGGGCAATCTCTCCCTCGGCGAAGATGCAGAGGGAAGGCTGGAAGCCGAGTTCCTCCGTTGCGATACGGAACACCTCGGCCACGGTGATGGGACTCTCCCGCCCGTCGGACAGCTCATGGCGGATGCGCTGGAGTACCGTCAGTCCATGCAGGGTTGACGTAGCCTCCTCGGTCCAGAACGAGTCGTTGAGCAGGGGAACGGACATCTTCGGTCACCTCGCTAACAAGCTCGTTGATCGCACCACCACGACCTGCCCTGGTCCTGACGGACACCCGGGAACGGAAGGGTCGGGTCGGGTGCCGTCTTGAAGATGATCGGGATGTACCCCTTCATGAGTTCAGCGTGAACTCGGACTTTGGTGGTTACCGGCTCAATCTCCCAGTCTTCAGTATCCTCGTTGTAGGTCTTGATGTCCACCAACTGCTGGCGGATCGCCGGGAGGTGGGTTTTCTTCGCCGTGATGGCCAACTGGAACTGAGCTGGGGTAACATGCTCAAACTTCTGTTTGACAAAGGCGGCAGAGTCGGCTGCGAAGCCAGCCAGAAGCTGGTTCTTCAAGTGGGCCTCCTGACTGCGGCACTTCTGCCCATTCATGGTGCGGTCAGGGTGCCAACGGAAGTAGTACCCAAGGATGTTCTTGCCGCTGGCCTGTTCCGGCCGGCTAACAACCACTACCTGTATGCAGCGAGCAGCGGCCTCCGGTGTATAGCGGTCCGCCACAGGCTCGCCCGGAGCGGGGTAGTACACGCCGCTGTTCATCTGCCACACGGCGTAGTCGGCATCCTTCATCGCTTCGCGACTATAGGGCATGCGCAGGTTGACACCGGCCTGGATGGCTCCGCCACGAACCTTAGCGTCGTCGGCCACTTATTGGCCAACCTGAATGTGGACCATGGTGCCAACACTGGCCACGTACAGGTCGTCGAGCGTCCATTGCTGCTTCTCGGTGAGAGTGCCACCAGTACACGCTGTCAGCGCAAGCGAAAGCGCGAGTACCGCACAGACCGTCGTAGCTCGGGCTGATCGCTTCACCTCTACCACTCCCTTCCAGACACTGCGGTGATGGTATCACCTGGTGGGAGAAGGTGGAAGTGGTCTGCCGGGATTCATCTAGTGGCGAAAGGACGTGCCGGAGACAGCGCGGCTCTGGCGGGATGGTCCGGATGAGGCAGCACATGGAGTACCCCCAGCGAGTCAGAAAAGAAGGATCGGGGCCGTTGCCGGCCCCGATGCCTCTTGTGACCCCATAGCCCCCGGTCTACCGCGGCCAGATGGTACCGTTATGGAACATTTTCACCACTGGGTTAATGGGCCCGTTCTGATATGGCCGGATCGTTCTGGTGATCGGATTGATGGGGCCATTCTGCGCAGACGCTACCCCGGTGACCACCGTAAGGGCCATGACGGCTAGAACAGCCAAGACCAATTTACGCATGCAATACCCTCCCGCTCATTTTCGCTCTCAGCAAAACCGCTGTGTGTAAGGGTGGGGGCTGTTACGCCCCCGTTTTGCCCTGTTCTACCAGGAGACAATCTCGACGGAGCTCCGAACCGTCCTGCAGACACCGCACATCGTGCGCTCTGGCGCCCCAGGAGAGCGAAATCTCGGCCAGCTGCACGGCCTTGTTGACGTTACCCGTTGCCAAGCAGGCTCTCCCGGCAATCCATGCGACCTGAGACTGTACATCGACCGGGACACCCTCGTTGGGAATGCTCCTTGCGAGTTCAAGCACCGTGCGATACTCTCCGAACACAAGTGCAGCGTAGGCCCTACCGATGACTTGTTGCCACTTGGCCTCTTGGGTCTGGATCAGTGGTTGGGCCTCATCTAAAGCCTCGGTGGCGCCGGCTGCGTCTTTTAGCCGGCAGAGGGCCCAAGCTCGGTTCTGCAGAGCCTGGCGCAGGTAGTCTTTCATGCCCTCCGCCCGAAACTCTGCTTCCGCCAGTTCGCAGCATTTGACAGACTGGGCCCATTCCCTGCGCTGATCATGAGCAAGCCCCAGGTTGTACCACATGGCACCGAGCAGCAACGGCTGAAGATGTGGGTAATGGTGCCATTCGGCGTGGAGCTGTCCAAACGCCTCGATTGCTGAGTGAGTGTCGCCCCATTCGCGGCAGATCAAGCCCAACGCCCAGCGGGCCTTGCCCAGGAGGTCGCCTTCTGCTCTACTCGCAATGGCCGCTTCCGCTGCCCGGCGACCATTCTGCAGCTCGCCGATTTCCCGAGCAGCGAACGCCCCGTATACGTGGTCCTCCGCCGTGCATGTGTCCGCCCGAAGGGCAGCCATGTATGCTACCCAAGCATCAGCCGGCTTGCTGCTTCCATAGAGGCTACGCACCGTGGACAGGGTCATGTGGCTCTGCCCCCTACTCCGTTCCCACGCCGTAAGCATTTCCATTTTATGACATACAGGGGTGACATTGCAAGCCAAACATGGGGGCAAACGTGTCGCCATTTTCCGCGGTCAGGTCAGTTGGGCTGCCAGTATGGTACTGTCTCCCCTCCGACGACCGCAATGGGAGTGTCAAAACGTGGAGCAACAGAGACGGGCCCATCACCGAAGCCGGCCGAGGGCCTGGACCCGGTATGTAGAGTTCGTGCGACCCCTAGCGAGGATGCACCCACGCGGTCGACACAGCGGCTTTTAGTTGTCGGCTTCTGCCCCGACACCTACAGACTCAATCGTCAGAAGGCCGGCGAGCTGGGGTGGATGGTGCTCCAGAACCAGTAAGGAATGCGTGGCAGGGCAGGTGTTACATGGTCTGTTCAGGCCTGGCGGGGGTTTTCCATCATGCCCGGCGTCGATCTTTCCTCGGCACGTCGGGCAGCGTGCCAGCACACCCAGGTCATGGTGGGTGGACAACAATACTATTCGTTTCGGCCACCCTTTCGAGGCCGCATCCTTCCGCTGGGCAATCCCCAGTTGCGCCTCCAACCCGAGCCTGATTCCCCAGTGAGGAGATCCACCCGAAATGGCCTGCATGGGTCCCCAGATGGCGCTTATCTGCTGTTCTGCACCTCCCCCTGCTGCGGTGTAGGATTATGGTACCATCTTCCAGATCAGTACCGTTAGAGGCATGTCTGGACATGAAGTATAACGGTGCGAGGAGCTTTCGCTACTCGAGAACTCTGGTGAGCGCAGCACAGGCGCCCGGGCCCGGTGCTCATCGAACCAGGCCCGGTGGCAGAGTTGCTCTCCACGGGCGGTCTCCACGCCTTCCATGAAAGGTATCCCTGCCTCCGGTGGTCGGTTGGACCTTCGGCTAGGGCTCAGTCAGCCGTAATACGTGGCGATGTCTCAGCCTGTTGCGCCACAATCGGTGGCTCGTGGAGATCACATGTTTGGCACCTGGAGGGCACCTGTGCGCCACCTGAACGTCGTTCGGTCGCTGTTCGGGACAGACAGAAGCACGGAGCTCCCGGCCAGCGGGTGCTCCGTGCGTATCGTTCGATCATTAGTCTTCTGGCGTGTCGGGCTCGTCCATCGTGGAGGCGGCGGCCTCTTCCACGGGGCGCCGCACCTTTGCCGGAATCGTTTTGGAGTCGCGGACATTGAGGGCCCAGTACTTCACACCGGGGGAGACCTCCCGCTCCTTCACCTCGAACTGGCGAAGGCGACCCTTCTGACGCTCCACATCGAACTTAAGGAGGGCAAGGTAGAGGCTCACCGTTGCGTTGTTCTCCGGAGCGGAGAAGTCCAGCTTCTCGGCGCCGTACTCCGTGGATTCGGCCGGCAAAGCGTATATCACGCCGTTCGGCACATCGGGGTAGAACTTCAGATGGGTCAGGCGGCGCTGCTCATTCCCGGCGATGGCGGTCAGAGTCTTCGTGTTGAAGTAGGCGGTCCAACGGTAATCCATGCTGACCAGAAGGCTTTGGATCTCAATCAGGTCCAAGGGGCCGGCGGGCTTGAGGCCAGGAATGGGGCTCTGGTCGTTCGCCACTGTCTCACCTCGTTTGGGGTTTGACAGTTCATACGTATGGGGGGCAGGTCTTGTTCGGGGTGAAACGATTGGAGGTTTCGATGGTGGTTGCAGGTCTTGCCTTTCGACATTTCGGACTTGGGGAGGGTAAGGAGTGAGGATTTTTCGATTTCCCGTCGAAGTCCGCCATGCTCTGCTACGCTGCACCGAACCCATCGTCCCCACGCACGTGGGGGTGGATCGCTCCGCAAGGTGTCCCCACGGCACCATTTCCGCTAACCCAACCACAGACACACGAGCCGGGGTGCACAACCCCGGCTCCACTCTTACTTCCCCTGCTCCACCCGCCACCGCTCCAGCCGCATGTTGCGAGCCCCGCCAAACGCAGTCACAACCACCGACACCGCCAGCAGCGCCACAAGAATCTGCATGACCCAGCTCTTCAGCCTCAGCCCCCGCCAGGGCAGGTAGATGATGAAGTAGATCCCCAGGGCGATCCAGAGGAAGTTGTTCAGCGTCCCC